>Ga0164243_10002861_pt1 | contig 28040 bp, 31 predicted proteins | sample OricompcompostOP_FD_108781 | JGI IMG/M metagenome (GOLD analysis project Ga0164243, IMG submission 108781) | Organic Plus compost microbial communities from Emeryville, California, USA - Original compost - Organic plus compost (OP) | ecosystem: Engineered > Solid waste > Mixed feedstock >...
CGTGCTCCGGATGTACGTTTGGCGTCGCGCCGTTCGCGATTTCTCGCGGACGTTCGCGTATTTTGGCGTACCAACGAACGCAGTTTCAAATCCTGTTGCGCCCACTGTTTACCGACATTTTTGACCAGTTCTTGGGCTTTCGGGCGATTCCTGGGCGATTCACCACGGACCCCGGAAGGTCAGGGAAGGGCGTCCCGAACCGAGCGCCGGAGAGGTTCTCGGCGTGGCGGCCCTGCACGCTGCATCAGCTTCGTTCCGTCGAGCCCGCGGACCGCCTCCCACGTCATGCCGGTCGATCGCGTCCCGCGGTACCAGGTCAGCGCGAGAGAGGCTGTCGTCGTGAGGAGGGAAGGGCGATCGACGCCGGCCTTCTCGAGGTAGAAGCGCAGGTTCCTGCTCATCTCGGTCTCGCTCGGCACGACCGGGAAGACGCGCCCCTTGCCGCCGGCCTCCTCGTGCATCGTCTCGAGCAGCGGGAGCAGCGCGGAATCGATGGGGATCGTCCGGATGGCGTTCTCCGTCTTCGGCTCCTTCACGAAGCCCTTCTCGGCGGCACGGTCGCGTGAGCGCTCGACGGCCTTCGTGATGCTCACCATCGCGTGTGCGAGGTCGATGTCCGACCACTCGAGTGTCGCCACCGGCGCAGGCGGGTACCAAGTTCACCGGAATCACCGACGCCCGCCCGCCCGCTGGCGGTGCGACGCACGGATCTCGGCGTCCTCACGCCGCGCGCGCAGCGGGGCGTGACGAGGTCGGCATGATGGCCGACGCCGGGCTTGGATCCCGCCGGTTCGGTCCTTCGCCGGCGTGCCGTCGTCGTGGGCAACGACGACGCACCGAAAGGCGAACTTGGAGAACATCGGGCCACGCGTCCCGTCGCGCCAGACCAGATGCTGCAAGGCTCTTCGGCCTATTCGCACGCCGAGATCGAGGACGGACACGGCCTCGTCGCTTCGCCGACCGCGAGCATCAATCGTCCACACCTTCGTTGGTGCGTTGATGCCGACCGCGTAATCGAGGCCGTAGGCGACGAGACCGTTGCGGAACTGGACTGACGAACCGTACGCCGCGTCGGTCAGCACGATCTCGCCGGGATCTTGTTCTCGAGCGCTCGGACGACAAGGTCGAGCGCGCGCCCCGTCTTCGACTTGAAGGTCGTCTCCTTCGGAATGCGTGCCTCCTCGCGACGCGCCGGCGAGTCGAGCCAGGAGCGCGGCAGGCACGGCGCGAAGTCGATCGGAACATGCTCCGTTCGCGACGCGACGCTCAGGCTCACGGCGACCTGGCAGTTGGTGATCTTGCCGGCGGAGCCCGTGCACTGCCGCTGCACGCCCACCGAATGCGATCCTGTTTCGGGAGCCCGGTGTCATCGACGATCCATGTCGTCACCGGATCTTGCTCGGCCATCGCGGCGACCGCGTGAAGAGCGGCTTCCCGTCGTACCGCCTCGTCGGACCACGGACTCTGCCCGAGGAAGTGCAGCAGCCGATCCTGGCAGCGCTTCGTCTCCTCGGGGGTCGTCGCACGTCCGCGCAGCAATGGGCTCGACGCTCTTCCTCTCGCGGTCGCTCAGGATCCCGTAGAAGTACGTCGCGAACGATCGCGCTGCTCGCGCCGAGGCAGGTGACTGCGAATTTTCTCGAAGTACGCGGGGAGTCGGCTCACCGCGGCGCCATCGAGCCCGGTACCCAATCGTGCACGGCGCACGCATTGCCCGAACATGGAAAGCACTCTTGCACACGACGGCGAAGGATGAGCCCATACAGTGAGAGACAAACGACATCGTCGCTATGCGTGCGCGCTCGCGCCGGTGACTTCCGAATCAACCTCCTGCAGTAGTGTTAGGCGATGGTGGGCCGGCAGGCCCTCAGTTAGAATCCTAATCATCCATGAGCTACGCCTACGACGCCGTGCAGTTCACCGAAGTCCTCGGACAACCCGACACGCCCGCCAAACGCGACGCCGTCGTCGCCTTTCTCAAGGCGTACCTGATTTACGAGGCCAAGAGCGACGAGCGGGACAATCGACGGAAGGCGCATCTCACGGAGGCGCTCCTCTACGTTCGGAGCACGCCGGACCCGCGCTTTCCCCCGCTCGTCGCGAAGCTCCCGGCAACGCCGGTCGCGCAGGTCGTCCTTGCGCGCCTCGCCCCCGATGTCGCGCGAACCACGTACGGTCGAGGGCCCGATCACATCTGGGCTCGCCTCGCGCTCGACCCGACGGACGCCTCGGCGATCGAGTCCGCGTCGCAACGCTTCGATCCGTACACGAAGCTTTCGGTGATCAAGCCCGGCGATGCCGAGAAGATCGCAGTGGGCGCGCTCGCGCTCGCGCTCACCCGCGACGCCGGGCAGATCGAACGCATCCGACCGTTCGCACGCGGTGAGAAGGTGGTCGGCGCCGTCGGGAAGGGGTGGTCCTCGATCGTGCGAGCCGTGCTCGAGAGCGAGGGCTTTACCGTCTAAAGGACCTGCATCGACGATCGGCGATCGCCGAAGCCGTCACCTTCCGTCACGTCGGCGTGGGCTCGCGGTCGAGCACCGGCAACCCTGCGTCCTCGAGGACGTGCCCGAGGTGCTCCGAGAGGGGCTTCTTGCGTTGAGGGACCTTGCGGGTCGCTTCGACCAGACGCCGGTGCCCCTCATGCAGTCGCCCATGCACCATGGCGGCCTCCGCGTTCGAGAGCGCCATGGCGAACGTCGACTCGAAAGAGATCTCGATCGACGAGCTCTTCGCGCGATCGTCGCTCGGCACGCGGAAGGCTCGCGAGCTATGCGCCAAGACGCCTGCCAGCGTCGCCGAACGCATTGCATCGTGGGCAGAGAACGCACGCTTCAGTTGCCCGGCGTGCGAGTTTCGACCGTCGACCGGCATAGCAGTTCAGAGAGCGAAGACGACCCGACCTCGTTGTGGGCTCACCCACGCGACGTCGATTAGCTCGTCACCGGAACGAACTCGCCTTGAGCCCGCACGACGGGGCACGTGCCGACGGCGGTAGTCAGAGCGTGCGCGCCACCGTCCACGCGAAGCCCGAGCTGACGAGCCCGTCGAAGAGACGCTGCGAGGCACCGCTTCCAGTGCGCGCCGGCGTTGCTACCATGGTCGCAACGTGCGGCGCGCGAAGAAGGTGAGTGTCTCGATCCAGCCGGACCTCCTCGCGGCGATCACGAGGCGCGCGAAGCGACTCTACGGCGGAAACATCTCGGCCGTGATCGCCGAGATGGGCGAAGACGTGAAGCGGCTCGAAGCGATGGACACGTATTTCGAGACCTACCGGGTCGTGCCTCGACCGACGAGGCTCGCGCTCGAGTCGAGGCCGAGCTCTCCGGCGCCAACGTCGCGCCGCGCGCACGGCTGAAGAAGCCGCGTACACCGAAGAAGAGGAAGAGCAAGAAGGCTTCGCCGTGGCGGCAGGGCTGACGTTCGACACGGGGATGTCGATCGCGCTCGAGCGACGGCGGCGCCGGGCGGAGGAGTTCCTGCTCGAGGCGAGGGAAGATCGCGTCGTGCCTGTGGTGCCGGCCGATGTCGTGACCGAGCGGTGGCGGGGGCGCACCGACCACCGCGAGGCGATCCTCACGCTGGTGAGGGTAGAGCCTGTGTCCGAGAGGCTCGCCCGCGTCGCCGGCGAAGCGCTCGCTGCCGTTCCTGGCGCGAACCCCATCGATGCGGTCGTCATGGCGTCGGCGACGGCACGCGGGGACGTGGTGTTGACCTCCGACTTCGACGACCTCGATCGCTTTCCGAAGCCACTTCCCGAGCGTGCGCATCCTGCTCGTCTGAGGCGCGTTTCTCTCGTGAGGGGCGGAGCTCGAGTCAGAGCTGCTTCGAGTACGTCTCGGCGCCCCCGCCCTCGTCGTGCAGCTCCCCGTACGAGCGCGCGCCTCGAGCGGGACGCTTGCGAAACGCCTCTCGGCCGCGGAGGCGCAGCCAGAGTGCGAGCGGCGTCCGCCTCCGCGATCCAGACGAGCAGAAGCACGACATGCGTGAGGGCGCGCACGATGCTGCGGGAGAGCGTCGACGAGCGGGCTGCCAGGTGCCGCCGTGCGGCCCCTCTACGTGTCCGAATGGTTGCTGCTCCGGCAAGACATGTGTGGTCGGCACCCAGGACAGCGCGTGCGGCCAGCAGGGCGGCCAGGCGCGCAACAACTGCGCCGCGTCGAACGAGATCTGTCAGAACCGCCAGTGCCTGACGATGTGCGGCCCGTCAACCTGCGCCCGGGGCCGCCTTGCGCGCCGTGACAGCTTCGATTTCCTTCTCGCCCGAAAGCGCTCCTGACGTCGCGCCCCTCCTCCTTCCGCTCGCGGCGAATCGCCGCGATGACGTAAGCTGGAAGATCGTTCGGGGGGAGGAGCCTCGATCACGTGAAGACCCTCGCCACATTCTTGTTCGGAACGACACTTCTTCTGCTCACAAGCTGTGCGGGAGAAGACGGCGCGCCCGGCGCGGCAGGTGAGCCGGGCGCGGCCGGGGCTCGAGGTCCAGCGGGGGCGGTTGGACCGGCAGGCCCCGCGGGCGCCGATGGAGCACGTGGCCCCGCAGGAGAGGTCGGACCGCAGGGATCGCAAGGGCCTGCGGGAGACGCAGGAGCGGAAGGACCCGAAGGCCCCGAAGGCCCGCAGGGTCCTCAAGGTCCGCAGGGTCCTCAAGGTCCGCAGGGTCCTCGAGGCGATGCCGGCCCAGCAGGACCGCAAGGTCCGCAGGGGCCCCAAGGCGAAGCGGGAGCCCCGATCATCGACACCATCGTGATGACGGCGAACGGGACGGTCACGGTTCCGAGCGGCGTCACCGGCGTACTCGTCGAGCTGTGGGGCGGCGGCGGCGGTGGAAGTTTCGGGTATTGGTCTTCGGGCGGCGGCGGGGGCCAAGGCGGGTACATCCGCGCGTACACGACGACGGCGCCCGGAACGGTCTACGCGGTGACGGTGGGCGGTCCTGGCGGAGCGGGCGCGTTCGCCGGGATTGGTGGCGCCGGCGGAGCCTCGACGTTCGGTCCGAACGGCGGCGCGGCGATCCTCTCGGCCGGGGGCGGCGGCGGCGGAATCGCGACCGCGATCGTCGGTTGCACCGAGGCGCCGCACCAAGGTGGTGCTGGAGGAACGGTGTCGGTCACTCCTTCCGCGAGTCTGCTCGTCCTCGAGACGGCCACGGGCGCGGCCGGCGCGAACGGCACGGCCGGTGGGTGCGACGGGCCACGCATCGGCGGCGCGGGCGGCGGTCCCGAAGGGAGCGCAGGCTCGGGTGGCCGCGGTGGCAATACGTTCTCCCAGGCCGGCGTCGCCGGCACTCGTGGGCTCGTCGTCATCACCTTGAGCAGGTGACGGCGCGCAGCCGAGCTGGCGACCGTATGCGGCATGGCGCGAGCCAGTTGGCCGCGTCTTCTTTTCCGATCCGTGCGTCGTATCCGCCGCGGACAATGCGCACGGGCGGTCGCACCCCACGCGCTGCGCTCGTGGGGTCCTCGCTCGGATCAAAACTGGTTCGAGTACGTCTCGGCGCCCTTGCCCTGCTCGTACGGCTCCCGGTACGACCTCGCGCCTCGATCGGAACGCTTGCGAGACGCCTCTCGGCCGCGGAGGCGCTGCCAGAGTGCGAGCGGCGTCACCACGGCGATCCAGACGAACAGCAGCACGACGTGCGAGAGGGCGTTCACGATGCTGCACGAGAGCGTCGACGACCGAACGAGATCGGGGGAGGGGCTCATGGCGCATCAGGAGATCCGTCGAGCGAGAACTGGACGGGCTCGGCAAGCTCGCAGCGCCGACGCTCCTCTCCGAGGGACATTGGGTCGTCGTCCACGTGCGATCCCAGCACCGACTCGACGCCGTTGAAGCAGCTCGTCGCGGGCGGCGCAGTCGCCGTCGTCGGAGACCTCGCCGAGCTCCGAGAAACACGCGTAGTCGCCGAGCAGGTGAACGCGCTCGGCCGGATGGACGCCATCATCTACAACGGGCGCGTCTACTCGGGCCCGTCGGTCCTGCCAGTCGACGTCGTCGCGCCCTACGTGCTCACAACCCTCGTCCAGCGCCCGAAGCGCGTTGTCTACCTGAGCAGCGGCATGCACCGCGGCGGGGCGCCAACCCTCGAGGGGATGGAGTGGAGCGGCCGCCGCGTCACGGGCTCGTACTCGGACAGCAAGCTCTTCGTGACGACGCTCGCGGCCGCCGTCGCACGGCTCTGGCCCGACGTCCTGAGCAACTCCGTCGACCGCGGCTGGGTGCCCACCAAGATGGGTGGCCCGAGCGCGCCCGACGACCTGCGGCTCGGACATCTTACCCAGCAATGGCTGGCCACCAGCGATGCGCGAGCAGCGCTCACGACCGGCGGCGATTGGCATCACCAGCGACGAGTCGAGCCACACCCGGCCGTTCGGGACGAAGCGTTCCGAGACAGGCTGCTCGACGAGCTCGCCCGGGCCACGAAGATTCCGCTGCCGTGAACGCGCATCAGGGCCACGGCCTCCACGAAGAAGACTGGTCGTGGTCGCCGCGGCGCCGGACGCGAGCCGGCACGGCGGCGACGATCACGAGACGTCGACGACCTCGGCTTCCGCACGTGCGCGCGCGGTGTGTCCGAGGCGACCGGTCGCCGTGCGGAGCGGGCCCGCTGCCGGAACGAGCGGTCCGACGCGCCCGAGCGCCGTCGGCGGCATGTGCTGATAGATGCACTCGTACGTGGCTGGCGAGACGAGGTACGTCTCGTGCCAGATGCCGACCGCACCCTCGGCCCAGCGCTTCGCCCAGTGCTTCCACGCCGGCACGTGCTGCCTCTCCTTCGCGTGCGCGTAGCGCTGCAGGTGCTCGTGCGAGCGCCAGTACTGGACGACGAGCTGGTTTCTGCCGCGCGAGTACGACTCGGACGCAAGGAGCCCGATGTCGGGATCGGCCGCGAGCTCACGGAGCATCCGCCCCATCGCCATCGCGACGCCCCAGACGACCGGGATCATCCACCATCGGTTCACGCGGGCCCCGAGCAGGAACACCACGAAGCCTTCGTCGCGCTTCACCGTCATGCGTTCGGGATGGATCGGCATCATCGTCATGTCCTCTCGTGAACGGCTCGTAAGTTGCCACCGACAACATTTAACATGACCCGCAATGTTGACGGCGTCAACACGGACGGGCAAAACTGTCCGTGCCTCATGAGAACGACGAAGAAGTCGCGGTCCGAGCCGCGCGCGTACCACCACGGAGACCTGCGCGCGGCGCTGCTCGCGGCGGCGACGAAGCTGCTCGCGGAGGGCGGCGTCGCAGCCGTGACCCTTCGCGAGTGCGCGCGGCGGGTGGGTGTCTCGCACGCGGCGCCGCAACGGCATTTCCCGACGAAGGAGGCGCTCGTCGCCGCGCTCGCCGAGGATGGATTCGCGGAGCTCCGCACGGCGGGCGAGGCGGCGATGCAGACCGCGAAGGGCGCACGCGCGCGGCTCGATGCGTACGGCGTTGCCTACGTCCGCTTCGCGCTCGACCATCCCGAACGCTTCCGGCTCATGTTCACGAGCAACGTGGCGAACCTGGATGCCGAGGCTCCCTGCGCGAACGCGGCGTACGAGCTTCTTCGCGCGAGCGTGCACGCGGTCGTCGGCGACATCGACGACCTGGATGGCGCCGCGGCCGCGTTCTGGTCCCTGCCGCACGGCCTCGCGATGCTCATCCTCGATGGTCGGATCCCCGCCGAGCGCCTGCGGACGCCGCGTGCCGTCGAGGAGCTGGCGCGCGCCTCGTTCCGGCACTGGCGGTCATCGGGATAGCTCTCGGCGCCGGTGTCGTCGTGCTGCTCTTCGAGCCGACGGATGATGCAGATCGAGGACGCGTTCGCGCGCGTCGCTCGGCTGGACTTCCGAGATCACACCAATGAGCGCACCTCGCTCGGCAAAGGGGAGGGCGCCCAACCAGGAGCGGGGCGGCGGCCGTCAGTCGTCGGTGGCGCCGTCGACGAACGTCTCGAACCGCTCGCCCCCGGTCAGCTCGAGGAGCGCGCGGGCTGCGACGACCTCGAGGCGCGCGCCCGAGCCCCAGCGCATGTAGAGGCGCACGGCGTCGGCGCCGTCGAGCAGCGCGGCCGGTGGGATCTCTTCACCCCCGAAGACGCCCTCGCCCTCGATCGCCGCCGAGGCCGGCGACACGAAGGCGTAGTCGACCGCGTCACCCTGCGCCGCCAGTCGCCACGGCCCCTCGAACGCGACTGCCTCGACGCCGCTCAGCGTCAGCGTCGCACCGTGGGACCAGACGCCGAACAAGCCCGGTGACTCGACGCGGTACGCGCAGAGACTCGAGAACCGGAGGACCGCGGACGAGTCCTCGAGCACGGTGAAGGACGCCACGACGGCGTCGTGGAGCTCGAGGAAGTCGGGGCGGTCGGAGGCGGTCGGCGTCGGCATCTCAGTGCCCCTTCTACCTCAGGTCCGGTCGGCGTCGCGCCGTCAGCGATGTTGCCTCCGCGCCCGTTCTCCGTCTGCACGAGCCCTCGAGCATGCGTTTCGCGCGCGCCGGATTCCGCGCCGCAGAATGCGGCCGAGCTCGTAGCCGACGCCATCGGTGCCGCAATCGCAGCTCTGCGATGACGACGCCAAGCGCAGTGAACGCTGACGATGCAATGCCGGCGTTACGCGCGCACGCGTTACCGGCTCAGCCGCCGGTCTGAATCATCTTCCGTCCGTTCCCAGACGGATCGCGGAAGCCGGCATCGACGCTGCCGTAGCGCTCGACGGGCTCCGGTGTGAACTCCACTCCGCGAGCGCGCATCCGATCGCAAGCGGCGCGGCCGTCGCTTGCGGCCAGCACGAGCGGGGGCATCGCGCCCTTCGCGACGACCGCCTCCAGCGTCTGCGCGGTCGCCGCGTCGTGCACCGGCGGCCCCGGCTTGAAGGGGCCGAGCTGGAACAGCGGTTGATCCGGGTGCTGCACCGTGAGCCAACGGTAATCGCCGTTCCGTACATCCGTGTGGACGCGGAAGGCGAGCTTCTCGACATCGAACTCGAGCGCTTCATCCTGATCTCGACGTACAGACCGACCACTTGGACACCCTGGCGCATAGGCCCTTGTTTCTCCGGCCCCGTTCATACGGTCCGGCTCCCGACGTCGCTTCTCCGAAACTACGATCGTGAGATCTGGCCGGTGCGCGGCGCTGAGGAAGCAGGTGGTACGCGATCGAGCGCGCGCATCGCGGCCCTTTCGCGCGCCCGGATCGTGCCAGGACTCGCGCCGGTGACGTCGCGGAAGGTGCGCCCATCATCGAGATTAGCGGAGCACAGGAAGTCGTAGCGAGAGGGCGGCGGCGTCGTCGAGCGCCGGAAGCCGGGGTGGTGGGAGACGTCGCCGTGCAACGCGGCGAGGGCTTGGAAGTGTGCGCAGCCCTTGGTTGCAGGGCGCAGGTCGACCTCGGTTCGCGTCCGGGTTACGCGAACGCAGGTTCGTAGACGACGGGGGTGTCGGCGGAGGGCGGAGCCCGCGCCGTGCTCGGGACAGCCTCGAGGATCTTGCGCGCGATCGTGCGGTCGGTGACGACAGCGCGGACGTCGAGCGTGCCGCCGCAGCGGGCGCAGGCCCTTGACGTCGAGGTCGAACGTGAGCGCGAGGAGCGTGGCCCACGGGACGTTGGAGGTCGCGTCGTCGAGCCGGCCGCCACCGATGCGGCCGAGGTCCCGTGCCGAGAGCACGTTGGTCGACGGGACGACTGCGCCGTCGATGCCGCGCGAGCGAGCGTCGTCGCCGAGACGGGCAACCCCACAGGCACGACAGGCCCAATACGGTCGCGAGGGGGTGGACGCTCCCCCGCCTCCATTGTGGTACGCCGCCACGGCGGGCCCTGCGGCTCGCCGCTGTCCTGGCGCCGAGACGACGTCGAGGGGCACGCGGGGGCGGCGCTCCCGGGGAGTTTTGGGCACGACGCGCGGGCGGAGCTTCGCGCGCGGGGCGAGCACGCCATGGAAGCGCGTCAAGGGGTGACGCGGAGGCGGCACGTGCAGATTCAGGCTCGAGCCGAACCGCTGCACGAACGTGACGGCGCCCGCGTGAAGCTTGCCGGCCGCGCCGCTCCTCTTCGCCGCCTGCCAGTAGTGGCGCGCGAGCTCCTCGGCGTGGACGCGTGCGAGCGCGGAGCACGTCGGGCTTCGTCGCCGCGAGCAGCGACAGCTCGAACGGAACGACAGCACGATTTTCGAATGGGCACCGCCGGCAGGACGCGGTCGACGAGGTGCGCCGCCTGCGCCGCCATCCCCCGCCCGGCGCAGCTCGGGCAGAGGCCGCGACTTTTCCACGAGAACGCCACGAGCAAGTCATGTTGACCGCGCGGGCACCGGAGGTGCACGAAGCCTCGGGAGAAATCTCCGCAGCGCAGATATCCCCGAAGCTCGTCGTCGACGTACCGAGGGAGCGGACCGTCGTACGACTCGCGCGCGTGCCGTAGGAACTCCGCCCCTGCTCTTTCACGAGCCGGTAGAGCACCGTCGCGTGCGGCTCGCGCGGCAGGTACGTCGGCGGGAGGCGGGCCACGGCCCCGCCTTCGCGCTCGGCATGCCACCAACCGTTCCGCGGAGCTGGTCGGCTTTCCCCCGCACGCCACTGGCACCGGCCAGATCGTGCCGGCCGTGGGCCAGGCTCCGGCCACTGCGAGCGCGAGTCGGTCGCGAGCCAATTCGCCGGCCAAATGACACCACCTGAGCACCGGGATTCGCCGTCAACACGAGTGGCACCGCCATAGCGAACTGCCGTTCGGCACGGAGCGCCTCCAATGCTCGCCCGATTCCCACCGCAGCCAGTCCGTTCAACCCGGATTGACGCCGGACGGCCATGCTCTCGGGCATGGCGCCTCTCGTCGCGCTCGTCGCCGTCTTCACGTTGCTCCCGATCGCCGCTGCGTTCGTGTGCGTCGGCTCTCGGATTGGCTCTTTCGGCTGCGCATGGCGCTCGCGGCCGTGTATCTGCTCACCGCATCTGCGCACTGGGGGCCGATGCGCGCCGACCTCGTTCGGATGGTCCCGCCCTCGCTGCCGAACGCCGAGCTGCTCGTCACGTTCACCGGAGTGGCAGAGATCGCCGGCGCGATCGGCCTGCTCGTTCCGCCAGCCGCGCCGCTCGCGGCGATCGGCCTGACCTTGCTCCTCGTCGCTGTCTTCCCGGCGAACGTGCATGCAGCCCACGCCGGCCTCACGCTCGCGGGCAAGCCCGCGCTCGGTGTCGTGCCTCGTGGACGGATGCAGCTCCTCTTTCTCGGGTCGACGGTCGCGGCCGGCTTTGGCCACCGGTGGAGTGCTTCGCAGAGCGGCACCGTCGGACTGCGCTCGAGCGACGGCCCGCGGTTGGAGAAGTGACCTGCGGACGGCGCGAGGGCTCGGACCTTCTACGCGCGACGCGACGATCGGCCGCGAATCGTCGATCGCGAGCGGAACCGACCGTCACGCGGATGGCCGTCATGGGTTGGGACCGGACCGAACCGGATACCCGCGATCGCGCCAAACGAAGAATCCCTCGTCGAGGATGGTCACCTTCGTGAAGCCGTTCGCGAGGAGCGTGTCGGCCAACGCGCCTGACTCCGCGTGCGGGCACGCGCAATAACAGACGAGCCATTTGTCCTTCGGCAGCGCGAAAAGGTAGTCGCTCGCCTCGTAGAAGGGGACGTCCGCGGCGCCCGCGATGTGCGCCTCGACGTAGTCGGAGGGAGCGCGGGCGTCGAGAAAGCCGATGGCGGCACCACGGTCGAGCTCCGCCTTGATGGTGTCGGCGGGTGTGAAGCGGTTGCCCAGCGTAAATGCAGGCTCCGGACCGTCTGGGTTCTGCACGATCGGCCCGAGCGTTCCCGGAATCGGTGCGTCGCCCGGCGCCACGGGCTTCGCCCAGCTCCGTAGGAGGGCGACGACATCGGCAGTGTCATCCGCCGTGAGCTCGCCTCCGAACGCTCGCATCGCCGTTCCAGGTCGGCCGTTGACGATCGCGTAACGAAGGAAGTCGTCGCTCGCGGCGTCGAGGAGCTCGGCGTTCGCAAGACGGACATTCGGGCCCTCCGAGCCCGTCGCGCCATGACACGACGCACATCGAGAAGCGTAGATCTCTGCTCCGCGAGCAGCGTCTCCCGCGATCGGCGCCCCGCTCAGCGGCGCGCTCGGCGTCGTTTGCCATGTCCGCAAGAAGGCCACGATCCCCGCGATTGCCTTGTCGTCGTAGGGGCCGCCGCGCGCATGACTCCACGCAGACATCGTCGTGCCGGGGCGGCCGCGGGCGATGCTCCGCGCCAGGAAGTCGTCCGAGGCGGTGGCGAGAAACGTCGCGCTCCGGAGCGCCGTCGCGTTGTCGGCGACGTAACCTTCCCCGTTCTTCCCGTGACAGAGGGCGCACGTCCGGTCGTAGCTCTGCGCACCGACGATGGCGCTCGAGGTTGCGGGAGCTTTCGTATTTTCGGAGCTACAGCCAGCCTGGAAGGCGACTCCTGCGGCGATCAACGCGGCGACCAACTTCGTGTTCACGAAACCTCCACGCTCGTCGATTCCATAGCAGACCCGCGCGTCGTCACCCGCGACGACGACCGGCCAGATGAGCTCGTCGAGGCGACGCCGTCGCCCGTCATCGGCAAACGAGCGGCGCGACGATCCGCCACGCCAAGCTCGGCGGGTTTCCGCTCTACCATTCTCGCGTGCGACACGTTCCTCGTCTCCTCTGCGTCGGCATCGGGGCGCTCATCGCGTTGATCGCCTTTCACGCAACCAGCCGGGCAGCGACGACCGCCGGGGCCAAGGCGCTCGAGTCGCGCTTGTACGCCCCGTGCTGTTACGGTGGAACGTTGGATATTCACGAATCGGAGCTCGCGCGAGCCCTTCGAGACGAGATCGACTCGAGACTCGCGCGCGGCGAGAGCAGCGACGCGATTCAGGCCGACTTCGTCGCGCGCTACGGCGACAAGGTGCTCGCCGCCCGGAGCGACTCGCCGCTCCGTGCCATGGGCATCGGGATTGGGCTCGCGGCGACGCTCGGGGCCATCGGGCTCATCGTCGTCGTACGACGGTGGACGCGACGACCATCGGAGTCGACCGTCACCGTGGCCAGGACTTCTGCGAGAGATGCGCTCGACGACAGCATCGACGCGGAGCTGGCCGAGCTCGACTCGTGAGTCGCGCGATGGGGCCCACTCCCGCCCGTCGACGATCGATATCGTCGACGCGAAGACGGGCTTGCACATCACCGCTCGACGGAGTCGCAAACGACGATATGCACGGTTGGCCGCAGAATTGTGGCCATTCCGACTTGTATTGAACGCGAATCCCTGCCCACGATGGGCGAGGGCAGCGGGATTCGCTGCCATCTGCACAGCACTGGCACGTATCGTCATTGACTACCCAATCAGCGCAACCGAGCTGCGCCGTGGCTTTAGAAGTCGTACGCGATTGCGGCGCCAAAAACCGGGCCCTCGTGGTGATAGCCTGCTAGCGCCTGCACGGCCGGCACGCGGACGGAGAGCACGACGAGCAGGTCGGTCGTCGGGCTGACGAGCAACTCAGGGGAGAGGAAGCCGATGAAGCCGCTCGAGTCGCGCTCGGGACGTCCGCCTTCGTACGAGCGCGCATCGAGCCGAGTGTCGATGCCCAGACGAGGCGCAAGCCACGAGACCATTTGGTACTGGAGCGTCATCGTCGTTCGGACGGAGGGGCTTGCGCGAAAATCGCTCGTTCCGCGAAGCGGCATCGAGCCCTGCACGCTCGCGTAGAACGAAAACGGACGCGCGAAGAACGCGTAGCTCATGGCGAGCAGCGGGTCCCACGATCCCGTCCCCGGTTGGGCTTCAATCGGCAGGTAGGCTCCGTTCGTTTCGCTGCGCTGCCGAGGAGCGGTCGGCACCTTGAGGCCTGCGGTGACCGCGTAGAGGTGATGCGGCGTGAAGGAACGGTCCATGAACACGAAGGCCTTGGCGCGGAGCTCGACATCCCCCAGCGCGGCGGTGGCGGTCTCGCCACCGTTCACGTACCGGACGCGACGCTGAAGTAGCGGAACGGCGCCGAGAAGGAAGACGCGTTCGTGCGGTGCCCACGCGATCTGTCCGTCAATCCTGGTCTCTCGAAGCTGTATCTGGTCGACACCAGGTTGACCGATGTCGTCCGTCCGATGTCGGGCATCGATGGATCCGCGAAGCCGATTACGGAATGGCTTCTCGGTGCCCATGGCGGTCAGCGTGGGATCGCCGCAGCCGCACGTCGCGCACGCAGATGCGAAGCCCTCGTGCATGTTCGCGACGGAAAAGGCGAACATGGCCATCACGCGCGGGCCGAACGTTCGTCTCATTCCACCCGTGCTCCGAGCGAGAGACGCAGATTCTGGAGGATGCGTGTCGTGGCAGCGAGCTCGTCGGCGTCCAAGTCGACGCCGTCGAACCAGCGATCGCTCGTCTTGACGAGGACGAGGTCCACGACGCGTCGTCCGTCGACGGTCAGCGTCGTCGGGTCGATCGCGGTCTCGACGTCGAAGGAGGCGGTGGACGTGAACCGGAACTCCTTCAGCGCTCGCCCCGCGAGCGCGTAAGAGCCCTCGACGAGCAGGCTCCTGCCGAGCATCGAGCCGTCCGACGGAAGCCCGGGCGCGTCGGCATCGGCGGCGAGGATCGTTTGCTTGACCCTGCAGTAAGAGCCCGGAGGAGGATGCAGATCGCCCACTTTCATCCGCGACCCGTCCTCTGCGAGCAGGGACTCGACCGCCGGAGATCCGAGCAACGTCGGCGAGCCCTCGACGTGCGCATGCGCCTCACGTAGCCGAACCGGCGCGAGCCAGTGCGACGCGCCGTCTCCGGTCGCACAACCGAAGATCTCGACCGAGCCCAGGTTCAAGAACCCGCGCGTGAGCGTGACGCGGATCCCGCGATCCGTATCGAACGTACGCGAGCCACCGCTCAGGACGGGCGCACGAGGGGCCTCGATCTCGACCACCATCGTGACTCCCTCCTTCGAGGTCGACGAGCATCCGCCGAGCCACGCCCACGCTCCGATCACCACGGCCGAGGCCCATCGGATGCGACGCGCGAGCGACGTCATGGCGAGGTCCACGGGTCGGCGAAACGCGGATCTGCGAGGAATGCCTGATCGGTCAGACTTTCGAGGAAGTGGACGAGGTCCGCCTTCTCGTCGTCCGAGATCAAGAAGCCTCGGAGAAACTCGCTCTTGATCGGGCTCTGCGCACCGTCGCCGGCGTTCGGCCCGCTATCGATCTTGCGCCCGCCCCGCGCGTAGTGATCGATCACCTCCGCGAGGGTCGCGATGCTCCCGTCATGCATGTAGGGCGCGGTGACAGCGATGTTGCGGAGGGTCGGCGCCTTGAAGCGGCCCATGTCGCTCGGCTTGCCGGAGACATCGATCAGCCCGCGGCTCGCGACGGGATAGCTGCCGTTCCCGTCGATGTTGTAGAGGGCCGTGTTGTGGAAGGCCATCTCCGTGATGACCGTGCCTTCGTGAGAGAGGTTGTCGGCGAAGTTGAAATTTCCGTGGCAGTGAAAGCACTCCGTACGTTCGGAGAAGAAGAGGTCGCGACCTCGTTTTGCGGAGTCGTCGAGGGCGGACGAATCGCGCCCGTAGACGAATCGATCGTAGGCGGAGCCGCCGGAGATGAGCGTCCGCTCGAAGGTCGCGATGGCCTTGATGACGTGGTCGAGCGAGATCGGCTCGCCGTCACCGACGAACGCCCTTGGGAAGCCCTCCACGTAGATTGGCTCAGCGCGCAGGCGCGCGAGCATCGCGTCTTCCTGACCGGTGAGCCCGAGCTCCACCGGCGTCTCTCCGAACATCGGTACGAGCGTCTGCCTTTCGAGGGGGACCAACAGATCATTCGCCCAGGTGAGCGTGCTCGCGTATCCGATGTTGGCAAGGCTCATCGCGCTCCGCGGATGAAGCTCGCCGGTCGAGCCAAGCGCTTGCGCGCGTCCGTCGGTGAATCCCTTCTGCGGATCGTGGCACGACGCGCATGAGTACGTGCCGTTGCCCGAGAGCCGCTTGTCATAGAAGAGACGTCGGCCGAGCTCGACCTTCTCCGTCGAAATCGGATTGTCCGGCGGCACCTTCGGCTTCGGAAATCCTGCGGGCAGATGCCACTCGTAGTTCCCTTCCACGACGACGCTCGCTTCCGGGGCCGCGTCGCGATCCAGCTTTTTGAGGTCGGCATGAGGCGTCTCACCCGAAGAGCAACCAGCGGCGATTGCCGCAGCGAAAGCGAGCGACGACGACGTCAGGACGACGACGACGCTACTCCACGCGGAAGAGCGTTTGCTGAGTCGCATCGGGCTGCCCAGTGCTGGGATTGACGCCGAGATGAGAGAGGATGCTCGGGCACTCCGGATCGGTTGCGCCGGACATGCAACCCGGGGCACCCCCCATGTCCATCGCGAGATTGGTGCCGGACACGAGGGCTTTGTAGTCGGCGAAGATCTTCTTCGTCGTCGGGTCGAAGCCGGTGAGGACTACCTCCCCGACGTTCGGTCTTCCGCACGCCGTGACCGTATCGCCGGTTTCCGGCTCGCCCTGACACTCGGTGCTGCCGAGATGAATGCTGAAGACGCCAGGATCCATGTGCATCCCGCCGTCCATCTCCATTCCGGCGTCCGTATCGATGCCACCGTCGAGAGGCGGGGTCCGACCGTCGATTCGGGCGAACTTGTAGCCTCCGTTCCAGCTCCAAAAGAGGCCGCTCAGATTGAGCGGCGACGGCGCGGTGGCCACGTCGGCATGATTGAGCTCGAACGGAACGCCAATTTTGAATTTCAATCCGGTGTACGTACCCGCGGGCGCGGTGCCCTTGAGGACCGTATTTACCTCCGTCGTTCCGTTCGCGCAGGTGCCTGACTTGTCCTCGAAGTCGAGCAGCGCGACGCCCTCGTATTGCCATTTCCCGTCGTCGATCAGGACGAGCGGTACGTCTTCGCCAGCAGCTCCGATCAGACGCACGTCGTGGACGTAGACGCGAAAATCGAGCGGTTCGATCGTCGCGTGGGTCGTGCCCATCCCGGTCGCTGGCGCCGAGCACGAGAACGGGGTGTCACCGACGCGAGCCTCGAACGCGACAGCGACGGTGCCGTCGTTGTCCGCGGGTGTGGTCGTCTCGCGTGACGGGCCTGCGTCGATCGCGGGCGTCGCGCTCGAATTGTCGTCGTCGCACGCCGCCACGAACGCGAACGATGCGAGGGGAACCGAGAGCAAAACGATGAATCGCACGGGACGCTTGATAGCAATCGAGTGTGCTCTCCGCGCGTGGCAGATCGTCGCGGGCGCGATCAATCAGACGTGCGGCGCCTCCTGCGCGCCGACGCGACGCGGTCGGTTCGTGCCTCGCGCGCGCCATTGCTGTCCGGCAGCGTGAACGTCGGGTCGCAATGCGGGCTGCCCTCGGTATACGGGGAGTCCTTCATCCACTTGCCTTCGACCAGCGCCGAAGCGGATTTGGCGATATACGAGCTGCCGATCGTCGTGTCGCTCCCGACGGCGAGCTCGTAGACGGCGCCGCAGGGTTCTCGGCGAGCTTCACATGGTTCGGTCCGCCGAGATCGCGGCTGCCCGTCGGAGCGTTCTTCATCCCGTTGTTCACTTCGCTGAACGCGACGTGCAGACGGCCCGCCCCGGCGTAGAACGTGATGCCCTCGGTCTTGCGGAATTCGGTGGTCGCGCCGACGTAGGCCGCGTAACGCCGGCTCTCGAGGCGGGACGCGGCGAGCTCCTAGCCCGTCTTCCGGCGGAGGCATTCGCGTCCAGTCTCCGTGTTGATCGGCTTGAAGCCTTCCGTCGCGCAGGTGCCGTTGGCTGTCTGGTCCTCGCGATCGAAGATCTGGGAGAGCTGGATGCCGCCGTCGACGAGCGCCTTGACGTCGGAGTCTTCGCGCTTGGGCGGATGGGGGTGTTCTGCCTGGGAGCCTTCCTCGGCGTGCCGGCGATCTTGGTCGGGCGCAGCGTCGTCCGGTCGATCGCGAATGAGCCGCATCGCGCGTGACGGGGGAGGGGACCGCGAAGACGGGCATCGTGCTCGGCTGGGTGGGCGTGTTCGAGACGGCGCTTCTCGTCGAGTGGACTCACGCGGGGCTGGGCCAGCATGTCTCCTCGAAGATCTGCGCCGAGTGGAACCCCTCCGGCTACCGAGATGTCTGTGTTTACAGGGCGGGAGTCACGGACGAGAGCTACGACCCGACCGATGCACCTGCGGCCTTCGCCAGCGCGCAGGTCTACCGGACCGCACGCTGGAGCGGCAGAACGGACGCACAGGGCTGTACTCCCGTTCTCGAGTACTGCCAGTACAATCCGAACCTCCAGTTCGACATCGCCACGGTTCGATACAGGTCCCGGCGAGGGTCTTCAACAACGTCACCATTCCGGCGTCGCGAGAAATCGCGATAGAACCTCCTCACGTGTTCACGGCGGCTCTCGCGTACGATCAACAGACGCCTTCGGGCGAGCCGGGAGCGACGGCTCACGTGATGGCATCGACGGAGCAAGACGACTACGTTCTCAGGGTGGCTGCGGTCGTTTCCCGCATGCGGTTCATGTAGGACAACGGGGCGCGAAGCAGATCCTTCCGGACACGGTGTGAGCTCATTCCGTCGATCGCGTCATGGCCGCCACCCGCGGACGTTTTGCGTCGCAGCCTGCGTGGGCGTCGTCGTGTCGACGATGGCGACTCGGGCCCGCGCCGACGTGTCGTTCGCGCTCTCGTGGCGAACCGATCCGCGTGGCGACCACTGCATCGACGAAGAGGCGCTTCGTGGCGCAGTCGAGCAGAGGCTTGGACGGAAGCCGTTTACCGACGCCGCGCGCGCCGACATCCTCATCGAAGGAGAAGAGAGCGCGCTGGGGCACGGCCAGTTTCGCGCCCGCGTGACGGAGAGAGATGGCCGCGGTGCGGTCCGGGGCGTACGCGAGCTCGAGGCCCAGAGCTGCTCGGCGTTGCATCGCGCAGCGACCCTCATCGTCGCGCTCATGATTGATGCGCACGGCGCTGGCGAGCGTGCCGACGAGGAGTCGTCGACGACGCCCGCGCCGCCTCCGGAGCTCCAGGCTCCGCCCCATGCAGGTGTCGTCTCGGTCGCGCCCGAGCCGTCGTCGCCGACGTTGACCCCGGCGCGTCGGCAGCCATCCCTACGAACGCCGGAGCGCCGAAGCCCGCGTTTGCAGTTCTCGCTCGGCCTCGGCCTCGGCACGAGCGTCGGCGTACTGCCGTCCGCGAGCGCGACGGTGTTGCTGGTTGCTCGCCTCGAGCCCGAGGGCTCGCGGTGGAGCTTCGATTCCTGGGTCGGCTACTCGTTTCCGCAGCGCGTCTCCGACGGACCGGTGCGTGGGGACTTTGCCGCGGTCGAGCAACGTATGCGCCCGTGCTTCGCTCTCGGTCGTTGGCGTTCGCGCAGAATCGATGCTTGCGCCGGCGTCGAATGGGCGGCCGTCCTTCCGGAGACGATCGGCGTCGCGCGCGGGAGCGACCACTGGAGGGTGCTCATAGGGCCGACCGCCGCGGTGGCGTTCGAGCAGAGAGCGGGCACGTTCGGCGGACGCGTCGAGCTCGGGCTGACCCTCGGGGTCCCGCAGTACGACTTTTCCTACTTCGATCTCGCAGGCGAACGGAAGAGCTTCTACTCGACGGACGCCGCTCTCTTCTTCGTTGCGCTTGGCGGCCTTGCGAGGATCCTGTAGCCGGGCGCCGAAACCGGCGACCACGACACGATTTCGTAATGGTTCGCTCCCGGCGGGTGCAATCTATATCGTGGCGCGCGGCACGACCTCTTCTCCCGACGCTGCAGCGCTGCTTTCGTTGGAAGGGCCCATCGACGTCGCCACCGTCTTTCGCGAGCACGGCCCGTTCGTGCACCGCGTCCTGGGTCGCCTAGGGGTTCATTCGGCCGACGTCGACGACGCGTTCCAGGAGGTCTTCGTCGTTGTCCATCGGAGGCTTCCGGACTTCGATCCCGACGCCTCGGTTCGTCCTTGGGTCTACGGAATCTGCGTGCGCGTGGCGAACCGATACCGCCGCCGAAGGGGCGCGTCGCGCGAGGTCGCGTCCGAGGAGGCTTCGGAGCCGATCCATCCGACGACGCCGATCGACAGCATCACGGCGAAGCAAGCACGCGAGGTACTGAACGTGATTTTGGACGAGATCGACCACGACAAGCGCGTCGTCTACGTGCTTCACGAGCTCGAGGAGCTCTCGATCCCCGAGGTCGCGCAGTCGCTCGGCTGTCCGGTGCCGACGGCCTATTCGCGCCTACGTGCAGCAAGAGCAGCGGTGGCGGACGCGATCCGCCGCTACCGATTGCGGGAGGGCATCTGATGAGCCGCGATCCGCAGGATCCGAACGTCCGTAGCGTCGGCGCGTCGTCCGACGACGAGCTCATACTTGCTCTCCGCCGAGCCGTGCGAACGGATCTGCCGTCCGCGACGAAGATGGGGCAGCTCGCGGAGCGACTCGGCCCGATGATGGTGACGAGCAGCGCTGCCGCCACGCCTCCGTGGCGCTGGATTGGTGTGATCGCGCTCGCAAGCGTGTTCGCCGTCGGAGCGGTCTCGTTACGACGGCACGCCGATGATCGAGATGTCGGCGCGCCCGCAGCGCAAGGGCAGGCGTCGCCGCTCCAGAACGTCGGCCCGTCGGGATCGTCGCTGCAGAACCCGTCCGCCGCAGATGTTCCGCCGACACGAGACGAGCGTCGTGAGGTACCGCCGCCGGTCGTGTCCATCGACTCGCTGCCGACCGCGAGCGCGGTGCCGCCACGCGCGCGCGCGGTAGTCGAGCCGACTTGTGCGGGCGAGATCGAGCTGGTCGAGCGTGCCGACGCTGCGCTGCGCACCGGCGATCCACGACGCGCGCTCGAGCTCACGCGCGAGCATGCCCAGCGTTGCGCGGAGGGGACGCTCGTACAAGAGCGCGAGCGTATCGCGATCGAAGCGCTCGCCCAGCTCGGGCGTACCAGCGAGGTCCGTGCGCGCGCGCGTTCGTTCGAGAAGCGCTTCCCGTCGTCTCCTCACGTTTGGCGCATTCGAAGCCTGGCCGAAAGGGAACCCGAATGACCATCCACCGGCGCGACGGCATGCGTGTGCCGATCGTCTTTCTCTCCCTGACGCTGGGCGGCGTGCTCGCGTCCTCGGCGTGTACGTGGCGGTCCGAGCAGAGCCTGGGATTCCAAAAGCCAGAACCGGTCCCGTTCGTCGGGCCCGAGGCGTCGACGCCGGCGGCGGAGGCTGGTCTCACCGAGTACTGTCCTTCCGACGAATGTCCGACGGGCTATACGACGTGCCCGCTGTCGAACTTTCGGTGTGACGTCAATCTGCTGACGGACAGGGACAACTGTGGAGCGTGCGGCGTCGTCTGCCCGAAGCTCGAGAGAGGGGGGACGTTCGAATGCGTCGATGGCGCGTGCGTGATGACGTGCCACCTCGAGGAGCTCGCCGACGATTGCGACGGCATCGTCGACAATGGCTGCGAGACGTCGATCGTCACGGACGACAACTGCAAGACGTGCGGGAACAAGTGCCCTGCGGGCAAGCCGTGCATCGACCGCGGCTTCTACGATATCGGTTGCGGATGCAAGCCAGGCGAGACCTATTGTCCGAACCGGTTTCCTGCTTGCTTCGATGCGAGCAGCGACGATTTCAATTGCGGCGCATGCGACAGGGTCTGCGATCCCGCCGAAGGTGGAGCTCCTCCGCCGTATCCGAATACCTATTATGGGTGTCGCGAGAGTGAGTGTGGCAAAGTCAAGTGCAACCTGTACTACGGTGATTGTGACGACAAAATCGCCAACGGATGTGAGACCGTCGTCAATACGAACGAGAACTGCGGTGCGTGCGGAAACGCGTGCGAGCCCGGCCAGGAGTGCCGCTATCAGGTTCTATGGGGGGCGCCTCCGATCCTCACGTGCATGTGCCCGCCGGGCCAGACGTTCTGTGGTACGGGGGAAATCGACGGAATTCCTGCTGGCAAGTGCTACGATCTCAAGTCGGACGATCACGCCTGCGGCGCGTGCGGAAACGTCTGCTCGTGGGATGGCAGCAGGACGTGTGTCTATGGGGTCTGCAAGCTGAGCTGCTTCGATGGCACGGCGGACTGCAATGGCAGTGAAGGCGACGGCTGCGAAGTAAACACGAATTCGGATCCCAACAATTGTGGTGGCTGCGGGAACAAGTGCGATGGAGTCTCCGGCCAGGCCTGTGTCGGCGGCCGATGCGTGGTGAAAGCTTGCGATGCGGTGGACGCGGGAGGGCCCACGCGATGAGCTCACGGCGTCTGATCGTACTCGCGCTGATTGCAGCTTGTGCCGTGCCCGCGCCCCTGGCCGCATGCGCGTCGAACGAGGACGCCGGCCCCGTCCCTCCGAGCGCGCCGGAAGCAGTCCCGATGCAGGATGCGTCCTTCGACGCCATGTCGGACGCGCCGGACACCGCGCCGTGCACGGACTGCGACGATTTTCCGACGGTCTGCACGCCCGACGTCCTCTGTCCGAACGGTCCCTTCCAGTCGCCCGACCCAGCATCGAACCTCGATCCGAGAACGGAGATCCTCGTGATTCGAGGCCGCGCTGCGAACGACGTCTGGGCCGCTGGCGCGATCGGCGCGGTCGCGCATTTCGACGGGACGGCGTGGACGCGGTCGGACCTCGGCGCGCCGGAGACGCAGCGGAACCTCTGGCTGCGCGACGGCGGCGAGGTCGCGTTCGGAACGTTGACGAGCATCTACACGCGCGGCCTCGATTTCGACGGCGCGGACGCGAGCCTCTCCCCAGGAGGATGGTTGCTTCACCGCAATCCGCCTGCGCCGCCCTCGTTCGACCCGACCTATCAGACCCTGCGGTCGTCGTGGGCGCCGCCTGGGTCCGACGTGCTCTGGATCGCGACGCTCGGTGCGTTCGGGGCCAGTGGTCTGTGGCGCCTGCGCTGCGCACCGCCGTCGACGCTCGAGATCGCCGAAGGCATCTCTGCGGACGTCTGCGCGGACGTCGGCTGCGGTGAGATGTTCAGCATTCACGGAGTATCGCCGAGCGCGCTCTGGGCCGTCGGTGGCGGCGGCGCGACGATCCACATTCTCGACGCGGACAGCGAAGCGCCGAAGGTGAAGGCGTTCAACTCGGTGACCACGCGCGCCCTTCGCGGCGTGTGGGCTGCCTCCGATACGGACGTGTGGTCGGTCGGCGCGACGGGAACGATTCGCCACTACCGGGGCGATCCGTTGTTCTGGGAGGTCGTCGACGGCGTGCCGACGAACGAAGCACTCAATGCCGTGTGGGGGACGTCCGATACGGACGTGTGGGCCGTCGGCGACGCGGGCGTCGTCCTTCACTACGACGGTACGACCTGGTCTCGCGTGAAGGTCGCAGGGCTCGGCTCGCTCCGGCCCAACCTTTACGCCGTGTGGTCGCCGGCGCCAGGCCACGTCTGGGTCGGCGGTACGGGCGTCATCCTCTCTCTCGGAGGGAAGCCATGAGAGGCTCGTTCTTGCTCGCTAGTGCGTCGGTGGTCGTGGCGGCGGGCGTAGCGTGCGCCGCGTCGGGTGACGACAGCTCGTCGCCCGACGCGGACGCGGGCCCCGCGCCGGTGCTTACCGACGCGGAGGCTGCGGACGCTGGCCACGATGTCACCGAACCGAAAGGGCCGGCGACCTGCAGCGACGCCGGCTGGTGTGTCACGCCGCTGCCCGACACGGACTTGACGATGATCGACATCTGGCCGTTCGAGGGGCGAGCGTTTGCGGTCGCACAGAGCGGCACGCTCGGCGTCAAGGTCATGGAGTGGATCGACGCCGAACATCGATGGACGTACATCGATGACGAAACTCAGAACGAAAACGGGTTCGGGAAATACGTCGGACGCATTTGGGCGCCGAACGAGAGCGAAATATATTTTACGGTCGATCCCGGATACATTTATCACGGTACGCGCGGGGCCGCCTGGACCTGGGAGCGAAGGCGGCTCGCGGCGCCCGGCAGTGATGCGGGCTCGACTGGCTCCGATCCTGCCGCTCCGACCTCCGCGGAGTCTGCGGCGATCGGTGTCTGGGGCACGTCGGCCAACGACATCTACGCGTGGCACGCGAATACGATTTTTCATTGGAAGAGTGAAGATGGCGGCGCGCCCGATTGGATCGTCGAATACGTCATGCCGGACGACAATCCTGGCGAGCGGGTCTTCGTTCTCAGCGCGGGCGGCTCGGGGCCAGACGATATCTGGTTCGCCGGCGGCAGGGGCATCGACAAGGACAATAGCTGTTCGCTCGTCGTGCGGAAGACCTCCGAAGGATACCGCCGTGTCTTCGACGGTGTCTTCTACTTCGGCCCGACTGGACCGACGTGTGATCCCCAACCGATGACCCCCACGTTCGACGGACGTAAGGGCGCCATGACGGACGTCCAGACGACGAGCGTGGGTGGCGTCGTCGCTCTCCGATACCCGGACACGATCGCTCACGTCGCGCTCGACGGGGACGGTGGGTACACGGCAGCCCCCACGATCTTTCCATCGTTGCAGACGGTCGGAGCGACACCGACGAGATTCAATGCGCTCTGGATTCACGGCGACGACGCGTGGCTCTGCGGAAAGGGGCTCATCCTTCACGGGCCACTTGCAGGCGATGCCGGTGCGTTCGGCGCCTCCACCGTCGCACTCACGGGAGCTCCGCTCGGCAAGGAGCTTTATCGCATTCGCGGCGCGAACGACAACGACCTTTGGGCGATCGGAGCTCGGTATGCATTTCATAAAACGACTCCGTGAAGGCCACCCTGCGAAGGCGCTCGGCGTCGCCCTTCTCCTCGCGCCCTCCGGAGTGCTCGTGAGCTGCTCGAGCACGGACGAGCACGATATGCCCGCACCCGATGCGTCCACCGATTCGTCCGTCGGGTCCTCGGCCGATGCAGCAGACGCCTCGCCCCCGTCGCGCGACGCAGGTCCGGTCGACGCGGCGCCGCTGCCGATCGTGTGTGCGTCCGCGCCCTGTGCGACCGCGCTCGTCACGACGATAGGCGGCTACTACCTGGGCGACGAGGGGCAAGGCTTCTGTGCACTGCTCCAAGATCGAACGGTCGCATGCTGGGGCGCGAATGCGTCCGGACAGCTCGGGCGCGGCGACGAGGGGCGGGCCATCGCGGGGAGCTCGACGGCCGCGCGCGTCGTCGGTCTCGAGAAGGTCGTAGCGCTCGATCACACGTGCGCGGTCGACGAACTCGGTGCGACCTGGTGCTGGGGAACGGGCCCCTTCCTCCGCCAGGGGCCGGAGGGGGAGAGCTGGACGACGGAGCACGACGCCGTGAAGCTCGAGCTGCCGCCGGCCACGCGTGTGGGATTCGGCGGTCTCGTCGCGTGCGTCGCCACGAGCGAAGGCGTCCTGTGCTGGGGCTACAACGATCAAGCACAGATCGGCCCCTTCGAGACGACGCCCCGCTACGCATGGTACCCGCCGCGGAAGATCGACCTCCCATCCGGGCCGCCCATTCGCCAGATCGCGATCGGCGATGCGACGCTCATCGTCCGTGAAGACGGCACGATCCTGAGCTGGGGAGCGAATCCTCCGCTCGGCCGCATCTCCTCGCTTTCTCCCGATCCGTACGCCTCGAGCCTGACGATCGGCGGCATCTTCGCCGTCGACATCGCGCACGACAATGCATGCGCGACGACGGGAGGCATCGGCTATTGCTGGGGCGGCGCTCTGCCCGGCGCGTCCGACTCGCTCAATCGCGCGCACCCGGTCGACAAGCTCGGTCGCGCGTACCCGAAAGCGATCGTGACGCCCGAGCCGATCGTCGAGGTGGCGACGACGCGAACTGTTTCGCAGTCGTCGGATCCTCCGATCCCTTACCGATGGTGTGCGGTCGCCGTTTCGGGCAAGGTCTATTGCTGGGGCTTCAACGACAGCGGCCAAGCAGGGGACGGGACGAAAGACTTCGCCTATGACGCCGTGCCGGTCGTCGGCCTCCCGGAGCGCGCCGTATCGGTGAGGACGACGCCGAGCACGACGTGTGCGCTCCTCACCAACGGTAAGATCTACTGCTGGGGGAGCAACTACGACGGTCAGCTCGGAAACCGCAAGACCCGCGGCATGGCCTTGGTCCCGGAGGAAGTGGTGCTCCCATGAAGACGGCTCATCGCGCGCGCGTTTTCGGTGTCGTCGGGCTCGCTGGGCTCGGCGTTGCGCTCGGCGCTGCCGGCAGCGCGTGCAAGGAGGATCGTGCGGCGTTCGACGGCTCTCCGCCCGGCTTCAATGGAGACGCTTCCGCGGATGCAGGAGGGTGTCCCTTGCAGTGCTCGCTCGATGGACGCTCCGTGGTCCGCTCGTGCACGGGCGATGTCGTCGAGACGTGCCCGGCGGATCGCGCGTGTGGCGCGGCGCTCTGCCAGGAGCCGTGCGCAGCGGCCGCCGCCGATCGAAGCTCGAACGGTTGCGAATTCTATTTCCAAGCACCTCGCTATGACGGCGACCTGCTCGACCAATCCTGTCTTGCGACATTCGTCGTCAACACGTCGATCCAGCCGGTGAACGTCACGCTCGAGTACGCGGGAAAGGCGCTCGACCTCTCGAAGTCGCTCTTCCGCACGAAGCCGGGCAGCGCCATGCTCGAGCCGCAGGCCGGCCCGATCCAGCCGGGTGACAGCGCCATTCTCTTCGTCTCCGATCGCGATCCGTCGGTCCCGCACCCTCCTCCCAGCATCTTCCGCGGTCGTCTCGGTTGTCCCGAGGGGGTCGTTCCCGCGCTCCTCACCGACATCGAGGGCGGCACGCGGATCGGGACGGCGATGCACCTAACGACGAACGTACCGGTGGGCCTCACGGCGATTTATCCATTCGGCGGCGCGGCCAGCTACGTCCCGACGGCGACGCTCTTCCTCCCGGTGCCCACGTGGGGAACGCAAAACATCCTCGTCACCGGCTGGGCCGCGAACGTCGGGCGGCCGGGCGTGCAGCTCTTCGCGTCCGAGGACGATACCGAGATCACGATCCTCCCGACGCACGACATCCAGGACGGCATCGGGATCACGGGGACGCGCGCCAAGGTGCCGGTGACATATCGTCTCGGCAAAGGCCAATATCTCCAGTTCACGCAATCCGAAGAGCTCGGCGGTAGCATCGTCGAATCGAACAAGCCAATCGCCGCCTTCGGGGGACATGCCTGCTCGAATGTCCCGTCCGGAGGCGCCTCCTGCGATACGTTCCACCAGCAGATCCCGCCGTTCGAGCAGTGGGGATCGGAGTACGTCGCCGTTGGCTATCGTCCTCGGCTAGGCAACGAGCACGAGCCGATGGCGTATCGGATCGTCGCCGCGCGCGACGGCACGCAGCTCGACTACGATCCCGCGATCCCTCCAGGCGCGCCGACGTCGATGTCCGCTGGTGAGGTGGTGACGTTTCGCCGCGGGACGGGAGACGCATTCGTCGTACGGACGCAGGATAATGATCATCCAATCCACGTCGCTGCATACATGTCAGGCAGCACGAGCGGATTCGACGATGTCAGCTACAGCGCGGAGGGCGATCCCGAATTCGTCAACGTCGTTCCGTCCGGTCAATACATGAACTCGTACAGCTTCTATGCGGATCCGACGTACGGCGACGCATCGCTCGTCTTCGTGCGCGCGAAGACCCACGGCGAGTTCAAAGACATCTGGCTCGAATGCGCCGGAGGCTACCTCACCGACTTTCGCCCGATCGGCACGCGCGGAGAGTACGAGTTCACGCGCGTCGATCTCGCGAGATCGGGCCGCCCAGGCCAACAGTTCGGTGATCACGTGTGCCAGAACGGGCTTCAACGCGCGAAGAGCGACGGTCCGTTCACGGCGACGATCTGGGGCTGGGACTACGCCGCGAGCTATGCCTATCCGGGCGGAATGGCGCTTCGCAAGCTGGTGCAAACACCACTTGCGCCGGTGCGCTGAGGCTGCGCGAGCCCGGACCGCCGGAGCCGGAGCCGGAGCGGCGCCGTTCTTCCTGCGACGAGCCGCAGGGTAACGTCTCGCGGTAACCCGTCATGACGCTCCTCCGCGGGCGTGCTCGGCAGCTCCGCGGTGATGCTCAGGCGGCCGCAGGCGCGTGCGCGATGGATTCTGCGAAGGCGTCGGGGAGGAGCA
>Ga0164243_10002862_pt1 | contig 28033 bp, 28 predicted proteins | sample OricompcompostOP_FD_108781 | JGI IMG/M metagenome (GOLD analysis project Ga0164243, IMG submission 108781) | Organic Plus compost microbial communities from Emeryville, California, USA - Original compost - Organic plus compost (OP) | ecosystem: Engineered > Solid waste > Mixed feedstock >...
CAGGTTGACCGCGCCAAGCCGCTCGCGTTCGCGGCGCAGCTTTTCGAGATCGACTTCGACTTCGCTGACATCCGGCAATGTCATCTCGTCGGTGATTTCCGCCAATGCTGCGACGCCCTGCGGCTCGACCTCCAGCATGTCGCGGATTTCGTGCTCGATATCGGACAGACGGCGCTTGGCACCCTCGCCGCGCTCTTCGGCACGACCAAGCTGCTCGCGCGCGGCGCTGAGCTTGTCGAGCGCAGCGCGCATCGTGCGGCTCACCTCGGTCAGGATGTGCTCGCCTTCGGCCAGCTTGTCGCTCGCCTCGCGCTTGGCGGCTTCTGCCGCCTGCACTTCATCAATCAGTGCAATCCGCTTCTCTTCGAACACGTGCGGCGCGTCGCCGAGTTCTTCACGCTCGGCCTGCGTTTCGGCAAGACGAATTTCCAGCGCCTCGATTTGGGAAGCGGTCCGCTCACGGGTGTCGATCCAGGCTTGCTGCTCACCGGCAATCGCCTCAAGACGCTTCTTGGCAATCTCGGATTCGCGGGCCAGCGCCTGCGCTTCGGCACGCACCTCAGCCACGCGCACGCGATGCCCGCTGATGGCGTTGCGTGTTTCGTTGAGCTGAGCTTCCAGTTCTGCGACTGGCGCGAGATCATCGAGCGCGACATGGGCTTCGACGCGCGCGGCCTCCGCCTCGTCGCGGCTGTCATTCAGGCGGGCCTGTGCTTCAGTCAGCGCAGCGCGGCGTGTGGTGATATGATTAAGTTCGCGTTCGGCAGTCGCATGACGCTCACGTGCGGCATCGGCTTCGCGCTGCAATTCGCGCCAGCGATTGCGGGCCGCAACTTCTGCCTCGCTCGTCGCCTTCACTTCGGCTTCTGCCTTGGCAACGATCTCGCGCTTGTTTTCAGCATGCGCGCGCGCCGCTTCGAGCTCGCCCTCGATTTCGGTGAGCCGATTGCGCTCGGCGAGCCGACGTGCCGCCCCTGTCGGAGCATTGGCGGCGACGGCGAAACCATCCCAACGCCAGAGATCGCCTTCACGCGAGACAAGACGCTGCCCCGGCTTCAGCAGCGGCAGGAAGTGCTCAACATCCGCACGGTCAACGAAACCGATCTGGCGCAGGCGACGATCCAGCTCAGCCGGTGCCGTGACGTGATTGGCCAAGGGCTCGACGCCTTCCGGCAGAGCCGGATCGGTCGGATCGATGACCGCGCCGGCCCAGCGCATCGGCGCACGCGGATCGACCGGCGCTTCCAGATCATCGCCAAGCGCCGCACCGAGGGCGGTTTCATAGCCCTTTTCGACGGTCAGGCTGTCGATCACCGACGGCCAGAGGCTGCCGGAATCGACATGCAACAATTTGCGCAAAGTCCGCGCTTCGGTTTCGAGCCGGTTGGCGCGACGCTCGGCTTCCGCCAGTGGGCCGCGTTCAACATCGAGCGCCTGGCGAGCAGCCGAATGCGCCGCTTCCGCGCGCAATGCAATCTCCTCGCCTTCGCCGATCGCCTGCTGCGCGACTTCAACCGCTTGCGCGAGTGCATCGAGATCGGGACCGCCCTCATTCGCCGCATCGATCTTGGCGAATTCGGCAACGACGTCGGCGATTTCACGCTCGAGCTTGGTCAGACGGTCCGTCTGCGTGCGCGCAGCCGATTCCAGCGCGTTGCGGCGCGCGGTCAGATCGGCCAGAGCACCGGTCTGCTCCCCGAAAACTTTCTCCGCCTCGGCCAGCACCGCATCCGCTTCGGCGACCCGTTCGTCAACTTCGATGCGGCGGCCTTCGCTCTCTTCGAGATCGCGACGCAATGATGCCGCTTCATTGGTCAGGCGCTCAAGCGCGCCTTCAGAATCAACGGCAAGCTTGCGCTCGCGCGCGATGTCGTTGTTGAGCTGGATCACGCGCTGTTCGAGTTCGACAATGCGCTGCTTGGCGCGCGCTTCCTCGCGATCGAGCTGTTCGCGCGCAACGACCAGGCGATGCAACGCGGCACCGGCGCGCGCCTCGGCTTCCCTAAGCGGCGGCAGCGCCATCGAAGCCGTTTCCTGCAGCTTCGCGGCTTCAGCCTGCTCCAGCGTCGCGGCGGCGACATCGCGCACACCCAGCTCCTTTGCGCGCTCCGACTCGTCGAGATCGGTCTTGGCATTCAGCCAGCGCAGGTGGAACAACGTCGCTTCCTGCTTGCGCACCTGCGCCGACACCGTGCGATAGCGCACGGCCTGCTTGGCCTGACGCTTCAGCGCGTCCATCTGCGAGGAGAGCTGACCGATGACGTCTTCGAGGCGCTGCAGGTTCTGTTCGGCGGCGCGCAGGCGCAATTCCGCTTCGTGGCGGCGCGCATGAAGACCGGAAATGCCGGCCGCCTCTTCCAGTACGCGACGGCGCTGTTCCGGTTTCGCCTGAATGATTTCGCCGATGCGGCCCTGGTGCACCAGTGCCGGCGAACGTGCGCCGGTCGAAGCATCGGCAAACAGGATCTGCACGTCGCGGGCGCGTACTTCGCGGCCGTTGATGCGATAGGTCGAGCCCTGTTCGCGTTCGATGCGGCGAACGACTTCAAGCTGTTCGTGTTCGTTGTAAGCTGCAGGCGCGGTGTGATCGGTGTTGTCGATCGCCATCGAGACTTCGGCGTTGTTACGCGCGGGGCGATGGCCGCTGCCGGCGAAGATCACCTGGTCCATGTCGGTGGCGCGCATGGACTTGTACGAATTCTCGCCCATGACCCAGCGCAGGGCCTCGACAAGATTGGACTTGCCGCAACCGTTCGGGCCGACGACGCCGGTCAAACCGGGCTCGATGAGAAAATCGGTGGGCTCGACGAAGGACTTAAAGCCGATGAGCCGCAATCGCGTCAGCTTCATGCTGGTATTCTTCTTCCCAATACCGGCGCCCATGGGTGTGTCCATGGCGCCCACGCCTCAAAGGAATCGCCTGTGCGACCCTCTTTCGGAGGCCGGAGAATGGAGAGCGAGCCCGCCAAGGGCAAGCCGAAAAGCCGGTTTCCCCCAGCACCTTGCGGGAACCGCTCTCCCGCGAAAATGGCAAAAACGCCAGAAAAGCCTCGCAAAATGCGAGGCTCACCCGGACGCGACACCACTCTGAATCAAGCGACTGGAACCGGGAACCGCGCAGCCGTCAGCTTTTCAGCAGGGGCTGCAATTGCTTGTCCAACTCGTCCATCGTGATCGCGCCACGCACGACCTTGCCGTTGATGAAGAATGTCGGCGTGGAATTCACGCCTAATTTCTCGGCACCATGGGTGCGCACGGTTTCGATGCCTTCGAGGGTTTTCTGGTCCTTCAGGCAGGATTCAAAAGATTCCTGTGTGAAACCGGCCTGTTTGGCCAGCGACAGCAGCGGCGGGATCGGGTTTTGCACCACCCAGTCCTTTTGCTTCTGGAACAGCATTTCGACCATCGGATAATATTTGTCCTTGCCGGCGCAGCGCGCGAGCATGAACGCACCGGCGGCCAGCGGGTCGAGCGGGAATTCGCGCAGGATGTACTTCACCTTGCCGGTATCGATGTATTTCTTCTTCATCTCCGGATAGGTGGTGGTGGCGAAGTGGGCGCAGTGGCTGCAGGTCATCGACGCATATTCGATGATGGTCACCGGGGCGTCGGCGCTGCCTTCCACAATGTCGCCGAGCGGCCCCTCCTGCGCCAGATCGGCCGGATTTGCGGTCTGGGCCAGAGCATCGCCGAACAATGACAGGTCGACAGCAGAACCGGCGGCGAGAATGAGCGCCAAAGCGGTCGTTCTGCTGATGAATTGGCGGCGGGTGATGCTCACGAACAACTCCTGGGATGCGAGCGAGATTTGCGCTTTGGGCTACCTTGTCACGGCAAATGTGGCAATGGCGGGCCGGGTCCGCCACCACCGAAGATAACGTCACTTTCCCTTGATTGCTGCGGTTTTCACCGCCGCTCCCAGCCGGGACAGGGCCATTTTCAGTCCTTCTTCGGCCTGCGGCATGGTTTCCGCAATGCTGTGGACGAGCGCCGGATCGAGGCTACGGTCGGGCTTGCGCCCCGGTCGGCGCAGCGGCGCCTGCCGGATCGCGATCCTGTCGATCGCCTGCCAGCCAAAATACCGGTTCACCCGCTCCAGGATCACCTGCGACATATGCTGGATTTCCAGCGCCGCCGGGCCTTCGACACGCAGAACCAGCGTGCCGGGGATAGCGCCCTCGCTTTCCGGCCCGCGTGGCCACTGGATCCGCAGGGGTTCGGCGCAGACCGCGACATCCGCGCCGACAATGGCGGCCCAGCGCACCACCAGTTCCGACGAGGCAAAGCCCTGCTTGCGGAAACTCTCCGCCAGCAGGCCATTGGTGAGATCCACCAGTGGACGGGCACGCAGCTTGGGCTTGTTCAAGAGTTGGGCCTCTGTCACATCGGACGCATGACTTTAGCAAAGCGCAAAGCCTCGAAAAAGCATACGATTTCAAGCGATGCGCTGCTGGCCTGGTATGACCGCCACAAACGGCGGCTGCCATGGCGGGCCGAGGGCGGCGCCCGGCCGGACCCGTATCACGTCTGGCTTTCGGAAATCATGCTGCAGCAGACCACGGTGAAGGCGGTTGGCCCCTATTATGCCCGGTTCCTCGAGCGCTGGCCGACGGTCGCCGATCTTGCCGCGGTCAAACTCGAAGACGTGCTGAAGCTCTGGGCGGGACTGGGCTATTACGCCCGGGCTCGCAATCTTCACGCCTGTGCTCGCGTAATCGTTGAAAATCACGCCGGAATCTTTCCGGAAAGCGAGGCAGAACTCCTGAAATTGCCCGGAATCGGCGCCTATACTGCGGCAGCCATTGCTTCCATCGCCTTCGATCGCAAGGCGACGCCGGTGGACGGTAATATCGAACGGGTGGTGTCGCGCCTGTTCGCGATCGAGGAGCCCCTGCCCGGATCGAAGCCGGCCATCCGCGCGCTTGCGGCCACGCTGACGCCGGACCAGCGCGCGGGCGATTTCGCGCAGGCGATGATGGATCTCGGCGCGACCATCTGCACGCCGAAAAAGCCGGCCTGCGCCTTATGCCCGTGGAGTGAACCCTGCATTGCGCGCGAGCGCGGCGATCAGGAGACCTTCCCGCGCAAAACAGCGAAAGCCGAGGGTAAGCTGCGGCGCGGCGCAGCCTTCGTCGTGCTACGCGAAGATGGCGCGCTGCTCGCGCGCACGCGCCCCGACAAAGGACTGCTCGCCGGCATGACCGAAGTGCCGACGACGGAATGGGCGCATGATTTCGACCAAGAAGATGCGATCAAACACGCACCTTTGCTTTCGCCTACCCCCCTCCCCAACCCTCCCCCTCAAGGGAAGAGTTTTATGTGGCGCCGCGTCCCCGGACACGTCAGCCACGTGTTCACCCACTTTCCGCTCGAACTCATCGTTTATCGCACGCAGGCACCGAAGAGCGCTCGCGCGCCAAAAGGCATGCGCTGGATTTCGATGAAGGATATCGAGGACGAGGCCTTTCCGAATGTCATGCGCAAGGTGATCGCGCATGCGATGTCGTAGGACATAACATTCGATCGTTACGTCCTGCGCCGCACATCCTCCAAAGGCAGAACGAAGCCCTTTAAGGAACGTTGCTATACCGTGCCGTCGACGAGTGTGACCTTGCCGGATGCAAGATCATAAACGCCGCCAACAACGCGCACCTGCTTCTTTGCGATCATGCCGGCAAGGATCGGCTTGGCCGTCTTCAACCGCTCGACATTGTGCTGCACGTTGGCGATCACGGCACGCTGCTGCACATCGTCGCCGCCTTTTTTCAAAATCGGTTGGACACCCGGCTTCATGGCCCGCACGAGACCGGCGATGTGACCGGGCAACTTGTTGCCCTTCTGCAGCGCTGTAACCGTCGCATTGACTGCACCACAACTGGTGTGGCCAAGCACCATGATCAGCTTGGTGCCAAGCACCGCGGCGCCGTATTCCAGACTTCCCAAGCCGTCCGGCGTGACGAAATTGCCGGCAACGCGGACCACGAACAGATCGCCGGGGTTTTGATCGAAAGCCAGCTCCGGGGCAACGCGTGAATCCGCACAGCCCAGAATGGCGGCGAACGGTGCCTGCCCGGCCGTGCGGCTCGCGCGCCCTGCCGAGAAATCCCGCTCCCGCGGTTGATTGGCAACGTAGCGGGCATTGCCTTCCATCAAAAGCTTCAATGCCTCGTCAGGCGTGTTTGCTGCGGACACAGGCTGTCCGAATGCCGTTCGACCGAACGATGCTGCCGCCAATATCGTCGCACCACCGATCAGAAAATGACGGCGTCCCCAACGCTTCTCCAAACAGGCATCGCACATAGCCTTTTTCCTCACTCAACAAACGGCTCGTTGGCTCGTCGCGTGCAAGATATCGACGCGACGCAAGAACACCGCAGTTGGATCACATGGCTATGAAGAAGACATAAATCGCGAGCGCAAAATGCTCACGATCGCTGTACCAGCATTAGAGGGTTGACGGGTGTCTTGGGTAACTGAGCATTCATTATCCCGGCCCGGCGGACCCAGCGTCAGATGGTCCAGAGCGGTGTCTGGAATCAGTGCGCGTGCTTCTTCCGTTTCAAACGGCTCGCTGCCTCCCGCTGCAACCGTTCTTCCCGAAGCCGGGCCAGCTGCTTCAACGCGCGTCTTTGTTCGGATTCATATTCGGCAACGGCAAGGGCTTTCTCCGACGCTACTTCCGGGCTGTCCTGCTTTCTTGCCATGCACACCTGCCTTTGTGATTTTGGGACCAAACCAACGCAGAAGCTGCATCTTTGTTCCAAGACACGCTGATGGCGGCTAGCGACCGATGGAAGAGCCGCCAACAAGCGCGGGGGGGATTAAAGCCGTCGCGCCCGCCACAATTCCATCCAATAGGAGGTCCCGCCCTCGAAGCGGGCTGGAGGCTGCCATTCTCGACGCGCGGATGAACCACCGACACCGCGCACACTGCACAATGAGCTGCAAATGCCGGTGCAATGTTGAAACCGCCCGATTGCTGTGCCCCGTCACCATCAGGACGAACTCGATCCTCATAGACTGCGATCGGCCCCTTCACCGAAGCCCACGCCAAGACGAAAAACCATTAAAGCGTTTCGCCCCCGCACAAGGCCTCGGCTATTCAGGCTGTGCGTATCGCGAAGTTTAACTTGCGGCGCGGATTGCTCATCGCGGATTTTTAAGTTCCGATATCGGTCTGTGAATCGCCGTATCGAAAACAAACTGGAGCATGGCTATGGAAGGCGTCGGCTGGATTGCGGCCATCATCATTGGTGGCATTGCTGGGTGGCTCGCCGAGCAATTCATGAAGAGCAACATGGGGCTCTTGATGAACATCGTCCTCGGCATCGTCGGCGCGATCCTGGCCAACTGGCTGTTCGGCCTCTTTGGCATTCGGCTCGGCGGCGGTTGGACCGCTTACTTGATCGCGGGCTTTATCGGCGCCTGCATTATTATTGCGCTTGGCCGCATGATCCGACGCTGATTGCCCGCTCACTTCAGGACCGACGGAAACGGTCACTTTTTCACGAAAAGCGGCACGAATATTGACGTGCCGTTTATTTGTCGTCCAACTGTCATGAAGCGCCGATTACATCGCCCCGTGATTAAGTGAGGGCGTGGCTTGCGCGGCTGTGCCCAAAGGGGCACGTCATGCAAGCTGATATTTTCAAAGACATTCTTGTGCCGGTGATCGGCGGCCTGGGCATCTTCATGCTCGGCCTCGAATTCATGAGCAACGGCATCCAGGCGCTCGCGGTCAACAAGATGCGGGCGCTGCTGGCGAAAATCGCCGGCACGCCGATCAAGGGCGTACTCGCCGGAACGGCCATCACCGGTGTCATCCAGTCGTCGACGGCGATGACCGTCATGGTCGTCGGCCTCGTCAATGCCGGCGTCATCGGATTGCGCCCGGCCATCAGCGTCATCATGGGCGCCAATATCGGCACGACGCTCGGCAACGGCCTGATCGCGCTGCCGCTTGGACCGCTCGGCCTCATTCTCGGCGGCATCTTCGCGCTGGTCTATGTGTTCGCGAAGACCGACAAGGTGAAGAATATCGCGCTGGCCTGCATGGGCTTCGCGCTCATCTTCTACGGCCTCAACCTGATGACCGGCGGCCTGCGCCCCCTGCGCAACATGCCAGAAGTGATGTCGGTGATTTCGAACCTGAAAGCCGACAATCTGATGGGTCTGATGTATTGCATCATGATCGCGGCCTTCATCACCGCGCTGATTCATTCGTCATCGGCGACGATCGGCATCGTCATGGGCCTCGGCGCCGCCGGCGTGCTCGACTGGCAGACCGCCGTCGCCTTCTCGCTCGGCGCCGATCTCGGCACCACCATCACCTCGTGGATGGCTTCGCTGAACCTGTCGAAGAACGCCAAACGCGCGGCTTACGCACACATATCGTTCAACATCATCGGCGTCGCGGTGATGGTGCCGCTGTTCTTCCCGTCGATGGAAGTGCTGAAATATGTGATGCAGTGGTTCGGTGGCGATCCCGGCATTCCGGTCATCGTGAACGGCAAGGACACCTTCCCGCTGGTGCCCGTGGCGATCGGCCTCTACTCGACCTTCTTCAACGTGTTCAACACCGCCATTCTGTTCCCGTTCGTCGGCGTGTTCGAGCGCGTGCTGTTGCAGGTCGGCAAGGACGTGTCGGACGATTTCGAGGATTATTCTACGCCGCGCTACCTCAACCCGAACTACGCCAAGGACCCGTCGCAGGCCTTGCCGGCGATCCAGCGCGAAACCGCACGCTATCTCGATGCCGCGGTGCTGTTCCTCGACATCGCCAAGGATGCGCCGAATGCACCGGACGACTCGGTCGAGCACAGTCAGGCGATCGACGTGCTCAGCCGCGAGATCCGGCAATACACCGCCGGCCTGTTCGATCCGAACATGCCGCATGACCGCGCCGATCTCGTCGCCAGCCTGATCGAGGAAGAAGACTTCACCGCCAATCTCGGTGAATCGCTCTACCAGATCGCCCGCCGCGTCGAACGTCATCCGTTCTCCGATCCGGGCCGCAAGCTGGTGAATGAAGTGGTCGATCTCGTCGGTCAGGAATTGCGCATGATCCTGCCGAACACCGGACCGCTTCCGGCCCTGAAGACACCGGACGAGCGCATTGCCGCGCTGGAAGCCCTGCGTGACCGCGCGATCAAGATGGGCGCGGAACTGCCGTGGGAAGATCGCGGTGCGATCCTCGCTCTGCTCGGCAGCGCCGAACGCGCATTCTATCTGATCGAGCGCATCAGCGACGAGCGCAAGTCGGTCCCGCGTGTCGTGCCGGCCACCGAAACCAAGCAGAGCCCCGTTCCCGGCAATTTCGGTCAAGCCGCGCCGATGCCGGCCTGAGCCTGATAGCACCGAGGTCGATATGACACAGGCTCTCACAAGACGGATGATCGGGGCCGTCGCGGCAACACTGCTGCTCGCCACGGCGACGCCCGTTCGCGCGCAGGATGCGCTGACCAGCAATGCCGTGACGGGCGCAGGCTCGACCTTCGCCTATCCGGTGCTGTCGCGCTGGGCGAATGCCTACAAGCGCTGGGTTGCGGGCGGCGGCGATTTCCCGATGGCCGGCGCCGGTCTTGAAGATGCGCCGACGGCACCGGCGATCGACTATGAACCGATCGGCTCGCTCGCCGGCACGATGCGCGTGAAGGAAGCGGCGGTGGATTTCGGCGCGTCCGATGTGCCGCTTGCGTCGGGCGAATTATCAAAGCTCGCACTTGGACAATTCCCGATCGTGATCGGCGGCGTCGTTGCAGTCGTGAATATCGACGGCGTCGCGCCGGGCAAGATCAGGTTCACCGGTCCGGTGCTGGCCGACATTTTCCTCGGCAAGATCCAGAGCTGGGCCGATCCGGCGATCAAGGCGATCAATCCCGACCTGAAATTGCCGGATGCCAGGATTGCGGTCGTCCGCCGCACCGATGGCTCGGGCACGACCTACAATTTCACGAACTATCTCTCCAAGGTCAGCCCGCAATGGAAAGAGACGGTTGGCTCCGACCTGATCGTCAAATGGCCGACCGGCATCGGCGCACGCGGCACTACCGGTGTGTCGCAGACCGTCAAGCAAACGGCGAACTCGATCGGCTATGTCGAGTTCGCCAATGCCGTACAGCAGAAGCTGAGCTATGCCCTCCTGCAGAACAAGGCCGGCCAGTTCGTGATGCCCGAGCCGAGGAGCTTCCAGGCCGCGGCCAATAGCGCCGACTGGGCGGGGGCGAAGGACTTCGATCTTCTGCTCACCGATGCACCGGGTAATGACGCCTATCCGATCGTCGCCACAGTGTTCGTGCTGATGAACAAGGATGCATCGCTCAATCGCAGCCGCAATGCCTTCAACTTCTTCACCTGGGTGCTCGACAAGGGCGCGGCCGATGCCGCGCAGCTCGGCTATGTGCCGCTGCCCGACTCATTGGTGAAGCAGGTGAAGGCTCACTGGCGCGCGAATTACAAGGCGGGGAGTTGAGGTCGGCTTTACACATCTATCTCCGCTCATTCCCGCGAAAGCGGGAATCCAGGGTCACAAGCACATTGCAAGCTTTTAACTCTGGGTCCGCGCCTTCGCGGGGACGAGCGGATTTGATTGCCGGCCGCTCAAAATTACCCCAGCGCCGGAATGCCGATCATCGCCTCTTCGAACCGCTCCTCGACGGTCAGCTTCTTTGGCTTGCGCGCCAGCGCTTTCTTGTTGATCTTGCGCTTGGCGATGCCGTTCAGCTTCTTGTCGGTCGCCTTTTCCTCTTTCAGATTGGTGTAGAGCAGCTTGGCGACGTCGGCGCGGCCCAGCAGCTTGGCCCAGGACGTCAGCGTGCCATAGCGCGTGATCTCATAATGCTCGACCGCCTGCGCGGCTGCGATCAGCGCGGCGTTGAGCACGATCTTGTCGCCGACATCGCCGGCAATCTCTCTCGCCTCTTCCAGAATACCGTCGATGGCCGGACAGCGTGTGCCCTGCGGCGTGCGCTTCAACTTCTTGAAGGCCTGCTCCAGCCGCTTGATCTGCGCCTTGGTCTGCTTGAGATGCATCTGGAAGCCGCGCTTCAGCTCCGCGTCCGATGCCTTGGCGATCATGTCCGGCAGCGATTTCTCGATCTGCCGTTCGGCGTAATAAATGTCCTGGAGCGAATGGACGAACAGATGCTCAAATGTCTCGATGTCGTCTGAAAACCAGCCCATGGGCTTCCTCCCGCGATTCCTGAAGAATGCGACACACTAAGGTGGGAACTGCGGATCGGGTTCCACGCGGGGCGTTCCCCCGCGTGGTTTTGCCTCATAGCGTTCTGGCTTGCGCGCTCAGGCTTGCGCAGGAGCCGACGGCGTGGTCGTGCCGCTGTCCGAACTCAGGCAATAGAAGGCCGAGACCAGCAGCGCGATGCCGGTGAACAACAGATTGATGCCGACCAGAAGACCGATCACCCAGATCGCCGTACCCGGCAGGCCGGCAACGATCATGACGCCGAGAATGATGTCGACGATGGCCGAGAACAGCACCCAAAGCCAGGCCTGCGGGATCACGTTCTTATAGTGAAAGGCCATCATCAGCTTGGTCACGCCGGTGGCCAGCAGATACGCGGCCAGCACAACCGTCAGCGTCAGAACGGCGGCAATCGGATTCCACAGCAGCATCCCGCCGGCGATCGTGCACAGGATCGCGGTCAGGAGATTCCACCAGAAGCCGGGCGAAGAGGAGCCGGCCTGGAAAACCGAGATCAAACCGAAAATGCCGCCGGCAATCAGCACCCAGCCGATCAGAATGCTGGTCGCGAGCGTCGCAATGCCGGGAAGGAGAATCGCCCCCGCGCCGAGCAGGATCAGCACCACGCCATAGATCTTGAACCAGAGCCTGAATTTTCGAAGCGTTTCAGGATCGCTTGGTAAGCCAACAGCCAGACCGGTCGCCATCATTTGCCTCCATGGCAGTGTAAGCCCCGCAATAATATCAATATTCGCACGTGCGAGACACTTATCCATGGATATAGCTCAAGAAGTTTTCATTAAAATGTTGGCCGCCTGAGGAAGAAGGATGAACCAGTCTGGAAGAATGCAGGACGATGCGCTCTCGCCGCATTCCAGGTCCCGGCACGTGACATCACAGACGCGTCTTGCTACCTGAGCCTTCGAAAGGCGGCACGAACGCTGCGCCTAAGGGGGAGTTATCCGATATGAAAGTCGAGCGTCACGAGGTCGGGCCGCGGATGAGCCAGATCGTCATCCATGGGGATACGGTCTATCTCGCCGGCGTTGTCGCGCAGAATAGCGGCGGCAAGAGCGTTACCGAACAGACCAAGGAAATCCTGGCCACCATCGACAGCTATCTGGCCAAGGCCGGCACCGACAAATCCAAGATCCTGACCGCCAATATCTGGCTGGCCAGTATGGATACCTTCGCCGAGATGAACGCGGTGTGGGATACCTGGGTGTCGCCGGGCCATACGCCGGCCCGCGCCACCGTCGAGGCGCGCCTCGCGGCACCGCAATACACCGTCGAGATCATGGTGACGGCGGCGAAGTAATCGCCGCAGGCCCGCTCCTGTCCTGCATTCCACAGGCGGCGGCCGGACTGGCCTGCCGCCTGTTTGTTTTTGTGGCTGACATCTTTCTCGCCACTTGATCGCGATGTGCACGAGCGTCAGCATCACAGTCCTTTGACACGCCTTCCTGGTCCCTTCGCTTATCAATCCGCCGGCGCAGCGCGATTCGCCGCGCCGCTATATTCAAGGAGACTTCAATGCCCGGGGTTATTGCCCGCCTGCTCGACCAAACCTGGTTCGCCATTCTTGCCCGCATTGTTCTGACATTTGCGTTCTGGGGCAGCGGCCTCGCCAAACTGATCAACTTCCAGGAAGGCGTCGCCGAAATGGCGATGTTCAATCTGCCCAATCCGGTGCTGATGAACATTCTCACCATCGTCACGCAGCTCGGCGGCTCGCTGCTGATCATCATCAATCGCTGGACCTGGCTCGGCGCAGGCGCGCTCGCGGTCTTCACCGCGCTGACGATTCCGCTGGTCCATAAATTCTGGGCGCTGCCGGCACCGGATTCGATCAAGGCTTTCCATACGGCGACGGAGCACGTCACCGTCATTGGCGCGCTGATGATCGTTTCGATCCTGTCGCGCTACACCGGCGGCGCGGGCAACGGGACAAAGCCAGACTGACATGAAACGAACAAAGCGAGCCGGACATAGACTCGGCTCGCTTTGCTTCAGGCGCCTTTAGGCAGCTTTCGCGCTGCGTTGCGGCAACACCCGCGCTTTCAGCTCCTCGGCCGTCATCACATGCGCCGTCGAGAAAGCAAGAATGGTCAACGTCGCGCGGTGAACGTCTTCAGCGGACATCGCGCCCTGCCCGACATCGGGATAATCGAATGTCCCGGTACAATCCGCCAGAAAGACCACCTTGTAATTGTGGAACATCGCGTCCCGCGCCGTCGCGTGACAGCAATTCTCCGTTGTCGTGCCTGACACGATGACCGTATCGATCCCCCATTCGCGCAATATCAGGTCGAGGTCGGTTGCGAAGAACGCGCTGTAGCGATGCTTCTTGATGACATGTTCGCCCGGCGCGGGCGACAGATCGGGGAAGATATCGACACCCGGCGTTTCATCGACCAGCGACGCGCGGTTGGCGATCGGTGGATAGAGGTCGTCATACATGCCCATGTCGCTGCCATCGCGACGATGCACATGGGCGGTATAGACGACGCGAATCCCCTTTTCTCGGCAGAACTTAAGCGTCTCGGCCAATCGCGGCACCATGGCCGCAGCCTGTGCCGACCGCAGCATCGCGCCTTCGGCGACGAAGTCGTTCTGCATATCGACGACGATCATAACGGTTTTTGCAGGATCAATCGTGTCGCATTGATATGGCATCTCACGTCTCCCTGTCTTGAATGGCCGACGGGAGCGTGACATGCGGCACGGGCGCAGGCAATCGCCGCGCGCCATCCCGCAATGCAAGGATATTATGTGCAGATGCAGCAGGCAGCGGTATTCCAGCGCTGCCCGTTGCGTCAGTTCATCTCCGCACGCACCTTGGCGCGCAATTCATCGATCGGCAGCAACCCTTTGCGGGTTTCGACGTGCCAGAAGGTCCAGCCGTTACAGGCTTCGAGCCCCTGCGCCAGCGCGCCGATACGATGGATCGATCCGACTTTTTCGCCGAGCATCACGGCACCATCGGCCCGCACCAGGGCCTTATGCCGCTTCTTTGAATCGACGAGATTGGCACCCGGCGAGATGAAGCCGCGTTCGATCAGGGCTGCGAACGGCACGCGACGCGCCTCGCGCGCGGTGACGAACGGCGCAATCGAGGGCGCCTCAAGCGGCGTCACGTCATTGATTCGCTTTATCGCCGCCTTGGCATAATCCGGATCGCGCTCGAAGCCGATGAACCGGCGGCCGAGCTTTTTGGCAACAGCGCCCGTCGTGCCGGTGCCGCTGAACGGATCGATGACGAGATCGTCCGGCCGCGATGCCGAGAGAATGACACGTGCGAGCAAGGCTTCCGGCTTCTGGGTCGGATGCAGCTTCTTGCCGTCGCTGTTCTTCAAACGCTCTTCACCGGTACAAAGCGGGAATGTCCAGTCCGACCGTACCTGCACGTCGTCGTTGCCGGCTTTCAGCGCTTCGTAATTGAAGGTGTAACCCTTGGCATCCGGATCGCGCGACGCCCAGATCATGGTCTCATGCGCGTTGGTAAAGCGGCGGCCACGGAAATTCGGCATCGGATTCGATTTGCGCCACACCACATCATTGAGGATCCAGAAGCCCAGATCCTGCAGGATAGCGCCGACGCGGAAGATATTGTGATACGAGCCGATCACCCACAATGTGGCGGACGGCTTCATCACCCGCTTGCAGGCTTTCAGCCAGGCATGCGTGAATTCGTCATATTCCCTGAATGAGCCGAACTTATCCCAGTCGTCCGTGACGGCATCGACTTTGGAATCGTCGGGCCGCTTCAGATCGCTCTGGAGCTGCAAATTATAGGGGGGATCGGCGAAAACGAGATCGACGCTTTCTGCCGGCAACGTCGCCATTTGGGCGACGCAATCGCCCACAAGGATGCGGGCACTCTCATGACTTGTGGGAGTCAGACGGGGCGCCCGATGGGACGCCCCGCGACGCGACTCTACCATGACTCAGCACTCTGACTCTGGCGACGCGGTCGGTGACGCGGGACCTACAACCGACATGTCCGGCATCATGATTTGCCAAGGTAAAAAACCTTTTAATTTGCAACGACTTTGCGCAGATCATGTTGACCGCGTTTGACAACCATTTGGTAACGACTTGTCGATCCGGCTACGGGCATTCTCCCGTGGACGGATACGATTCGATCAGCAAGACTGCGGCTTAAGCCGAGGAGAATGACGATGCGTTGGGAAGATTTTCGCCGCAGTGACAACGTCGAAGACGTTCGCGGCGATGGCGGTGGCTATAGCGGCGGCGGCGGCTTTCCGATTCCCGGCGGTGGCGGCGGCCTCGGGCTCGGCACGATCATCATTCTCGGCCTGATCGGCTGGGCGCTCGGCATCGATCCGCGAATCCTGATCGGCGGCGCCGAAATCTTTACCGGCGGCGCCAACCAACAGATGGAGCGGCAGGCACCGCCGGCGAAGAAAGGCGCGCCAACCGACCAGCAGGGCGATTTCGTTGCCGCAGTCCTCGGATCGACCGAGGATGTGTGGACCGACATTTTCGCGGCCAATGGCCAGACCTATCGGGTGCCGCGGCTGCGCTTGTTCTCCGGCGCGACCAGCGCCGGCCAGTGCGGCATGGCGCAATCGGCCATGGGTCCCTTCTATTGTCCGCCAGACCGGCGCGTCTTCCTCGACACTTCATTCTTCCGTGACATGGAGCGGAAATTCCGCGCCTGCACCGGGAAGCAATGCGAGTTCGCTCAGGCTTACGTGATTGCGCATGAGGTCGGCCACCACGTGCAGAACCTGCTCGGCATCCTGCCGCGGGCGCAGCAAATGCAGCAGGCCGCCGGCAGCAAGGCGCAGGCAAACAACATCCAGGTGCGCGTTGAATTGCAGGCCGATTGCCTTGGCGGCGTCTGGGCCAATCACGCGCAGCGAAAGGTGAACTTCCTCGAACCGGGCGATATCGAGGGTGCGATCGGGACCGCATCTGCGATCGGCGATGACCGTCTGCAGCGGCAAGCCACCGGCCGCGTGGTGCCGGATTCCTTTACTCACGGCTCGTCGGAGCAACGGGTGCGCTGGTTCAAGATCGGCTTTGAGTCCGGACGCGTCTCGGCTTGCGATACGTTCAGAGCGGCGAATCTTTAAGCTCGCGTCCCGGGCGCAGCGCGGCATGCAATGATGCGCTGCAAACCCAGGACCCAGAACCTGATGCTTAAATACTCAAAATGGGTCCCGGATCTGCGTCGCACCGCTCGCGCGCTGCGCCGCGTCCGGGCCACGAGATCTGAAACATGCCCGGTATCGACGAGACCCGAAATTTCATTCCCCTCAACATCGCTGTCCTGACCGTATCCGACACGCGCGAGATGGCTGACGACAAGTCCGGCGCGACGCTCGCCGAACGGATCGAGGCGGCCGGTCACAAGCTTGCGGCCCGTGCTATCGTCACAGACGACATCGACAAAATTCGCGCGCAAGTGAAAACCTGGATCGCCGATCCGGGCGTCGATGCGATCATCACGACGGGCGGTACCGGCTTCACCGGCCGCGATGTGACGCCGGAGGCGCTGGAGCCGCTATTCGAAAAGCGCATGGACGGTTTCGCCACGATGTTTCTGATGATCAGCCATGCCAAAATCGGAACATCGGCGATCCAGACGCGCGCCACCGCCGGCGTCGCCGGCGCAACCTATATTTTTTGCGTGCCGGGATCGCCCGGTGCCTGCAAGGATGCGTGGGATGGCATCCTCGTGCATCAGCTCGATTATCGCTATCGGCCATGCAATTTCGTAGAGATCATGCCGCGTCTTGATGAGCACCTGCGCAGGGCGAAGGCGAAAGGCGCCAGCCTCTAATTTTACGCTAAAAATATTCCATTCATGTTGCGGTGCCGTTCACGCCGTTATCAAACGGCCTTCACCATCCGGTGATGCCCGATTTTTATTTTACGGCAGACATAACATCGCCGCAGCTATCACCCAATATGCACTTCATAGGACAACCAATCGGCTGTTCGCAGCAAGAAGGATGTCTTCGATGTGTGACTATAGTCTGCACAACGTCGCCTCAAGGCCGGCAAAAGTCGGCGACAAAATCGTCACTACAACCTTCCCGCATTCGATCACCAACGGTTTCGCCGCCGTTGGCGAACCGGATGTGGCTGTCTGCTTGCGTCCTGGAACGGAAATCGCGTTCGAACAGGATGTGAGTTACTCGCAGGGCTTCGGCTTGATCCCGCCGCGGCTCGGCTACGCGACGATTCGTCATCGCGTTGCGCGTTTCCGGCAGATCAATCTGAACCGGCCGAACACGCATCACGATGCGCTGGAATTCCCGAATGGAGAGGTCGTGCTGGTCACGATGCTCCGCGAGAAGCTCCACGCCACAGTGCTGCAATTGCCGGCAGAGCCGGAGCGGGCGGAGACCGAACATCACGTCTCCGAAACAGAGCATCGCAACGATACAGCGGTGCCGAATAACGAGACGATCAACGTCATCGGCTGACCCCTGACAGGGTCAAGCACGAGGTCACGACAAGAGCGGCTCCTCCTTTGAAGGGAGGAGCCGCTCGGGCGAGGCGCGCACTATTATTCATGCAGATCTTCGCGGACCAACCGCTCGCCCGGACGAAGCATGATGCCGTTCGCACCCGCCACACCAAGCTCGATGCTTTCCGCAATTCGATGCGCGCGTTCGATGAAATGATCAGCCGCCTTGGATGGACACAGATCGCGTGCCGTCTGCTCGAACAAGGCCAGCCAGCGATCGAAGTGCCGTCCGTCGACCGGCAGCCGCAAATGTTTCCGCATCGGCTGGCCATGATATCGGCCGCTCATGAGCGCGACCGACGACCAGAACGCAAACATCTGCTGAAGATGCGGCTCCCAGTCTGAGATTTTCGCTGCAAAAACGGGACCGAGCAGATCGTCGCTGCGCACGCGATCATAGAAACCACGCACCAGTCTTTCGATCATCGCCTCGTCGATACCAGTCTCGGCCTGGATCGCGGCGGTGATTTTCGCGCGGCGCTCCTCCGCCGTCATTGCTGAGACCGTCATGGCCGCTCCTCAATCGATGTGTTGTCCGGCAGCAAGCGGCGCATCCGCCGCAGGGTGTTGGGGTTCTTGACGAGATCCGCGAGGGAATAGCGATCGAGAACCGCGAAGAATGCATGCAGCGCCTCGTCGAGCGGACTGCGCAGCCCGCAGGCCGGCGCGAGCACGCAGGTGTTGCGCTCGCGATCGAAACATTCGACAAGCGCCAGACTATCCTCGGTCGCCCGGATGACGGCGCCGAGGTTAATCTTGTCGGCGGAACGCCCCAGCCGCAGCCCGCCATTGCGCCCGCGCAAGCTGCCGACGAATCCCGCCTGCACCAGCGTCTGTGCAACCTTCATCAGATGATTGCGGGAAATGCCATATCGGCGCGCCACGGCCTCGATCGTGTGAAGCTCATCCGGTTCGATCGCCAGCAGCATGAGCAGCCGCAGCGCATAATCGGTGTGAAGTGTCAGGCGCATGGACGAATCCACGCGCCCTGGGGAGGACAATCGGCCAAACTATGCGGAATGGCGACCATTGCGGCTCTCGATATGGTCGCGCAGATAGTCGGCGAGAACGAGCGCATGATTATGCGTCGTATCATGTGCGGCATAGAGAAGGGTCACAGGGCCGTCTTTCAGATAATCGCCGAGGCGATCGACCGCCTGTGTGTTTGAATGAAGCTCCATGCGGTAACGCTTGCGGAATTCAGTCCAGCGGGTTGGATCGTGAGCGAACCATTTGCGCAAGCCTGTGCTCGGCGCAATGTCCTTGTGCCAGAACGTCAGGGCCGCCGATGTCTTGTTCAGCCCGCGAGGCCATAACCGGTCGACCAGAATACGCGCGCCGTCGTCGGGCGCCGCCGCATCGTAGACGCGCTTGACCCGCAGATCAGTCGCGAGGTTTGGTTCCTTCTTCCGCATGCATCGGCTCAATAAGAAGCATTTTGTTTACCTATTTATTGCTGAAACGACAACCGCGCGCGGAAGAGTGGAACCTACCTGCTGTTAGAGGTCACGCTGCCAGGTCTCGCTGGCCTCCAGCTTTCCAAATTCATCGTGGGTCCATTCTTCGACCCGCTGAAAGCCCGCCTTGCGGTAAATCTCTCGGGCCGCCGTCAACACCGCGTGCGTCCACAAGGTGATGCGGCTGTAGCCAGCCGTCCGCGCGAAGGCAATCGCCTCCTCGACCAGCCTGCGGCCGATCCCGAGCCCTCGTGCGCGTGGGTCGACGATCAGCAAGCGAAGACGGGCGACATCGTCCTGATCCCGCACCAGAAACACCGAACCGACCGGCTCGCCATCCATCTCCGCGATCCAGCAGCGCTCGCGCGCAGGATCGTAGCTCTTCAGGAATCCCGCAACAATCTCGGCGGTCTGCGCCTCGATCTGACTGCTCCAGCCATATTCGGCCGCATAGATCGCACCATGCTGCGCGACCACCCAGCCCATGTCGCCCGGCCGATGCTCGCGCAATGTATAAGCCGGCCTATCGTCTGCCTTGCCCCCGATCAGGCGCTCGATGGTGGCCATCGCGGCAACAACGCGGGTTTGCTCCGCCTCGTCGAGCCTGCCGAGCATCGCTCCCATTTCGTGTTGTGACAGTTGATCGAGCTTGGCGATGGCAAGACGTCCCTTGGTCGTCAGCGACAAGACGACCTGCCGGCCATCCTCAGCGCCGCGGCGCTTCATAACCAGACCACGCTCATCGAAGAGACGCAGGATCCGGCTGAGATAGCCGTGATCGAGGCCAAGCGCCGCTGCCACGTCCGTCGCCGTGCAAGTCTGTTTCTGCGCCAGCTCGTACAGAACACGCGCCTGCGTCAGCGAATAAGGGGTTTCGAGGAGACCATCCTGCAGGAGACCGATCTGACGCGCGTATAGAAACGCGAGAATCTGCGAACGGCGCTGACGCGCTGCTCAAAGCTGGCATCCGGCATCACTGACGCTGACATGGCAACGCACATGGCTCCCCTGATACGTGACAGCGTCAACTAATTATTTGACGCAGTCAAGTATCGATCAGCCATCGATGGTGCCAGTTATCGATCAGCCGCCGCTGATGCCGGCGCGCAGGAGCGCGATGTGTTTGCGTCCGATTTTCCGGATGAGCTGGCCTTCGGGATCTCTGCTCGCCGCATCGTGGCCGCCGAGCCGGTCATAGGTGGTCTTGAGCAGCAGGAGCCCATGCTCCGGCCGCACCCCGCCACCAACCGCCTGCCGCAGCAGGTTCATCAGCTGAGCGCCGATCGATTGCCCGCTGAAGCCTTCCGGCTGAAACATCGCGGCTTGAGGCGCCTGGCCATCATCATCGGAGGCCAACATCCAGAAACGCTCCACCTCGGCCGTCCACATGCTGTCCAGCACGCTGCCCGGCCGCAGGAAGAGCAGCCACGGCCCCCGCGCTTCCGCCGCTGCCGCATGAAGCCGCGCACCGAGCGAACCCGGAAGAGCGCAATACCGGCACCCCGCGACATCGGCGACCTGCGCAGTGCCGTCGCCGCTTCCGGAATCGGCCAAAATGACTTCCCGCACCACGCCGGCGACCACGCCCGGGATCAGGCAGGACAGCGTGCGGACGACGACGCGCTCCGATTCGTGAGTGGGAATGACGACGCTCAACATGGGAACTGAAATATTGCGGTTTTGTTGGCCCATATCATGGGGCTGCACCAAGAGCATGCCACGATATTCAGCAGCCTCGATCAACTTCGCAAATGTTCTTGTTTTGTTCGTTTACCGGAGCTAGATATCGGCTATGGCTCGTTCCTCCGCAGCCCTGAGACACCCGCCGGCGCCCGTGCCCTCCGCGCCGGCGGGTGACTTTGCAAGGCAGGCTCCAGATACCTCTGGCCTCCTTGGCACCGACGTTCGTCAAGAACGCCGGCGTGGCCGCGGCACACTTTCCAATACCTCCGGCCGCTACGAGCCGATTGCCCGCGTCGCTTTCGATGATGGCTGGCAGAGCCTGGAAGAGCTGCCGCCGTTCAAGACCAGCGTTCAGGCGGACGCGACCCGCAAGATCATCACCCGCAACGATTCGCCGGACATCTCGTTCGACCGATCGATCAATCCCTATCGCGGCTGCGAGCACGGTTGCGTCTATTGTTTCGCCCGGCCGACGCACGCCTATCTCGGCCTCTCGCCGGGTCTCGACTTCGAATCCAGGCTGTTCATGAAGCCGGATGCGGCAACGCTCCTGGAAAAGGAACTGGCGGTGCCGGGTTATTCGCCGCGCACGATCGCGATCGGCACCAATACCGACCCGTATCAGCCGATCGAGAAGCAATACCAGATCATGCGGCAGATCCTCGAAGTGCTGGATCGCGCCGGTCATCCCGTCGGCATCGTGACAAAGTCGGCGCTGGTCACGCGCGACATTGACATTCTCTCGCGCATGGCCAAACGCAATCTCGCCAAGGTCGCTCTCTCAGTGACGACGCTTGATGCGAAGCTGGCGCGCACGATGGAGCCACGCGCCTCGACACCCTCGCGGCGGCTTGAGGCACTGCGGCAATTGTCGGACGCCGGCATTCCGACCAGCGTGATGGTGGCTCCTGTCATCCCTGCCATCAATGATGCCGATATCGAGCGCATTCTGGATGCGGCCGCGCTCGCCGGCGTGCGGGGCGCAGGCTATGTTTTGCTGCGGCTGCCGCTGGAGGTGCGCGACCTGTTCAAGGAATGGCTGATGGCGAATTATCCCGATCGCTTCCGCCATGTGATGAAGCTCATTCGCGACATGCGCGGCGGCAAGGATTACGACTCGACCTGGGGCAAGCGCATGAGCGGCGATGGTCCTTACGCATGGCTGATCGGCCGGCGCTTCGAAGCGGCCTGCGATCGGCTCAGTCTCAACAAGAACAAGAGCAGACTCACCACCGAACATTTCCAGCGGCCTGTGAAGGGAAGCGAGCAGTTGAGTTTGTTTTAGTCACCGTCATTCCGGGACGCGCCTTCAGGCGCGGACCCGGAATTCATCCTCCCGATGGTGGTTATGGATTCCGGGCTCGCTCGCTTTGCTCGCGTCCCGGAATGACAAATCCGAGAGTGGACAAATGCCCCACGCCCATATCAGCCTTGTCACTCTCGGCGTCTCCGACGTCACACGGGCAGCACGTTTCTATGAAGCACTCGGCTTCGCACGAAAGGTGCGTGGCGCGCCGGAGAGCGAGGTTGCGTTTTTCGAGGCCGGCCCCGTTGCGTTGTCGCTTTATGTCGTGAGCGGACTGGCCAAGGACGCGGGCTTCCCGGACGACACCCGGCCGCCGGTATTCCGCGCCGCTTCGCTCGCCTGGAATTGTGAAAGCCGGGACGATGTCGATGCCGTCATGGCGCTTGCGGTGAGAGCCGGTGGAGCCACGCTTGTGCCGGCAAAGGAAGCGGTGTGGGGCGGCTATCACGGCCACTTCGCCGATCCGGACGGACATATCTGGGAAGTTGCTCACAATCCCCAGTTTCCACTCTCGCCGAACGGAACTCTGACTTTACCGGATTAGGGGATTGCATCTTCGCGCCGGACGCGATCAGCATCCCGGCATGAGTCGAAAAGCGTCCACCGTCCGCCTGCCATTGAAAGACGAGATCCTGCGCCCAAGCTTCCGGCGCGAACGGGCCGCTTTCAAGCGTGGAGTCTGGCCGGTGGCCGGCTGCGATGAAGCCGGGCGCGGACCTTTGGCCGGCCCGGTTGTCGCCGCCGCCGTGGTTCTCGATCCCGACCGCATTCCGCGCGGCCTCAACGATTCCAAGAAGCTGACCGCAGACGAGCGCGAGAAGCTTTACGCTCGCATCTGTGCGACTGCGGAAGTCGGCGTTGCGTTCGGCTCGCCCGCGCGGATCGATCGCGACAATATCCTGCGTGCATCGCTATGGGCGTTGGCGCAGGCCGTCATGGCTTTGCCGTGCAAGCCGAAGCTTGTTTATGTCGACGGTCGCGACAAGATCGCCGTGCCGTGCGACTGCGAAGCAGTCATTTCCGGCGATGCGCTGGTGCTGTCGATTGCCGCCGCGTCGATCGTCGCCAAAGTGACGCGCGACCGGCTGATGAAGCAGATCGGCGCCGCGCATCCGGGCTACGGCTTCGAACGCCACATGGGGTATTCGGTGCCGGAGCATGCTGAAGCCCTGAAGCGGCTTGGCCCGACCATCCACCATCGGCGGAGCTTTTCCCCAGTTGCGCTTGCCGAAAGCAATTTGACGATCGCGCTTGGTGATGAAGTAGGTCCCGGGTTGCCTCTCTAGCCTGCTCCGGCTTATCTCTGAATATTCTTCCCGGTCGAACCGCGTCTTGCTTTTCGGCATTGCTCCAGAGCGGCTCCGATGCTCACCGTTTCCCTGCTGATCGAAATTCTGCGCACCAAGCCGCGCCTCATGTTCTGGCTCGTGACCTTGGCGCAGGCTTTGCTCTGGCTGCTGGTGCCGACACTCTTCTATTCGGCGCCGCCTGGCGATGTTGCCGATGTTGTGGCGATCGGCCGCGAGATGTCGTTCAGCAGCACATATGGCGCACCGCTCGCCTATTGGCTCTCCGACATCGCGCTGCGCGTCGCAAACGGCCACATGATCGGCATCTATCTTCTGGCGCAGATCTGCATCGTCGCGACTTATTGGGCCGTGTTCCAGCTTGGCCGTTCGCTCATCGGTGACCGGCAGGCCCTTCTGGCCATCATGCTGATGGTCGGCATGTCCGTCTTTACGGTGTTCTCGCCGGATTTCGGTCCCGATACCCTGATGACGCCACTCTGGGCGCTGGCGCTTTTATTCCTGTGGCGTGCAGCCGGACGCGGGCAACAGCTTTACTGGTTTGCGCTCGCAGCGGTGTTTGTAGCGATGCTCGCGACATCGCCGATGGCTCTATTGCTGCTAGCACTGATCGTGCTCTTCCTCGTCATCACCGAACGTGGTCGCCTCGCCATCGTGAACATTCCGGCTTTGGCGGCAGGGGGCATCGTGATCGTTGCTGTGGCGTTACTGCTCTTCACGATGAAGCAGCAAGGCATCAGCATGACCGCCTATCTTCCACGATTGCGGAATTCAGCGCCGATCGGCCAGAACATCGTTGCCTGGGCGCGATTGCTCGCCTTTGTGGTGGTCGCGCTTGCCGGCGCTGGCATCCTTGTTGCATTGGCCAGTAACGCGACGCGCGCACGCAAGTCCGAAGCCGTCGCCATCACCGGTTCAGCGATCGATCCTTTCGCGCGTATGATGGTCTATTATTTCGCGTTGACGCCGCTGCTCGTGGTGCTGGCCTCAGCCGTCGTCTCAGGCAAATCGACGATCGCCGGCATTCCGCCGCTACTCATCCTGTCCGGCCTTGCCATCGTTATTGCGGCCGGCACCATCATCATGGTGCACCACCAGCGCCTCGTCGGCATCGTCTGGTTCAGCCTGTTGCTGGCGCCGCCCGTCCTCACGGCACTCGGCGTTCTGCTGCTGCCAAGGATATTCGCGGTGGACCTGAAAATGGCACAACCGGCCAACGACATTGCCCGCTACTTCACGGACAACTTTGAAAGGCGCACGGGACAAAAGCTTGGCATTGTGGGTGGCGATCCAAGGCTTGCGCGCCTCATTGCGCTTGCATCACCAAGCCGGCCGCGTGTCCTGAATGACAACGGCACCACGGCGCCACAACTTGCATCCAGCAAGGATGCAAACGAGAAAGGCGCCATCATCGTCTGGCGTGCGACCGACAATGCCGGCACGCCGCCGGCCGCGATCAAGATGCAATTCCCGAACGTCGTGCCCGAAATACCGCGCGCTTTCGAACGCACATTGCATGGCCGCGCGCCGCTGCTGCGCATCGGCTGGGGCATGATCCGGCCGCAGACGGGGACGCCGCCACAATAGGGTTTAAAAATTCGACATTTTTGGTCGTCCCCGCGCAGGCGGGGACCCATACGCCGTGCCTTTTCAATTATGGGATCACGAAGTTATTGCCACCGCAACATCGGTGGTGATGGGTCCCAGCCTTCGCCGGGATGACTGCCAATCAAGCCGCCTTAGCGACCTAGTGATAACTCTCGCCTTCCTTCACCTTGCCGCGGAACAGCCAGTAGATGAAGATCACGTAGCCAAGGATGATCGGCAGCAGGAAGACCGTGCCGATCAGCATGAAGATCTGACTTGCCGGAACGGCCGCTGTATCCCAGATCGTCAGTGACGGCGGCACGAGATACGGATAGCTCGAGATCACCAGCCCGAGGTAACCAAGGAAGAACAGGCCTATTGTCGCAACGAAGGGCAGCACATCGCGCCGCTGGTCGAGCCAGCGCCAGAGCGCGAAAGCGAGAATTGCCGTGAGCAGCGGCACCGGCCAGAGAAAGTAAAAATTCGGCAGCGAGAACCAGCGCTGCGCAATGCGCTCAAAGGCGAGCGGCGTATAGAGGCTGACGGCCGCCATGAAAACCAGCACCACCAGCAGCAATATCTTCGCCTGCGAGCGAGCGCGCACCGCGACCTCACCTTCGGTCTTCATGATCAGCCATGTCGCGCCGAGCAGCGCATAGCCGGCGACCAGCGCCGCCCCGCAGAGAAACGCGAACGGCGTCGCCCAGTCGAAGTGACCGCCGGCAAAGTGCCCGTCCTGAACTTTGATGCCCTGGATCAGACCGCCAAGGATGACGCCTTGCGCGAAGGTTGCGAGCACCGAGCCGAAGGTGAAGGCGAAATTCCACCAATGCTTGCTGTGGGCGACGACACGGAATTCGAACGCGACGCCACGAAAGACCAGTGCAAGCAGCATGACGATGACCGGTAGATACATGGCCGGCATGATCACGGCATAGGCGATCGGAAACGCGACCAGCAGACCACCACCGCCCAGCACCAGCCAGGTCTCGTTGCCATCCCAGAACGGCGCAACCGACCGCATCATCTGATCGCGCTGCATTTCGTTGCGCGCGAATGGAAACAGCACACCGATACCGAGATCGAAGCCGTCGAGGATCACATACATCGCGACCGCTGTACCGATCAGCGCAGCCCAGATGACCGGGAGATACCATTCCATGGCTTCACCCCCTCTGTCCGATGGCGTCGCGCGCTGCATCTTCGGCACCGGTCAGCGGACGATTCGGGAAGCCTTCCGGTTCTTCGAGCGCACGGCCTTCCGGCCCTTTGTTGATCAGGCGATTGATATAATAGATGCCGACCGAGAACACGATACCGTAACAAACGACGAACAGCGCCAATGTGCCGAGCAGACTGGTGGCCGGCACCGGCGAGATCGCGTCAGCCGTTCGCAGGATGCCATGGACCAGCCATGGCTGACGGCCACTTTCCGTCACCACCCATCCGGCGATGACGGCCACGAAGCCGGTCCACCATGTCACCGACAGGATGCGCAGATACCAGTCGGTGTCGAACAACCTGTCGCGCCACCATAAATAGACACCGAACAGCGCCGCTGCGATCATATAGAAGCCGACGGCCAGCATGATGCGGAAGCCGAAGAAAACATTCAGCAGTGGCGGCCGCTGATCGGGCGGAACGCTCTTCAGCCCTGGCACCAGACCGTCCCAGCTATGTGTCAGAATCAGCGACGAACCACGCGGGATGGAAATCTCGAACCAGTTGCGCTCGGCCTTCTCGTCCGGCCAGGCAAAGATATGAAAATCTGCCGGCTTCGAACCATCCCAGTGGCCTTCCATCGCCGCCACCTTGATCGGCTGATGCTTGAGTGTGTTGAGGCCATGCTGGTCGCCGATGAAAAGCTGCAACGGCGCAAGGATCGCCATCAGGCCGATGCCCATGCGCATCATCACCTTTGCGTCTTCGACATGCTTGCCGGCAAGAAGATAACGTGCGCCGACCGCGAGCACGACAAAACCGGTCGTGAGATAGGCCGCATTCAGCATATGCGCGAAACGGTACGGGAAGCTCGGATTGAAGACGATCCTGACCCAGTCGACCGGAAAAGCGACCCCATAGCGGACTTCATGCCCGGTTGGCGTCTGCATCCAGCTATTCGCGGATAGAATCCAGAAGGCTGACATCGCCGTGCCGGTCGCAACAATGGCGGCTGACAGCACATAAAGCCACGGCGGCACGCGATTGAAGCCGAACAGCAATATACCGAGAAAGGTGGCTTCGAGGAAAAACGCCGTCAGCACTTCATAGCCGATCAGCGGGCCAACCACATTGCCGGCAACCACCGAGAAGCGGCTCCAGTTGGTGCCGAACTGATAGCTCAGGACGATGCCGGACACGACGCCCATCGCGAAGGATACGGCGAAGATCTTGGTCCAGAACCGCATCAGACGATGATAGCGCTCGTCGTCGCTGCGCAGCCACATCACCCCAAGCGTCGCGATGTACGCTGACAGCCCGATGGTGAAGCTCGGAAAGATGATGTGGAAGATAACGGTGAAGGCGAACTGGATGCGTGCGAGAAGAACAGGATCGAGATCCACGGGCCGCTCCTAAGTCTGACGACTCCAGCCAATCATTCAAACACGACTCGGGTCAGCAGTATCGGCCGGTTCAACACCAAAAGCCACCGCTATTGCGGCGCAGCAAGGTGTCAGATTGTCCAATTAGTTAGCCAATTGCTCCATGCGACGAACATCCAGAATCCGGATGGCATGCGGCTCGATCGCGATTGCCCGCTCGCGCGCCAGACGGGTGAAGGTACGGCTGACCGTTTCAATGGTGAGGCCGAGATAATCCGCAATATCCTGCCGCGGCATTGGCAACTCGATCACGACAGAGGGTTGACCATTCCCTGTCACGCGATCGCGCAGCCGTGCGAGAAACCAGCCGATCCGCTCCTCCGCCGTCCTGCGGCCCAGTGCAACGACGTGACCGTGCGTCATGTTGAGTTCATGACGGGCACGC
>Ga0164243_10002863_pt1 | contig 28030 bp, 34 predicted proteins | sample OricompcompostOP_FD_108781 | JGI IMG/M metagenome (GOLD analysis project Ga0164243, IMG submission 108781) | Organic Plus compost microbial communities from Emeryville, California, USA - Original compost - Organic plus compost (OP) | ecosystem: Engineered > Solid waste > Mixed feedstock >...
GGTTGTACGCGCTCGGCGCGTCGACGGTGATCGCGTTGGGGGTCTGCTGGTCGGTGGCGGCTTCGATGTCCGTCCAGTGCAGCGGGATGTACGCGGAGGAACCGTTGGTCAGCGCCACGTTCGGCGCGTCGGCCGGGGCCTCGTCATTGAGTAGTACGTTGTGCGCGCCCACCAGGCCGACCGCGAGGTCGCCCGGCAGGTAGCAGCGCTCACCGGGGTTGGCGGTGAGCTGGATCGCGGCGTTGCGGTTCCCCAATCCTGCCCCGCCGTACACCAGCTGGGGCGTCACCTGGTTGGACGTGCAGGCGAAGACGCTGGGCCCGTAGTCGTCGGCGGATGCGGTGCCCGCCGCGAGGACGGTGGTGGCCGCGGCGACGGCGAGGGCGGCGGTGCTGCGAAGAAGCGTCTTTCGGGCGTTCATGTCTTCCCCTCCCAGTTGCGGTGAACTAATCACCGTTTGTGCCTTCATTCCGAAAGACGTTCATGACCGGAGCGCGATGTGCCGATGTGGGATCGCTCGCGGCAAAGCAACCTGCCGGGATGCCGCACGTCGGAAGAGTCCTTGACACCACCAATATCTAGTATAACGATTATCAGGTCAACGACGATGGGTCGGCGGAAGGGCGTGAGCGCATGACCGGGCGCATGGCGGGCAAGGTCGTCTTCATCACCGGAGCCGCGCGAGGACAGGGGCGCAGTCACGCGGTCCGCCTCGCGCAGGAGGGTGCCGACGTCATCGCGGTCGACATCTGCGCCGACATCCCCTCCGTGACGCCGTTCTACTCCCTTGCGTCGCCCGCTGACCTCGACGAGACCGTGCGCGAGGTCGAGGCACTGGGCCGGCGCATCGTGGCGCACCAGGCCGACGTTCGCGATCTCGGCACGCTGCAGAAGGTGTTCGACGCCGGACTCGAGGAACTCGGCCGCATCGACACCGTCATCGCCAACGCCGGGATCGCGACCTTCGCCCGGTCCTGGGAACTGACCGCGCAGCAGTGGCAGGACATGATCGACGTCAACCTGACCGGTGTCTTCCACACCGCGAAGGTCGCCATTCCCGCGATGATCGAGGCGGGCAACGGTGGTTCGATCGTCTTCACCAGTTCGATCGGCGGGCTCAAGGGCATCCAGCACGTCGGCCACTACGTCGCCGCCAAGCACGGCATCGTCGGGCTGATGCGCACGATGGCCAACGAACTCGCTCCGTACAACATCAGGGTCAACACCGTCCATCCGACCAATGTGGACACTACGATGATCCAGAATCCGGGCACCTACAGCATGTTCTCGCCGGAGAACCCCTCACGGGAAGGCGCGATTCCCGGCTTTCTCACGCTCAACGCGCTGCAGGTGCCGTGGGTCGATCCCGTCGACATCAGCAACGCCGTGCTTTTCCTGGCCAGCGACGAAGCCCGTTACGTCACCGGCACCGCGCTGCCGGTCGACGCGGGCGCCTACGTCAAGTGATTGGAGAGACAATGACGTCTTCCTCGGCTCGTCACGAGATCGAGAACGCCCTGCACCGGTACGCGATCGGCTACGACGACGGAAACTTCTCACTGGTGGAGAACAGTTTCACCGCCGACGCCGTACTGTCCATGCGCATCGCGGGCGGTGAGCTGATCGGCCCGTTCGAGGGCATCGAGCAGATCATGAAACTGATGCGCGACTCCGCGCACTCGCAGGACGATCAGCGCCGCCACGTCACCACGAACGTGATCATCGACGCGAACGACGACAGCGCCACCAGCGTCTCCTACCTGACCATCTTCTCCGCGCGCGGCGGCAGCCTCACCGCGCTGTCCACCGGCAAGTACGAGGACGAGCTCGTGCGCACCGCCGACGGCTGGAAGCTGAGCAAACGCCACATCGCACTCGACCTGCCGTACTGAGGTGCCGCGATGACCATCAACCAGGGCCTCATTCCGGCCAAATGGGCCGCGCTCACCCCGGCCGCGCAGGCGCTCTACGACGTGCCGAACGAACGCCGCGTCAACTGGTCCGAATTGGACGAACGGGTACGCAGGCTGGCCAACGGTTTCCTCGGCCTCGGTCTCACCAAGGGTGATCGGATCGCGGTGCTCACCCGTAACAGCGTGGAGTTCCAGGAACTCTACTTCGCCGCCGGCCGTGCGGGCCTGATCCTGCAACCGCTGAACTGGCGGCTCTCCGCGGCCGAACTGGGCAGGCTCATCGTGGACGCCGCACCGAAGATCGTCATCACCTCCGCGGAATGGCGTGACGTGGCCAAGGAACTCCAGCGGGACTGCGATGTGCCGCACTGGCTGGAGTTCGGGCCGGACGGCGACGGTACCTACGAGGACCTGCTCGCCGCGTCCAGTACCGATGAGCCGCCGACCTCGGCCAAGATCGGCGGCGACGACCCGTTCTTCATCCTCTACACCGGCGGCACCACCGGCCGCAGCAAGGGCGCGCTGCACACGCACCACAGCGCGGCGATGGGCGGGCTCAACCAGACCGTCGCCGAGCGCATCGTGCCGAGCGACGTGTACCTGCTCACCGGGCAGATGTACCACATCCCGGTGGTGCTCTCGATGAACTACCTGCGCCACGGCTGTCCGCTGGTGCTGGTGAACTTCGAGGCGCAGCAGGCACTGGAGATCATCGAACAGGAACGGGTTTCGGCGTTCCTCGGCATCACCACGATGCTCAACTGGATGATGGCCGTGCCCGGCTTCGGCAACTACGACCTGTCCAGCCTGCGCAACATCCAGTACGGCGGCGGCCCGATGCCCTCGACGATCGTGCGCGCCGCGCTGGATTCCTTCCCCTGCACGCTGATCCAGGGCTACGGGCAGACCGAGGGCCCCGGCATGACGTTCCTGTCGCAGGAGGATCACGCCGAGGCCGTCGCGGGCCGCAATCCGCAGCGGCTGCGCTCCTGTGGCCGGGAGGGTTTCGTCGGGCGGCTGCGGGTTGTGGACGAGCTGGGCGTGGACGTGCCCCGGGACGGGCGCACGGCGGGGCAGATCGCGGTCAAGTCCGAGGCCAACATGATCGGCTACTGGAACCAGCCGGAACTCACCGCGAGCACGATCCGCGACGGCTGGATGTGGACCGGCGACATCGCGACCTGGGACGAGCAGTCCTATGTGTATATTGTGGACCGGGCGAAGGACATGATCATCTCCGGTGGCGAGAACATCTACAGTGTGCAGGTGGAGGAGGCCATCGCCGCGCATCCGGCCGTGCTCGAGTGCGCCGTGATCGGGGTGCCTGACGACGAGTGGGGCGAGAGTGTCAAGGCGGTCGTCGTGCTCAAACCGGGCGTCACCGCCACCGAGGAGGAGATCATCGCCACCGCGAAGGAAAACCTGGCGTCCTACCAGAAGCCGCGTTCGGTCGACTTCGTGGCGAGCCTGCCGAAAGCGCCCACCGGCAAGATCATGAAACGCGAACTGCGTGAGCCGTACTGGGCGGACCGGGAGCGTTCGGTGTGAAGGTGCCGACCGAGGAGGAACTGGCCGCGCTGGTGGGCACCGCCTTTCCCGGCGGTGCCTTCACCTTCGAACCGTGGTGGGTGCACCTGGTCAACGACTGCGCGCTCGCCCCGCCCTCCGACGGCGCGGCCAGTCCCGTCTTCGCTTTCCTGGCGGGCACGGCGGCGATGGGCATGTCGTGGGAGGAGATGTGGGCGATATTCGGCGCGACGGAGGCGGACGGGCCGATGGCAGGGGAGACCGCCACCGAGATCTTCGAACCGTTGCGTACCGGCGCGACCTACGCGGTGAGCGGGGAAATCGTGTCGGCGGTCCGTAAACGCGGTGCGCGGACCGGGGTGTTCGACCTCGTGGGATACCGGCTGGAACTGCGGGACACCCGAGTGGCCGCCCGGTGCACGAGTTCGATCATCTTCCCGAGGCGGTCGCTGTGATCGGGGAAGCGCTTCCGGAGTACGAGATCGGACCGGTCAGCGCGGAGAAGATGAAGACGATGTCGGCGTTGATGCGCGACGCCAACCCGATCCACTTCGATCCGGCTGCGGTGTGCGCGCTCGGCATGGGGGACCGGGTGGTCAACCAGGGCCCGCTCAACCAGGCGTACGTGGTGACAATGCTCGCGCGCTGGGCCGGTGGTGCGGACCGGGTGCGCGCGATTCGCCTGCGGTATCTGGGAAACGTGTTCGCCGGTGACAAGCTGCGTGCCGGCGGCACGGTCACCGCGGTGCGTGGTGCCGAGGTCGACTGCGAGGTGTGGCTCGAAGTGATCGGTGGCGCGAAGGTCATCTCGGGCACCGCGACCGTCCACAAGGGAGAGTGATGACGAGCCAGACCTTCCGGCTGTCCTATGGGGACTGCGATACGGTGGGGATCGCGTACTTCGCGATCTTCTATCCGTGGATGGAGCGCACCTACAGCTGCTGGCTGCACGACAACGGAATCCGGGCGGGCCAGATGGTCGAGGACTTCGGCGTGTACGTCGTCGGCGTGCATTCGGAGGCCACGTATCTGGGCCAGGTCACGGTTTTCGACGAGCTGACCTGCACGGTGCTGCGGGACCGGATCGGCACCAGCTCCTACACGCTGGCGTTCGCGTTCCACCGTGGCGACGAGCTGGTCACGCTCGGCAAGATGACCTTCGCCTGCCGCACCCCGGAACACACGAAGGCGCCGATCCCGGAGCGCCTGGCGAAGCTGCTCGACACGCTCGACTCAAGCAGCTGACCACCGCGGCGGCGTGCCGGGCACGGACGGGGCGGGCGTGGTTCCGGTCAGCAGCCGCTGCCACGCGCCGTGCACCGGTCGCGGCAGTGCGGGCGCGTCCCGCAGCCACGCGAGCAGGGGCCAGATCCGCACGCAGTTCCTGGCCGAATCGCTGTTGCTGTCGCTGTCGCTGGTCGGCGGACTGGGCGGCGCGGCACTGAGCAGCGCGGTCACCGCGGTGTACGCGATCTACCAGAACTGGCCGGTCGGGATTCCACTGTGGGCGGTGGCGGGCGGCGCGTTCGCGACGCTGGTCATCGGCGGCCTGCCCCGGGCCGTCCCCGCGATCCGCGCGTCCCGGCTTGCTCCGACCGAGGCACTCGCGACGCAATGAGGAACACCGGAACCCGCCGCCGGGTTCCGGTGTAATCCCGCACAACCTGGTGATCACCGCGGCGGAATCGTCTATAGTCCAGCGCATGACCGCGAACGCCGGGATTGAGGCGCGGTGAAATGGGTATTCGGCGACGCATGAGCCGCACGCTGCTGGGGATCTACCTCAACGATCACCTCGCGGGCGCCTCCGCCGGTGTTGAGCTGGCGAAACGGCTCGCCAGGGCGGAAGGCGAATGGGCGGGTAACGGCAAACTCGACCGCCTCGCCGAGGAGATCGAGCAGGACCGCGACGCGTTGCTGGAGATCATGGCCACCGTGGGCGAACCGGTGCGCGGCCTGGAGGCCGCGGCCGGGCGGGTGCTGGAAAAACTGGGCAGGCTCAAGCCGAACGCCCGCGTCGTGTCCCGGTCCCCGCTCAGCCGGGTGGTCGAACTGGAGGCCATGCGCGTCGCCATCGAGGGCAAGATCGCCGGCTGGCGCACGCTCCGTGCCCGCGCCGCGGCGGACCCCCGGCTGGACACGGAGCGGCTCGACGAGCTCATCTCGAACGGGCGCAGCCAGGCCACCAGGGTGGAACGACTGCGCGTGCGCGCGGCCGCCGAACTGTTCGGCTGACCGTCCACTGTGGATCATCCGGCGGCGGCGTGTTCCCGCTTTCGCAGGGTGCGGCACACGATGCGCCGCGCGGCCGTGATGTTCATCCGCCACTGCGCCATCGCGACGCTCACGTCGAAATAGCGCGCCACCGTCTGATCCGACCAGCCCTTGAACGCCGCGATCCTGGCCGCGTCGGTGGGGATCAGCAGTTCGCCGGAGAGTTCCGCCGCTTCCTCCTCGATCCCGCGCACGGCCGACCGGCAGCCGTTCTCGTCGGTGAGCATCAGGCCGAACGGATGCTCCAGCAACACATGCGCCATCTCGTGCGCCATCGTGGACCGGCGGCGGCGCGGATGGTGTACGTGGTTCTCGATGATGATGGCGCCGCTGGGCTGCAGCGGTACCAGCGCCGCGGAGAACACGTGCGGCCGGACCTCGGTGAGGTGGCGCACGGATTCCTGTGGCAGCACCGGATTCCGCAGATCGAACACCTCGATGCCGTACAGCTCCGCCAGCGCGTACGGGTCCAGCGGAGCGAACACCTCCGTGCCCAGTTCCGCGCGGACCTCCAGTGAGAGTGCTCTGGCCTCCTTGCGGAAACCACGCCGCAGAGTCATCGAAATCCCCCAGTTTTTCGTTGTCAGTCGCCGGTTTTCTTGTTCTTGTTGTTTTTCGCCCGCAGGTGCCGCATCGTCATGCCGACCACGTCGAGCACATGCTGCTGGTCGTCTTCGCCGAGGTCGTCCTCCGCTCGCAGCAACGGCGCGAGCTGCGCCTCCAGTGAGGGGCGGGGACGCTTGTCCCGCAAGCCTTCCGGCCACACCATGAAGGTTTCGGCCGGCATCCCGAGCCATTGCACGAGCGCGATGAAGCCGTCGAGGTCGGGCCGGTGCCCGTTGCCCATGCGGCTGACCAGTGACGCGCTCACGCCCGCGTCGAGTGCGAGCTGCCGCCAGGACAGGCCACTGGCCTCCCGTTGCGCGTCGAGTGCCGCGTAGAGCCTGCCCGCATCAAGCCGTCCGACCATCTGTTCACCCTCCGCGAATCTTGCCGACGCAGTGTCGCGGAGCCATTCCCCTCACGCAACGCGGGTGTTGTAATAGTGACAGAGCATCCCAGAATTGAAAAGAACCGAGAGGAAGGTCGAGATGACGAGCATGGCCACCGCCCCGAGGGTGTACTGGGTGGCGCCGTTGTACGGCAGCTGGGACGTGCGCTGCGCGGGAAAGGTGCTGTCGCACCACGAACGCAAGCGCGAGGCCGTCCAGGCCGCGGCACGGCTCGCGCGCGCGGACAGCCCCAGCCTGCTGAAGATCCAGCGGCGGGACGGGACGATCGAAAGCAGACGGGTCTACGGGACCGGTGCGGTCCCGGGTTGAACCGCGGGCGCGGGGCAGGTACTCCAACACCCTGCCGACAATACGAGCGGGGTCTGACAGTTCCGCGCCACGCTACCGCCGCCGATCAGGAGCCCCGCCTCGCGGAGTCCGCTGTGGACAGTGCGCTTTCCGCTGTGGCGCAAAGGATGTGCACGGCGGCGAGATGCGCCTCCTGCACCGTGGCGGCGGTACCGGGCAGGCAGATCGCGTCCTCGACGGCGTTCGTGAGCGGGTTGGGACCGGGGCCGGTCAGCGCCCAAACGCCGGCGCCGGCCCTGATTCCGGCCTCCGCGGCGAGCACGAGATTGCGGCTGCGGCCGTTCGCGGACAGCAGAACCACGATGTCGCGTGGACGTGCGTGCGCGGTGACCTGACGCGCGAAGATCTCGGCATAGTCGTGGTAGTACTCGTCGCCGAGTGCGGTGAGGCTGGAAGTGTCGGCGTGCAAAGCGATCGCGGAGTGCGGCGGCCGCCCGTTCTGGTAGCGGCCCATGAGTTCCGCGGCGAGCTGATGCGCCTCGGCCGCGGAGCCACCGTTACCCGCCGCGAGTACGCGATTGCCCGCACTCAGCCGCTCGGCGATCAGCTGCCCCCAGCGGGTCAGCCTATTCGTCTGCCGGCGCAGTGCCGTCAGCGTGTCGGTCAAAGCACTCAGGTGTGCGCGCGCCACATTGGGCCGGGGCGTCGCGTTCATGTCCTTCGAGTGCCCGTCGGCGGAAGGAGTAAACGCGGTCGGGCGCCGGAACAGGAGTCAGGACTTGACAAGGCGGGCGATGGCGTCCGAGGCCTCGCGTACCTTGACCTCCGCGTCCCTGCCGCCCGCCTTCGCCGCGTCCACCACGCAGGTGGACAGGTGCTCGTCGAGCAGTTCGAGCGAGAACGACTGCAGTGCCTTCGTCGCCGCCGACACCTGCGTCAGGATGTCGATGCAGTACTTGTCGTCCTCCACCATCCGCTGCAGGCCCCGGATCTGTCCTTCGATCCGGCGCAGGCGCTTGAGGTAGGCGTCCTTGTCTCCGCTGTAGCTAGCCATCGCTGCCCACCTTCGTACTCGACTTCAGCCCATCATACCCGGTCCCCGTATGCCGAGACAGAACCGAAACCGCTTACGCCTGCTCATCTGATTACCCTGTCAGATATGCAGAGGCGCGACTGGTACCAGATCGCCGCGATGGCCGCCTTCGTGGTGGGCCTCAACGTCGTCGGTTGGGGGCTGCTGACCCTGGTCGTCGTTCCGGCGCACTACTCGCTCGGCGCGTCCGGTGTCTTCGGCATCGGGCTCGGGGTCACCGCGTTCACCCTGGGCATGCGGCATGCGTTCGACGCCGACCACATCGCCGCGATCGACAACACCACCCGCAAGCTGATCGCCGAGGGAAAACGCCCGCTCACCGTGGGTTTCTGGTTCTCGCTGGGGCATTCCACGATCGTCTTCGGGCTGTGCGTCCTGCTGTCCTTCGGCGTGCGGGCGCTGGTCGGCCAGCTCGAAAGCGACGATTCGACGCTGCACCAGGTCACCGGGCTGATCGGCACGCTCGTGTCCGGGATCTTCCTGTGCCTGATCGCGCTGTTCAACCTGATCGTGCTCGTGGGCATCCTCAAGGTGTTCCGCGGCATGCGCGAAGGCCGGTTCGACGAGGCCGAACTCGAGGAACAGCTGAACAAACGCGGCCTGCTCAACCGGATCCTCGGCAAGGCCACGGCCGCCGTGCGCAAACCGTGGCACATCTACCCCGTCGGCGTGTTGTTCGGTCTCGGCTTCGACACCGCGACCGAGATCGGCCTGCTCGTGCTGGCCGGCGGCGCCGCCGCGTTCGCGCTGCCCTGGTACGCGATTCTCGTGCTCCCGGTGCTGTTCGCGGCCGGGATGACGATGTTCGACGCGGCCGACGGCTGCCTCATGAACTACGCCTACGGCTGGGCCAACGCGCGACCGGTGCGCAAGATCTTCTACAACATCACCGTCACCGGGCTGTCGGTACTGGTGGCGCTGGTCATCGGCGGCATCGAGTTGATCGGCGTGCTCGTTGAGGAACTCGGGGTGACCTCCGGGCCACTCGCGGCGATCGCCGAAATCGATCTGAACTATGTCGGCTTCGTGCTCGTGGGTCTGTTCGTGGTCACCTGGGTGGTCGCGCTCCTGGTCTGGCGAATGGGACGATTCGAGGACCGCTGGCTCCCGCAACCGGAGTAGTTGTTTTCCCTGTACGGGTAGGGGGTATAGTCGAGCACATGACTGAGACCGTCTACACCGTCACCGGCATGACCTGCGAACACTGCGTCAAAGCGGTCACCGAGGAGGTCGGCAAGATCGACGGCGTGGAGTCCGTCGCGGTCGACCTGCCCACCGGCGCGGTCACCGTCGTCAGCGCGGGCGAGCTGAGTGCCGAAGCGGTGCGCGAGGCCGTCGACGAGGCGGGTTACCAGGTGGCCTGATGACCGCCACCACCGGGCACGACGAGCTCGAACTCGCCATCGGCGGGATGACCTGCGCGTCCTGTGCGATGCGGGTCGAGAAGAAGCTGAACAAGCTCGACGGCGTCACGGCCAGCGTCAACTACGCCACGGAGAAGGCTAAGGTCACCTTCCCGCACGGCGTGGATCCGCAGCGCCTGGTGGAAACCGTGGAGGCCGCCGGATACACCGCCGCCCTGCCGCGGCCGGAACCCGCCGAGGCCGACGAGACCGCGCCTCTTCGCCGCAGGCTGGCCGCCTCCGTGGTGCTGTCGGTGCCCGTCATCGCCATGGCCATGGTCGAGGCGTACCAGCTGGACTACTGGCAGTGGTTCTCGCTGGTGCTCGCCACCCCGGTGGTCACCTGGGCCGCGTGGCCGTTCCACCGCGCCACCTGGGCCAACCTCAAGCACGGCACGGCGACGATGGACACGCTGATCTCGGTCGGCACCCTCGCCGCGTACCTGTGGTCGGTGTACGCGCTGGTGTTCGGCAGCGCGGGCGTCGTCGGGATGACCCACCCCTTCGAACTGACCGTCCAGCGAGGTGGCGGCGAAGGCAATATCTACTTCGAGGTCGCCGCGGGCGTCACCACGTTCCTGCTCGCCGGCCGCTACTTCGAGGCCCGCTCGAAACGTCGCGCCGGTGCCGCGCTGCGGGCGCTGCTGGAGCTGGGCGCGAAGGACGTCGCCGTGTTCCGGGACGGCGCCGAGGTCCGCATCCCCGCCGCGGAACTCGCCGCGGGGGACCGGTTCGTCGTGCGGCCCGGCGAGAAGATCGCCACGGACGGTGTGGTCGAGGAGGGCTCCTCCGCGATCGACGCGAGCATGCTGACCGGCGAGTCCGTGCCGGTCGAGGTCGCGCCGGGGGACACGGTCGTCGGCGCCACCGTCAACGCCGGCGGGCGTCTCGTGGTGCGCGCGACGCGCGTCGGCGCCGACACGCAACTGGCGCGGATGGCGAAGCTCGTCGAGGAGGCGCAGACTCCGAAGGCACAGGTGCAGCGGCTCGCCGACCGGGTCGCGGGCGTGTTCGTGCCGGTCGTGTTGTTCCTTTCGCTGGCCACGCTGGTCGGTTGGCTCATCGCGGGCAGCGAGCCGGCCGCCGCGTTCACCGCCGCCGTCGCCGTGCTGATCATCGCGTGCCCGTGTGCGCTCGGGCTCGCCACGCCGACCGCGCTGCTCGTGGGCACCGGGCGTGGCGCGCAGCTCGGGATTCTCATCAAGGGGCCGGAGGTCCTGGAGAGCACGCGGCGCATCGACACCGTCGTGCTCGACAAGACCGGCACCGTGACCACCGGGCGGATGGCGCTGGTGGCCGTGCATCTGGCCGAGGGCGAGGAGCGGGCCGAGGTGCTGCGGCTCGCGGGGACGCTGGAGCACGCGTCGGAACACCCCATCGCGAAGGCCATCGCCGACGCCGCGCCGGAGCGGGGTGAGCTGACCGGGTTCGCCAACGTCGAGGGCGTCGGGGTGCGCGGCGTCGTGGACGGGCACGAGGTTTTCGCCGGTCGCGGGGAGCCGGGTGTCCTCGCCGAGGCGTTGGTGGAGACCGAAAAGCTGGGCCACACCGCGATCGTCGTCGCCTGGGACGGCAAGCCGCGCGCGGTGCTCGCCGTCGCGGACACTGTGAAGCCCACGTCGGCTGAGGCGGTGCGGCGGTTCAAGGCGCTCGGCCTGCACCCGGTGCTGCTGACCGGGGACAACGAGACGGTGGCGCGCACAGTCGCACGCGAGGTGGGCATCGTCGAGGTGATCGCCGGGGTGCTGCCCGCAGCGAAGGTCGACGCGGTGAAGCGCCTGCAGGATCAGGGTTACCGGGTCGCGATGGTGGGCGACGGCGTGAACGACGCGCCCGCGCTCGCGCAGGCGGACCTCGGCCTGGCGATGGGCACCGGCACCGACGTGGCCATTGAGGCAGGCGACCTGACCCTCGTCCGCGGCGACCTGGGTGCCGCCGTCGACGCGATCCGCCTGTCGCGGCGCACCCTCGCCACGATCAAGGGCAACCTGTTCTGGGCCTTCGCCTACAACGTTGCGGCCCTCCCGCTGGCCGCGATGGGCCTGCTGAACCCGATGATCGCCGGCGCGGCGATGGCCCTGAGCTCGGTCTTCGTAGTCACCAACTCCCTACGCCTACGAACTTTCCACTAGCCCCCGCCGCCGCGAGTCGAGCCTTCCGCGCGCTCGAGTCGAGCCTCCCGTGCGATCGAGTCGAGGTTTCCGCGCGTGCGAGTTGGGCCTTGCGTGCGTGCGAGTCGAGGTTTCCGCGCGTGCGAGTTGGGCCTTGCGTGCGTGCGAGTCGAGCCTTCCGCGCGCCCGAGTCGAGCCTTCCGTGCGCGCGAGTTGGGCCTTCCGTGCGCCCGAGTCGAGGTTTCCGTGCGTGCGAGTTGGGCCTTGCGTGCGTGCGAGTTGGGCCTTGCGTGCGTGCGAGTCGAGCCTTCCGCGCGCCCGAGTCGAGCGTGCCCTGTGCGAGTTGGGCCTTGCGTGCGTCCGAGTTGAGTTCTCCGTGCGCGCGACTGGGGGTGGGCGCACTGGAGCCGGGTCTTCGCTGCGGCGCGGGTCGCGCCTTCTCGCGCCCGAGTTAGGGCTTCCGCGCGGGCGAGTCGGGGTGTGCGTGCACGAGTTGAGCCTTCCCAGCACCCCAGCCGGGCCTTCCCCCGGATGCGCGCCGGCCCGGGTGCCCGATGGCCACGACACAGCGCGCCCCGCCCGAAAGCTCCTAATGCCAAGCCGCCCGTTCGATGGCCTGCCGGGCCTCGTCCAGGGACGCGATGATCCTCTCCTCCGTGCCCGGGGTCAGCCGCGCCACCGGGACCGAGCACGAGATCGCGTCGAGGACGGGGGTTTCGTAGCGCAGGGCCACGCCGAAACATCGCAGGCCGACCGTGCCCTCCTCGTTGTCGATGGCGTACCCGCGTTCCCGGATCGCGGCCAGGTCGGCGAGCAAGCCCGGGCGGTCCAGCGTGTGCTCGGTCAGCGCGGGCCAGTCCGGCGGCAGCAGCTTCTCCACGTCGGCGTCGTCCCGCTCGGCCAGGATCGCCTTGCCCAGCGACGTCACCTGCGCGGGCAGCCGCCGCCCGACGCGGCTGAACGGGCGCAGGTAGTGCCGCGACTCCCGCGTCGCGAGGTACACGATGTCCGGCCCGTCCAGCCGCGCGAAGTGCACCGTCTCGCCATGCTTCTCCAGCAACCCGTCCAGATGCGGCAACGCCACCGCCAGCCGCGGATCGCCGTCGATGTAGGACGTGCCGACCAGCAGGGCGCGCACACCGATCGAGTACAGCGACCCCGTCGGATCGGTGCGCACCCAGCCACGATGCACCAGCGTCTGCAGAAGGGCGTACAGGCTGCTGCGCGGAACCGCCATCCGCTCGGCGAGCGCACGCAGGCCGATCGGCCTGCCGTCGAGGCTGCCGAGTACCTCCAGCACCTCGACGGTCCGCGCCGCCGATTTCACATCCCGCACGCCCTTCTGCTGCTCAGCCATATCCGAATCTTCTCACCGCACGGCGGGTGCGGTGACCTCCGCGCTCTTCGGGGTGGACCGCACGCGCAACAGCAACACCGTCGCGGCCGCGACGACGGACGCTCCGGCCAGCCCGTAGAGCCCGCCGGTCGTGCTTCCGGTCGCCTCCTGGAAATACCCCAGCACCGTCGGCCCGACGAAACCGCCGAGGTTGCCGACCGAGTTGACCAGCGCGATCCCCGCCGCCGCGATCTTGAGGTCAAGCGTGCGCTGCGCGGTGGGCCAGAACGCGGACGCGGCGCATTTGAACCCGGTCGCGCCGAGGGACAACGCGACCAGGGCGAACCACGGCGGGCCGACGGTGGCGAGGAAAGTGCCCGCCGCGCCGAGCAGCAGGCCCACCGCGACCCACGGCTTCCGGCGTCCGGTGCGGTCGGTGTACCACGCCAGCGTGTACATGGCCGCGATCGCGCAGATCCAGGGGATCGCCGAGAGCAGGCCCACCTCGAACTCCGAGATGCCCTTGATCTTCTTCACGATGCTCGGCAGCCAGAACGTGATCGAGTACCCGACCATCGACATCGCGAAGAACAGCCAGCACAGCAACAACACCTGCGGATTCGCCACGAGCCGCCACCGCGACACCTTCTCGGTCTTGGCGTCGCGCCTGGCCTCCTTGTCACGTTCGACCGCCGCCGACAGTTCGTCCTTCTCCTCGTCGGTCAGCCACTTCGCCTCCCGCACCCGCGACACCAGGAAGAACCCGGCGAGTACACCGACCAGCACGGAGAACCCGCCCTCCAGCAGGAACATCCACTTCCAGCCCGCGATCCCGCCGAGCCCGTGCATTTCCAGCAGCGCACCGCTGATCGGACCGGTGACGATGTAGGCACTGGCCGAACCGCCGAGGAAGATCGCGGTGGCACGGCCACGTTCGGCGTCGGGCAGCCATTGCGTGAAGTAGTACAGGACGCCGGGGAAGAACCCGGCCTCGGTGACGCCGAGCAGGAACCGCAGGATGTAGAACGTGGTCGTGTCGGTGGTGAAGGCCGTCGCGGCCACCACGACACCCCAGGTGATCATGATCCGGGTCAGCCACACACGGGCGCCGAACCGTTCCAGCAGCATGTTGCTCGGCACTTCAAGTAACGCGTAGCCGACGAAGAACAGCCCGGCGCCGAGGCCGAACGCCGCCGCGCCGATACCGAGGTCGGCCTCCAGGTGGGACTTGACGAATCCCACGTTCGTCCGGTCCATCTGGTTGATCACCAGCATGAACACGAGCAGGGGCAGCATGCGGCGGTAGAACTTCTTCACCGCGCTGCGATAAGCGAGAGTCTCCATTGACGTCTTCTTTCCGGGAGAAGGATTACCAGGTGGGGACTGTCCACTCGGGATGGACGCGGCGCATCGCGGCGAGATCGTCGCGCCGGCGCACATCGCTGTTGACCCAGCGCTCATGCAGTTTCGCCAGGTTTTCGCGGTCGAGTACGACACCGAGCCCTGGGGCGTCGGTGACCGTGATCCGGCCGTCCGTGAAGGTGTGCGGTTCGGTGATCACGTCCTCGGTCTGCCACGGCCGGTGCGTGTCGCACGCGTACCGCAGATCCGGGATCGTCGCCGCGATCTGGGTCATCGCGGCGAGGCTGATGCCGAGGTGGGTGTTGGAGTGCATGGAAATCCCGACGCCGTACACGCGGCAGACGGCGGCGAGATCCTGGGTGGCGCGCAGCCCGCCCCAGTAGTGGTGGTCGGAGAGCACGACCTGCACGGCGTCGCTGCCGAACGCTTCGGGGATGTCGTCGAACGCGGTCACGCACATGTTGGTGGCCAACGGAAGCGACGTCTTGCGCGCCACCTCCGCCATGTTCTTGGTGCCCGTCGTCGGATCCTCGAGGTATTCGAGGACATCTTCCAGCTGCGCGGCCACTTCCAGGCTGGTCGGCACGGTCCACGCGCCGTTGGGGTCCAGCCGCAGCGGATGGCCGGGGAACGCCTCGGCGAGCGCGCGCATCGCGGCGATCTCCTGCGCCGGCTCGAACACCCCGCCCTTGAGCTTGAACGAATCGAACCCGTAGTCCGAGGCCATCCGTTTCGCTTGCGCGACAACCCCTTCCGGGTCCAGCGCGGCGCCCCAGTCGTCCTTGGGCTCGTCCGGTCCCGGATGTTCGGCCCAGCGGTAGAACAGGTACGCGCTGAACTCGACCGAGTCACGCACCTTACCGCCGAGCAACGCGTGCACCGGCAGGCCCAGTTCGTGGCCGAGCGCGTCGTAGATCGCGACCTCGAACGCGGACTGCACGCTCGCGGCGACCTTGGCCAGCGTGCGCGCGCCGCGCAGCCCCTCGGCCTGCACACGGTTGTCGATGCGCTCGACCTCCACCCGCCGCACGCACTCCAGCAGCGCGGCACCGAGGTGGTTCACGGTCAGCTCCGCGCCGACGAGCGAGGGGCCGAACTCCTGCGCGAGCTTCAGATAGTCGAGGTCGCCGTAGGTCTCGCCGAGGCCGACCGCGCCGTTTTCGGTGACGACCTCGATGATCGTGCGCGGCGTGTAGGGCTGGTGCACGCCCTGCACGTTGAGCAGTGGCGGATCGGTAATGAGAATCGGCGTGACGCGGACTTCTGCGATGCGGGACAACGAGGTCTCCTTCTAGACGAGGTCGAGGCCGGTGGACAGCAGCGTCTTGAGCGTGGTCACCTCGTCGGGCGAGGGATCGGTCAGTGGTGCGCGCACCGGCCCGACCGGCAGCCCGCGCAGCCGGGCGGCGGCCTTGACCAGCGATATCGCGTAGCCGGGGCAGCGGTCGCGCAGTTCCACGAACGGCTGGTAGAACTGCCGCAGCAGTTCGTCCACACGCGACTCGTCGCCGTCGCGAAGCGCGCCGAAGAACGTCTTGGAGATCTCCGGGGCGAACGCGTGCACGGCCGAGGAGTAGGCCGGAATGCCGATCGCACGGTAGGCGCGGGCCTGCATCTCGGCCGTCGCGACACCGTTGAAGAACAGGAAGTTCTCCGGCGCGGCCAACCGCAGCCGCTGCAACTGGTCGAGGTCGCCGTGCCCGTCCTTGAGGCCGATCACGCCGGAGATCTTGGCCAGCCTGCTCACCGCGTTCGCATCGAACGTGACGTAGTCGCGCTGGTAGGCGATCAGCGGGAGCGACGTGGCCTCGGCGACCTTGCGGACCTGCTCGACCAGCCCGTCCGCGGGCGCCTTGACCAGGTAGTGCGGCAGCAGCAGCGCGCCGTCGGCGCCGGCTTCCTCGGCGACGCGCGCGAACTGCGCGGCCATCGCCCAGCCGTAGCCGACGCCCGCGATGACCGGCACGCGGTGCGCGGTCTCCTCGACCGCGATGCGCACGACCTCGGTGTACTCATCCAGGGTGAGCGAGAAGAACTCGCCGGTCCCGCACGCGACGAACACTGCGGCCGGATCGGCTTCGAGCTGGGTGCGGAAGTAGGCGCGGAACGATTCGGGGTCGAGTTCGCCGCGGTCGGTGAAGGAGGTGAGGGGGAACGACAGCACGCCGGCGCTCATGCGCTCGTGGAGCAGGTCTGCGGTTTTCATCAGCTCGTCTTCATATGTAGATGACAGTCACGAATGAAGACAGCTTAGAAACGCACAAGACCCCGAGTCAATGCCTGGATCGACTCGGGGCCGGTTGGCTCAGCGCGAGGGCAGCAGCTCCTCGGCCTTGGTCTTGAGGCCCTGCATGACGAGGTGCCACGCGTTGGGGTCGCCCTTGAGCACGGCCTCGGTCATGGACTTGAGCTGTTCGAACGTCGCGTGCGGCGGGATCGGCGGCGTCTCCGGATCGCAGCGCACGTCGAGCAGCGCGGGCCGGTCGGCGTTCAGCGCCCGGTCCCACGCCTCGCCGAGCGCGCCGGGATCGTCGACCGCGATGGCCTCGAATCCCAGTGACCGCGCGAAATCTGCGTAGGAGAACTCCGGAAGGGACTGCGATTCCTCGAACTTCGGCGAGCCACCCATCGCGCGTAGCTCCCAGGTGACCTGGTTCAGGTCATTGTTGTGGAACACGCACACCACCAGCCGCGGGTCGGACCACAAGTGCCGGTAGCGGGCGATGGTGAGCAGTTCGGCCATGCCGTTCATCTGCATCGCGCCGTCGCCCTCCAACGCGATGACGGGCCGGTCGGGATGCGCGAACTTCGCGCCGATCGCGTACGGCACGCCCGGACCCATCGTGGCCAGCGTGCCCGACAGCGAACCGCGCATCCGGCCCCGCATCTTGAGGTTGCGCGCGTACCAGTTCGTCGAGGAACCCGAGTCCGCCGTGACGATCGCGTTCTCCGGGATGCGCGCGGACAGCTCGTGCACGACCCGCATCGGGTTGACCGGATCGGCGTCGAGCATGGCCTGCTGTTCGACGCTCTGCCACCAGTTCGCGACGTTCTTCTCGATCGTTTCGCGCCAGGACCGGTCCTGCTTCGCGTGCAGCATCGGCAGCAGCGCGCGCAGCGTGCCCTTGGCCTCGCCGATCAGGTTGACCTCGGTCGGGTAGCGCATCCCGATCATGCTGCCGTCGAGGTCGATCTGCACCGCCCGTGCCTGGCCGTACTCCGGCAGGAACTGGCTGTACGGGAAGCTCGAACCGACGATCAGCAGCGTGTCGCAGTCCCGCATCAGCTCGTAACTCGGGCGGGTGCCGAGCAGTCCGATCGAACCGGTCACGTACGGCAGGTCGTCGGGCAGGACGTCCTTGCCCAGCAACGCTTTCGCGACACCCGCGCCGGTCGCCTCGGCTACCTCGCGTACCTCCTCGGCGGCGTTGCGCGCGCCCTGGCCGATGAGGATCGCGACCTTCTCACCGGAGTTCAGCACGTCCGCGGCGCGGCCCAGTTCGTCCTCGGGCGGGATGACCACCGGATGCGGCCAGCTCGGCCCGCTGGAGGGCACGTGCTTGAACGCGTGCTTCGGCGGCGTGTACTCCTGTTCCTGCAGGTCGTTCGGGATTATCACGGCCGTCGGGGCACGGCGGGCCATCGCGGTGCGCATCGCGCGATCGAGCGCGTTCGGCAGCTGCTCGGCCACGTTGACCTCGACCAGGTACTCGCCGGCCACGTCCTTGTACAGCGGCTGGAGATCCACTTCCTGCTGGTAGCTGCCGCCCATCGCGGTGCGCGCGGTCTGCCCGACGATGGCGACCACCGGCACGTGGTCGAGTTTCGCGTCGTAAAGCCCGTTGAGCAGGTGGATCGCACCGGGCCCGGAGGTTGCCATGCACACGCCGGGCTCGCCGCTGAACTTCGCGTATCCGACGGCCTGGAACGCCGCCATCTCCTCATGCCGTGCCTGGACGAACCGAGGCTGGTTGTCCGCCTTGCCGAACGCGGCGACGATTCCATTGATCCCGTCGCCGGGGTAGGCGAAGACCTGCTTCACACCCCAGTCACGTAGCCGTCCCAGCAGGTAGTCGCCGACCGTCTCGGCCATCATTCCTCCTCGCGTTCGTCGTCCCGCTCACCGGCTACCCGTGCCGTGACCGGGAAACACATCAGGCGTTCTTGCGGTCGGGAACCGGGCGGAGCACGGCCGCGTCCGCTGAGGGGGTGATCGCGCTGATCGCCTGCAGCGGCAGCAGTTCCTGGTGCACCTGCAGGCTCGCGAGGTGGTGCAACATGATTCCCTCGCGCAATGCCCACGGGCAGATGTCGACACCCTTGATGTCCAAAGTGTCCATTGTGGCCTTCGCGACGATCGCGCCGGCGAGGATCTGCCGGGCTCGTGGCGCGGAAACCCCGCGCAGCCGCGCCCGTTCCGCCGCGCGCATGTCCGCGAGTCTGGGGATCCACTTGCCCAGATCGTCGGCGCTCAGGCTCCGGCGCGCGAACGGGCCTTTCCGTTGCGGGGGCGCGCCGGCGAGCCGCGCGAGTTGTTTGAACGTCTTCGAGGTGCCGACCGCGCGCGCCGGCACGCCCTCCCAGCGCAACCGGTCGGCGACTTCCCGCAGCATGCCGCGCACGTAACGGCGGAGTTCCTTGACTTCGTTGCGGGACGGGGGATCCGCGTGCAGGAACTGGCGGGTCAGCCGGCCCGCGCCGAGCGGCAGGGACAGGGTCAGTTCGGGTTCGGCGTCGCGGCCGAGGGCGATTTCCAGCGAACCGCCGCCGATGTCGAGTAGTAGCAGGCGGCCGGAGGACCAGCCGTACCAGCGGTGCGCGGCCGAATAGGTGAGTCGTGCCTCGTCCTCGCCGGTGAGGAACTGGGGGCGAACTCCGGTGCGTTCCTCGATGCGGCCGAGGATGTCGTCGCGATTCGTGGCGTCCCGGATGGCGGAGGTGGCGAACAGGAAGAGCTGCTCGACCCGGTGTCTTCGGGCCGCGGCCAGTGCCTCGTCGACGGCGTCGACCACGCAGCACACGCCTTTTTCGGAAACCTGCCCGGTTTCCTCGATCTCCTCGGCGAGCCGCGTCGGCTCCTTCACCGCGAGCGCGGGCAGCGGCGGCGCGCCCGGATGGGCGTCCACGATCTGCAGTTGAGCCGAGTTCGAGCCGATGTCGAGTACGCCGAGTCGCATGAGAGATGTATTACCCGTTTAGGGGCAAGCCAACCCGGCTATTTCGGTAGTCATGCGTACTGTGCACTACACGGCCACCGCCGATCTGCCCGCGGACGAGGCCTTCGCGTTCATGTCGGACGCCCCGAACCTGCCGAAGATCCTGCCGGAGGCGACCGAGCGGGCCTGGGTGCAGGCCGACGGCGCGGGCCGGCGTCTGCTGTGGGGCACCGAAAGCGACAGCGACGACCACGGTGAGCTGCGCGTTCTCGATCGCGGCCCGGAACAGTGTGAGATCGACATTTCGGTGCGGACCCTGCGTGAGGACACCGACAAGGTGCGCGGTGAACTGGCCGAGGCCGTCGGCGCGCTCGCGCACAAGGCTGCCTCGGACTCCGATGTGGAGGCCGCCGAACCAGGCAGGGGCTGGGTCTAGCCTGGCCCCATGCATGTGATCGTCACGACGACCACGGACAGCGAGCAGGCGGCACGGGACCTCGCCGCGGCGACCGTCGAGGCGCGGCTGGGCGCGTGTGCGCAGATCGTCGGCCCCATCACGAGCGTCTACCGCTGGGAGGGCGAGGTCCAGACGGACACGGAGTGGCGGGTCGAGGTGAAGACCGCGGCCGACCGGGTGGAGGCGCTGGTCGGCCTGCTGAAGGAACGGCACGGCTACGACGTCCCGGAGATCATCGCGACGCCCATCGAGGGCGGCAACGCCGAGTACCTGGCCTGGCTCGTGTCCGAAACCCGCTAGTAGTGTGACTTTCCGCCGGAAAAGTAGCACTGCCGCCGCGCGATGTCTCGCAGCGCCTCGGCGCGGTTGCGCGCGTCCTGGGCCTGATGCGCCAGCACGTCGAGGAAGAAGCGCACCCAGCCGGACCGGTCGCCATGCGTGCTGACCGCGAGCAGCCGCTGGTAGTACTCGTCCCGGCGAGGCTCGATGTACGCGGAGAGGTCGAGCCGCGGTGAGGGCAGCAGTCCCCATTCGACGAGCAGCAGCGTCACGAGGAGTCTGCCGTTGCCGTCGATGAACGGGTGAATCGCCTCGAACTGGTAGTGCAGGCACGCGATGGTGATCAGTGGGGGCAGCACCTCGAACAACGCCAGGTCCGACATCGTCGCCTCGGTGCCCTCGATCCGGCTGGACAGCAGCACCATCGACTGGGCGAACAACGGCGCGCCGGGCAGTGTCCGGCCGATGCCGGAGAGTTCGCCGATTGGCCGGTCGGCGGCCGAAAGCTCGGCGGCCAGGTCGAGGCCGAAGGCGAATTCTGGCGGCAGGGGCGGCGGAACGAACGCGCGACAGCCGCGCTCGGCGTGCACCCGGGCCGCAACGCTCCTCGCGATCACTCGTTGACTCACCGTGGCGGGAAACGTAAATTTCTTTCGCATGTGGCGCCGGGTGCTCGTCCTCGTCCTGATCGCGTTGTTCGTCGTGCCCCAGCCGGCGAGCGCGGCCCAGCACTTCTACTGGGGCGTGGCCACCGCCGGGTTCCAGTCCGAGGGCAGTGCGCCCGACAGCAACTGGTCCCGCTACGTCGCCGGCTCGGACAGCGTCGACCCCTACGCCAACGCCACCGATTTCCGCCACCGCTACGCCGAGGACATCCGGCTCGCGGCGGACATGGGCGTCAACACCTTCCGGTTCAGCGTCGAATGGGCCCGCGTCGAACCGCGGCCTGGCGTGTGGGACGAGGCAGAACTGGCCTACTACGACGACGTGGTCAAGCACATCCGCGACGCCGGGATGACGCCGATGATCACGCTCAACCACTGGGTCTATCCCGCGTGGACCGGCGGTTTCGCCAAATCCTCCACAGTGGACGGATTCCTTGCCTTCACCGACAGGATCGCCCAGCGTTACCGCGACCTCGGCGTGCTGTGGGTGACCTTCAACGAGCCCGTCGCGTTCCTCACCCAGGAACTCAAGATCGGCGCGCTCAACCCGCTGGAAATCCCGGCCTGGCAGGCCAACATCGTGCGGGCCCACCGCAGCGCCTACGACCTGATCCACCGCGTCGACCCGACCGCGAAGGTGACCAGCAACCAGGCCTACTACACGGGATTCAACGCCGCGACCGATCTCGTGGTGATGGACCAGATCCGCGACAAGGTCGATTTCGTCGGCCTCGACTACTACTACGGCGCCAGCCTCGACAACCTCACCGCCGTCAACGCGGCCACCGGTGAACTGTGGAAGGTCCGGCTGCAGCCCGAGGGCATCTACGACGCGCTGCGCTACTACGCCAACCGCTATCCCGGAAAACCCTTGTACATAGTCGAAAACGGCATGCCGACCGACAACGCGAAGCCCCGCGAGGACGGTTACACCCGCGAGGCCGCGCTGCGTGACTCGATCTTCTGGGTGCAGCGTGCGAAGGCCGACGGCATGAACGTCATCGGCTACAACTACTGGAGCATCACCGACAACTACGAATGGGGCAGCTACCGGCCCCGCTTCGGACTGTACACAGTGGATGCTCTCACCGATCCGGCGCTGACCAGGAAGCCGACCGTGGCGGTGTCCGCCTACCGCGACGTGATCGCGGCAGGCGGCGTGCCCGATGGCTACCAGCTGGTGCAGGGTCCGTCGATCTGCTCGCTCGTGGATCCGCTGCTCAGCTGCCTCGCGCCGGCCGACCCGAACGGGTCACTCGCCCGTCTGGGTTAGCTCGATCCCGGGGGAACTTCCCGCCGTTGTGGGTAGTTTTGCAGACATGGCGAAACGAATCCGATGGGCTGTTCCGGCGCTGCTGGGCACGCTGGCCTGGGCGGTGTGGGAGATCCCACTGGCGTTCGGCGGCAGACCCGACCTCGAGGTGATGAAACGGTCACCCCAGTTCCGCGACGGCCGGTTCCGCAACCTGGCACCGCCCGTCACGCCGAACGTCGACACCGGGCGCGGGCTGCTGCGCGAAATGTTCTTCGGAGGCCAGCAACGCAAGCCGACCGGGCCGGTCCCGCTCGTTCCGCAGCGTCCCGACCATCCGGACACCGGCCTGCACATCACCTGGTACGGCCATGCCTCGTCGCTGGTCGAGCTCGACGGCACACGCGTGCTGCTCGATCCGGTGTGGGCGGAGCGCGCGTCGCCGTCCAGACTCGTCGGGCCGCGCCGGATGCACCGGCCGCCGCACAAGCTGGACGAGCTGCCCGAACTCGACGCGATCGTCGTTTCGCACGACCACTACGACCACCTCGACGTCGGCGCCGTCCGCACGCTCACCCGCACCCAGCGCGCGCCGTTCGTGGTGCCGCTCGGTGTCGGTTCGCATCTGCGCCGCTGGCGGGTGCCCGCTGACCGGATCATCGAGCTGGACTGGCACGGGAGCACCGAGATCGGCGGCGTGACGATCACCGCGGCGGACGCGCAGCACTTCTCCGGCCGCGCCTTCACCCGCAACAACACGCTGTGGGCGTCGTGGATCATCGCCGGCCCGCAGCGCCGCGTCTTCTACTCCGCGGACTCCGGCTACTTCGACGGGTACGAGCGCATCGGCGAGAAGTACGGCCCGTTCGACGCGGCGCTCGTGCAGATCGGCGCGTACCACCCGGCGTGGCCGGACATCCACATGACGCCGGAGGAGGGCGTCGCCGCGCACCTCGACATCCGCGGCGGACTGCTGATCCCGGTGCACTGGGCCACGTTCCGGCTCGCGCTGCACAACTGGAACGAGCCCGCCGAACGGGTCTGGCGCGAGGCGAAGGCGCACGACGTCACGCTGGCGGTGCCGAGGCCGGGGGAACGGATCGACGTGGACGACGTGCCGCCGGTCGATCCGTGGTGGCAGGCACTGGGGTGATCAGCGCCGCGGCGGCCTGGCCTTCTCCGCGGCCACGTTGATCTTCGACATGGTGTGCTGGCACCAGAGCGCGAGATCGTCCGGGGGTTCGCCGTCGATCTCGTGCGCCAGCACGCGGTGGTCGTAGAGGGCCTGCAGCCACACCTCGACCTGGTCCGCCGTGGTGAGCTGGACCAGCCCGCCGAGCACGGGCAGTTCGGCGAGGAACGCGGTGTGCGTGGCGTGGATGCGCTGGGCCATCTCGGCGTCCAGTTCGGCTACGCCCTCGCGCAGCGCGTCGATCACGGACTCCGAACCGCGGCGCAGCACCGGGATCATCGCCGGTTCGATGACGCCGACGACCGTGTGCCCGGCGACATCCCACGTGGTGCCGCCGGCGAACGGGCTGTCGAACCGGCTACCGGCCATGTCGGGTGACGCTAGTGCATTCCGAGCGTGCGATCGATCCTGATCTCGATGACCACGCGTTCGGGGTTGGGCCTCGGCTGGCGTCCATAACGCGCGGCGTAGCGCTCCTCGGCGTCCCGCACGGAATCCGCGTCCTCGCGGACGAACGCGGTGCCCTCCAGCGTCGAGTAGCGCCGCCGGTCCACCTGACAGACGGCGACGCGTGCGCCCGCCTCGCCCGCCGCGCGCACGTTGCGTGCCTTGACGCTGCCCCGCGAACAGATCACCCGCGCGATCTCGAACTTCTCGTCGACGGTCACCCCGACCGGCACCACATGCGGCGATCCGCCCGGCCGCAACGTGGTGAGTGTGGCCAGCAACCGTTCCCGCCAGAAGTCGTGCAGCTCCACCGTTTTTCTCCGTTCGTCAGGCAAGATCACTCAGCATGATGGGCCGTACGCACGCATTGACCGGATGGTGTGCCGGACTCGCGATCGCTCCCGCGGTCGGTGCCGGCACAGTCCACCAAGCGGTGGCTTTCGCCGCCACCACAGCGGGATTCGCACTGCTGCCCGATCTCGATCATCCCGGCGCCGGTGCGTCGAGGCTGCTCGGGCCGGTCACCGGGGCGCTGTCCTGGTTGCTGCGGCATGCCTCGGCCGCCCTGTACGCGCTGACCAAGGGCCCACGCGACGAGCGCGGCAAGGGCACACATCGGCACATGTCGCACACCGTACTTTTCGCCGCGGGCCTCGGTGCGCTGACCATGTGGGGCACCCGCGCCGGCGGCTGGTATGTGGTGGCCGGGGTGGTGCTGTTCGGCGTGCTGCTGGCGGCGGACGCGCTGGGGGACTGGTTGTTCCTGGTCGCGGGCGGCGCGGTGACGTGGTGGGCGCTGACCGCGAGCGCGGCCGGTGAGCTGGGGCAACTCACCGGCTGGCTCGGGCTCGCCGTCGCGGTCGGCTGCGTCGTGCACTGCATCGGCGACGCGCTCACCGAGTCCGGCTGCCCGTTCCTGTTCCCCATCCCGATCGCGGGCGAGACCTGGTACGAGCTGCGGCCGCCGGGTTTCCTGCGGTTCCGCACCGGCGGCCGCGTCGAACGGATGGTGATCGCGCCGCTGTTCATCGTCGGCGCGCTGGTGCTGCTGCCCGGCGTGATCGAGGCACTGGTCGCGATCTACGACCGGCTCTTCACCCCGGCCCCGGTCACCTGAACGCGGCCGCGTTCCACGCCGCCCACTCCGCGAACGTCCGGCCGGGACGGCCGAGCACGCGTTCCACATCCCGGCTCCGGTGGGACGGTGCACTCAGCAGGTCGAGTGTGCTCTCCGCGACCGCTTCCGGCATGAACTCCAGCATCGCGGTCTTCGCCTCCGCGCGGCTCAGCTCCACGAAACACACCGGTTCGCCGATCGCGTGGCCGATTGCCGTGGCCTGTTCCCGCGGCGAGATCGCGGCGGGGCCAGTCAGCTCGTACGTCTTGCCGGCGTGCCCGGGCCCCCGCAGGGCCGCCGCGGCGACGTCCGCGATATCGGCGGGGTCGATGGCGGGCAGCCCGACGTCCCCGAACGGCGCCGCGATCGTCCGCCGGGTGCGCACCATCTCCGCCCACTGCAAGGCATTGGAGTGAAATCCGCCCGGCCGCAGGATGGTCCACGACAGGCCGGACTCCTTCACCGCGTCCTCCAGTACCGGCGGATGGTGACCGGTGCCGACGCCCAGTGACGACAACAGCACCACGCGCGGCACACCGGCCGCGCGCACGACCTCCAGCACCGGTTCCAGTTCGCCGCCGCTGCCCAGAAAATCGGCGGAGGTCAGCAAGAACACCGCCGCCGCCCCGTCGAGGGCGGGCTTGAGCGTCTCCGGCTCGGTCAGGTCGCCCCGGAACTCGCCGGCACGGCGTGACACCGCACGGACTTCTTCCCCTGCTGCCGCAAGCGTTTGCACCAGCGGCTTTCCGACGTTTCCCGTCGCTCCCGTAATCACGATCATGCCGCGACACTACGACCCTGGATATAGTAGGTACCTAGAAGAAAGTATTGGATCGGAAGGGGATTTGTGACCGAGAACACGGCGAACGCCTGCCCGATCAGCCCGGTCGTCGACATGGTGTTCAGCCGGTGGACCACACCGATCCTGTGGGCGCTGCACGAGTTCGGCAGGCAGCGGTTCGTGGAGCTGGAGCGCCGCATCGGCACGATCACGCCCAAGGTGCTGACCCAGCGGCTGCGCCAGCTCGAACGCGACGGCCTGATCGTGCGCACCTACCACGCCGAGGTGCCGCCGAGGGTCGAGTACGAGATCAGCGAACTGGGCCGCAGTCTCGGCCCGCTGTTCGCGACGCTGGCGCGCTGGTCCGAGATGAACCTGGACGAGGTGGCGCGTGCGCGTGCCGAGTACGACAAAGCCGGTCTCCCGCGCGCCTAGAATCGGAAAGATGAACGGTCCAGCCGCGAAACCGACGCTGCGTGCCGACGCGCGCCGCAACCGCGCGCGGGTGCTCGCCGCCGCGCAGGAGGCGTTCGCGGACGAGGGCCTTTCGGTGCCCCTGGACGAGATCGCCCGCCGCGCCGGGGTCGGCGCCGGCACCGTGTACCGGCATTTCCCCAGCAAGGAGTCGTTGTTCGAGGCCGTGGTGCAGGACGGTGTGGAACGGCTGAGCGAGCAGGCCCGCGAACGGCTCACCGCGGCCGAGCCGGGCACCGCGTTCTTCGACTTCATCGACATCGTCGCCGAGCAGGCGATGCTCAACAAGGCCCTGTGCGAGGCGCTCGAATCCGCGGGCACCAGCCTGCCCCGCGAACCGCACGCCGATTTCCACGCGCTGTTCGGGGAACTGCTCCGCCGGGCGCAGGACGCGGGCGCGGTGCGCGCGGACGTCGAACCCGACGACCTGGTCGCACTGCTGGCCGGTTACCTGGCGATCAAACGCCAGTCGCCCGGGGTGAGCCGCATCCTTACCGACGGCCTGCGCCGGTAAATCGCTGGACGCACGCGCGTTCGCCTGCTGGGATCAGCGCGTGTCGATCACCGCCCTGCTCGGGTTCGCCCTCGTCGCTCTGCTCGGTGTGCTGACGCCGGGCCTGGACACCATGTTGATGTTGCGGCACACCCTGCTCGGCGGTCGCCGGGCCGGATTCCGTGCCCTGCTCGGGATCTCACTCGGCTGCCTGGTGTGGGGCACCGCGAGCATCGCCGGGCTCACCGCACTGCTCACCGCGTCGCGGCTGGCCTACGACGCGGTGCGCATCGCCGGTGCCGCGTACCTGATCTGGCTCGGTGGTTCGGCGCTGTGGAAGAGCTTCCGCGGCAAGCAGAGCGGGGAGCCCGAGGTGCGCGGCAGCGGCCACCCGTTGCGCGCCGGGTTGGTCACCAACCTGCTCAACCCGAAGGTCGGCGTGCTCTACATGAGCCTGCTGCCGCAGTTCCTGCCGACCTCCGGGGCGAGTGCGTGGGGCGCCCTGCTGATCGCCATCCACGTCGGCATCGGCCTGGTGTGGATGAGCACGCTGTTGCTGCTCGCTTCGAGAGCACGTGAGTTCTTCTTGCGGGACAAGGTCAAGCGCCTGTTCGACCGGCTCACCGCGACTGTCCTCATCGGACTCGGGCTGCGCCTCGCTACGGAGTCTCGCTGATCGAGAGCGCCAGGTACTTCACGTCGAGGTACTCCTCGATGCCCTCGGCGCCGCCCTCGCGGCCGAATCCGGACGCCTTCACCCCGCCGAAGGGCGCCGCCGCGTTCGACACCAGGCCGGTGTTGATACCGACCATCCCGGTGGACAGCCGTTCGCCGACCCGCACCGCGCGGTCGAGATCGCGCGTGAATAGGTAGGCCACGAGCCCGAACTCGGTGTCGTCGGCCAGCCGCACCGCCTCGTCCTCGGTGTCGAACGTGGTCACCGGCGCGACCGGGCCGAACACCTCCTCGTGCAGGATGCGCGCGTCCGGCGGCACGTCGGTGAGCACGGTCGGCGCGTAGAAGTACCCGGCGCCGTCGAGTGCCTTCCCGCCGGTGGTGGCTCGCGCGCCGCGGGCCAGCGCGTCGTCCACGAGTTCCACGACCTTGTCGCGTTGCTCGGCGTTGATCAGCGGTCCGACCTTCACCCCGTCCTCGGTGCCGTGCCCGACCTTCATCGACGACATCTCCTCGGTCAGCCGCCGCACGAACTCCTCCGCGATCGAGGACTGCACGTGGAACCGGTTGGCGGCCACGCAGGATTCCCCGTTGTTGCGCATCTTCGCGGTGACGGCGCCCTTGACGGCGGCGTCCATCGACGCGTCCTCGAACGCCAGGAACGGCGCGTTGCCACCGAGTTCCATCGACATGCGCTGCAGGTTCGGCGCGCACTGCTCGAC
>Ga0164243_10002864_pt1 | contig 28026 bp, 26 predicted proteins | sample OricompcompostOP_FD_108781 | JGI IMG/M metagenome (GOLD analysis project Ga0164243, IMG submission 108781) | Organic Plus compost microbial communities from Emeryville, California, USA - Original compost - Organic plus compost (OP) | ecosystem: Engineered > Solid waste > Mixed feedstock >...
ACCGGGAGGTATGGGCCAGGCTGCTCGACCCGGCCACGCAGGCGAGCGACGAGCAGCTGCGCGAGACCGTCGACGTGCTCGCGGGGATCGCCGCCGCGCTGCAGCAGCCGCAGCAGACCCAGCAGCCCTCCGCCTGAACGATCATGCGGACCGGACGAGCAGGTCAGAGATGAGCGGCGAGCCCGATATGAGCGGCGAGCCCGGCGCGAGCGGAGAGCCGTCGCAGGACCCGGGCGAGCAGCCCGCCCCTGGAGGAGTCCAGGGCGACGCCGAGCCTGCCGGACCCGAGAAGGCGCTGGGCACGCCGGACGACGGCGATGCCGTGGGCGGGCCGGCCTCGCCTCAGCCGCTTCGACGCCGGCCCGGCCCCGGATCCCTCATCCTCACCAGCGCCACGATGCTCGGCGCGCTGGCGTTCGCGGTGCCGGCCGCGGCACGGGAGGATCCGCTCGCGCCGGTGCAGGGACTGTTCGGCGCGATCGCGGGACTCGCCGCCGGAGGCGTCGTCTGGCTGGTGGTCGCACTGGCCCTCCGCGCTCGCCGACGCCGGGCGCGCTGAGCGGCCTCGGGCCTCGGGCCTCGGATGCGAGCGCCAGGCGGGGCCGGCGCTCAGTCGGCCGGAGCGCCGACGTTCACGACGTTCGGGTCGCCGCCGACGCGCACGCCCGTCTCGAGCCCGTCGATCGCGGCCAGCTGCTCGGGTGTGAGCGCGAACCCGAAGACGTCGATGTTCGCCGCGATGCGCTCCTCGCGCAAGGACTTCGGGATCACGACCAGGCCGTTCTGCAGGTGCCAGCGCACGATGACCTGCGCGGGCGAGACGCCGTGCTCCTGCGCGATCGCACCGATCACGGGATCCCCGAGAAGCGTGTTCGGGCGGTCGGGACCCCAGGAGTTGCTCGTTCCGCCCAGCGGGCTCCAGGAGGTGATCGCGATGCCCGCCTCCGCGCAGAAGGCTCGCAGCGCCCGCTGCGGGAAGTGCGGGTGCAGCTCGATCTGGTTGACCGCGGGCACCACACCGCCCCGGTCGAGCAGCAGGCGCAGGTGGCGCGGTTCGAAGTTGCTCACGCCGATCGCCCGAGCCCGCCCCTCTGCGTGGATGCGCTCCAAAGCCTCCCAGGTGCGCACGATCCGCTGGTCGTCCAGGAGCGGCCAGTGGATGAGGTAGAGATCGACATAGTCCGTGCCCAGCCGCTCCAGGCTCGCGTCGAAGGCGCGCAGGGCGCGGTCGTAGCCCTGGTCCGCGTTCCAGAGCTTCGTCGTGAGGAAGACCTCCTCGCGTGGCACGGACGAGGTGCGCATCCCGCGCCCGACCCCTGTCTCGTTGCCGTACGCCGCCGCGGTGTCGATGTGGCGGTAGCCGGCTTCGTGGATCGCATAGCGGACAAGCCGCTCGGCGTCCGCGTCGGGCGTCTGCCAGACGCCGAGCCCGAGCTGCGGGATCGAGGTGCCGGAGTTCAGGGGGATGAGGGGGATGTCGCTCATGCCTCCACGCTACTCACGCTCGGAAGCGGGCGCCCCATCCCGACAGCCCTCAGCCCTCAGCCCTCCGCAAGGATGCCGTCGGCCTGCCCCAGTGCCGCCGCCATGCCCTCCTGCATGCCGAGGCTGAGCAGCTGCTCGAGCGCCTCCACCGTCTCGAAGCGGGTGCTCACCGTCATGCGCGTTCCCTCCCCGGCCGGCTCCAGCTCGACGACCACCACGCTGGCGGGGATGTCGCCGGCAGGCTCGCCGTGCTCGTCCCCGAAGCCGTTCTCGATCTCCAGGTGCGTGGGCGGCTCGATGAGCAGGAAGCGCCAGTAGGCGAAGGTGGGCTCGCCGTCCGGGCCCGGCATGTGGTAGATCGCCCGGCCCGGCACGGTCAGGTCATGCCGCAGGAAGGTGGCGGGGTAGCCCGGAGGTCCCCACCAGCGCTCGACCTTGCGCGGATCGGCCCACAGCTGCCAGACCTTCTCGACGGGCGCGGCGAACGCGCAGACGATCTGGAAGCTCCGGCTCTCCGGATGCTTCGCGGTGCTCACGACGGGCATCGGGTCTTCCTCTCGACGGGTCCGTGGAGGCGGTGCCCTCACGTCAATATACAACTGATTGGTTTCACGTTAGCGAGGTCGCCGATTCACGTCAAGCGCCCAAGCCTCCCGCGGCCTCCGAAGCGGGTCTGCGACAATGGACCACCGCGCCAGGGCGCGACCCGGGGACTTAGGGGGATAGGTGTTCGACGCGCTCCTTCAGCTGCCCGTCATCGACGGGCCGTTCATGTGGATCCTCTGCGGCCTGAGCATCGCGCTTCTGGTCGTGCTGCTCATCCGCCGCCCGACGCCGCGCCGGGTGCTGACCACCCTGATCGGCTTCCTCGGCGGCGTGCTGCTCGCCGTCCTCGGGCTGTGGATCGTCGCGGGCCTCATGCACGCCTTCGGCGGGCCCCTGCCCATCCAGGCGGTGCTCATCATCGCCGCCGTCTTCGCCGCCTGCGGGATCGCGATCGTCAACCTCTGGGACTCGCCCGGGTGGCGCAAGGGCGTCGCGATCGTCGCGCTCGTCGTGTTCATCCTCACCGGCGTGTTCGGCGTCAACGCCTACTACGGCCTGGATCGCACCCTCGGGAGCATGTTCGGCATCACCGTCGAGAAGCCGATCCCGTTGCCGACGCCCGTGCCGACCCAGACGGCCGACCCGGACGTGCCCCTCTACGCGTCCTGGAAGCCGCCGGCGGACATGCCGGCGAAGGGGTCCCGCGGCACCCAGGTGATCCCGGCCACGCTGTCGGGCTTCCCCGCGCGCCCCGCCGGGATCTACCTGCCGCCCGCAGCCCTCGTGGCCAATCCGCCGGCGCTTCCGCTGGTGATCATGATGATGGGGCAGCCGGGCAACCCCGATATCGATCCCATCTCCGATGTGATGGACCAGTTCGCCGCCCAGCACCAGGGACTGGCGCCCATCGTCCTCGTGGCGGACCAGCTCGCCGTTCCGGCCAGCGACACCACGTGCATGGACTCCCCGGAGCTCGGCAACGCCGAGACCTACGTCACGAAGGACGTGCCGAACTGGGCGCGACGCAATCTCAACATCCTCCAGGACCCGGCTCACTGGGTGGTCGCCGGCTACTCCAACGGTGGCGCCTGCGCCTTCAAGTTCGGCGCGGAGTACCCGGAGGTCTTCGGCAACGTGCTCTCCGTGTCCGGCGAGATCTATCCCGGCGCGGACAACCCGGGAGTGGCGGTGACCCGCATGTTCCACGGCGACCAGGCCGCGTACGAGGCGAGCTGGCCGGCGAACATCCTGGCCAGCGGCAAGCACAGGTATCCGGACACCTGGGCCGTGTTCACAGCGGGCGGCAACGACAAGGAGTACCAGGACGAGGCCGCTCAGGCCGCAGCCGCCGCGACCGCCGCAGGGTGGCATGTGACGAACGAGGTTCTGCCCGGCATGGACCACAGCTTCGCCGCGCTCACCGCCGGACTGCAGGCGGGCTTCACGATCCTCTATCCCCGGCTGGACCTCGCCCCCGCGACGCAGTAGCCCGCGATGCAGCAGGCCGTGGCGCTGGGCCTGCGACCCGCGCTCAGAGCGGCCGGGTGAGCTCCGGGCCGTCGTCGGAGCCGCGGAAGGGCCGGACCTCATGCCACTCCAGCGCCTCGGCGGCGGCCTGCCCGGTCGCCACCGCGGCGGCCAGCAGGGACTCGTCACCGGGACGGGCCGGGTCGAGCCAGTCGTCCCACAGCTCCGGAGCGAGCGCGAGCGGCATGCGGTCGTGGATCTGCGCGAGCCCCGGCGTGGGGGCGGTGGTGAGGATGCCGACGGTGAGCCGGAAGCGGCCCGGGTCGTCCTCCGGAAGCCGCGGGTCGACCCACCAGGAGTAGAGCCCGGCGAGCGCGAGCGGGCCGGAGCCCTCCGCGGGGGCGATGGAGAACGGCGTCTTGCCCGGTCGTCCGCGCGCGGCGCCCGGCTGGCTGCGCCATTCCCAGTAGCTGTCGGCGGGGACGATCGCCCGGTGAGCGCGCAAGGCGTAGCCGAAGCTGCGAGCGGCCGTCTCGACGCGCACGTTGATCAGCGGCGGGCGCGTGACCAGCTCAGCCTGCCGCGGCCGGGCAAGAGCCCAGACCGCGCCTTCGAGGCGTCGGGCCGAGGTCTTCGCGGAGTCGAGGACGACCCGGATCGCGTCGGTCGGGTGCACATGGTACGAGGGCTCCGGAAGCTGCTCGCCCACGGCCTCCACCGCGAAGATCTCCGCGAGCTCCTCCATGCTCGCGCTGCTCACGAACCTGCCGCACATCATGCCCTGCCCGACAGCCGGGCCGTCATGATCCGCACGGCCTCCGGGTTCTCGTCCACGAGCAGGTACCGCCGACCCAGCTCGGCCGCGGCCGCCCCGGTCGTGCCGCTGCCCGCGAAGAAGTCCAGCACCCAGTCGCCCGGGGCGCTGGAGGCCTGCACGATGCGGCGCAGCACGCCGAGAGGCTTCTGCGTCGGGTAGCCCGTCTTCTCACGCCCGGACGGCGAGACGATGGTGTGCCACCAGGTGTCCGTCGGCAGCTTCCCGCGCGCGGCCTTCTCGGGCGTGACCAGGCCCGGCGCCATGTACGGCTCGCGGTCCACCGCCTCCGCGTCGAAGTAGTGCCCGCCCGGCGTCTTCACGTAGACGAGGATGTTGTCGTGCTTCGCCGGCCATGCGCTGCGGCTGCGCGCGCCGAAGTCGTAGGCCCAGATGATCTCGTTGAGGAAGGCGTCCCGGCCGAACAGGCCATCCAGCAGCACCTTCGCGTAGTGCGCCTCCCGGTAGTCCAGGTGGACGTACAGCGTGCCGTCCTCGGTGAGCAGCCGCCGCGCCTCGGCCAGGCGCGGCTCCAGGAAGCCCCAGTAGTCCGCGAAGGCGTCGTCATAGGCGAGGGCGCGGCCGCGGATGGTGTCGTAGCGGTGCCCGCCGAAGCCGACCCGGTCGCCGGTGGCCGATCGCACCGTGCGCAGCGTCTGGCGGCGCTGCGCACGGCCGGTGTTGAACGGCGGATCGACGTAGATGAGCCGGAAGGACGCGTCCGGCAGGGTGCGCAGATACGCCAGGTTCTCCGCGTGCACGATGAGATCCGGACCGTCCGGATCCCAGGCGGGCAGCTCCGGGCTCTGCGCGGCGAGGCTCACTCGCCGGCGCTGCCGAAGTCGAACATCCAGCTGACGCCGTAGCGGTCCACGAGCGCCCCGAAGGTGTCGCCCCACGGGGCCGGCGTGAGCGGCTGCTGGATGGAGGCGCCCTCCGAGAGCGCGTTCCAGTACCCGGTGATCTGCTCGGCGTCCTCGGCCGGTCCCGAAAGCGACAGCTGGATGCCGGCCGGCGCCTGGTACTCCATGCGCTTCGGAGTGTCGGCCGCCATGAGCGTCGAGCCGTCGGGCAGGGTCAGCGAGGCGTGCATGACCAGCTCGGCCTCTGCCGGGTCCTCGGCCATGCCCGGCACGTCGGCGAAGCGCATGATGTTCAATTCTCCACCGAAGACGCTCTGGTAGAAGGACATCGCCTCCCTGGCGTTGTCGCGGAAGGAGATGTAGGGATTGAGCTGAGCCATGAGGGCCTCCTGACGGTCGGAGCGGGAATCGACGTCCGATGCGGCAGCACCGAAGGTCCGGACGCGCCCAGGGTACGGCCCGGCGACATCCCGAGGGAAGAGCATCCGGCACTCGGGCGGCGCGGGACCGGTCAGCGATGCTCGCGCTCAGCCGCCGATCACCGGGTCGACCGTCTGCCCCACGAGGAAGTGCCAGCCCAGCCACCACCAGAACACGACCAGGGCGACGCGCACCGCGCGGCTGGCGAGCACGAGGTCCAGCACCTCGCCCACCGGCGCGAGCGGAGCGCGCCCGCGGTGGGACTGCCAGACCAGCACGGCAGCCGCGAGCAGGCAGAGCAGGTAGCCGCCGACGGTCAGGTCACGCATCCGGCGCCCTCCTGCCCGCGCGCACGAGCACGATGCCCAGGCCCAGCCACGCCGCGACGAACAGCACGCGGCCCGGCCAGGACTCGACCACCGGGTCGAGGAGCTCGGAGATCGCCGGATGGTCGTGCGAGCTCTGCGGCGAGAGCCGTCCGACGAGGAACGAGACCAGCTCCAGCACGCACAGGGCGACGGCGACCACGGCCCAGGCCACCGCGGAGCGCACGAGCAGGACCCGTCGCCGACGCTCCGCCTCCTCCTCCTGCGCCTCCCGCTGCCGGGCCGAACGGCTCGGCGAGGCCGACGCAAGGGGGCGCGGTGGGCGCTCCGTCCAGGCGAAGGGGGCGCAGGCGAGCCCGGTGAGCGCGACGGCGAGGCCCGCGACGACCCCGTGGCGGGGGCTGACCACCAGCGCGATCCCGACGGGCACAGCCACGAGCACCATGACGGCCAGCGGCGGGCTCGCCAGCCGCGTGACGGGGAGCAGCCCGGAGGCGTCCGCCAGGAGCGCGAGCGCGACGATCCCGAACAGCAGGGCGTCGAAGGCCTGGGCGCGGATCAGCTGCACGATGCAGATCGCCAGGAGGATGCCGATCCAGGGCAGGGCCGGAAGCACGGTCCGCATCCGGCGGCGCGGCCGGGCCTCACGGATCCCCGGGCCCCTGCTGGCCCCCGCTCTGGCCATATCCCGAGCTTAGGCCGGGTTCCGGCCGGGGCAGGACGGCGTTCAGTCGAAGACGATGACGTTGGAGAGCGTGCTGCCCGTGTTCGCGGCCTCGGAGACCTCGTCCATCCGGTCCAGGGTGTACTGGGCGGTGAGGAACGGCGCGGTCTCGAACATGCCGGATTCCAGCATCCGCACGAACATCGGCACGTCTCGGGTGGCGCGGAGGTTGCCGTTCTGCACGCTCTTGATCGTGCGGCCCCGCACGGCGAGGATCTGCGCGGGAAGCTGCACGACCTCGTCGCGCGAGACGACGCCTGCGAGGATCACCGTGCCGGCGTTCCGGGCCATGAAGAAGGTCTGCTCGAGCACCGAGGCGGGGCCCGCCGCCTCGAAGGCGAAGTCAGCGCCCCAGCCGCCCGTCAGCGCGAGCACCGCTCCGATCGGGTCGCCGTCCGCGGGGTCCACCTCGTGCGTGGCGCCGAGCGCCATCGCCGTGGCCCTGCGCTGCGCATCCGGCTCCACGACGATGATCTTCTCCGCGCCGGCGACGCGGCAGCCCTGGATGACCCAGAGCCCGTACTGGCCGGCGCCGACCACGACGACCGAGGAGCCGGGGGTGACCTGCCCGACGTTGAACACGGCGCCGAGCCCGGAGGTCACGCCGCAGCCCACGAGCGAGAGGACGTCCGCGGGCAGCTCGCTGTCCACCCGGAAGGCCGAGATCTCCCGGAGGTTCATGTAGCTCGCGTAGGTCGCGGAGGTGCCGGCTCCCGCGTAGATCGGAGTGCCGTCGGGCCGATTGGCGACGTGCCGGCCGGGCACGAAGTGCAGCTCGCACTGGTCGGAGCGGCCTCGGGAGCAGAAGTAGCACACGCCGCATTCGGAGGACGCGGTCACGATGACGCGGTCCCCGCGGCGCATGCGGCTGACCGCCGAGCCGACCTCTTCGACCACTCCGACGGCCGAGTGCCCGAGGATCATCGGCGGATCGGTTCGCCCGATCAGTCCGCGCGCCTGGCGGTCGTCGGTGATGCAGTACGACGAGGCCTCGGTGCGCACGATGATCTCGTGCTCGTCGGGCGCGCGCAGATCGAGCGTCTCCACGACCATGGGCCGATCGAAGTCCTGCACGACGGCCGCGGTCATCGCGGTGGCGACGGGCATCTGTGGCATGGCTTGTCCTCCTCGACGGCTCGCCGGTCCCGTTTTCGGCACTCGGTACCAGGCTACCGGCCCGGCTGTCGCTCCACGCCTCCGAAGCGGAAGCCTGCCTCCCCGCGCTCGGGCAGGGCGCGCCGGATGCGCTCGGCCATGTTCTCGGACAGGGGCGGCAGCGCGTCCAGCCCGAACCAGCGCGCATCGCTGTTCTCGCCATCCGCGGGGTACGGCGTGCCCGAGAGCCAGCGCATCCGGAAGACGAGGTCGAGGAACTGGGAGCGGTCCCCGTTGGGGTAGACGATCGGGTCGATGACCTGGACCCACGCCAGCCGCTCGGGCTCGGCGACGACGCCCGCCTCCTCCAGCACCTCGCGCGCGGCGGCGTCCGCGGGCTCCTCACCCGGATCGACGATGCCCGTCACCGGGGTCCACGCGCCGTTGTCGGCACGGCGTACGAGCAGGACCTCGAGCGGCTGCGCCGGACGCAGGACCACCGCCGTGACCCCTGAGAGCCACAGGGAGGCGTGCCCCACCCGCTCGCGCAGCTCAAGGATGAAGTCAGGCGTCGGCATCCCGGCAGCCTAACGCCGCCGGCGTGCTAGGGCTCGATCAGCAGCCCGGCCTCCGCGTCGCGCGCGGCCTGCTCGGTCTGGAGGTAATGCACCTTCTTGCCGGTCGCGTTGTAAGGCACGCCCTCCGCAGCCACGAAGCGGTAGCGGCGCGGTCGCTTGTAGCGCGCGAGCATCGGATGCTCGGCGGCGTAGGCGTCCAGGGCCGCGGCCGCCGCCCGGTCGTCCTCGGGAAGCCCATCCCCCTTGCGGACGATGTACGCGGTCACGAGCTGGCCCCACTCCTCGTCCGGCACTCCCACCACGATCGAGTCCGCGACGCCCGGGTGCTCCTGCAGCGCGGCCTCGACCTGCACCGGGTGCACGTTCTCCCCGCCGGAGATGATCATGTCGTCCTTGCGGCCGACGATCGTCACCGCCTCGCCTTCGTCCCAGGTCGCGAGGTCTCCGGGATAGAACCAGCCGTCGCGGATCTTCGCCGCCTCGGCGGCGCGGTTGCCCAGGTAGGAGTAGCCGGCCTTGACGGTCCGCACGGCGAACTCGCCGATGGTCTGGCCGTCCTGCGGGACGGTGTCGGAAGGGTCGGCCAGCCGGTCGTTGTACACCGTGACGACGGCGACGTCGTCGTCCGTGGAGGCGCGCCCCGTGGAGCCGGCCCCCTCCGGGAGGTCCTCCGGCCGGAGGAAGGTGTTCCAGAAGGTCTCGCTGGTGCCGTAGCCGTTGAAGATCCGGGGCGTGAGCACGGTCTGGAAGCGCAGCGCGGCGGCGCGGTCCAGGGGCGCGCCCATCGTGACGATGCCGTTCAGGCTGGACAGGTCCCGCGGCCGCTCCTCCTGCACCTCGGCCAGCCGGAACAGGTTGGCCGGCGCGCCGATGAGGTAGCTCAGCCCCTCGGAGGCGACGAGGTCGAGCACGACGTCCGGGTCGAACTGCTTGAGCGTCACGCTCTGGGCGCCGACGTAGAACACCGGGTTGGGCCCGCCCGCGTAGAGGCCGCCGCGGTGGAACAGCGGCGACATGTTCAGGGTCTTGTCCTGCGGGCGGAGCGGGAAGTGCATGATCACGTCATGCGCGGACATCACCTCGACCAGGCTGGGGAGCGGGACGGGCTTGGGCATCCCGGTCGTGCCCGAGGTGAACAGGCGCGTGGTCTCGTCGTAGACGGACACCGGCGGCAGCCCCGCGGAGTTGGCGGCGAGCTCCTCGGGGGTGATCGGCTCGGCGGCCAGCAGCTCCTCGAAGGCGAGGGACCCGGCGACCCGCTCGCCCTCGCCCACGGCGACAAGGACCGCAGGCTCGTGCGCGGCCAGCGCCAGAGCCTGGCGGATGACCGGCGTGCGCTCGGTGTCGTAGACGAGGACGGCCGGCCACGCGTCGTCGATGATGTACGCGACCTCGCCGGCGGCGAGCCGGAAGTTCGTGGGGCTGAACACGGCGCGCAGGCGGTGCGCGGTCGGGTACAGCATCGCGAGCTCCGGGCTGTTGAAGAGCTCCACCATGATGAGACGGTTCGCCCCGACGCCGAGGCGGTACAGCCCGCCGGCCAGGCGCGCCGTCGCCTCGCCCAGCTGCGCGTAGGTCCAGCTCCGTCCGCTCGCCGGCTCGGAGAGCGCGGTGCGGGAGGCGAAGCGGTGCGTGTTGCGCTCGAAGCCGGCGAGGTAGGTGAAGCTGCCTTCGAAGACCTCGCGCAGCACGGACGGGTCGTACCGCCCGGACTGGTCGTACGCCGCTCCGCGCGCCTTCGCCGCCGCTGCCGGCGCCCCGGCCTCCTCCTGCACGCTCATCGCTGCTCCCTGCACTCCTCGGGCATCCGCCTCGACGCCCGGCTCCGCTCATCGCGCCGCCGGCGCCCGCACCACGGCCGATGCCGCGCGCCCCGGGGCGTGTACGCCCACTGTACCGAGCCGGCGGGCTGCGCGTACGGCTGTCCAGGGGCATGCACGCGGCTCGCCGCCGCGCTCCCGACAAGTGCACTCCCGCCGCGGCGGCGCCCGGCGCATCCGGGAGCGCCGAAAGACCTCAGGAGAGGAAGAAGGAGGGGCCCCGGCCGAGAGCCGCCTCTCCGCGGGCCTCGTCGATCTGCGGCTGGGACGAGGGGTGCACGAGGTACATCTGAGCGTCGCGGAGGTAGCGCTGCAGGCGGTGGCCTCGGCGCGAGGCGACCGGCGTGGCGTTCTGGAAGGCGAGCTGGACGGCCTGGCAGCCTGTGAGCGCGGCCTGTCGACCCAGAGCCCACACCCGCATCGTCTCGGAGGGCAGGATCGGCTCCCCTGTGCGGGCCCACCGCTCGAACAGCCCGTCGCTCATCCGGGCGGCTTCGCGCATGATCGCGTAGGACGCGTCCGCCATCGCGGCGGCCTGGCCCAGCGCGCGCACCGCGTGGGGGTAGACCGCGAGCATCGGCGCGCCCTTCGTCTGCGCCTTCGTGCGCGGGGCCATCTCCGTGAGCTCCTCCACCGCCGCGCGAGCAGCGCCGGCATAGATCGCCGCGAAACAGAGGTGGTAGAAGCCGCCGAAGATGCCGAGGTAGTGCGGGTTGCCGTGCAGCCGCGTGCCCGGCGAGCCCTGCGCCCAGTCCAGGTCCGTGCCGAACATCATGTCTTCGGCGATGACATGGTTCTCGGGCACGAAGCGATCCTCGATGACGACGGTGTTCGAGCCGCTGCCCTGCATGCCCAGGCCGTTGTCCCCGCCCCAGTCGTCGAGGACGGTGACCTCCTCGATCGGGATGAAGAACATGAGGTTCCGGGGAGGCTCGCCCTCATCCGGGAAGTAGAGGGAGTTGCCCGCGAAGTGCGTCGAGACGGGCACGCCCGAGGAGAAGCTCCAACGGCCGCTGACCCGGTAGCCGCCCTCGACCTTCGTCATCCTTCCGCTCGGCGGAGCACGATGCGGCGAACGCAGCTCCCCGTGCGGCTCGATGAGCTCGCGCTGCGCCTGCTCGCTGAGGTACGAGGCGGCGACCGCGACATGCGAGCCGGACAGCGCGAAGCACCAGGCGCTGCCCGGGTGCCCGGCGGCGATCCGGTACACCACCTCGAGGTAGCTCAGGTGATCGAACTCGTAGCCGCCGAACATGCGCGGCAGGAACATGCGGTAGAAGCCGGCCTGCCGGAAGCGCTGCAGCACCTCGTCGGAGAAGTGGCCTTGCGCCTCGGCCTCATCCTGCTGCTCGCGCAGCATCGGGATCATCGCCTCGGCGCGGGCGATGACGGTCTCGGGCGTGAGCCCGGGCTCGGGCTGAGGGATGATCGGCGCCGGTGTGCCGAGCGCCTCGGACGAGAGAGTCACCTTTTCTCCATCGGGTCGTGCGCGCGATGGCGCTCTCCCAGCGTCCGGCGCCGGCGGCGGGACGGCGGCGCGGTGGCACGAACAGGCAAGAGACCTGTCGCCCTGCGCCAAGAGGCGACGCCGCCCGGCGCGGGGACGCCCCGGCCGAGCGGTGACGAGCGGGGCAGGCCAGCGGGGATACGATGTCTGCACTCTGTTCAGGGTCGACGGAGAGGGCGCGGATGGGCATGGCACGGCAAGAGTCGCCGGCGAGCGTGATCTTCTCGACCCTCGCCCTGCCCGAGCACGACCGGGTCAGCGGCTGGGAGGCGGTCAACAAGCGCGCCCTGCGGCCGGTGCGCTGCACGACCTTCGCTCCGGAAGGGCTCGTCGCCTCGATGCGGGGCTATCGCCTCCCGCTCGGCCGGCTCACGGAGATCCGCGGCCGAGCTCATGTGGTGGAGCGCCCGGCGGACTCGGCCGGCGGCACGGACGCCGAGCAGGTGATCCTCAACCTCCTGCTCGAAGGCGAGGCCTATCTCTATACGCGCGAGGGATCGCATCTGCTCGGCCGCGGGGACGCCTTCCTGTATCCCCCGCAGCCGCCGATGCTGCTGGGCTTTCCGGGCCCGCTGCATCAGCTCGTCGTCGAGGTCCCGCGCGCGGTGTACGAGCAGGGCGGCGAACGGCCGACCGTGGAGGGGTTCAGCATCTACCGCAGCGTGTTCGCCGGGGCGAGCGGCGGCAGGACGCGCGCCATCGTGGACCGCCTGCTCCTGCTGCTGCGTACCCCTGTCTGCGACGACGACGCACAGGAGCGGGAAGACGCTCTCCTCGAGCTGATGGACCTCGTCACGGGCGCCCACCTCGGCGCCCTCGCCGGCTACGCCGCGCAGGCACGGCAGCACATCCGCGCGCATCTGTGCGACGCGTCCCTCGGAGTCGCCCGGATCGCGGCCGCCGTCGGGATCAGCGAGCGGCAGCTCGCCCGGGCGTTCGCCGCGCAGGGCACGACCGTCGCGGGCACGATCTCCGAGCTGCGGCTGTGCCGTGCACGGGAGCTGCTGCGAGACGAGAGCAGACGGGAGCTGTCCGTGGCCGCGATCGCCGCGTCCGTCGGCTTCGGCTCCGCCTCGCATTTCTCGCGCGCCTACCGGCAGCGCTTCGGCTGCAGCGCCCGCGAGGAGCGCAGCGCGCTCCAGGAGGGCCGCGCCCGCGAGGACCGCGCCGGCTGAGCTGAGGCGAGCAGGCGGTCCGGAGCGGCCAGGGCAGAGCCGGCACCGGCGGCGTCATCAAGCCGATCGTCTCTGGTCGCCGTGATTCGATGCGGGTATTGTTCCCTCTCGATGCGCCCCGCTCGGGGGGCGTGCGCGGGGGGCAGAGGCAGCGGGTGCGGGGCGGACAAGCCGCTCGTCCGTCTGCGAGGGGGAGCAGAGGGTGACCGGGAGGACACGGCCGTCTGTGCCCGAGGGGCCGAGGCGATGAGCGAGGATCTCTCGCGGGTGTGGCTGTTCGCCTACCTCATGGTGGCGATCGGCCTGACCGCGCTCATCGTCGTGGGCCTGCTGGGCCGCTGGACGACCGCGGCACGGCAGTGGGCCCTCGCCCTGCTCTCGGTGGTGGGCAGCCAGGCCGGCTACCTCCTGGTCATCCCCAACCCTGGCGCGCGCTGGCCCTGGGCGCTGGGCGCCGGGTTCACGATGCTCGCCATCGGCTTCCTCTGGACGGGCGGGCGCAGCTTCAACGGCAGAGGCAACCGCGTGGCGCTGCCGGTCAACCTCGCGATCGCGGCCGTCTCCTTCCTCGTGGTGCTCGTCCTGGCGCTGTTCAGCCCGCCGCCCACGACCGTGCGCACCGCTCTTGTCATCCTTCTCGCGGCCCTGCTCGTGCGCGAATGCCTCGGCCCGCGGCTGCGCGACCGGTGGCCCGGGTGGGTTCTCGGCTGCGCTGTGGCGGCGTACGCCGCATTCGCGGTGGTCCGCGTCGTCGCACTCTGGCGTGCCGGCTCGCTGGACGCGCTGCCCCCGGCCCTCGGAGTCGAGGGCGGCGGCTACGCCAACTTCGCCCTGATCGTCGTGAGCATCGTGATGGTGAGCCTGCTCATCCTGCTCGATCCGCCGAGCGAGGCGGACAGTGCCGAGCACGGCCAGGACGGGCCCGTGCTGCCGGCACGGGTGTTCCGCCGGCTCCTCGCCGCGCACGCGCCCGAGGCGCTCCTCACGGCCCAGATCGCCGACTTCGATGCCGTGCGCACGCTGCTGGGGCTCCCCTTGGCGCGCGAGCTGGACGACGCCCTTGCGGCCGCGGTGCTCGCCGCGGCACCGGAGGGCTCCGTGGTGGGCTCGCTGGGCCCGGGAAGGACGGGCGTGCTGACACCGGCCGGGCCTGCCGGCGTGGACTCCGCGGCCTTCGAGGCGCAGGTGCGGGCCGCTTTCACCCGCGCCAAGCACGCGATGCGGGTGGAGGAGCCCCTGCTGCTCACCTTCCGCTACGCCGGCGGCACTGCCCGTCGCAGGCGCCGCTAGCGTCGGCGCCGTTAGCGCATACGCGGCCGGCCCGCAAGCCCCTTAAACCGCGCTTCTCAGCCGAGCACGCTGGATTGATCTCGGCTCGTCGGAGCCGAAGACGGGAGAAGGACCAATGAGCATGGGAGGCGGTGTCGCGCTGTTCGTCATCGGCGCGATCCTTGCGTTCGCGGTCAACCTTCAGAACGCGTTCGTCGATCTGCATCTGGTCGGATACATCCTCATGGGCGCTGGCGTCGTGCTGTTCCTGCTCGGCCTGGTGCTCGCCCTGCGGCGTCGGCAGTCCGTCGCGACCTCGCGCACGGGCTATGACGGAGCGACCGGCGAGCGCGTGAGCCAGCGGGTCACGGAGAGCGACGAGAGCATGATCTGATCCGCGCGGGCGGCGGCCGGTCACGCGCTCAAGACCGGCCTCGCGGGCTTCGCCCGGATCGCCGACGACCGGCTGCGGACAGGCGCTGATGGCGCCTCCGCAGCCGGTCGTCTCTTGTGCGGGGCGTCGCCACGGGCGTCCACAGAACCGCGCGGTGACGCGCAGGGGCGGCGCCGGGCCGGAGAATGGTGCCATCGCCGAAGAAAGGGTGCCCCGTGACCGCTCTGCACAACTCCCCCGCCGCGTTCGCCGTCGAGTCGCTGGAGGGCTTCGTGCAGGCCAACGCCGACAGGGTGTTGGGTGTGCACGGCGGTGTCGTGCGGGCGGCGGCGAGCCCTGAGGGACAGGTGGCGATCGTCATGGGCGGCGGCTCGGGCCACTACCCGGCGTTCGCCGGCTGGGTCGGGCCGGGCTTCGGCCACGGCGCGGTCTGCGGCAATGTGTTCGCCTCCCCCTCGGCCACGCAGATCGTCACCGTGTCCCGTGCGGCGCAGCAGGGCGGTGGCGTCCTGTTCGTGCCGATCAACTACGCCGGCGACATCCTGCACTTCGGCGAGGCCGCGCAGCAGCTGCGCGCCGAGGGCCTGGACGTCCGCATGGTCGCGGTGACCGACGACATCGCCTCCGGCTCCTTCGAGGAGCGGTCGAAGCGGCGCGGAATCGCCGGGAGCTTCATCGTGCTGAAGATCGCGGGCGCAGCCGCCGAGCGCGGCGCGGGGCTGGACGAGCTCGAGCATCTGGTCACCGCCGTGAACGAGGCGACCCGCTCCTTCGGGGTCGCGTTCTCGGGCTGCACGCTGCCTGGCGCCGAGCACCCCCTGTTCGAGCTTCCGCCCGGACGGCTCGCGGTGGGCCTGGGCATCCACGGGGAGCCGGGCATCCGTGAGGCCGAGCTCGGCTCCGCCGACGAGGTCGCGGACCTGCTTGTCGACGGCCTGTTGGCGGAGCGTCCCGCAGAGCAGGGGCGCAGGGTCGCGGTCCTCGTCAACGGACTGGGGGCGACGAAGTACGACGAGCTGAACCTCGTGTTCCGGCGGGTCAGCCAGCGCCTCGAGGCGGCGGGCATGACGCTCGTCGCTCCGGTCGTGGGCGAGCAGGTGACCAGCCTGGACATGGCGGGCGTTTCCGTGTCCATCACGTATCTGGATGAGGAGACCGAGCAGCTGTGGCTGGCGCCGGCGGACACGGTCTCCTTCAGCCGCGCGGTGTCGACCGGTGCCGCTCCGGCGGAGAGCCGCAGGAGGCGGCTGGCGGCGCAGCCGTCGCCCGACGGACCCGGCGCGCCGATCCCGCCCGCGGACGCGGACTCGCGTGCGGCCGCGCACGGCGTCGTCCGCGGCCTGCAGCGGGCACTTCAGGTCCTCACGGAGCAGCAGGCCTACCTCGGCGAGATCGACTCGGTGGCCGGGGACGGCGACCATGGCAACGGCATGGTGCAGGGCGCGACCGCGGCGCTCGCAGCGGCGCGGACGGCGGTGCAGTCCGGCGCCGGCGCCGGGTACGCCCTGCGTCGCGCAGCCGAGGCCTGGTCGGATGAGGCGGGCGGCACCTCCGGAGCGCTGTGGGGCAGTGGTCTGAAGGCGGCTGCCGCGGCCTTGGGCGACAGCGGCGCGGTGGGCCCCGGGCGGCTCACCGAAGCGGTGCGCAGCTACGTCGACGCAATCGTCGGGCGCGGCGGAGCACAGCGCGGAGACAAGACCATGCTGGACGCGCTCCTGCCCTTCGCGGACACCCTCACGGCGCGGATCGAGGCGGGGGACGGCATCGCCCAGGCATGGGCGGCTGCCGCGGCCGCCGCCCATGAGAACGCCGAGCTCACTGCCGGGTACGCAGCCCGGCGCGGCCGATCCCGCACTCATGGGGAGGCGTCCATCGGCGTGCCGGACCCGGGCGCCATGTCGTTCGCCCTCGTGGTCGAGGCGCTGCTGGGCTGGGCTGGGGCGGGCGACGCATCCGCGCCGGCAGAGCAGTGACGCCCCAGCCGGCTCAGGCGAGCAGGTCCGTCAGCTCGCGCTGACGCGCCGCGGCGCGCGATCGGATCTCGTCGGCGTCCACGGTGACGAGCTCTCCGTCTGACACGACGACCTCGCCGTCGACGAGCACCGTGCGCACATCCGAGCCGTCCGCGCACTCGTAGAGGAAGGCCTCGGCGCAGGAGTAGCCCGAGGCGTTCGGGCCGTCGGTTCTCACCAGCACGACATCGGCCCGCTTGCCCACCTCCAGGCTGCCGATCGCGTGGCCGAGGCCCATCGCCCGCGCTCCTCCCCGAGTCCCCATGGCCAGGATCTCCTCGCCCGCGATGCCGTCGCGATTGTGCACGGGCGTGGCCTCCACATGCTGCTGACCCACCTTCGCGATCATGGCGACGCGGAACAGGTCGAGAGTGCCGAGGTTCGCCACGCCGTCCGAGCCGAGGCCGATCGCCACCCCGCGCCGCCACATCCGGACGGCCGGCGGCGATCCGATCGCGTAGTTGCCCTTCGCGCAATGCGCCGCGGAGACCTCGTGGGCAGCGAAGGCGTCGATGTCTGCGGCCCCCGCGATGATCGCGTGGGCCCCGTGCAGCGTGAGGTCGAAGACGCCGAGCTCCAGGAGATACTCGACCGGCCGCTTCCCGAACCGCTCCAAGGCGTAGTCGATCTCGTAGGTGCCTTCCAGCAGATGCGTGTGCACCTTCACGCCCCGCCGGAGGGCCTCGTCGTGGATGGCGCTCACCAACTCCGGAGAGCACGCGATGATCTGCCGCAGGGACATGCAGGCGCTCACCCTGGCCGATCCGTCCGCGGCTGCCGGCATGGAGTCCACCAGTGCCACGTTTCGTTCGATGGCCTCTTCTGTTGTCATCCGCATCGAGCCGGGGATGCGCTCGCCCCCGTCCATGGTGTTAAGGGACACGATCCCGCGGATCCCTGTGGACGTCGCGGCGGCCGCCATGCGCTCGGGGTGCGGTCCGCCCGCTTCGAAGAAGGAGGTCGTCCCGGTGCGCAGCATCGAGCTGTATGCCAGCAGCCCGGAGAGCTCGACGTCCTCGGGTGCGAGGGCGGCCTCGAAGGGAACCAGGTATTCCCGCCAGGTCGGAACCCGCAGCCGTCTGCTGCGTTTGAGCGTGCTGAGCAGGCCGCGCATGAGGCTCTGCGCGGTGTGCACGTGCGCGTCGACGAGTCCGGGCATCGCGATGTCGCCCGATGCGAACACGCTTGCGCTGCTCGTCCACCGCTGCGTCACCTGGTCTGTGGGTCCGATGTCGACGATCACACCGCCCTTGATGGCGATCGCTCCGTCCTCGATGACGCTGCCTTCGTCGTCGAAGGTGACGACGAGAGCGTTCTGGATGATGCGATCGGCCGGCGAAGGATTCATGAATCGATTTACTACCACATGCTCGACCGGGGACGCGATCCGCGACGTCAGCGTTCGCGGTGCCGCGCGAGGCGTGTCCGGATGGCGGCGACGTGGCGGCGCGCGGCGGCCTCCGCCGCCTCCGCGTCCCCCGCTGCGATCGCGTCCGCGATGCCCGCGTGCTCACGCAGGCTCCAGTCGTCGTTTCCCGACTCGGACCACATTCCGCGCTGATACGCATGCGAAAGCGCTTCGAGCCGTGAGAGCGCATCCTCCAGCGGCTGATTCCCTGCGCATCGGGCGATATGAGCATGGAACTGCATGTCGAGACTCACGACGTCGGCATTCGGGTCTGCGGCGGCGGCGCGCTGGTGCAGCAGCAGCTCTCGGAGCCGGGCGAGATCCTCCCGGGACATCGCCTGGGCCGCAAGCCGGGCGGCCAGGCCATCGAGCAGCTCCCGCACCGCCAGCACGTCCTGAGCCGTCGACGCGTCGATGTGCGCCACCTTCGCGCCGGCGAAGGGCACATGCACGGCAAGACGTTCGAAGATCAGCTGCTGCACCGCCTCGCGCACGGGGCTGCGGCTGACATCCAGCTCCAGAGCGAGACGCGGCACGCTCAGCGGCTCACCGGGAGCGAGCTCGCCCGAGAGGATGCGATCGCGCAGGGCGGCGTGGACGCTGGCGCTCAGCAGATGGGCCGAGCTCTCCTCAGCAGACTCAGCCGGCAATTCGGGCCGCCTTCGCACTCGCGCGGTCATTGCGCACGGCGAGACCGCGATCGCCGACTGTGGATGCACGAGGGATCACCTCGGGAACCGGTGCCGAGGCGGTACGCCTGCCACCGCCGTCGAGCAGGTCGAGAAGCAGCTTGCTCGCCACGGCCGCCATCTGAGGAAGCTTCAGGTCCAGCGCCGTCATCGGCGGATCCGAGCCCATCGTGTGGTGCCCGTTGAAGTTCGCGGCGATTCTCAGATCCTCCGGGATTCGGAGGCCGTGCTCTCGTGCCGCGGTGAGGACCCCGACGGCGAAGGTGGACAGCGGCGCGTAGAACGCGTCGGGACGGTCCGCGGCCGGCCCGTCGAGCAGAGCCCTGGCCACGCGGTAGCCGCCGCGCTCGCCCTCCGCGGCGGGCACGCGCTCCACTCGGACACTGGTCCCCGCCGGCAGGCGCTGCTCGTCGAGGAAGCGCAGCATCTCCGTCCGCAGAGCGTAAGCCTCGTCCGTGGTGATGACGACGATGCGCCGCGCGCCGCATTCCACGAGGTGTGCCAGCATGACGTCAGCCCCGCCGTAGCGGCGTTCCACGACCGCGTCGGCGACGGCCCCCGGCGCTCGTCCGATCGTCACGACGGCTGCACCGTGAGCCTTGAACGCCGCGCAGTAGGGGTCGTTCTCGGCCGGGTCCATCACGATGACTCCGTCGATGTCGAACTGCGCGACCTGATCGCTGCTGGTCAGGGGCGGGATGAGCAGCAGCGAGTAGCCTCGCGCCAGGCACGCCTGGGCGACCGGCAGCGACAGCTCGAGCGCGAAATCGAGCTGCGTGTCTCGTGGGAGAGAGGTCTGGACGGGGTTGTAGATCGCGACGGTACGCGAACGACCCGAGCGCAGCCGCTGCGCGCGCAGGTTGGGACGGTAGTTCAGGTCCTGGGCTGCACGCTTGACGCGCTCCCGGGTCTCTTCGCTGATGCGCCCTTTGCCGTTGAGCACCATCGAGACCGTGGTGCGCGACACCCCCGCAGCGGCCGCCACCTCGGCGATCCCGGACCGAGGCCGTTTTTCGGACATCAGCGGCACCACCTCTGCATTCGGACAGCAGCATAGCGGGGCTTGGCCGCGGCGCCGGCGCGCGCCGCCGCGTTCCCTGTCGGCACGTTTTACATGCAATTTACGTCTGGATCATCTTTTCGGCTTCCACTTCGCATGCGATATGCGCAAGGTGGAGGAGCATCGCCCCACGGTAGGGAAGACGAAGAGAAATGAGGACATCATGACGGAACCCAGTGCTCCGCTGCAGGAGCTGAGCCGGGAGCAGAAGATGGGCGGCGTCGGCACCATACGGACCGATCGCGAGCTGCGGCAGATCGACCTGAGCGACTTCGACGCGCGACGCGAGCAGATCGCCGACGATCTGTGGGCTGCGGCCACCGACATCGGCTTCTTCCAGCTCGTCAACCACGGCATTCCGGAAGAGGTGATCGACGGCGCCTTCACCATGTCACGCGCGTTCTTCGCCCTGCCCGGTGCGGTCAAGGCCCAGTACGCGCTCAGGAAGGAGCTGAACTCGGGCTATGAGTTCCGCTCTCAGGTGCGGCCTTCCATCGGCGTGCCGGACGAGAAGGAGACCTACCAGATGACGGCTCCCCACATGGCCGGTCTCTGGCCCAGCGAGGACGAGCTGGCCGGGTTCCGCGAGGCGATGATCGACTTCCGGGAACGGTGCTGGTCGCTGGCCATGCGGGTGCTGTCGGTCTTCGCCGAGCGGCTCGGGCGGGACCCGGGCTTCTTCGAGCGGGCCCACGACCCGGCGTCCCCGCAGCATCAGAGCACGCTTCGGCTGCTGCACTACTTCCCGATGGTGAACGAGTCGAGCGAGGTTCTGTGGCGCGGTGGCGCGCACACCGACTTCGATGTCCTGACCCTGCTCTTCCAGCGCGAGGGACAGGGCGGGCTGGAGGTCCTTCCCGGCAAGGAGCTGGAGGCCCAGGAGTGGACTCCCGTGCCTCCTTCGAACTACGCGATCACCTGCAACATCGGTGACATGCTCGAGCGCTGGAGTGACGAGGTGCTGCCCTCGAACTTCCACCGCGTTCGCGGCCCCGGTCCCGGGCAGTCCCAGGACGAGCGGTACAGCATCGCCTACTTCGCGCAGGCGGACCGCGACGTGCTGATGGAGAGCGCCTCGGGCTCGTGGGAGCCGATCACCGCGGGCGACTACCTTTTGCAGCGCATCAAGGCGAACTACGGCGGCTGACACAGCCGCCTGCCATCGGAGGGCCGTCCCGGAGGGGGCGGCCCTCCGCGCGTCGGAGGCGACCGCGGATATTTCGCGCGCGTTACGGTCCTGCTAAGCCTTGTCGAATTGCATGCAGGGGCTCGCCGAACTTTTGCAGAATCGATTTCGCACCATCACCGCTCGTCTCTCGGGTCCCGTCGTGCGACGTCGGAAGCCCATGCAGTCCAGGAGGTCCCATGGCCACAGGCAGGCAGCTCACGCTGGGCGCCTTCGAGATCGTCTCGCCCAACTTCCTGAGCAATGCGTGGTCTCACCCCGCCAGCACGAGCGAGGGCTTCGCCAGCCTGGAGTACTGGCAGGACATCGCCCGCCTGCTCGAGGCCGGCGGATTCGACTACCTGTTCTTCGCTGACGCGAGCGGCTACCCGATGGACGGGGAAGAGGTGCCCGAGGTCGTGTTCCGGGAGGGCGTGCACTTCCCCGTGCTCGACCAGATGTCGCTTGTGACCGGTCTCGCGGCCACCGTCCCCCGCCTCGGCTTCGTCCTCACGGCCTCCACGACGGTGGAACGCCCGTACATCCACGCGCGTCGCTTCTCCACGCTCGACCATCTCACCCGAGGGCGCCTGGGCTGGAACATCGTCACCTCGGACAATCAGGACGCGCTCGTGAAGCTCCTGGGCGACCCCGGCGTGATGCCCCACGACCAACGCTACGACCGCGCCACGGAGTTCGTCGAGCTCTGCCTGAGGCTGTGGGAGGAGGCGTGGGACGACGAGGCGTGGGTCTACGACAAGGCCGGCCGGACGCTGATCGACCCCGCCAGGATCCACCGCATCCGGCATGACGGCACGTACTTCGCACTGGACGGCTACTATCCCGTGCAGCCGTCCGTCCAGCGCACGCCCACGCTGTTCCAGGCGGGCAGCTCTCCGCGAGGGCTCCGTTTCGCGGGCGAGTTCGCAGAGTGCGTGTTCGTGCAGAAGCGCGACGTGGAGTCCGCCCGGGAGATGGTGACCCGGGTCCGTGACGCGGCTGAGGCCGCCGGTCGCGCCAGGGACTCCGTCAAGGTGGTCAACAGCGTCTCCGTCGTCGTAGGCGACACCGAGAGCGAGGCGCGCGAGCTCCGCGCCGGGCTGGAGGCAGCCCCCACCACGGAGGCTCTCGCGGCGCACTACCTCGGCTACAGCAGCATCAACCTCATGCGCCTGGACCCCGACAGCACCCTCGACGGCGTCCGTTCGGAGAACGGGCTCTCCTCCGCACAGAAGTACCAGAACGGCGCGAACAGCCCCACTGTCCGCGAGATCCTCGCGAACATCGTCAAGACCACGGGCGGGTTCAAGATCACCGGCACCGCGGAGCAGGCGGCCGATGAGCTCATCGCCATCGCCGAGGGAGCCGACCTCGACGGCTACCTCATCGAGTGCACCTTCGGGGGCACAGCCTCATACCAGCGTTTGGTCGACGACGTCATTCCCGTGCTCCGCGACCGCGGAGCGCTGCCACCGCACCCGCGCGAGGGCAGCCTCCGGGAGCGCCTGACCGGAAGCACCACGCCTCGCCTGCCGGAGACCCTCCGACGCGCCCACGAGCTCGCCTGATCCGCCGGCCTCGGCCGGTCGGACGACCCGCACCACCGAGCACCACCCGCACCATCAGCACTGTCCCATCCCCCTCATGAGGAGGCACCCCATGTCCACCGCATCCCATCGCTCCTGGCGCCCCGGGCTCCGGCTCGCCGCCGCGCTCGTCGCGGCCGTCGCCGCCGTCCCGCTCGCCGCCTGCACGAGCGGTCCCGCCTCAGGCTCGGCGTCAAGCGGCAGCGCCGGCGGCGAACTCAAGCCCGTCAGCGTCCAGCTGGGCTGGCTCCCCAACATCGAGAGCGGCTCGTTCGTCGTCGCCGACGAGAAGGGCTACTACGCAGACGAGGGCCTCGACATGACGATCCTTCCGGGCGGGCCCGACGTCGCCATCGACGCCCAGGTCACCAGCGGGAAGGCGCTCGTGGGGCTCTTCTCCACGGAGTCGCTCGCGAACGCCGTCCTGAACGGGGCGCCTCTCGTCGCGGTCGCTGCGATCTACCAGTACTCGTCCAACGGCATCGTGACCCTTGCCGATTCGGGGATCACCACCCCGAAGCAGCTCGAGGGGCACACCATCGGGCTCTCCGCCAACGACAGGACGACGGTGCCGTTCCTCACCTGGCTCGGCGTCGATATGAACACCATCAACGTGGTCGCAAGCGACGGCACCCCCACCGCGCTGACGTCGCACCAGGTCGACGCTCTGGTCAGCCCGAAGGGCAACGCCCCCGTCGTGCTGAAGACGCAAGGCATCGACACGAACTTCATGCCCGTCGCCGACTACGGCTACAACCGCTGGTCGAGCGTCCTCGTCGTACGGAAGGACTCCCTGCAGGACCCGGAGAAGCTGCAGGAGATCAAGGGGATCATCGCGGCGACGCAGAAAGGCACCCAGGACATGATCGACGACCCCACCGCGGCGGGGCAGATCGTGTACAAGGTGTACGGCGACCAGCAGGGCCTGACGGAGGACTCGCAGGTTCAGGGCGCGGCCGTGTGGGCCCAGCTGATCCAGCAAGGCAAGGACCTGTACGGCGGCAGGCTGATGGAGGTCAACGAGAAGGGCATCGCCGACGAGCAGAGCCTGCTCACGAACATCCTGCACGTCAATCTCGACGCGAACACCTTGTTCGACCTGTCCGTCGCCAAGGACGTGCTGCAGTGACCGACGCGACCTCGGTCGCGGTCTCGCGCGGCGAGGTCGGCGCCTCTGGCGTCGGCCTCGCCGCCGAGGGCGTCACCAAGCTGTTCCGCACCCGTCATGGGGATGTCACGGCGCTGGACGGTGTCTCCTTCACCACCGCACCCGGCTCCTTCACCTCGCTGATCGGCCCCTCGGGCTGCGGGAAGTCCACCCTGCTGCGAATGTTCGCGGGCCTCGAGGAGGCCACGCAGGGCTCCCTCTCCGTGCTGGGCGAGAATCCCCCCGTGGTGCAGCGCAGACACCACATCGGCGTCGCCTTCCAGGACTCGGCGCTGCTTCCCTGGCGTTCGGTCGAGACCAACATCGCCCTGCCGCTGCAGGTCGCCGGGCGCAAGGTGGACCGCAAGGCCATCGCGGATCTCATCGCGCTCACGGGGCTGTCGGGCTTCGAGAAGGCCCGCCCCGCCCAGCTCTCGGGGGGCATGCGCCAAAGGGTCGCCATCGCCCGGGCGCTGGTGCTGGAGCCTGAGGTGCTCCTGCTCGACGAGCCCTTCGGGGCGCTGGACGACATGACGCGGCAGCAGATGAACACCGAGCTGCAGCGGATCTGGACGGAACGTCCCACCACGACCCTGCTGGTCACGCATTCCCTGGAGGAGGCGGTGTTCCTCAGCGACGACATCCACGTCATGGCGGCCCGTCCGGGCAGGATCATCGACACCGTGGCCGTCGAGCTCGATCGCCCGCGCACGCCCGGGGTGCGCCAGACCGAGGCGTTCCACGCCTACGCCGACGCGCTGGCACGCTCCTTGTTCACCTCACGCAGCGGAAGCGCTGACTGACCATGGTCGCCACCACCACGTCCCCCGCGCCGCGGGCAAGCGCTCCCCGACGTGAGCTCCGGGGCGAGCTGTGGAGCACGTTCGGCCTGCCCATCGCTCTCATCGTGGGCGTGCTCGCCGTCTGGACGCTCATCGCCTGGGCGTTCAACGGCAGCTACGTCATCCCTTTCCCCTGGACGCTGGCCGCGCAGCTGGTCTCGGACTGGGGCCTGCTCTGGCTGAACGCGGCGAGCACCCTGAGCACCGCCGCATGGGGTCTGCTCTGGGCGGTCGCGATCGTCGTCCCGCTCGCCGTGCTGTGCTTCGTCCTGCCGTTCAGCCAGCCCACCGTCGTCATCATCGCGACCGTGGTCCACGTCATCCCGATGGCTGCGCTTGCGCCGATCGTGGTCGTTGCGGCCTCACCCGGCGTCGCCCGCATCATCATCGCTGCGATCTTCGTCTACTTCCCGCTGCTCATCGGAGTGCTCCTCGGTCTGCGCTCCACCGATGAGAGGGCCATGGACGTCGTCACGGCCTCCGGTGGCGGTGTCTGGGCGCAGGTGCGCTTCCTGCGGCTGCAGTCAGCGCTGCCGAGCATCGTGGCCGGTCTGCAGATCGGCGTGCCCGCGGCGATCCTCGGCGCGCTCGTCAGCGAGTTCTTCGGCGCCGACCGCGGCCTCGGCCAGCTGCTGCTGGCTTCGCAGCAGTACATGCTCGTCGATCGGGTGTGGGCGATCGGCGTCTTCGCCGGCATCCTCGCCGCGATCGGCTTCGGCCTGGTCGCCCTCCTGGCTCGTCTGCTGGTGCCCTGGGCGGGCAAGGGAGGCACGGTGAGCGCCCAGGTCGCCGGCGCGCAGTCGCAGCGGCTGAGCACGCTCAAGACGGTGCTCTCCGCGATCGTCGCCATCGCCATCGTCACCGGCTTCTGGTATTCGCTGCGCTATGTCTTCGGGCTGGACGCCTACTTCGTCAAGCTCCCGCACGAGCTCGTCGACTTCATGCTCAACGGCGACCCGAACCTGGGCGGGATCGGCATGCTGCAGAGGCCCGGCCCGAGCGGGTTCTGGGAGTCGTTCTCGGTGGCGCTCGGGCAGACGCTGCTGGACGCGATCGTCGGGTTCGTCGCCGGGACCGTCCTCGCGATCCTCGGCGCGATCGCTCTCGTCGCCATGCCCAACCTCAGCCGGGTGCTGATGCCCATGGCCATCGTGCTGCGCTCCATCCCGCTGCTGGCGATGCTTCCGATCATCGTCATCGTCTTCGGACGGGGACTGCTCGGCGTCACCGTGATCATCGTGCTCGTGACCTTCTTCCCCACCCTGGTCAACGTCATGGCAGGGCTGCGCGCGGCACCGGAGGGCGCCGTGGAGGTGATCCGCGCCTCCGGAGGCTCGTCCTTCGCGGTCGCCAGGCGCGTGCGGCTGCTCTACGCCGTGCCGTCGATCATCGCCTCTGCCCAGATCGCGATCCCCGCCGCTATCGGCGGGGCGACCCTGGCGGAGTGGCTCGCCACAGGGAACGGCGTGGGCTACATGCTCACGATCTCTTCCGTGCAGGCGAAGTACCTCCAGCTGTGGACCGCCAGCATCCTGCTCACCCTCCTCGTCCTCGTCATCTACGGACTGCTCGGGGTGATCAGCGGCGCGATCAGCCGCCGCATCGGGGTCGCCCCCTGATCGTCCCCCGGCGCGTCCGCGAGGTGCGGACGCCGCAATCGAAAGGAATCACGTGAAGAAGAGAATCGGCCTTGGCGTGTTCGAGTCCGCTCGGGCGATGAACAGCAACAAGGTGGCCTGGACTCATCCCGAGAGCCGGCACGCAGAGTACACCTCGCTCGACTTCTGGGTGCAGATGGCCCGCATGCTCGACGATGCCGGATTCGACTACCTCTTCTTCGCCGATGGCTACAGCTACCCGATCACCGACGACGGCCGGGCGGGTGAGATGGCCATGAAGAACGGCAGCCTGCCGGGCGTCGAGTCCAGCATGCTGCTCGCCACGCTCGCCTACGCCACGCGCACGCTCGGCATCGTCGCCACCACGCCGACCGGTCTGGACCATCCCATCCAGACAGCGCGCCGCTTCGCGAGCATCGACCACCTCTCGGGCGGCCGCATCGGATGGAACATGGTCACCGGCTCGGGGCAGGACACGATCGCGCGCCTGTTCGGCCACGACGCCATGCGAGGGCACGAGGCGCGCTACGAGATCGCATACGAGTACGTGGACCTGTGCCTGCGGTACTGGGAGGGCTGCTGGGAGGACGACGCCGTCGTCCGGGACCGCGCTACGGGCACCTATGCCGACGTCGCCCGAGTGCACCGCATCGACGTGGACGGCAAGTTCTACCGCACATCGGGCTACCTCGCGGTCGAGCCGTCGCCGCAGCGCACGCCTGTGCTCTTCCAGGCAGGAACCTCCGAGACGGGCAAGGACTTCGCCGCGCGCTACGCGGAGTGCGTCTTCGTCAAGTCGGACACCATGGAGCGCACCGCCGCGAGCATCGCTGACATCCGGCGTCGCGCGGAGGCGCTCGGCCGGAACGGCGACGACATCAAGATGTATTCGAGCATCAGCGTCATGGCCGGTCGCACCAGCGAGGATGCCCACGCGTTCCGCCGAAGCTTCCTCGAGCTGCAGTCCGACGAGGCGGTGGCGAGCACCTATCGGAACCTCGCGGGCATCGACCTGCTCGCACTGGACCCCTCGTTGCCGCTCACCCAGCGTCCCGAAGGCGCCTCCCTCGGGGAGTTCAACCAGAGCGACGTGGCGAAGTACATGCCCCACGACGGAAAGCCGGCACCGACGGTGCGTGAGATCCTCGACGATCTGAAGGGCTACACGCCGAGTGACTGGGTGGTCGTCGGAGACGGGGTCGAGGTCGCCGACAAGCTCGAGCGCATCGCCGACGCGACCGGGCTGGACGGCTTCATGCTGCAGCCGGCGCTCGATATCGCCGAGTTGAAGCGGTTCATCGACTATGCACTGCCCGAGCTCGAGCGCCGCGGCCGAAGGGATCCGAGGCCGGAAGGATCGACCTTCCGCGAGCGCATGTTCGGTTCGAGCCGGCTCAAGCCCACGCATCCCGGAGCGGCATACCGGGTCGCCCCGGTCGCGCGCTGACATGCAGTGAGCAGTGCGATCCGCAGCCGATGTCATCGTCGTAGAGGCGGCGCCGCCGATCGCCGGCTCGCCGCGGTCGCGCCGCTCGCGCGCAGGCGCTCGTGCTCGAGCAGGAGCAGCGCCCCGGCCGGCACACCGGCGGACGCTCGGCGCGCGAGATGCAGCGCAGCTTCGGCCTCCCCCGATGCAGCTGCTGACGGCCGCACGCCTGTGCCTGCGCCCGGTACGGGATCGGGCGCGAGCAGCTGATCTCAGGCGGCGAGGTGGAAGGTGCTGGCGAAGCGGTCGAGCAGCTCGGGACTGCCGCGCAGCACCTCGACGACGCCGCTCTCGATGGCCTGAGCAGCGCCGAGCTCGCCCGAGATGAGCCGCCGGATGCCTGGCCCCGCCGCAAAGGCGAGGTCCGCCGGCCCCTCGCCGCGTGAGACCGCGAGACGGGCCCCGTCGACACGGACGAGCAGCTGCGACGGGCCGAGCCGGGCGGCGTAGGCCGTCGAGGGCAGCGCGGCCGCGACCTGCGAGCGGAAGGCCGTGCGCAGCGCCATCGTCATCGAGTCCGCCGTGACGA
>Ga0164243_10002865_pt1 | contig 28025 bp, 22 predicted proteins | sample OricompcompostOP_FD_108781 | JGI IMG/M metagenome (GOLD analysis project Ga0164243, IMG submission 108781) | Organic Plus compost microbial communities from Emeryville, California, USA - Original compost - Organic plus compost (OP) | ecosystem: Engineered > Solid waste > Mixed feedstock >...
GTAGCGGAAATAGTTTGTCATCAACTGAATCACGCGCTGATCGCCGGTTGCGGAATAGTATTGCTGCAGCACTTTCAGCATCACCATCTTGGGCCACCAGTCGTGACTGGGACTCCGTTGCAGGCCAGGTTCATTGTCATAGTCTTTTGCCGGACCGAAATAGCCATTGGGCTGCTGGCTGTTGAGCGTCCATTCAATCCAGGGTTTGGTTTTGGCAATCAATTCCTGATCGTCCAGTATATAGGCCAGTGGCAGCAAACCATCAATCCAGTAGGGACCGCGTTCCCATTGGTCGCCGTCGCCGCCCAGCCAACCGTTTCGGTTGCCCATTACCGTTTCATACAGTTTGTCGAGGTTGCCGGTGGCCCCGCTCTTTTGTCGCAATAACATTTCTTTCAGCCATCCATGGGCTTTGATGGCGCCGAGCGGTAGTTGACGGTAAGGATTCTGCCGTAAAGGAACACGGCTTCCCATTTTGATAATTTTTCCCTGCTGTTTGTCCTGGGCTGTCGATGGAAGCGCGCATAGGGTGCAAAAAACCACCGGCAGCAGCAATAGTGATCTCATATTGTTTTATGTCTTTTGGGTTGGGTGTAATCACGAACTATTCAAATGATCGCAAAGCTGCTATGTTAAGAATAAAATTGTTCTTCAGGTAACAATTTTATCTACATAATTAATGGGCTGGAAGTACAGGGGCAGTAAAATTGGAAAGCAGTGAAGTCTTTTACCGGCTCATGGCGCCACGATTACCAAAACAAACAGGGGAGTTCAAACCATATGTTCTGCGCAGCTCAAAGAAAAAACAAGTATGGAGGAAGGGCATCCCATCCGCATCTTTGCCGCAATTACACAAAAAAGGCAGTGGACGCTCCCTTACCTGAACAGGCATTCCGGACGCTCCACTGCCGCTGTTTACGTCAGCTTGTGATGATGAACAGGATGGTTTAATGGTACCATTTTTATACGGTATTCCAGCGCTAAAATTTATAGTGTATACTTATCCGTAAGTTTATCGGCGGATCCGTCTGCCAGTTATAAGCATTCAGCCAGCTGTACCACGAACCGCTGTACAGGTATTCATTCAATACATTGTATACATTGGCGGTGATCCTGATGCGGTCTTTTTCCCAGAACAAACCAGCATCCACTTTAAAATAATCAGGCAGTTCGCTGCCGCCCTCCGGAGAAGGTTCCCAATACGTGGCCCGGTCTGCCAGCCAGGTGAACCCTGCTGAAATACCGGCGCCACGGAGGAAGCCTTCAGTTATTTTGTACGTGAGCCAGGCATTGGCAGTGTGGCGCGCAAAGCCGGGCACCAGGTCGCCTTCCTTCATGCCGGTGATGCCTTCTGCCAGCTTCGTAATTTTTGCATCTGTATAAGCATAGTTGGCTACAAGGTTCAGTCCGCGAACAATGGCGCCGCGCAGGTCAAATTCTATACCCTGACTTCTTTTTTGTCCGAGTTCGATGCTCAAACCTGCGCTGGGCGGACTATTGGGATCAGCCGTAAGTTCATTGTTCTTGAGAATGCGGTAAGCGGTGAGGGTAGTGCTCCAGGCGCCCCAGTCTCTTTTAATACCTACTTCCATATTGTTGCCGGTGATGGGTTGCACGGAACTGCCATCGGCCATTTGCCCGGTCTGCGGGATGAAGGCCTGGTCATACAACGCATATACGGCGGTCTGTTTGTCAATGGACACACTAAGCCCCGCACGCGGTGTAACATGTTTGGCGTTTTTCACGGGTCCGCCGTATTCCGATTGTTCTACAAACGTGTAACGGCCTGCCAGGGTAAGGCGAATGGTATTGTCCAGAAAGCCCAGTTCATCCTGCACATACACACCGGTGTAGCGTTGGTCCATCAGGCCACCAGCTGCCAGTGCACGCTGTTCTAACGGTTTGGAGTAGTCGAATATGGGGAAGCCATTGGAAGGAATGCCGTAATCGGGAGCCAGCGGGTCGAAGGGGGTAGCGGGATCGTCCAGTGCATGGCTTTGTCCCCAGTCGGCAAAGTATTCTTTATTGCCCACATCAATACCCGCGAGTATGCGGTGATGCACCTGGCCGGTGGTGACATCGCCATTCAGAAAAGCTTGTCCCAGCGACATCCTGCTTTTCGCGTCCCATATGCCTACTGCGCGCAGCATGGTGCCGTCCGGATTTACAGCATTGGGCCACATGGAGCTGCCTTCCTGCTTGTAGGAGAGGTGCGCCACCTGTGCCGTGAGTTTCCATTGATTGCTGAGCTGGTGTTGCAGGTTTACAAACAGGCTGTGGTCGTGGATATGGGTGCCGGGCAGTCCGGCAGGCAGTTGGGTAAAATCAACCGGCAGGGTAGCATATCCAAAGGGAGAAAACACATAGTACGATCCCACATCGCTCATTTTGGCATATTGATAAATGTATTCAGCGGTCAGCGTGGTTTTTTCATCCAGCTGATAGGCAATCACCGGCGCCACCGCATACCGGTTGTTGTATTCATGGGCGCGGTGCGATTTCTTTTCCTGCCCGGCAAGATTCAGCCTGTATAACAGTCTGCCGTCTTTGCTCAGTTTGCCGTCGAGGTCCAGTGTGGTGCGGAACAGTCCGAAGCTGCCCATGGTGAGCGATGCTTCGCCGCGGGTTTGTCCGGTTGGTTTTTTTGTCACCACATTGTACATGCCGGTAGGATCGCCATTGGCAAGCATGAACCCTGCAGGACCTTTTACAAATTCAATATGGTCTGTAAAGCTCATGTCTTCGGTGAGCGGTCCCCAGTAAGAGTTCACAATGTTGAACCCGTTGCGGAAAGCCTGTATCTGCGAGCCGCGCGCCATGATGTTGGTGTACAGGTCGCCCCAGTGTTCCAGTCGTAAGGCGCCGCTCACATTGCGGATGAGACCATCGCTCATGCTGATCACCTGCTGGTCCTGCAATGCTTTGGTGGTAACCACCTGGATGTTTTGCGGCACTTCCAGCAAAGGTGTTTGCAGTCGCAGCGAAGATGAAAGCGTATTGGTTGTATAACCGTTGCCACCGCTTTTTACGATCACAGCTTCCAGTTCCTTCTGTGTAAGTCGCAGTTGAATGCTGATGGTTTTGGTTTCGTTGTCTTCCAGCGTCACCATTTCTTCTACCGTTTCATAACCGATGAGAGAGATTACCAGTTCATAGGTGCCGGCAGGCAGATTCCTGAGCGTGAAGTTTCCGTTGGGATCACTGACTGCTCCTTTAGATTTTCCTTTTATCTGGATCGTTACACCGGCAGCCGGGTAACCTTCTGAAGTAGTAATGGTGCCCCTGATCGCGCCGCCCCCTTCATTGGCGTGTGCGATGCCCATCAGTAACAGCAGTAATCCGGTAAGCAGGTAAGTTCGTTGCCATGCAGTGCGTAGTGTTTTCGTCATATGTTCTTTGGGTTGTAGTAAATGGATGACTGAAGAATCCGGGGGCAAAACTATTGGCAGGCAGCGAGAATCATTTGCCAGAAAGGGAATTGCATTTACGAAAAAAGGAAAACCGCAATCTTTTTGCTCCCCCCCGGGCACAGGTTTTGTGCAATTTTTCAATAGCTACTATTTCAAAACGCAAAACTTACGACCATGCTACATTTGGCACGATCCTATAATACCAGTCTCTCCCGGTGTCTGATGGCCGGACTGGCCTGCGGATTGATTGCAGGCTTCCTGGGAGCAGTATATACTTATGCCTATGGGCAAGCCGCCGCTTTCACCGGCGGTATGCTGTTTTCGCCGCTTACCTTTTTTGTGGGAGTTCCCATCTTTTTTGTGCTTGCCGGTTATTTGTTGTTTGAAATGATTGAACATGTAAGAGCCGGCAGAGGAATTTTTATGGTGTTGTTCCTGGTGCTGACGGTATTGGGAATCATTTTGTCGCTGGGCAGGTATGAAGCCGATATGTCCGGGCTTATGGTGGGACTCATCGCAATTAACGGGCTGATACTGTCGTTCCTGCTGCCATACCTTTCAACGCACGCAACCATTTTCATGGATAAGCAGGAATATGAAGATACTGAAGAGGCCTGATGTGGCAACGGGTCCACGATAAGTTTGCAGGCGTTCAACAATCAATCAGCGTCTTGTACAGGAGTTGTATCCTGTCATTTCATAGTTGGTTTATTTTATATTTTTTATACTATTTGTTATTTCCCTTCTTTGCACTGGTAAGTTCAGTCAGACTATACTAAATTTGAAAGATGTATAGCGTGGAAGCACATTCGTCAGCAATACTCAATATTCTATCATCCAACCAATCATTACATGTCTGCAAAGAAAAAGTCCTTGTTCAGTATGGCCTGTGGTCTGGCAATCTTCGTTGCCTGCCAGACCGGTTCAAAACCCGGAGCAATCATTGAAGGGAACATCACCGGTTTCACCGACTCTGTTATATACATCGCCCGTGCAATAGGCGATTCTGTTAGTACTGATACGTTGCCCGTAAAAGAAGGAAAATTCACCTGGTCGGCGCAACTCCCCGAGCCGATGAAATTGTACGTTGGTACGCCTCGCCGTTACCTGGAACTGTTTATGGAAAACAGCCGGGTCACCGTTACCGGTCATGTTGATTCCTTTAAGGTGCTGAAGGTCACCGGCTCAGCGGTGCATGATGAAAAACTTGCCCTGGAAAAATCGCTGGACGATATTGACCAGGAGCAGGACAGTCTGCGGGGAATGTTCAGAGATCAGGCTATAACTGCGGAGGAAAGATCTGCTATGGAAAAGCAATTTGATTCACTGGGAAAGGCCAGGGTGGCCCGTATCAAAACATACATCCGCACCCATCCCGCCAGTATGGTGAGCGCAGACATGGTCCGCGCAATGGCCTATGAGGCAGACTGGGCAGAGTTAGACAGTCTTTACCAGGGGCTTGATGCCGGTGTAAAACAAACCATGCTGGGACAGTGGATCGCCAGGCGCCTGGACGTAGTGAAACGCAGCGCTGTAGGGGAGACCATAAAAGATTTCACCCAGCATGATGTGAACGGCAAGCCGGTAAAGCTCTCCGACTTCAAGGGAAAATACCTGCTGGTTGATTTCTGGGCCAGTTGGTGCGGTCCCTGTCGCGCCGAAAATCCCAATGTGGTGAAAGCATACCATACCTTTAAGGATAAAAATTTTGATGTGCTCGGTATTAGCCTGGATGAAAACGAATCGCGCTGGAAAGAGGCCATTCAAAAAGACGGACTGCCGTGGACACAATTGTCGGACCTGAAAGGTTGGGAAAATGAAGTTTCCAGCTATTTCGGCGTTCAGTCCATTCCCTTTTCATTACTGCTTGATCCCAATGGTGTGGTCATTGCAAGAAACCTGCGTGGTGCTGCATTGCATCAAAAGCTTGCTGAGTTGCTGCCATAATAAAGAACAAAAGGTTTTGCCGCATCATAGCTCAACTGTTGCACATCCGTGCCAGCCAGTAATTATTACCAAACTAATCTATACCATTTACATTATCACATGAAAAAGACAATATGCTGGGTTGCCTGTACACTGACCATGTGCAGCGCCTGCCAGAACTCCCTGAACAGGGCTTCGATTGATGCCGAGATTGCCGGTCTCTCTGATTCTGTTGCCTACGTGTCCTGGTCGTTAGGTGATTTCCCCGTTATAGATACGGTGCCGGTAAAAGAAGGAAAGTTTTCCTGGAAAGGAACCTTACCCGATCCGCAAAAGATTTTGATCCGCGCAGACCAGCAATACCTCGAAGTATACATGGAAAACAAACCGGTGACCATTACCGGTACCATTGATTCCTTTTATTTCAGCAAGGTGAGTGGGTCTGCCATCCACGACGAATGGGTGGCCTTCAACAATTCACTGAAGGACCTTGATGCCGTGCAGCGCAGCCTGTTTCCCAAAATAATCAATTCCACCAATGAGGCGGAAAAAGCCGTTGCTGAAAAGCAGTTGGATTCCCTGGGTAAAAGCAGGATCGGAAAGATAAAAGAGTATGTGCATTCCCATCCTTCCTCCATCGTAAGCCTGAACCTGGTAAGGGATATGGCGCTGGATGGCGAGTGGGCGGAACTGGACAGCCTGTATCGCGCACTCGATCCCTCCTTGCAGCAATCTGCGGTAGGACAGCGGGTGGCAAAAAGACTGGATGTGCTGAAGCGCAGCGCCGTAGGTCAGTCCATACAGGATTTTACGCAAAATGATGTGAACGGCAAACCCGTCAGGCTTTCCGATTTCAAAGGGAAATACCTGTTCATAGATTTCTGGGCCAGCTGGTGCGGTCCCTGCCGCGCGGAAAATCCCAATGTGGTGAAGGCATATAGTTCGTTTAAGGATAAACGTTTTGATATCCTGGGAGTTTCCCTGGACACTGATGCAGACAAATGGAAAAAAGCCATTGAAGAAGACGGGCTTCCCTGGACACATGTATCCGATCTCAAAGGATTCAGGAATGAAATTGCGAGTTATTATGGCATCCAGGCCATTCCTTTTTCTTTCCTGCTCGATCCGGAAGGCAGGATCATTGCAAAAGGATTGCGGGGAGCGCAGTTACAAGAAAAGTTGGCTGAAATTCTTCAATAGAGAAATAGCGGAAAAATTCCGGCAATGAGAAAAGTCCGGAAGACAGAAAATGATGATTGCTGTCTTCCGGGCTTTTTGTTTTGGCATTATTCGTCTGAAATAAATTCAGTCTTTCCCTTCATTGCAAATCGCTTTTCATAAAAAGATAAAGGAACTGTACGCTTCATCAGAAAATTTCTGGTAAATGGCAAAAACAGTGTTTTTTTCGCTAATAATTTAGAATTTAGGCAAGAATTATTCTGTAAATATCTGCGCCATTTAATAGCAACTGATAATGGGACACTCAGTACACATAGACAATGTAGTGGAAAGGCAATTGCTGCTGAGCATCGCCAGGGGAAACGAACAGGCTTTCCGGAATTTTTACGAAAGCTTTGTTCCGTATGTTACCCGCGTGGTGCACAAATACAAGCGTGAAGGCATGATGGCGGTAGAAGATCATGTACAGGAAGTTTTTTCTGCCGTATGGAAATACCGGGCCAACCTTAACCGGGTGGAGAACATTCACTATTACCTCTTCACCATTACCAAAAACAAGGTGCTCGATTTTGAAAAGAATAGTGCCAAACACCGCAACATCCGCATAGATGAGGCCTTTGCAGTCTGGTGCAGCCAGGAACCTGCCTGGGCACCCGATTACAAATACATTCTCAGAATTTACCGCGAGTCAGTGGCCAGTCTCCCGCCCCGGCAGAAAAAAGTATTTCAGTTGCGCTATGAAGCCGGCCTGTCCGGTCATGAAGTGGGCCGCCTGATGGGGATCACGCATTTTACCGTGAAGAACCTGAACCGCATGGCGAAAGAAAAACTGATGAAGACATTGCTGGCGAGAATGAATTGACACCTATTGTGCTGCTGCAGGCCGCAATGGGTGTTTTTCATGTGTGTATTGACGTTATAGCATTACAACCTTCTCTTATACCGTATCGCCTTATATATTTCAAACCACCCCACACTTATTAAGGCCACCAGCGTGCACAGCAAAAAGCTGTTGAACGAAACAGGCGCCAGTCCGAAAATTGAACGTACCGGCGGAACCAGGTGGAGCATCAAAATAAATCCTGTACTGATCAGTAAGACCCAAATAGCAAGATTGTTTTTGTAGTGAATGGTTTGAAAAATGTTTTCCCTCAGCGAGCGGTTCACAAAGGTCAGCAGCAAATTGCTGATCAGCAGGGTGGTAAACACCATGGTGCGCGTTACTTCCAGCGAATTACCTGCAGACATCGTGTAATAGTATAACGACAATACTCCGGCTGTGATGAGTAATCCCTGCATAATACTTGGTAACATTTCGCTACGGGCAAATAACCGGTTGCTCTGGCGGCGGGGAGGCATGGTCATAATGCCGGCTTCCACCGGCTCGCGTTCATAAAAAACAGAACAGGTAGGTCCCATGATCAGTTCCAGGAAGATTACGTGAATGGGCGTAAAAATGTTTGGATATTTCCAGCCAAGCAACAGCGGGAGCGAAGCAGTAAGGATGATGGGAATATGAATGGAAATAATATACCGGATAGCTTTTTTAAGATTGCTGTATACCCCACGGCCATGTTCAATAGCACGCACAACATTTTGCAGCTTGTCGTCTGTTATAATCAGGTCAGCCGCCAGTTTGGCCATTTCTGTACCTTTTTTGCCCATGGCAATGCCTATGTCGGCCGCTTTTAATGCGGGGGCATCGTTCACGCCATCGCCGGTCATGGCCACAATTTGCCCGGTTGCTTTCAGCGTATTCACTACTTTCAGTTTCGCCTCGGGAAACATTCTGGCAAACAGGCTGGTTGATTGCACCGTCCTTACCAGTTCGTCATCTTCCATACGCATTACTTCATCGCCTGTGACGAACCGGTTATGGTTCCTGATGCCTACCTGCTCACAGATGTTTGCAGCGGTATGCGGATAGTCGCCGGTAAGCAGTTTCACTTCAATTTGCGCTTCATAAAATTGCCTGATCACGCGGCGCACATTTTTGCGCGGCGGATCGTATAAGAAGATAAGGCCTTCCAGTTTCCAGTTGAAATCATCCTGCGATGCCGGAAAAGTTTCCATAGAGTGCGTGGCGCTTGCTACACCCAATATGCGGTATCCTTTTTTTGCCAGTTCAACGGTGTATTGCATTATTTTTTGCACAGTGGCGTCATCTGCCTTGCAGACCTGCAGAATTCTTTCTGCTGCACCTTTTCCTGCTACCAGATGCAGCTGCTGTTGCCGGTAAACATGGGTCATCATGGGTGGCCTTCCTTCCAGCGGATATTCATGCACCATTTCCATCGTATCAATACGGGCATCCCGTGCATAGGTGTTATAGGCTTCCACAATTGCTTTTTCCATTTCGTCGAAAGGATGCTTTTCGCTGGCAAGCATTGCATACAGCAATACCGGCGAGTTGCGGAATTTATTGCCCGGTTCTATGAACAGATCTTTATCAAATTCATACACACCTTTTACCGTCATCCTGTTTTCGGTAATGGTGCCGGTTTTGTCCAGACAAATAACATTCACCGATCCCAGGCTTTCAACGGTCTGGGGCTGCCTCGATATAATGCCCAGTCTGCTCAGTTTCCAGGCCCCCAATGCCATAAAAGAAGATAGCGCCACGGGAATTTCTTCCGGTAATGAGGCCATTGCCAGCGTAAGTGCAAACAACAGGCTGTACAAAGGCATACCGGTCCGGAGGAAATTGAACAGCCAGATGATGGCAAACGCGCTCAGTCCGAAATACGCAAGCCGCCGCACAAATCTGCTTACCTGCTTTTGTAAAGCTGTTTTGGGTGTAACGATGCCGGTTACTGTTTTGCCCAGCTTACCCAGTACGGTATTATTACCCGTGGCTGTTACTATCGCATAGCATTTTCCGGTGTTGATGGTGCTGCCCTGGTAAATCCGGTTATGCTCCGGTGTATGATTCTTTTCCACCGGCAATGATTCACCGGTAATAACGGATTCGTTTACCGTAAGATCGTTTTGCTGCAAAATGCTGGCATCGGCAGGAACAAGATTGCCTTCCTCCAACACCAGCACATCCCCGGGCACCAGGTCTTCTGTACGGATTTCCTTTTTTATGGCATCGCGAATTACCGTTGCTTGCGGTTCGGTAAATTGTTTAAGGGCCTGCAAGGCCCTGGTGCTGCGCATATCCTGGTAAACAGCTATAGCGGTAACAAACAGTATCGCTACCAGCATCATGAATCCTTCCGTATGCTGGCCCAGCACAAAATAGAGCACCAGTGCAATGGTGAGTAAGATGAACATCGGCTCGCGTACCACATCCCATAGCACATGGTACAGCCGGCGCGGACGTTCAAAATTGAAAACATTCTTACCATATCGTTGTTGCAGGGCCGCAACCTGGCTTTCCTGCAATCCCTTTATTGCTGTCATACCTATTGTTTTGTTCCCGGAGCCGGAGCTGAAAGCTTTGTTTTATGAAATTACAGACAGCCCGTAAGCTAACCATGACAACTTTTTTTCTTCCCGGTATCATATGCACATTTTTCGGACCATAAACCGGGGGTGGGGTGGGTATGGGGCTGTTTGATGGCACTCACTTTGTAACATGACAGTTATCATAGGTAGCGCCTGCCGGTCGTGGTATCTTGACAAAAATTCAGTTCAGTCTAAGCGTATGTCTGTATTCCCGCAATATATACAATTACTTATCCTGGCGGTGGTCATAGTGGGTCAAAGTTGCAATGATCATCAGGTAATCTATCCGGAAAAAAAGGAATTGATAGAGGCTGTTTACGCTTCGGGCAAAATAGTGCCGGAAAACGAATACAAACTCTCGGCCCTGGTCAGCGGCACCATTGTGCAAAAACTGGTGCAGGATGGCGATACCATACGCGCGGGACAACCCTTATATGTCATCAGCAATGAGGCTGCGCAGGCACGGCTGGACGCGGCTTATAAGGCCTATGAAATTGCCCGGGCCAATCTTTCAGAAAATTCTCCGCTTCTGCATGACCTCCGCCTGTCGCTGCAAAATGCAGCAGTGAAATGCAGCACCGACTCGCTGAACTATCACCGCCGGAAGAATCTGTGGAGCAAACAAATCGGCACCAGGGATAATCTTGATAATGCGTACAGCGCTTACCAGATAGCGCGCAATCAGGAAAAGATAGCAGAGCAAAAGTACTACTCCGCGCTCAACGATCTGCAGGTGCAATACAGGAATGCACATAGTCAATGGGTGGCAGCCCGCAAGGAAGTGGAGGAATTGTACGTGAGAAGCGATCGCGATGGCATCGTATATCAAACGTTCAAAGAAGCGGGAGAGTCCGTGTACGTGAACGAAGTGGTGGCTATGCTTGGTGATAAAACGCTGCCGGTGGTGCGACTGGCGGTGGACCAGCAGGATATCGGCAGCATTCGCACGGGGCAACAGGTGTTGCTGGAAACAGATGCCAAACCAGGTGAAATATATGAAGCTACCGTCAGCTACATATTTCCCGTAATGAAAGAACCGGATCAGATATTCCGCGTAGATGCCCGGTTTACCCGCGCACCCGATGCTTTTTATATGCACAGTTCCGTTGAGGCCAACATCATCGTACAGCGGAAAAAGAATACACTGGTGATACCAAGGAATGCGCTCAGCGGCAGCGACAGCGTGTGGGTAAACAAAGACGGTAAAAAGCAAAAGGTGTTTGTACAAACGGGCATCGCCACACTGGAATGTGTTGAAATACTTTCCGGCATTGATGAACATACGCCCATATTGATGGCAGTCCAATGAACCTGTTATGAAACTGCCGGTAAACCTGAAAATATCCAAAGTGCATATGCTTTCCCGCAGGAAGCAAACGGTGGTAGCTATGCTGGGTGTTACATTCGGCATTGGTATGTTCATTCTGCTCATCGGTTTCATGAGGGGGATGAACACTTTTTTTGAAGACCTGATGCTGTCGGTAACGCCCGATATCCATCTGTATAATGATTATAAAACGGATTTTTCTTCTTCTGTTACTGACAGGATGTATCACCGGCAGCAGGACCGCTGGGTAGTGGTGCATCATCCCAAACCCAAACAGATCAATCTCAACCTGAAGAATGCGCCGGGCATTATTGAAGATCTGCGCAGGCAACCCGGCGTGCTGGCTGTTTCGGCGCTGGTTTCATCGCAGATATTGTTCAACTACGGGCCGGTGCAACTGGCCGGCATGGCAGATGGTGTAGACATATTGGAAGAAGACCGCGTGTTTGATCTTGCAGCCAAAATGAAGAGCGGGCGGCCGCAAGATCTGTTGTCAACCGCCAATGGCATCCTGCTCGGATACAAACTGGCAAAGCGGCTCAACGTGACTACCGGCGACATGGTGACCATAACAGCGCCTTCCGGCATCCAGATGCGCTTCCGGGTGGCAGGCACTTTTCAGTTTGGCATTGCTACCGTTGATGACGTAAAGGCCTATCTGAACCTGTCCGGCATGCAACAGCTACTGGGAAAGAATGCAGATTACATCACCAACATCCGCATTAAACTGCAGGATATGAAGCAGGCGCCTGCGCTTGCACCGCAGCTTGCGCGCCGGTATGGATACAAGGCAGATGATTGGGAAACGGCCAACGCCGCTGTGAGGGCCGGCAATTTTATACGCGATGTGTTTGCCTACGTATTGAGCTTTACCATGCTACTGGTGGCAGGCTTTGGTATATACAATATCATGAACCTGGTGATAGCCGGCAAAATGAAAGACATTGCCATTTTGAAAGCGCAGGGTTTTGATAAGAATGATATCGTGCAGATATTTCTTTCGCAGTCGGTGATGATTGGCGTGCTGGGGGCATCGGCAGGATTGCTGCTTGGCTTCTCTTTATCCTACGCGCTTTCGCGTGTGCCCTGGCCGGATGATGAATATATGGTGATCAGCCATTTTCCCGTAGCATTTGATGCCAATTATTATGTGCTCGGAGCAGTGTATGGCGTGCTCACCACGCTGCTTGCCGGACTGTTGCCTGCGCTGAAAGCGGCACGGGTAGACCCGGTAGCCATCTTACGTGGATAAAAATCAATTGCCAATGGAAGTGCTGAAAGCCACAAATCTGAACAAATTCTTTTATGAACCGGTGCCTTTCCAGGTGCTGCACAATATTTCGCTGACCATTGAACAAGGAGAATTTGTAGCTATCATGGGCAAATCGGGTTGCGGAAAATCAACTTTATTATACCTGCTTTCTACATTGGATACCGATTACGAAGGAACGATCCTGATCAATGGCGTGCAGGTGACCGGGCTGAAGGAAGATGAGCTGGCGCGATTCCGGAACGAACATATCGGCTTTGTATTCCAGTTCCATTTTCTGTTGCCCGAATTTACGGCGCTCGAAAATGTAATGATGCCGGCGCTGAAACTGGGAAAACTTTCCGAAGAGGAAATCCGCGATAAAGCCATAGAGCGCCTGCGGCAGATGGAAATGGCAGACCACGCGCACAAACTGTCAGCAAAACTATCAGGCGGCCAGCAGCAACGTGTTGCCATTGCCCGGGCGCTGATCAATGACCCCAATATTATTATGGCCGATGAACCCACCGGTAATCTTGATTCCGGGAATACGGAAATTATCTACAATATTTTCAACCTGCTGGCCAGGCAGGGCAATACCATCATTGCGGTGACCCATGACCAGGACTTTGCCGCCCGGTCGGGCAGGATCATTGAAATGGTAGATGGACGTATTGCGCGGTCGTATACCCCTGACAGTAAGAAAATGGCTGCGGTGAGAGGGAACTGACAATTCTCAGCCGTTGCACTGCCCTTCGTCATAATAATCGTTCGTAATGTGTAATAACTTGATTTAAAAATCAGGGTATGAAAAAGATTTTGCTCGCATTTGATGGCACGCATTTTTCTGAGGGAGCTTTCCGATTTGCAGCCATGTTGCACAGGAACGGCGGGGCGCTGCTTACCGGTGTATTTCTTCCACAGGTGAATTTTTCCAATTTGTGGAGTTATGCCAGTGCCGCAGCCGGAGCAGGAACGCCAGTCATTCCTTTGCTGGAAGATGAAGATTTGGAAACCATTCAGCAGAACATTGAGCGGTTTGAAAGCCTGTGCCAGCGCCATAATATTCCGTATGGTGTGCATCGTGACTATAACGATTTTGCCGTTCCGCAACTGGTGAAAGAAAGCCGTTTTGCAGACCTGCTGATCGTGGGTTGTGAATCATTTTATGAAGAAGCAGGAGGTGAACCAAATGCCTACCTGAAGGAATTATTGCATTTGTCCGAATGCCCGGTGCTGGTGGTGCCCGAACAGTTCACCGCGCCGGACAGTGTGGTGCTTACCTATGATGGTTCTGCTTCGTCTGTATATGCCATCAAACAATTTGCAAACCTGTTTCCTGAACTGGCGGCTAACAAGGCGCTGCTGGTTTTTGTAAAAGATGAGGAAAAGACATTGCCTGAAGAAACCAATATCAAAGAACTGGTGCATCTGCATTATCCCAATCTTTCAGTATTGAAAGTGGAATTACCGAAGACCGGTTACTTTTCTGCATGGGTCAGCGAAAGGCGAAACAGTATACTGGTGAGCGGCGCCTATGGCAGGTCGGCTTTTTCGCAGTTGTTCAGGAAGAGTTTTGTTTCTGATGTGATCAGGAATCATCTGATGCCGGTATTTGTTGCGCACCGGTAATATGATAAATGGATAGTAAGGTGATGAAGGTCTTCACTGCATTGATGGTATCCATGCTCATTGTCCCGGGCGTCAACGGACAGGAGATTACCTTCCGGGATACCATTCAAAAATTAATTGACAGGGTGAGCACTTCGCTGGCTTATCCGGGACAGGTGAAGCAGTTTTATAGTCTGCATGCAGCCAGGCGCGTGTGGGTGACCAATGCACCCGCGCAGCGCCTGTTGCTGCAATACCTGGACAGTGCTGCTTATTTCGGTTTGCGGCCGGAAGATTACCACTATGACTTTATGTTGTCGTGGAGAAATGAAACATCATCGCCTGCAGATGAAAGTCTGCTTACAGCCGAAGTGTTCTTTACCGATGCAGCATTACATTTCTTTCACGACATCCATATGGGCAATGAAAAGCCGCCCATGACTTACGACGGGTTGAACTTCGTGCCCGACTGGTCAGCCATTCCGGCGCAACTGGCATCGGCTTTACAGTTTGGTTCGCTTCACCAGTTGTTGCGGGACCTGGAATGGAAAACGCCGGCCTATACCGCCATAAAGGAAATGATTGCAGTACGCTGCGAGAAGAGTATCAGTAATCCGCTTACCGCTGTTGAAACCAGGCAGCTTGCTTCTCTGAACAGCGCATTGAATACGGTTCGCTGGTTGATGGCTGTTGGCAGGTATTATCCACGGTTTGTTGTGGTGAATATTCCATCGGCTACTTTGCTGGCGTATGATCAAAAAGCAATTGTACTTGAATCCAATGTAGTGGTGGGCGCTACTTCGCGGCGCACGCCGGTATTCTGCAGTCAGATACACAGTGTTATTGTATATCCTTACTGGCATGTGCCCATAAGCATTGCTACAAGGGAATTGCTTCCGCATATTAAGAAGAACATCCGCTATCTTGAGGCCAACAATTTCCAGGTATTAAATGAAAAAGGAAAAATAGTAGACCCGGCTACGATCAAATGGCAGGCGTTGCGCGTGGATTCTTTTCCTTATACGCTGCGGCAGGGAACCGGCTGTGATAATTCGCTGGGCATTGTGAAGATAGATTTTTATAATCCCTACAGCGTTTTCCTGCACGATTCTCCACTCAAATCGCTTTTCACGGCACAAAAAAGATTTTACAGTCACGGCTGCATACGGGTGGAGAAAGCAGTGCCCCTGGCGCAATGGTTGTTGCAGGACCAGGCTGTCCGGTTCGATTCTCTCGTTCAGAAAGGTATGGAGCAGCAACAGCAGCCAACCGTGATGACGCTTGCGGAAAAAGTGCCTGTGCTGGTGCTGTACAACACCGCCTGGTTCGATGCAAAAGGAAACGTGGCGTTCTTTGATGATGTGTATAGAAAGTTTCGGTGAGGGGTGCTTATCGGAGGGATAGTTGTTCAGGTATGGTGCAGCTTTTAACAGCGCATCAGCAAATTTGCCGCATATGCAAGGGCAGGTCCGGGAAGGCGGGCATAGGAAGTAGCAATTAAATTCCATGAAGGGTTCAGATAGCAATAAAAAAGGGAGCCGGAGCTCCCTTTCCTGATTGCGTCCTGCCCGATATGAGAAACCTGTCAAACCAAAACCTGCTGCTTTATTTCAACAAATATTTCAATCCTATTTCCAGTCCTGTTGTCATGTTGTAGGTGTTCTCTCTGCCGGCAGGATAGATCGGGTGGCTGTCGTCTTCGGCATTGGTAAAATCATAGTCGAAGCGCGCCTGGGTAGTAAGGAACAGGTTTTTGTCCAGTTTAATCTGAATGCCCGCAGCAATCATACCGCCAAAGGTGAGGTCTTCATACCGGTCTTTGGTGTCGCCTATAATATCATCGCCATCCTTGTCGGTGAGCTTTGAATCAGTAAGAATGCTCAGCTGTGGTCCTACTTTACCGGTAAAAGAAACTGTTTTGGCAGGGTTTGCTGTGTAGGCAAAGAATACGGGAATTTTCAGGTAGTTCACTTTCTGGTTGATCTTTGTGCCATCACTTTCATAACGTTGTCCCTGCAGTGAATACAACACGTCCAGTCCTACGCCTAGTTTATTGGTAAAGTTGTAGGCGCCGCCGATACCGAAGTTCACATTGAAGGTGGCCTTTTTGTCAAGGTCAGCGGCGTCTTTATCATCTTTATTTTGCAAAAAGCTGAATTGCGGGGTGGCTTTTACACTTAAAGAAAATCCCTGCTGCGCGTTGGCCTGTGTCAGTCCGAGTATGGCTATAGAGAAGGCCGAGAGTAAATACTTCTTCATGATCTTGATTTTTTTTGTGGTTAATAATTTTTGATTGGTTTGATAACACAAATTTCAGACTACCTGCGCGGCAAAAGAATGGCTGAAGGGATACAAAATATGTCTGAATGTCTTCTTCGGTTATGCAATAGCGTTCTTCTTTACTCACCGCCCCCTATTACACGTGTTGTTTCCTTAATTACACAGCGGTTCTGTAATGATAAGGCGAACTGCCTGTATGTTTCTTGAAAAATTTGCTGAAGAAAAACTGGTCGCTGAAATGCAGTTCATCGGCCACCTGGCCAATGGTAAGGGTGTGATTGTTGAGCAGCGTTTTTGCCTGCGCCACTACAATTTCATCAATGATGGCGCCGCAGGTTTTGCCGGTTACTTCCTTTACACATTTGGAAAGGTATTTGGGCGTTACAAACAACAAGTCTGCATAAAACTGTACGGACCGTTGTTCTTTGGCGTGTTCGCGCACCAATTGCATAAACTGAACGGTAAGTTGTTCCTTGCGCGAGATGCTGTGCAGCGAGTCCATTTTTTTTCTTTGGAAAAGGCCGATCACTTCCAGTACCAGTAAACTGAAAATATGTGCTACTGATTCCCTGTACAGAGTGCCTTTCTCGGCAGTTTTGCCTTTATGTTGCAGCAGTGAGAGCAACAATTCCACTACATGCCTGTTGTGCGTGTCCAGCAGCAACACCGGCTCGCGGGAGGCCATCAGCAGCAATGCCTCCATGTGTTTGGCAGGTAGTATGGGCGTGCCCACACAATGCTGCATAAAACCAAAAACCCTGAAATGTCCGCCTTTGCTGATACCCATTACCTGCATGGTTTTGTTGGGTGGCTTCAACAGTAACGTGCCGGGCTGCAGGGTATAAATCACCTCGTCGTAACGGGCGGTAAGTTCTCCTTCGTCAACATAAATAATGGAAATATCGTTGGTTTGAAACGGGCGAAATAAAGCGGTATGAATCTTCAACTCACGTGAGTCTATTACATAATAGTGGTCGTCTTTTTCGCCGAAACATGCAAGTAATTCTTCAAAGGTCACATGCCGGACGCCTGCGGGTGGCAGTTTTTTAACCGGCGCCGGTAATTGGCTGATCATTCTCATATCCCAGGTATTAATAGTTTCTTTTTTTCTTACAAGCAGGTCACGGGGTTGTTTATCATTTCCCATGCTGTACGATCATGGGATAAATAATAATTGCCGTGGTATTTTTGTTCGCAGTGTGGAAAAAATTTGTGCGTACAAAATGATGAACGGTAACTATACAAAAGGTAAGTATGTTCATAGGAGAAATTGGTTGTAACTTATTTTAAAATTGTGATTCCATTTGACTATGGTTGTACTTTTCACGGATTCCATTGTCATTTTTACAGATATTGGTATACGTGACGGGATTTATTGTTTTATTTGCAGGGAATTTCTTTCAAAACAGGTAACTAACTTTGTAGTGTAAACGAAAAGTGCATTCGTGGCGGAATGTGCTAAAGGCTAAATTTCCGCCGGGCCGGATGAACACACCGGGACCTGGTAACAGCCACGCCTTGCCGCATGCCGCCCCAGATAATTACAGAGACGGATGCCGCGAAAACATATTTTATTACCGCACACTTATTTTATGCGGGAGCGACTTTTTATGCCGGCATCATTCTATTATACCACTGGCAACTTTGTAAGCCCATGGCAACCTGCGCATAACTTCGCGCTTTTGCGTTGCTGAGGCTGCTCTATGCCGGCATCATTCTTTTGTGCTACTTGCAACTTTGTAAGCCCATGGCAACCTGCGCATAACTTCGCGCCTTTTGCGTTGCCAAGGCTGCTCTATGCCGGCATCATTCTATTATACTACTGGCAACTTTGTAAGCCCATGGCAACCTGCGCATAACTTCCCGCCTTTTGCGTTGCTATTGACCGCCATAATGCCGGCCATCATTGCAGTATATTGAATTAATTTACCGGAAGCTTCTCCGTTTAGCATAAATTTGCGCTGTGAAACCGGTCATGATCATATTGTTATGTGTGCTGATGCTGGCGCCGTTTCGCCAACAGGCTGCCGGGAAACCGGTGGCGGCTGCCACTGGCAGAACTGTTTTGCCACCCGGCGAACAGCTGATAGCGGCCGCAGAACAACATGCACCCCATGATGACATTTCCCATGGCCAATCGCAGGTGTTCAAACTACGGCAGCTGCGGGCGCTATCCGGGACCGTCCAGGACCGTCATGTCACGGACAATTTTTTTGACCAGCCTGCTGGTCATGGTAAAGTATTTCCTTTTCCCCTTTATCTGTTATTGTTAAGGCTGCTGTTGTTCCCCAACCATTATTTCTGGTAAGATGGTTGGTGCGGCAACGCATTATTCATAGCGCGTACGTAAACCTGAACTGCTACGGTGCTGAGCGATTCCTCCTTTCTGTCATTGTCTGCCATGCACATGGTGCATGCTATCCTGCAGTACAAGTGACGTGAACGGGGCAGTCTGTAGGAAGTATTTATTCACTTTGCTGATCTATTTGTAAGAGCCTATGCCACATTTACCATACCTGATCACAGATCTTGCCCTGATACTTGGTGCGGCAGCCATTATAACCATCCTGTTCAAATGGCTGAAACAACCGCTGGTGCTGGGCTATATTATTGCCGGTTTCCTGGTAGGTCCCTATTTCCAATTAACGCCGAGTGTGGTAGACAAAACGAGTATTGAAACCCTGGCAGAAATAGGGGTGATCTTTTTGTTGTTCAGTCTGGGTCTTGAATTCAGTTTTAAGAAACTGGCCAGGGTAGGAGGGGCCGCCTCCATTACCGCGCTGGTAGAAATTGTTTTTATAACAGTAGCCGGTTACTGGCTGGGCAAATGGATGGGCTGGTCAACCATGGACAGTTTGTTCCTGGGGGGTATGCTTGCCAGTTCTTCCACCACCATTATCCTGCGTGCGTTTGATGAACTGGGCGTGAAGACCAAGAAATTTGCCAGCATCGTATTTGGTGTGCTGATTGTAGAAGATATTGTGGTGATCCTGTTGATGGTGTTGCTTTCCACCATGGCGGTGAGCCGCATATTTGAAGGCACAGAAATGATATACACTGTCTTCAAGCTGTTGTTCTTTTTGATCCTTTGGTTCCTGGCAGGTATTTTCATTTTGCCCAGCGTGCTCAAAAGAGCCAAAAGACTGCTGAATGATGAGATGCTGCTGATTTTATCCATCGGGCTATGTCTGGGCATGGTGATACTGGCCACCCAGGTAGGCTTTTCTGCCGAACTGGGCGCCTTTGTGATGGGGTCTATTATTGCGGAAACTACCGCTGCCGAAAAGGTGGAGCATTTGCTGAAACCGGTGAAAGATTTGTTTGGCGCCATATTCTTTACATCGGTGGGCATGATGATTGATCCGCAGGCCATGGTTGAATATGCACAGCCGATTATCTGGGTTACCCTGCTCACGCTGGTAGGAAAACTTTGCAGCACTACACTGGGTGCGCTCTTATCGGGACAGCCGTTGCGACAGTCGGTGCAGGTGGGCATGAGTATGGCGCAGATCGGTGAATTTGCCTTTATCGTGGCAACGCTGGGTTTGTCGCTGGGCGTTACTTCGGGCTTTTTGTTCCCCGTGGCAGTGGGCGCTTCTGCCGTAACCACTTTCTTAACGCCTTACCTCATTAAATCTTCCGCCAGTTTTTATAAATGGATTGAGCGCGTATTGCCGGAAAGCGTCATTCAGCGGTTGAACCGGTACAGCAGCGAAACCAAGAAGGCCTCTCAAACCAGCGAGTGGCGCCTCTTTATCCGGTATACGGTCACCAATGCCATACTGCTGGGTATTATCAATCTGGCCATCATTATTTTCTCTTCCATCTATGTGGTGCCCTGGATTGCTGAACAGGGCAATTCGCTGGCGCTGCGCATCGGCATTTGCCTGCTCACGCTGGCTGTGATGAGTCCCTTCCTCTGGGCGCTTGCTATCCGGGTGCCTTCGGAAGTTTATATGCGTATGGTAAAAGATCACCGGTACAATGCCTTGTTTTATACCGTACGGTTGGTGCGGTTTGCCCTGGTGGCCTTTTTCATAGGATTTCTGCTGCACAGTTTCTTCAACATCTATGCGGGAGTGATATTTACCGTGATCACGTTGGTGTTGCTGAGCATTTTTTCCAAGAGAATACAGACCTTGTACCAGTCGCTGGAAAACCGTTTCTTCTCCAACCTGAATGCGCGGGAAATTGAACAATCCAAAAGCAACCGCGCAGAGCTGGCGCCCTGGGATGCGCACATCGTTCCGCTGACAGTTCCGGTTAATTCGCCCTGTGTAGGCAAAACACTGTTGGAATTGAAATGGCGCGAACAGATTGGGGTTAATGTGGTCATGATCAAGCGGGGAGAATTTCATATTTCGGCGCCGGGTAAACACCAGATGATTTTCCCTCATGATGAATTGCTGGTGCTGGGTACCGATAACCAGATCATGCGCCTGAAGGCATTGATTCGTCCTGAAGTGGACACGCCGGTGGAAGAAGATGGCGATATGATTTTGTACAACTATGTGATACCGGAAAACAGCGCGCTGATTGGTAAAACCATTCGTGAGACCGGCATCCGCGAACAGGCAAATGCCCTGGTAGTAGGTATTGAAAGAAATGACGAGCGGATACTGAATCCCGAAAGCGATATGAAACTCCAGGTGAATGACACACTCTTCATAGTGGCAGACAAAAAAATCATCCGCGACTGGCTGGCGCAGCATGAATTGAAGGAAGCGTAATAAGTTCCATTTGCGGTCGGATTGCGGGCATTTCCGGGCAGCATACGCACGCATAGGCATTCTTTCCCTGTACCGGTGAAAATGGATATCGAACTGATCCGTGCCGGCAAGGACCCCATATTGGAAGCACTTACAGATAATACGAAATGATAAGTGATGAAAGCACCATGACACCGCCACGGGTTGTGGTGTATTTGTCGCACTTCTTCACCGGACAATAACACACTACCCATTGCAGCCGCTCCCGCATACCTTTTGCGTTCACTGCTATTGCCTTGGAACAATTTTTATGGTGAGTACCTGCACGGTGTGTAATCATTATTAAACTATCAACTTTTGTTTTATGCAAACCGATTCAAAAACGCTCAATTCCTCATTGCAGGAGTTCTTTGTCAATTGCCTGCAGGAGATGTACTGGTCGGAAGTCAATATGCGCAATTCGATCAGCACCATGATGGAAGAGGCGAGCTCGGAAGAATTGAGACAGGCGTTTCAGGAACATGCCGGACAAACCGATACGCATGTCAGAACGCTGGAGAATGTGTTTGCCCAACTCGGTATTCAGCCCGAGGCAAAGCCCAGCGTAGGATTGCAGGGATTGTTTGACGAAGGCTGGAAAGTGATTGACCAAACGCAGAAAGGCTCTTCCCAGCGCGACGTGGCGCTGATCATTGCCGCGCAGAAAATAGAACATTATGAGATTGCCTCGTACGGCAGCATGATCACCCTGGCAGAGACACTGGGGCATAAAGAAATTGCGCAAATGCTGGAACCCGTTTTGCAGGAAGAAAAAGAAACCGACGCCAGGCTCAGTTCCATTGCCCGATCCGGTATAAATGTGGAAGCAAGCCAGGAACCTGCGCCTTCCATGTAATACAAACCGCAGCGCGCAGCGGGAAGTCAGCACATCCAAATTACCTCGTTGCAACTGTTTATTGCTTCCTGGCTTCCCGCTGCGTCCCTGTGGTTTGCATTATTTATAACGGATAAGCAGTATCACTCTTGGTTTCCGACAGCACAAAGAAACTCTGCACAGTGGTAATATTGGGCAGTGCTGCCAGTTTGCGGTAAAACTGGTGATAGGCGTCCATATCGCTGGTGACTACACGAAGAATGAAATCAAACGTGCCGGTCATCTGGAAACATTCCATCACTTCCGGAAATTTTACTACTTCCTTTTCAAAACCTGCGAGCGTTTTGGCAGCATGATTGTGCAACAGCACATGACTGAAACAAACCAGTCCCTGGTTGATTTTTTTGCCGTCGAGCAACGCCACTACGCGTTTGATAAATCCCTGGTCTTTCAACCGCCGGATCCTTTCGTTGATGGTGGCGATTGATTTCTGCAGCTTCAGGGCAATCTCCTTATTGGTCATCTCGGCATCTTTCTGCAGCAGCCGTAAAATTTCAATGTCAATGGCATCCAGTCCGTTTACCTTCATATGATCAGTGTTTGGTGGGCTGAAAAAAATTCAGTGTATAATTCCGCCAATTCCCGTTTTTCAGCAAAAGGCTATAGAATAGTGCAAATAACCGGAAAATTTCTGGCATAATGGAAAATCCTTTTCAATATGAATACTATTTAAGAATTTCGGGAAGAATTCTTCTGCCTTTATTACCCGAAAACAACATTTACAATGAGTCATCCGGTATATTTTGATAATGCGGCCACCACGCCTCTCGCTAAAGAAGTACTGGAAGCCATGATGCCGTACCTGTCTACCCATTATGGCAATCCGTCTTCCACCTATTCACTGGGCAGAACCACCCGGCTGGCAGTGGAGACAGCCAGGAAAACGGTGGCGCAATTGTTAGGCACGCAACCGGGCGCTATTTATTTCACCAGCGGGGGAACCGAAAGCAACAACACCGCCATTGCTGCTTCCCTGCGCGATCTCGGATGTAATCATATCATCACTTCTCCCATAGAACACCATGCCGTGTTGCATACGGTGGAGTATTACAGTCGCTATACCAATGTTTCGTATTCACTCGTAAAACTCACAGCAGCCGGTGAAGTGGATTATGAAGACCTGGAAAAATTATTACAGCAATGCAGCGCCCAAGGCAAAAAATGCCTGGTGTCATTGATGCATGCTAACAATGAGATCGGCAGTTTGCTGGATATGAAAAGGGTGGCGGCATTGTGCAAGCAGCACGATGCGGTATTCCATAGTGATTGTGTGCAAACCGTGGGACATTACCCGCTGAACCTTTCAGAAGTGGACGTGCATTTCATTTCCGGCGCCGGACATAAATTTCACGGACCAAAGGGGGTAGGTATACTGTATGTAAATCCGGCGTTGAAGATTCAGCCATTGATCTATGGCGGCGGGCAGGAGCGCAATATGCGTGCCGGTACGGAGAATGTGTATGGCATTACCGGCTTTGCCAAAGCGCTGGAACTGGCCATGCAACATTATGAAAAAGACAGTGCGCATATCAGCAGTGTAAAGGCGCATATGAAGCAACGGTTGCAGGAATCCATTCCCGGTGTACGTTTTAACAGTCCTGATAATTCGTTGTATACTGTATTGAGCGTATGCTTTCCCAAAAGCGCGCAGACAGATTCATTACTGCTTGAACTGGATATGCAGGGGGTATGCGTAAGCGGTGGCAGCGCCTGCAGCAGCGGCTCCGGTGGCTCTCATGTAATACAGGCGCTGGGCGGCAGGGAAAACTGTACTACCATTCGTTTCTCCTTCAGCAAATACAATACGATAGCCGAAGTGGAGCAGGTGATAGGTATACTGAAAAATATTCTGAACAGCGAACCGGTGCAGGAGTCTTCGGCGGTGTAAGGAGGTGCGTTTGTTTTTTTGAACCACAGAGACACTGGCAGCGATCGAACGTTGTGTTGCCAGTGCCGCTGTGGTTTTTCTTTTTATTCGCCTTGTGGTTTCCCAAACAATTCTTCCAGTTTCTTATTCAGCGATTCTCCCCGCAATCCCTGCGCAATGATCTTTCCTGAAGGATCCACCAGGAAACTGGCCGGTACGGCGCGGATGCCATACATTTCCGCTACAGCATTCTTCCATCCGTTGAGGTCCGATACATGCGTCCAGGGCAATCCGTCTTTTTCAATGGCTTGCTTCCAAAGTTCTTTATTGGAGTCGAGCGATATGCCCAGCACATCAAAGCCTTTGTCTTTATACAGCTGGTATTGTTTTACCAGGTTGGGATTCTCTGCGCGGCAGGGTCCGCACCAGCTGGCCCAGAACTCCAGCAGCACATAGCGGCCTCTGAAGTCTGTCAACTGCACCGGTTTGCCATCCACGCTTTGCTGGGTGAAATTGATGGCTTGTTTTCCTACATCCACCTTGCTCAGCAATTCAATCCTGGCTGCTACTTCCTTGCCAACATTGGATGCTTTGATGGCGGCATCCAGCGCCCCGAACATCTGGATACTTTCCTGCAGCGTATTGCTGCTGGTATGTTGCAGCAATTCGTGGGCGCTGATGTAACTGGACGGATGCGTTTCGATATAATTTTTCCTTGCGGTAAATTCCCAGCGGTACTGGCTATCTGCTTTTGCTTCGAGCAGTTTGGCCTGCACCGTATCGCCTTGCCGGCGCAGTGCATATGCCTGTTGAAACAGGGCGATGGTGGATTTGCGGTTGGCCATGATCTGCTGGTTAAACGCTTCAAATTCTTGCACCACCGGCGCCTTGCTGGTGACTACAGGACTGTACATAGAGTCTGCATTGCTGGTAACGGTGATCGGCGTATTGTCGAGGTATAAATTGATCTGCACCTTGAAGGTTTTGGTAAAGATCATGGCAGGCACCGGTTCGCTTACGGTGCCGGTAAAGGTGAAACGGCCGTCTTTTACTACAGTTGAATCCTTAACAGAATTGTTCAGCGTGCCATAGCCTATGTAAATGAGACTGTCGGCGCAGTTGGTGATATGGCCGGTGATGTGAAATTGTTTGTTCGTTTTCTTTTGGGCAAAGATGATTGGGGTGATCAGTAACAAAAGCAGGGTAGCTGTTGCGGAAAGTGTTTTTTTGTTCATTTAGAAGTTTTTTTTGAGCCACGGAGGCACGAAGACACAGAGGGGCACAGCGGCCCGTGTGTCTTCGCGTCGTGGAGGAATTAATAGGTACGGACGGTTACATCCACCGGAATGCCGGGGACATTATCTATTCTGTTGAGAACATCTCCGAATTTGCCTACGCTGATATCGAGGAAATACACGCTGCCTTCCACGCCGGCGATGAGCGTATTGCCATTGTTGATGGCCTTGATCATGGAAACGTTCTTGCCCTCAAAATCGGTGGTGAGGGGGATTATTTCCTGGTTCAGGGGATTGTAGCGATATATTTTGTCGTTGGAAGTAAAGTAAAATACTTCCGACGGGGTGCCCACCCATTGGGTAGCAGGCGTTACCAGCGATGCATGGGCAAACAAGCGCTTATGCATCGGCGTAAGCTGCACGAATCCCATAAAAGCGGCGCCGAATTTCAGTTCATACAGGTCGCCGTTTTCGTCTGTACCAAAGGCAAAACAGTTGTTGTCGTTGATCTGCTGGAAATGCAGCAGGTCGAGGCCTACATCTTTCGGGTCAAAGGAAGTAATGTCTGTCACCTGGTAGTCGGTACCGATATAAGCAGCACTGCCGAAATTGGTAAAGGCTACAAATTGCTTGCGGTTCTTTTCATAACCCAGGAAGTAAGGCATGGTGCTGTTGAATGCCGCCCGGTGAAACAGTTCATAATCGCCCTGGGCCGGAACGCCAAACATGCCATAGACTTCGCTCAGGTAATAGGTCTGGGAAGCGCCTACATACAACTTGCCGTTCACTACGCCCTGCAGCACGCCATATACAGAGCATTCAAGGTAACCGGGTTTGGCTGCTGCAGGCGGATCGAAGAAATTGTTGCGCAGGCTCTTTATTCTTTTCAGTGAGTTGGATTCTATCTGCACGCCGCCGTCATTTCCTTCGGAACCGGTAATCCAGAAGCTGGTGGTGGTAAGCGGACTGATATACTGGTAGGCGATGGGGATAACCTGTTGCGGACCACCCGGCAGTTCATCGCCGTTGATGGCGGTATACACGCGTTGATACATGACGCTGTCTTCTGTAACAAAGCTCAGTTGCGAAGTGGCGCCTTCGCGGCTGAGGATGAGCACGCCGGTGGAGAAAGCGGTTTTGCCTACAATGGTGAAGTTGTGAAAATACTTCATCCCGTTGGAGTTATCCGTAATAGTCAACCGGACATTGTAAATATCCGGCAGCAGCGAAAACACCATATTCAGCTCGTCGCCATAAAAGGTGGTATCACGGAATTCTTTCGGGATATCAATCCGCCATTGCAAGGTCAGGTCTGCATTGGGATCCGGCGAAGTGATGGTGGGTTTAATGATGAGCGTATCACCAATAAACACTTCATATACCTCGTTCAGCCCGGTAATGACAGGCGTGGGCGGTACATGGTAGGTGTAATTGCCTTTGTCTTTATAGCAGCCTGTCAACAGCAACAGGCTGACAATAGCGCTTAATAATAATCGGTTCATCGAAATATTTTTTTGCGTTGCAGTAATAATCAGATCACTTCATTGCCATTTTCATCAATGAAATAGAATTTGCCGCTGGAAGTATTTTTCCTGTACAGCAGTTTTTTCTCCGGCGTACCGGTATAATAAAAATCAAAATTGCCGTCGGGTCTTGCTTCCAGTACATATCCTTTGTCGGGGTTACTGCTTACCCATACTTCAGGATTATTCAGCAGGGCCTGTAGTTTATTTACGTAATACAGGTTTTTGGGAGCATCGAGACCGTCCATAGTAAGGTCTTCGGTAGTGGCCGCCAGCCTGAACAACTGGTGCTTCACCTGCGAGTAATAGCCACCCAGCCACATTTCCCACCATTTGGGTTTTTCCAGTTTGTTGGAGAAAACCACGCGTGCGGTAATGATCTGTTTGAGATCAGCCCCGAAGTCTTCGGTATTGACCAGTTGAATGGTGATGGCAAATGAACGGTTCACCAGTTCGGGATCGTTGTTGAACAGCACCACCGGCAATGCCGCCGTACCCGTACCGGCAGGCAGAACATACGATTCCCTGAAGGGTTCGTAGTGTGTGTTGGCAATGGCCGTAGTGGCGGAGTCAATGATGATTACTTTATAGCTTCTGTCGCGATCCGTGCGTATGCCCGATATGCGCACCGGTACCCATACGGTATCCTGCAGTTTGTCGGGATAATACGCAAACGTATAGAGAATGCTGTCCCTGTTGCCGGCGGCATCCAGGTCAAAATAGATATTGTCGTTGGTGTTGTAGCTGACAAGATCGGCTTTGCTGCACGCAGCAAGAAAAATTACCGTTGCAAAAAAGCTGTAAACTATTTTCTTCATAACGGAGTATAATTAGGGGTTGCCGAATTCAATTTCATCATTGGGCATGGGCAGCACAAATACTTTGTCACTCGGCGGAATACTGCCGCCCAATTGCGTGGGTATGCTGCGGTGCAGCCGCTTGTACATGTAAAAGATCTGCCCTTCAGCATAAAACTCTTTGCGTGCTTCTTTCACCAGTTCCTGTATCAGTTCGTCTTTGTTGGAAATGTTCAGCGGCACACCCATACCGCGGTTAAACCTTACGGTATTCAGGTATTGTGCAGCAAGGGCGGGATCGGTATCATAGGTGCATTCGGCAGCTATGTAGTACATTTCACTCAACCGGATTGCAGGCGCCACCAGGTAATGACGGTTGGTCTGGGGATCGCGCAGGTATTTTTGCAGTTCCAGCCGGTCAAAGGCAGTGGTGCCGCTTACCAGTCTGAACCATTGTTTAAAGCGGTTATCTTCAGCGCCTACGCCACCAGTTTCATATAAGGCGTTGCCTGCATTGTTCTCAATGTA
>Ga0164243_10002866_pt1 | contig 28013 bp, 27 predicted proteins | sample OricompcompostOP_FD_108781 | JGI IMG/M metagenome (GOLD analysis project Ga0164243, IMG submission 108781) | Organic Plus compost microbial communities from Emeryville, California, USA - Original compost - Organic plus compost (OP) | ecosystem: Engineered > Solid waste > Mixed feedstock >...
CCCCAACGCACTGCCCATCTCCGACGTCCCGCAGCGTCACCATCGACAGACAGGGCAAGAGATGAACTCTTGCCCTACACATGCGCTCGCACGCGCGCGTCACCGTAGGGTGGGAGTTCATCTCCCACCACTGCCCCAACGCGCTGCCCATCTCCGGCGTCCCCCAGTCACCCTCGACAGACAGGGCAAGAGATGAACTCTTGCCCTACACACGCGCTCGCGCACGCACGACGTCACCGTAGGGTGGGAGTTCATCTCCCACCACCGCCTCAACGCGCCGTCCGCGGCGGGTTCGCCTGCCGATGGTCTGACCGACCGGACACGCGGAGGGCGGACATGTGATGCACATGCCCGCCCGCCGTCAGCTTCGTGAAGATGCCCTGTCGACCTACGCGACCGGGGTCGTCTCCTCCTGCCCACGCCACTGCATCGTGTACAGGTTGTAGTACATTCCCTGCTTCGCCATCAGCTCGTCGTGCGTGCCCATCTCCGCGATCTCGCCGAGATGCATCACCACGATCTTGTCCGCCGCGCGGATCGTCGAGAGGCGGTGCGCGATCACGAACGACGTGCGCCCCTCCAGCAGGCGCTCCAGCGCCATCTGGATCACCTTCTCCGTCTGCGTGTCGATGCTGCTCGTCGCCTCATCGAGGATCAGGATGCGCGGATCCGCGAGCAGCGCACGCGCGAACGAGATCAGCTGCCGCTGCCCCACCGAGAGGCTCGTGCCGCGCTCCTGCACCTGCGAATCGTAGCCATCCGAAAGCTTCATGATGAAATCGTGCGCGCCAACCTCGCGCGCCGCCGCCTCGATCTCCGCACGCGTCGCGTTCAGCTTCGCGTACGAGATGTTCTCGCGGATCGTGCTGCCGAAGAGGAACGTGTCCTGCAGCACGATGCCCAACTGCGAACGCAGCGATTCCTGCGTCACATCGCGGATATCGTGACCATCGATCGTGATGCTCCCCGACCACACGTCCGAGAAGCGCATCAGCAGGTTCACCATCGAACTCTTGCCCGCACCCGTCTCGCCGACGAACGCGACGGTCTCGCCCTGCTTCACGTGCAGATTGATGTGATGCAGGATCTCGGTTTCACCATAGCCAAACGTCACGTCGTTGTAGTCGACCTTGCCCACCACCGGCGGCAGTTCGTAGGCATCCGGCTTGTCGAGGATCTCCGGCTCGACGTCCAGCACCTCAAAGATGCGCTCGCCTGCCGCCATCGCCGACTGCATGGTGCTGTACTGCTGGCTGAGGTCGCGGATCGGCGCGAAGAAGCGATCGATCAGCGCGACGAAGAGCACCAGCTGCCCGAGCGACAGATGCTCGTTGAAGACGAGGTGCCCACCGACGAACACGATCAGCGCGGTCGACGCCGTCGAGAGGAACGTCACCACCGGGAAGAGGATCGAGGAGTACTTCGCCGCATCCACCGATGCATCGAGGTTGTCCCCGTTGATCTTCTGGAAGTGCGCCATGTTCTCCGGCTCGCGCGTGTAGGCATGCACCACACGCATCCCATCGATGCTCTCGGCGAGATTCGCGTTCACGATCGCCATCGTGCGGCGCGTGGTGCGGTACGCCTGCTTCGCGTAGCCCTGCCAGGTGCGCATCACGAGAATCATGATCGGCATCACGACCATCGCGAGCAGCGCCATCTGCCAGTTCGTGAAGAACATGATGAGCACGATGCCGACCAGCACCAGCACGTTGCTGATGATGCCGATCACCGTGTCGGAGAACATGTCCTGGATGACGCTGACGTCATTCTGGATGCGCGTCATCACCGAGCCGACACCGCGCTTGTCGATGTAGCCGATGCTCAACCCCTGCAGGTGGCGGAACATCTTGTTGCGGATATCGAAGACGACGCGATTTCCCAACCACTGCGTCGTGTGGAACTGCCCCCACGAGCTCAGGAAGCGGATGATCACCGTCGCGACGAACACCGCGCCGATGACGTTCAGGGCCGAGAGGCGACGATGATCGTTCACCTCATCGATCGCCATCTGGAAGAGCTTCGGCATCATCAGGTCGGTGATCGTCACCACGAGCACCAGCAGCGTCGTCGCGATGACCTTGCTGCGATACGGCTTCAGGAAGCCGACCAGCCGCCCGGCGATCTCCGCATCATAGGCCTTTCCGAGGACCAGGTCATCGGGTTCGTAATGGATCTGTCCCATACTCTACTCCCCTCCCGCCGAGGTTGCCGGCTCACGGTCGAGCGGGTGCGATGCCTCGTCCTGATCGCGCAGCTGCAGATCGTAGAGCTCGCGATAGAACCCCTCCTGCTGCACGAGGTCGTCGTGCGTTCCATGCTGGGTGATGCGCCCCTCCTCCAGCACCAGGATCTGATCGGCATCCTGGACCGTCGAGAGCCGCTGCGCGATGACGAACGAGGTGCGCCCCAGCATCAGCACGCGCAAGGCCTCCTGGATCTCATGCTCCGTCTCGCTGTCGACGCTCGCGGTGGAGTCGTCGAGGATGAGGATGCGCGGGTCGATCAGCAGCGCCCGCGCGATCGAGAGGCGCTGCTTCTGCCCACCAGACAGCGTGACGCCACGCTCACCGATCACGGTGTCGTAGCCCTCCGGCATGCGCATGATGAAGTCGTGGGCCCTGGCTGCCTTCGCCGCCGCCTCGATCCGCTCCATGCTCGCATCCGGAGTGCCATAGGCGATGTTGTCGCGGATGCGCATCGAGAAGAGGAAGCTCTCCTGCATCACGATGCCGATGTGCTCGCGCAGACTCTCCAGCGTGAAGTTCCGCACATCCGTGCCATCGATCGTGATGCTCCCCGACGTAGCGTCGTAGAAGCGCGGGATCAGGTTGACGACGGTGCTCTTGCCAGCGCCCGTCGGCCCGACGAGCGCGACGATCTGCCCCGGCTCCGCCGTGAACGAGACGTTGTCGAGCGCGTTCGTCTTCGTGCCCGGGTACCGGAACGAGACATCGTTGAACTGCACGACCCCACGCATGGAGGTCACCGGCTTCGCCTCCGGCAGGTCGCGAATCGCCGGCTTGACATCGAGGATCTCGAAGATGCGCTCGCCCGACGCGTTCGCGCGGGCGACGCGCTGCACCACGAAGCCGAGCCAGCGGATCGGCTCCTGCAGCATCGTCGTGTACACCTGGAACGCAACGAGCGTCCCGATCGAGAGCTGCCCATCCAGCACGAGATACCCGCCGTACCAGATCACGCCGGCGACACTGAGGCCGTTCAGTGCGAGCGTCAGCGGATAGTTGAACGCCCAGCGATTGGCGGCACGCTGATTGCGGGCGAAGAGTTCCTCCAGCTCCTGCTCGAAGCGCTCCGACTCGGCGCGCTCCTGCGCGAAGGCACGCACCACGCGGCCACCGGCGATGTTCTCCTGCAGCACCGACGTCATCGAGCCGAACTGCTGCTGGATCCGGAGGAAGATCGGGCGAATCGAGATGCCGAAGTGGATCGACCACCACATCAGGAACGGGGTCGATGACAGCGCGACAAGCGCCAGCCGCCAGTCCTTCTGGAAGAGGATCACCGCCACGATGATCACCATGCCGACCGCCTGCACGATGGCGCGGATGGCGAACATCATCATCGCGCGGATGTTGTTGATGTCCTCGGTCGCGCGGGCCATGAGCTGACCGGACTGCGCGCGATCGTAGAACTGGAACGGGAGCTCCTGGAACTTGGCATACAGATCCTCGCGCATGTCGTTACCGACGTACTCCGCGAGGAGGTTGGTGCCATAGGATCGGATGAACATGAACACCGACTGGACGAGCACCAGCCCGACCATCAGGAGCGCAGCCTTCCAGAGATAGGTGCCATCGTGCCCGTTGACCCCATGGTCGATGGCGCGCGCAAGCACATCCGGCACGAAGAGCTGGAAGATCAGCCCGAGAATGAGGGCGGCATACACGAACACCAGCCGTCCCCAATACGGTTTGAGATAGGAGAGGATACGGAGAAAGGTTTTCACGAACATGCCTCGCCGGGATACGGGACGGTCAGCCACAAAGCCTGCCGACGTTCCGCGCGATATCAGACCTTCCCGACATCGACCAGGAACACAACGATAGATTGGACCGTGGGGATCCCATTGACGCTGGATGCGCCCACCACAGGGGAGAGTCCACCACGCATCCACGGGGAAGAGTGCAATGCACACTCGCCTCTTCCATGCAGACGAGCATTCTCCCCTGTTCCTTCCGAGTTGTAAACCCCTCTTGCGCATGAGTCGTATCTGCACAAACGTGCCCGGTTCCTCCGACCCGACTCCGATTCAGAACATGCGATCGGAACATCCGCGCGAAAACCCCTTGACATGCCGACACACATGCGAGAACATGTGTTCGTACACCTCGTCACGGGGGATACGCCAACACTCGATCAACACCGCGATCGATTCGGCCCACAGGTGTCCGGACACTACGTCGGCCAGCGATCGCCTCAGGAGGATCACCCGCATGCGCCTCCCCGTTCGGTACTCGACGTTCATCGTCACGCGCTTGCCATGATACGTCCGGTGTCCATCCACACTGTCGACGAAAGGATCTGGATCATGACCTCCCTCATCGTCAATCTGCTCATCGGGTCCTTCACGCTGCTCTTCGCCGCGATGACCCTCTTCCCGCTCTTCGTGAGCGATCGCCAGCCGCAGACGCGCACGACCCCGGAGCAGGAAGATCGCATCCTGAGCATCCGCCCGGTCGCGATGCCGACGCGCACCTTCCCGGAGCCGCAGCCCCTGATGCCCGCGCCGTCGATGACAACGCGCGACCGCGACGAGGATCACGATCTGCCGCACGCGGCCTGATGCCGATCCCGCCACTTCCGAAGATCTCCAACGCGACGCGGGGGAGCTGACGATGATCGTCAGCTCCCCCGCTGTCCTGTCCGCATGTTGTGTTGTATGGAAACAGGCTAGTCCTCGGAGAGGATGAAGCCCCCGTCCTTCGTGACCATCACGGCACGCTCGAACTGGGCGACCATGCTCTTGTCGACGCTGCGCGCCTCCCACTGGTTGGCCATGTAGTAATCCTTGCCACCGGCGAGCACCACCGGCTCGACGGTGATAACCATCCCCTCGACGAGGCGCTCGCCAGTATCGGGGATGCCCGCGAACGGCACCTGCGGGTCCTCCCACATGCGCGTCCCGAGCCCATGCCCGCAGAAGTCGCGGACGACGTTGCAGCCGCGCTCCTCGGCGTAGGCTTGCATCGCCCAGCTGACATCACCGACACGATTGCCTGTCTTCGCGGCCTTGATCGCCGCCTGCATCGCGCCCCAGGTGGTGTCGATCAGCGCCTGCTGCCCCTGCGTCGCCGGTCCGATGGTGAACGTCGTCGCGGCATCGCCGACGTAGCCATCGAGCTTCATGCCGGCATCGAGCGTGAGGATGTCGCCCTTGCGCAGCACGTACGATCCGGGCACACCATGCACCACGACATCGTTCGGGTTCGTGTTGATCGCGCCGGGGAAGCCGGCCTGCGTCGCGAACACCGGCTCGCCCCCGAGCTCGGCGATGAACGCACGTGCGGCATCATCGAGGGTCTTGGTGGTGACACCCGGTTGGGCGAGGGTCTGCAGATACCGGAGGAGACGGGTGGTTTCCCGATTCGCGCGCTTCAATCCCTCTAACTGTTCCGAACGCTTGATGATCACGCACACATCTCCACACGGTGAGCGATGAGCGCCCATCGGTCACGATCCAGGGAACAACACGGCGAATCCACGAAGGTGGTTCACGATTCGTCCATGGAGTTGTACCACCGAACAGCCGCGAGCGCACGATACCCCTGGGTATCGTGCGCTCGCGTGCCACGGCTACGAACGCGGCTTGCGGTGATCCATCCGGATCATGAAGGCGATGCTCACCAGCGCAAAGCTCACGGCCAGAAGCAGCCATCCGCTGAAGTCGCGACCAGGACCAGTTCCGGTACTGGGCAATTTGCTCCCGGCATCGGCCGCATTGGCCATCGCAGTCGGGGTGACTCCCCCTGCGATATCTCCCCCAACGGAGGAGCCTCCGACACTACTCCCGTCACCATCACCAAACGGGACACCGGGATCGCGCGGATCGGTGACCGTGCTCCCGCCGGTTGACGGCCCCGGCGATGTGCCGGGATCGGTCACCCCAGGTTCGCCCCCTGTCGGCGGAACCACGATCGGAGTACCGCCGGCAGGCGGCACCTCTCCTCCCCCATCACCGGTGTCCGGGTTTTCCGTCGGAGGAACCGACTCAACGGTCGAAGGCGGCTCCACAGGCTCGGTCGGCACAGCAGGTTCGGTCGGCACTGACGGCTCCGCCGGAACGGCAGGCTCGACCGGCACCGACGGCTCCGTCGGAACGGCGGCTTCGGTCGGCACCGACGGCTCCGTCGGAGCTGGCGTAACCGTCTCCTCGGGTGCGGGCGTAAGACCCGGATCCGGAGTTAGCGTTTCAACTCCACCGCCACTAACCGGTGGCGTACTCGTTGCTGTCGATTCAGAAGTGGCAACACCGGTCGGGGTTGGCTCAGAGGGCTCAGTTGCAGTTGATTCTGACGTTGCCGTCGGCTCTGCGGGCTCGGTGGTCTCCGTCGCTGCAGGCTCGGTTGCCGTCGGTTCAGTGGTCTCCGTCGCTGCGGGCTCGGTGGCCGTCGGCTCGGGGGTCTCCGTCGCTGCGGGCTCGGTGGCCGTCGGTTCAGTGGTCTCCGTCGCTGCGGGCTCGGTGGCCGTCGGCTCGGGGGTCTCCGTCGCTGCAGGCTCGGTGGCCGTCGGTTCAGTGGTCTCCGTCGCTGTGGGCTCGGTGGCAGTCGGCTCCGAGGCTTCCGTCACTGCAGGCTCCGTCGCGGTCGGTTCCGAGGTCTCCGTCGCTGCGGGCTCGGTTGCCGTCGGTTCCGAGGTCTCCGTCGCTGCAGGCTCGGTTGCCGTCGGTTCAGTGGTCTCCGTCGCTGCAGGCTCGGTGGCCGTCGGCTCGGTGGTCTCCGTCGCGGTCGGCTCGGTGGTCTCCGTCGCGGTCGGCTCCGCGGTTTCCGTGGCGGTTGGTTCCGGCGTCGACGTTGCCGTCGGTTCCGGCGTGTTTGTCGCGGTCGGCTCTGGGGTAGACGTGGCCGTTGGTTCCGCGGTCTCCGTCGCCGTCGGCTCTGGCGTGTTCGTCGCGGTCGGCTCTGGGGTAGACGTGGCCGTTGGTTCTGGCGTGTTCGTCGCGGTCGGCTCTGGGGTAGACGTGGCCGTTGGTTCTGGCGTGTTCGTTGCCGTCGGCTCCGGCGTGTTCGTCGCGATCGGCTCCGGCGTGTTCGTCGCGATCGGCTCCGGCGTGTTCGTCGCGGTCGGCTCCGGCGTGTTCGTCGCGGTCGGCTCCGGCGTGTTCGTCGCGGTCGGTTCCGGCGTAGACGTTGCCGTCGGTTCCGCGGTCTCTGTGGCGGTCGGTTCCGGTGTGTTCGTCGGCACCCTCGCTGGCAACTGCCCAACCGGGACAGGCGTGTTCGTCGCCGTCGGCTCCGGCGTAGACGTTGCCGTCGGTTCCGCGGTCTGTGTGGCGGTCGGCTCTGGCGTGTTCGTCGGCACCCTCGCTGGCAACTGCCCAACCGGGACCGGCGTGTTCGTTGCCGTCGGTTCCGGCGTAGACGTCGCCGTCGGCTCCGAGGTCTCTGTGGCGGTCGGCTCTGGCGTGTTCGTCGGCACCCTCGCTGGCAACTGCCCAACCGGGACCGGCGTGTTCGTTGCCGTCGGTTCTGGCGTAGACGTCGCCGTCGGCCCCGAGGTCTCTGTGGCGGTCGGTTCCGGCGTGTTCGTCGCGGTCGGCTCCAAGGTCTCCGTGGCGGTTGGTTCCGGCGTAGACGTCGCCGTTGGCTCTGGCGTCGACGTGGCGGTCGGCTCCAAGGTCTCTGTGGCCGTCGGCTCTGGTGTGTTTGTCGGCACCCTCGCTGGCAATGGTCCAACCGGGACCGGCGTGTTCGTCGCGGTCGGTTCTGGAGTGTTCGTCGCGGTCGGCTCCGGCGTGTTCGTCGCGGTCGGCTCTGGCGTGTTCGTCGCCGTCGGTTCCGGCGTGTTCGTCGCCGTCGGTTCTGGCGTGTTCGTCGCCGTCGGTTCCGGCGTGTTCGTCGCCGTCGGTTCTGGCGTAGATGTCGCGGTCGGAGTGGACGTGGCCGTCGGTTCTGGCGTCGACGTCGCAGTCGGAGTGGACGTCGGCTCAAGCGTCGGGGTGGACGTGGCGGTAGCCGTAGCAGTCGGGGTGGCCGTCGCCGTCGCCGTTGGGGTCGGCGTCGCCTCAATCGCCGGATGGCACGGCCCGAAGATGTTTCCGGATGATTCGTACCCGACGACATCCGTCATGATGTAGCTCGTCTCGGTCGTGGGGATCGGCACATCGAAATTGTATGCTTCGAAGTAGAGGTTCGGACCAGAATTTGTCTGAACCGTTACGCTCGAGACAGGGCCCGTCCATGGACCACCCGCCGTCGGCGCAAGATAGACATCGACACGGATCAACTCGCCCACAGGCTTTTCTATATACAGCGTTGCATGACCATAGAGTTCACCCGGTGGATTGCACTGCAGGGTGAGTCCCGTGACCTTCTTCACGGGACGGGGAAGCTGTGCGGAAACCGTCGGCGAGGACATGAATAGTCCCTGCATCGAAATCACGACCGCAAGAACCAATAGCAACGATCCACTCACGCGCAGTTTCATGACATGTGCTCCTCACTGCCCCGACTGTTACCACCTCGAAACACCCGACCCACTCTGCATCACCCCTATTGTGTCACGAAACATTCCCATGTGCGCATGAATTTCCCATGACAGATCTGAGCATATCCGCGTCATGAATCCCGAAGCCCCCGGAAGACCCTCCCAATACGGCGCACACGACAGAGGCGCGACCCCCCGAAGGGAGCCGCGCCTCTTCACCGATCGTCGTGAGATATCACCTCACGCGGATGGATCCTACTGGCAGGACCACTCGCCGCGACGTCCGACCGACCACATCCAGGCGGCCGCGTTCGCGTTCGCGGTGGCATCGAAGATGTCCTGATCCGCGTACGGAGTCGTCGCCCAGGTGCTCGGCATGAACTGGAACAGGCCGCTCGCGCCGCTGGAGGCATTGACCGCGCTCGGGTTCAGCCCCGACTCGCAGGTCGCCACGCGCAGCATGTCGTCACCGTTCTGACCGTAAGCCGCAGCGGCCGAGTAGATGATCGACGTGATGTCGCCACCCGAGTTCGACGACGACGGGGTCGTCGCGGACGGGGTCGGCGTCGTCTGCGCTGCCGGCTGCTCGCTGGAGAGATACTCGGTGTACGCCCAGCCCGTCTGCCCGTTGACCGTCACACCGGAGAAGCCATTGCTGACCTCACCCGTGAGCGTCGCCGAGGTGCCGCGCGAAAGCACGGTCACGACCGAGCTCGATGTCGCCGCGCCGGAGCGCAGGTTCAGCGCGTTCACCGCGACGTAGACCGTGCCGGTCGGACCGGTCTCGGTGGCCGGGGTGTCCTCGGAGTCATCCGGCACCGCAGTGGGTTCCGGCGTCGTCTGCTCTTCCGGCTCCGATGTGGTCGGGCCGCTCTGGCTCACGTACTCACCGTACGCCCATCCGGTCTGCCCGTTGTAGACGACCTCGTAGAAACCATTGCTCGTCGAACCGGTCAGCTCGAGCGATGCCGCATCCGGCATCACGACCAGCACGCCCGTCCACGTGCTGGCGCCGGAGCGCAGGTTCAGCGCGCCATCGATCACGTAGGCGACGCCCGTCGGACCGCCGGTCGAGACCGACGTGTCGACGCTGGAGCCATCCTCAAGCGCAAGGTACTGCCCGGAGACATAGCCCGTGGCATCGTTGTAGCGAACCGGATAGAAGCCATTCTCGGAGGAACCGAGAACCTCGACCGCATCGCCTCCCGGAATGACCGTCAGGATGGCGTAGTCCGTGCCCGGACCAATGCGGAAGTTCACCGCGCTGGTCGTCGTATCCGACGCCGCGAGCGTGGTGGACGGGATCGCGAAGAGTCCCGCGAAGAGGAGCGCAAAGAGGGTGACGATGGTGGTGATGCGATACGGCCGACGCGCGGTCAGCGATGTGCGAGCGTCCATCCAGCTCGAGCCAGGGGTGTTCGCAGGAATCAAGGGGAGCTCCTTCTGCCCTCGCCAGTCCCACGGTGCCCGCGCCGTGTCAATCAGCCTGATCCACACGTCTCGCGCAAGCGCATGCTTCCCATGCCGCCTCCCGGGTGATCAGCCAAATCACGTCCGTGAGCGGTGACGCAGACCGCGAGATCTCGCGGCCGGTCGGGTGCATCCGTGCCGAACCGACAGTTGGGTATGGTGCGTGATCGAAAAGTTCGTGTGACCCCGCGACACTCGTCCCTCCAACGATGTCGCGATATCGCAGGGGCGATATGCAGGAAATCGACCGGCATTCGGTCTCGGATTCCTGCAGCCAGGGCGCCATTCCGGCGCGCAAGCCCTGCTTGCGGACAACTCGACGCGGCGCGATACGTTCCCATCCTCCAGCCATGGACGTTCGGGACGTCGCCAACGTGTCACTCTTATCCCACACGACCCCGACGGGTGTCAACATGGCACACGCGGCGTCCGACGCAAATCCGCACGCAAAAGCGTCCGTACACACGTCCTCTTTCAATAATTGCTCATGTGTTACAGACAGCAATTCAGCGGTATGACGCCTGAAACCCGCAACGCTGACAGAAGCTGGCAGGAACCAGATCGTTGCGGAAACCTTCGCGATATCCGCGAAATGACGGGGGTCTCCGCATACGTACAGGTGTTCGTCCACCGGCGAATGCGGTCAGGGGCAGGAGGGACTCTCGCACGGGGCAAGAGGAGGGGATGTCGGGATATCACTGACCGTGAAGACAATTCGGCCAATCGTGCATCACTGCACATCTACCAGAAATCGAACCATTCCCAGCAATCACCAAGCCGATACGGAGGGAGACAATCGTGCCAGATCCACACGATTCCCCCGCTTCTTATGGAAGATGCGATCACGATCGACCGTTGCCATGCCCCGCCGACGGCCGCGTGGCAACGGTCGCCCATCGAAACTTGGTACACTCGATCTGATGTTCACCCGGCGTGGTCTGCGGTGCTCGTACGACAGGGAGAATATGACTCATGGTACGCATGGTTGAATGCGTCAAGCTCGGCCGAACGCTTCCCGGCCTCGACAAGCCCCCGTTCCCCGGAGAACTCGGCCAACGCATCTACGAACAGGTCTCGGCGGAGGGCTACGCGCTCTGGCTGCCACACATGACGATCCTGATCAATCACTACGCGCTGAACCCGGCCGATCCGGAAACGCGCGCCCTCCTGCGTCAGGAGATGAACGCCTTCTTCTTCGGCGAGGCGGTCGACACGGAGAACCTCACGCCCGATGACGTGACTCCCGCCACCTAGCGCGGACCCCGTGCGAACACCACAGGGGCGGATTCCCGAATCGGGAATCCGCCCCTGTTGCATGCAGCCCTCGGAGGTGGGAGATTACTCGCCCGTCTCGACGAACTGATCGCGCGCCGCGCTCGTGACCGTCGCCGCGCTCAGCTTGCCGAGCGTGCAGATGACGGTCGTGAACACGCCACCCTTGCCATCCGGCGTCACGGTGATGTCGCGCACGCGCAGGTTCGCGTAGGCACCGCCGGAGCGATCCTTGCCGAGCCACGTGTTCACGGCATCGAGCGCCGCGCCCGGATCGGCACTGGCATCTTCAGCATGGAAGAGAAATACCCGGGTATCGGCCGGGGAAAGATCGAACGCCATGGTGGAGTTCCTTTCATCAGATCGACAGCCGGCTTGAATTAGCTCGTTGGTGCATCACACTGCGGGCTGCGAAACCCTTATCGCCAGAGAAGCCCGCTGCCCATGCAGCGCTGACTCCTTCGTGTACGGAGTATACGAGGTCTCGCCGCTTGGAGTGATGTCGGAATTCGGTATGATGATCGTGATTGTGCCGTCATCCCGGAAGTTCGGACTTCCGGAGTCGTTGGGAGAGATCCAAACCGTGAGTATGCGTGTGCTGGTGATTGGCGGCGGAGGGCGCGAGCACGCGCTCGTCTGGAAGCTCGCCCAGAGTGAACGCGTGGGTGAGCTGATCTGCGCCCCGGGCAATGCCGGGATCGCCCAGATCGCCCCGTGCGTCGATATCCCCGCCCATCACATCGACGGGCTCGTGTCGCTCGCGAAACTGCGCAAGGTCGATCTCGTCGTGGTCGGACCGGAAGACCCGCTGGCCGCCGGCATCGCCGATCGCCTGCGCGAGGTGGGCATCGCCGTCGTCGGACCGAGTGCCGCCGCGAGCCGGATCGAGAGCAGCAAGTCGTGGGCGAAGGATCTGATGGCCGAGGCCGGCATCCCGACGGCGCGCTCGATCACCGTGCACGATCGGGAGACGGGTCACGCCGCGATCGACGAGCTGATCAATGCAGACGGCGGCATCGTCGTGAAGGCGGATGGGCTCGCCGCCGGCAAGGGCGTCGTCGTGGCGACGAGCCGATCGGAGGCGGAGCGCGCAATCGACGCGTTCATGTCGCGCCGCACACTCGGCGAGGCGGGCAAGACGGTCGTGCTCGAGGAGTTGCTCACGGGCATGGAGCTCTCCGTGCTCGCACTCACCGACGGCAAGACGATCTATCCGTTGACACCCTCGTGCGACTACAAGCGCGTGAACGACGGCGACGAGGGACCGAACACCGGCGGCATGGGTGCCTACACGCGCCCGGCGAGCGTCGATGCCGCACTGATGGCGCGTATCCAGGCGGAGATTCTCGAACCGACGATTGCGGCACTGGCGACGCGCGGCACGCCGATGAACGGCGTCCTCTACGCCGGGCTGATCCTGACGACAGATGGGCCGAAGGTGATCGAGTTCAACGCGCGCTTCGGCGATCCGGAGACGCAGGTGGTGTTGCCAACCTTTGACGGCGATCTCGGGCTCTACCTGGAGGCCGTCGCGGATGGCTGGCTCGACAAGCTCGATCCACCGACGATCTCGGGCTACGCGGTCGGGATCGGGATGTCATCCGGCGGTTACCCGGGACCGTACGAGACGGGCAAGGTGATCTCCGGGCTGCACGACGCGGCAATCCTGGAAGATGTGATCGTCTTCCACGCGGGCACGAAGGCGACCGAGGACGGCGAGGTCGTCACGGCGGGAGGGCGCGTGCTGAGCGTGGTCGGTCTCGGTGGCGATCTCCACGAGGCACGCGATCGCGCCTATGATGCGGTCACGCGCATCACGTTCGACGGCGCGCATCACCGCACGGACATCGCGGCGCGCGAACTCGTCTAGCGACGATCACCCTCGCGGACGCGGAACAGGCCGGCATCCGAGCACTCGGATGTCGGCCTGTTGCCGGTAGTCGCCTAGTGCGCGAAAGACTAGTAGCCTTCCGCCGTGAGCAGCGTGTCGAGCGTCGTCAGCAGCGATGCCACGTTCGTCAGCGACGCGGTCGCGCTCTCGAACGACGCCTCGTCCGTGGGATCGAGCAGGTAGGAGATGATCCCCACCGACACGTTCGCGAACTCGGTCACCAGCTCGCTGTAGGCATCGTCGATCTCGTCGTACCCACGCGGCGCATCGTAGACCGGCAGCGCGGCCCAGTTCGCGAGGATCGTCGTCAGTTCCTCGAAGTCCGCATCCGTCAGGTTCTCACCGGTCCCGAGGATCTCGAAGAAGCGATCAATCTCCGCCTGACGACCATCGACCTCACCGCGGATCGCCGTCAGATACTCGTCGGCATCCGCATCGACATCCCCACCGTCATCGTCGTCCTCTTCGGTCGGCTTCAGCTCCGGGGTGGGCGTCGGATCATCGTCGACATCGGCACCGCCCGCGTACTCATCGCCCTGACCGATCGCGATGTCGACCGTCACGAAGCGCTCGGCATCGTCCTCCGACGGCACGAGGATCACGCGCAGATCGCCGCGCGATCCGCCGACCTCGTAGTCGCGATACGTGCTGCGGGAGACCGCATCGCTGAGCAGATCGCTCTCGCCGAGGTAGATGAGTTCGCCACCATCGAGCTCGTCCGAACGGGAGTCGAGATCGACATCCTCCGGCAGGAAGCGCTCGGCACGGGAGAGCGCCCGCGACTCGGTCCAACTGCTGCGCGCATTCAGCTGGATGTGCAGCGCCTGATCGTCATCCCAGAACACGATCACCGTGTCGTACCCGCTGATGTCCTCGTAGATCTCGCCGATCGCAAAATCGTCCGCATCGCGATCGTCCGCAGGCTCGCCGTACTCGTCCTCCCACGCATCACGCGTGCCACCGAGCACCAGATCGAGCGCGTCATCCGCCTGACGATTCACGGCGGGGAGCTGCTTCTCGTTCGCCTGCCATATCGAGGTCGGGGTACTGGCCGACGCCACCACCGGCGTCACGAGGCCGATCAGGAGACTGATCAGCAAGGGTCCCACTCGGTTCTTCACCGTCGTTCTCCTCTCGTCCGGGTTGAATCCGGCACGCTTCCTGCCTGGCATGCACGCATGGTCCCCGGTCGAGGAATCGCGAACGCCTCCTCATCCCCTGACCCGGGATATCCGCCAGAACACCCCGGATCGATTGCGCACAGTACCTCTCCACTTTAAGACGGAACGACCGCCAGCGGGATGCTGACGGTCGTTCCGTTGGTCTACCAGATTCGGCACTTTCGGGCCGAACCCGCACCGAGAGCCTGGTTGCGAGAACGTCGCTCCGCCACAGGGAGGTCGTCGTCCTGAGCTTGTCGAAGCCCCCCCGTGCGAAGCGCTTCGGACGCAGCCCGAGCATGGACAACGCCTCAGCGTCGCGACGCGCAGGCGAGGACGTCTTGCGAGCTAGCGCGAGGTCGCCGGCTGCTCGATCTTGACCGGGGTGATCCAGTCCTGATGCTCGGTGCTCTTGCCGCGGAAGATGTCGAACAGGCGCTCGCTCAGCTGCTGCGCCACCGGGCCGCGCGTCCCGCCGCCGATGATGCGGTTGTCGATCTGCTCGATCCACGCCAGCTGCACGCCGGTGCCGCAGAAGAACGCCTCGTCGGCGATGTAGATCTCCGAACGGTCGATCGAGCGCTGCTCGATCGGGATGCCGGCCTCGGTCGCGAGCTGGATCAGCGAGCGGCGCGTGATGCCCTCGAGGATATCGCTCGTGATCGGCGGCGTCACCAGCGCACCATCACGCACGATGAAGAAGTTGCACGAGCTGCCCTCAGCCACCTTGCCACTCGCGTTCAGCATGATCGCGTCGTCGGCGCCCATCTCCTCGGCCTGATCCTTGGCGAACGAGGAGTTGATGTAGGAGCCGGTGATCTTGCCGCGGCTCGGGATCTGATTGTCCGACGCGCGCGTCCACGAGGTCACGATCGCCTTCTGACCGCGCGTGGTGTCGAGGTAGTCGCCCATCGGCATGAGGTAGATCGCGAGCTCGTCCTTCAGGTTGCGCAGGCGCGGCGTCAGCTGCACCGACGCCTTGTAGACGAACGGGCGGAAGTAGACATCACCCGTCGGCGCGTTGGCCCTGGTGACCTCGATCATCTTCTCGGCGAGCGTGTCGACCGTGAACGGAAGCTCCATGCGCAGCAGCTTCGCGGAGCGGAGGAGGCGCGCGCAATGCTCCTTCAGGCGGAAGATGTTGATGGTCTCGCCATCCTGGTCGAGGTACCCCCGAACACCCGCGAACGCACCCGTGCCGTACTGCAGCGCGTGCGTGCCGATGCTGACCTTCGCCTCGGAGAAGGGCACGATCTCGCCTTCAAAGAACGCATACTCGAAGATCTGGTCGAATGCCATGACGGATTCTGCTCCTGTGATACCCGGTCGGATACACCTTGCCGCCGGTTCTGCAAACGGTGGTCGGGGTCTGGCTGAAGGGGGCGCATCGTCACCACATCCTCGTCCCGAAGTGGGGATCATCGGGCATGCGGTTTCCTGCGGCAGCCAGGAGCCGGGACGTCCATACGGCGTAGTATCGCACAGCGATCCGTCGAGGGAATCCCTCGACGGATCGCTGTCGCGATCACCCTACTCCACGACGCCGACGACCTCGACATCCTTCCCCTGCGGACGCAGATGCGACGCCCAGATCACGAGCGCCGCCGCCCCGAGTGCCCCACCAAGCACCCCGATCGACTGCCCGGCCCGGAGACTCACCTCATCGACCACCCAGCCGCACACGAGGCCGCCGGCCGCCGCCCCGGTCGCCATCGCGGAGTTGAGCCATGCGAACGCCTCCGTCAGCGAGGAGGTCGGCACGATCCGCTCGAGCACGGTGTTCGTCGCGATCAGTGCCGGCGAGATCGAGAGACCGATAAAGATGCCGGCGATATACATCATCGGCATCGAGCTGGCGATCAGGATCGGGATCGTCCCGAGTCCCAGCCACCAGATGCCGATGCGCAGACGCGTGAACACGGATGCCCGCCAGCGGATCGATCCGTAGACCGCCGCCCCGATGAAGCTGCCGAATGCGAACAGCGCCGCGAGGACGCTCGTCATGCCGCGCGCGCCGTGATCCTCCGCGAACGCCACGATCACGATGTCCACCGTACCGAAGATGAATCCGACCGCGAACATCACGGTCGCGAGCACGCGCACCCCCGGGATCGCGATCGGCGAGGACGCCGACTGCGTGGGGTGTGGCGAGAGGCGGACATCGGCCTCGTCCGTCGCCGGCATCGCGGACTGCCGATAGAGCATCGCCGACGCGACGATCAGCACGCCGACCGCGACGAGCAGGCCGGCCGACGGATGTATGGAGACGCAGAGCGGCACCACGATGAGCGGGCCGATCACGAAGCCGGCCTCATCGGCCATGCTCTCCAGCGAGTAGGCGCGCTCCAGGGCGGGTCCCGAGCCGAGGCTGCGTGTCCATCGTGCGCGGCTGAACGAGCTGAACGGGATGTTCGAACCACCGATCAGTGCGCCACTCAGACACATCAGGATCGCGTTGCCGCCCCAGGTCGAGGTGATGACCAGCGCGATCATGCCGCCGGCGTGCGCGAGCGTCCCCCACAGGAGGATCGTCCGCTCGCCATACCGATCGGCGAGGCGCCCGATCCGCGGCGCGGCGACAGCACCGGTGATCGTCTGCACGGCGCCGACGAGACCGGCGAGGGCATACGACCCGGTGGTGAGCTGGACGAGCAGGATGCCGCCCATGATGCGCATCCCGAGGGGGATGCGTCCGAGAAATCCGGCGATGAAGAGACCGAGCGCCCCTGGCTGAGCCAGAAGCGCGCGGTATCCTGGAACTTCCTGATGTGACGACGTTGCGTGCATGTGACTCCCGAGCAGGCAGACTCCCGAATATGCAGATACGCCAGCATCGCATACGACACCGGCGTATCTGTTACCAACCTGTGATACGAATCAGCGCGTATGGCTCGTTGGGGTCTCCCGCTTGAGCCGCTCGAGGTCGATCTTCCCCTCGCCCTCGCTGTTGTTCAGCCGCGAGATCCGCTGAAACTTCTCGTCCTGCTCGATGTCCTTCGTGAAGATCCACTGCAGCACGAACGCAATGATTCCACCGATGATGATCGCCGACCACCAGCCCTCCGGTTCGAGGAGGAAGAGAAGCACCCCGAACGACACGCCCACGCCGACACCGGCGAGACGCAGCCGCTCCTTCTTGCCCAGATCACCCAGAAGCTTGTCCATAGGAACGTCCATTCTTCCTGAAAGCAGGACCATACACAACGCTTATGACGCCTGTTGCATCGTATTGTAGCCGGTCGGTCGCGCTTCGGAATGGCATCTTTTTCCATCGTCGTGATGCCGTTCCGCACACGGCGATGTGCGATGCTATCCGCAACGGCATCGCCCACATCACCACCGTGCATGGAAATGAGGACACCACCAATGGCAAAGAAGGCGGATCGCACACCGAAGGCCGTGCTCTGGGATCTGGACGGCACGCTGATCGACTCGGCGGAAGCGCACTGGCTCGCCTGGCAGGAGATCCTCGCGGGCGAGAACTACCCGATCACGTACGAGGAGTTCCTGCGCGGATTCGGGCGTCGCAACGACGAGGTGCTGCGCGAGTACTTCGGCGCGGATGCCGATCCGGCGCGTCTCGAGCAGATCGCGCAGGCGAAGGAGGAGCGCTACCGCGCGCACATCGAAGAGAACGGTGTCGAGATCCTGCCGGGGGTCGAGGACTGGCTCGGCTTCCTCGGGGAATCGGGGTGGCGACAGGCGATCACGTCATCGGCACCGATCGAGAATCTCGGCATCATCCTCGATGTCACCGGGCTCGCGCTCTTCTTCGATGCGGTCGTCGGGCGCGAGGATGTCACGAACGGCAAGCCGGACCCGGAGGTCTACCTCCTCGGTGCCGAACGTCTCGAGGTCGAGCCGCTCCGCGCGATCGTCGTCGAGGACGCGGCCGCCGGCGTGCAGGGGGCGCGAGCCGCGGGGATGGGCGTGATCGGTGTCGGACCGGGCCACGCGATCCTCGGCGCGGATGTCTCCGCCGAGCGCCTCGACGAGCTGGAGGACGACATCTTCGATCAGCTGCTGGCGCGCGGCCTGCCGACGACGTAGCGCGCGTCAGTCGGCGACGACATCCGCGACGGTCGCCTCGAGCGCCCGGATGGCGTCGGCGGGCGCGAGCGAGATCTGGAAGCCGCGCTGCCCGCCATTCACGAAGATACGCTCCTCATTCAGCGCCGACTGCTCGATCACCCCGGGCAGTCGGCGCTTCTGTGCGAACGGGCTGATCCCGCCGACCACGTAGCCGGTGAGGCGTTCGGCATCGGGCGGTGCGACCATCTTCGCGGTCTTCCCGCCGACGGCCGCGGCGAGCTTCTTCATGCTCACCTCGCGATGCGACGGGATCACGACGCAGACAGGCTTGCCATCGACCTCGGTGATGAGCGTCTTGAAGACGCGCTGCGGCGGCTCGCCGAGCGCCTCGGCGGCCTGCAATCCCTTGTGATCCGCCTCCGGATCGTACGCATGCGGATGCACCGTGAAGGGCACCTTGCGTTTCGTCAGCTCCTGCGTCGCCCGTGTCGTCTTGCTCACCGCTGCCCTCACCCCGATCTGTTCCCCACCAATTGCCTGCACGATACGCTGCGACAACGTCCATTCCGGGGACGGAGAGGCCATCCGTCCTGTGCCCGTCCGCGGCCCGAACGATCCGCCGCACGCATCCTCACGAGGATGGCACGCGCGGCGGCAGACTCACCTCCGCGATCGCGTGCATGCGGTCGCCGAAGCGACGGAACGTCTCCGCCAGATCGCGCGGCTCGATCACCTGCATCGGGAACGGCACGGCACTCATTCGCCACGCGAACCAGTCGAGACTCTCCGTCGACGAGAGCAGGCGCGTCTGCCCCTCCCCGATCGGCTCCAGCACCGCCAGGTCCGGCGAGATCTGCATCCGCACGCGCTCGATCGGCGCGTCGATCACGATCTCCACCTGATAGTCACTTCGCACCAGCGCCAGCGACGCCATCACCGCAGCCCGCACATCGAGCTGATCCGGCGGCGTGAATGTCGTCTCCAGCAGATCGACGCGCCGGATGCGATCGATGCGGAACGTCCGCGCATCCTGTCGCAGATGACAGTACCCGTGCAGATACCAGCGTCCATGATGCACCACGATCCCGTAGCAATCGACCTCCCGTGCCGATTCCTCGCCATCCGGACGTCCATAACGCAACCAGCAGCGCGTGGTCGTGAGCGTCGCCTGCGCGAGCGTGGCGAGCACGTTCGGATTCGGGAATGCCTGATCGGACCGATAGCCCAGCTCCGGCACCTGCATCGTCGAGCGGATCTGGGCGATGCGCTCGACCAGCTCCTTCGGCAAGACGCGTTCGATCTTCGCGAGCGCCTGCTGCACCGGCTGCGGCAGGTCCTCGCCATCACCCGTCCGCGTCGAGAGCAGCGCGATCACGAGGCCGATTGCCTCGTCCGGACGAAACATCAGCGGCGGCAGGCGGAAACCCGGACGCAGCCAGTAACCACCGGTGCGCCCCGCCATCGGCTCCACCGGGATACCCATGTCCTGCAACGTGATCACGTAGCGGCGGATCGTCCGCGTCGTCACGCCAAGCTCCTCGGCGAGGCGCGGGCCACTCATGCCGGGGTGATCCTGCAGGAGTTCCAGCAGCGCGAGAATCCGGCTCGCGGGTTTCGTGGCTTCCATCATCATGCACGCGCTCCCCACCCATGAGGCAGTCGCGAATCATTCGCCGCGACCACAAAAGAGGACTGAATCTGTCCCCATGATACTCCAAAATAGAACACACGATCGAAGGAGATCGTTCACGTTCCCGGACAGGAGGTTCATCATGGAGCAGTCTTCGACCTTTCAGTGGCGTCCCGATTCCGCCTTGCTCGTCATCGATGTCCAGGTCGGCGTCGTGGCCGATGGGCATGATCCCGACGGTGTCGTGCAGCGCATCAGCGAGCTGATCCGTCACGCCAATCAGCATGCCGTCCCCGTCATCTACGTGCAGCACGAGGAGCCCGACTACCCCGAGATGGCAGCAGGTTCCGCTGGCTGGCAGCTTCGCCCCGAGATCGCCCCGCACGATGGCGAACCGGTGATCGCCAAGCGCTACCCGGACGCCTTCGCCGACACGGAGCTCCGCCCGACACTCGACGCCGTGCAGGCGCAACATCTCGTCATCGTGGGCGCGCAGTCGGATGCCTGCATCCGCGCGACGACCTACCGCGCGATGATCGATGGCTACGACGTCACGCTCGTCAGCGATGCGCACACGACGACCGATCGCGAGTTCGAGGGCATCACGATCCCCGCCGCCCAGATCGTCGCCCACGTCAACGCCGCGACCCCGTGGATTCTCTACCCAGGACGTGCCCCGCAGCTCGTCCACACGGCCGACATCGTCGGCGTGCCGGCGACCATCTGATCGAAACGGAGCCGGATGCCGTGATCGCCTCAAGGAAGGACATCCCCATGTTGCCGCTGAACACCGATCTCATCCACCTTGCCGTCTGCGAACACCAGCTCCGACTCCGCCGCGACATCGCCGATGCCCGCACGGGTGTCGGCCCCATCCGCCGCGTCGTCGGTCGCGTGCTGCTCTGGAGCGGGCAGCGCCTCACCGCCGAATCGGACCTGCCCGCCGTCGCGATGCCGGATGTGCGTGAATCCCTGATCTTCCCTGCACCCGAGGTACTGCCAACCCGCGCGCATCTCGATCGCGCCGCCTGAAGAGGCGGCGGGAGGTGATTCCCATGACCCTGCTCCTCTTCGTGATCGCCCTCGTCGTCCTCTCTCCCCTCGCCCTGCGCTTCGGCGTCTGCACGCGGGATGACCAGCGCGAGATGCCGTGATCCTCCTGCACACGATCATCCACGCCCCGAACGCGCGCGACAGGCGGAGCGATCCGAACGGATCGTGGTACACTCTTCGTCGCAGTTGCGAGGATGCTCGTGATGGCGCCATAGCCAAGCGGCAAGGCACGGGTTTGCAAAACCCTGATCGCCGGTTCGAATCCGGCTGGCGCCTCCCATCAGTTCAGTCTCGGCACGAGGGACGCTCGATCAAGCGTCCCTCCTTCTGTATCCGCGGGCATCCGCACACGGCGCCATGGCCAAGTGGCAAGGCAGGGGTCTGCAAAATCCCGACCGCCGGTTCGAATCCGGCTGGCGCCTCCCAACACATCCATCACCCCAACGAGCGACATCTGTGGACGTCCCTCGTATCATGGTCACGGAATGTCGGCGCACGTCCGCGCCGCACCTGATCAGTCACCCGGATGGAGACCATGCCCGACCTCGACCCCACCACCACGACCCCATCAGCCACCACCGACGCGGAGGTGCGCCGCCGCAGCCTCGCCATCGCCTGGGGCGCAGGACTCTTCCTCGCGCTCGGCATCGGCATCCCGGTCGGCTTCGCCCTGCAGGACTGGCTGGTCGGCGGGCTTGTGGGCCTGGCCATCGGCATCTTCACCGTCGTCGGCTACCTGAAGGCCGGCGCCGATCACGCCGAGCGCCGCGCCGAACGCAAGCTGCGCGACGATCGCTACTCGCGTGAGGATCAGGACGACGAGGACGACGACGGCAGTTACTGATCACCGAGATTGACCCTCCCCACGATGCCGTCAAGGAGCCCTGCGTGACCGACTCGCCGACGCCCGATCCGTTCGCCACGGACACCGACTCGCCCGCCTATCGCCGCTGGCAGGAGATGCCGCCGATCCCGCACGAGGAGACGATCGGCACGCGCCGCGGCTTCGATGGTGGACTCCTGCATGTCCGCGTCGATGACGTCCGCCTGCCCTCGGGTACTCATTCGACGCGCGAAGTCGTGACGCATCCGGGATCGGTCGTGATCATCCCGGTGACGACTGATGGCGATGTCCTGCTGATCCGGCAGTGGCGTCATGTCACGGGACGCTACCAGATCGAGCTCCCGGCCGGGCACATCGATCCGGGCGAGCACTTCCTGACGAGTGCCGGGCGTGAGCTAATCGAAGAGACGGGACACACCGCCGGCAAGCTCCGCCACCTGACGACCGTCTTCATGAGCCCCGGCTACACGGAGGAGCGCACCGCCTTCGTCCTCGCGACCGGCTGCACGCCGATCGCGCACGAGGCGGATCAGGACGAGCCGATCGAGGTGATCCGCTTCGCGCTTGACGAGCTGCCGACGCTTCTCACGCCGGGCGACACCGCCATCGAGAACGCACAGACGATGCTCGGCGTCCTCTGGCTGCTGCGCCTCCAGGCGCACGGTGAGCTCTGATGTCGCGCCTCGTCTGCACCGTCTATGAGGACGGCACGCGCGTCTCGAATCCGCAATCACTGGCCGGCACGAAGGTCGAGCTCGAGGAGGAGAAGCGTCTCGCCTGGATCGAACTGACGCAGCCGGAACCACACGAGATCCGGAAGCTCGCCGATGCCTTCGATCTCCACCCGCTCGCCGTCGAGGATGCCCTGCTCGGACATCAGCGCGCGAAGCTGGAGCGCTACGGCCCGACGCTCTTCGCGGTGCTGCGACCCGCGCAGTACCACGATGCGGCGGAGGAAGTCGATTTCGGGGAGATCCATCTCTTCATCGGCACGAACTTCGCGATCACCATCGTGCAGGGGCATCGCTTCGATCTGCAGCGCGTACGCGAGCGCCTCGATCGCGACCCGACGCTGGTGCGGATGGGCCCGCAGGCGATCCTCTACGCGGTGCTGGATTTCGTGGTGGATGGGTACGCGCCGGTGGTCGCGGGGGTCGAGAAGGACATCGACGAGATCGAGGACCAGATCTTCGATCAGGGCAGCGAGATCTCGCAGCGCATCTACGAACTGGCGCGCGAGGTGCTCGGATTCCAGCGCGCGATCCATCCGCTGGTCGGGATGATCGCGGCGTTGCAGCGCGGCTTCGACAAGTACGCGGTCGACGTGGAACTCCGCCGCTCGATCACGGACGTCCTGGACCACGTGCTGCTGATCGACGGGCAGGTCGAGACGTTCCGGACGCTCCTGCAGAATGCGCTCACGGCGAACGCGACGCTCGTCTCGCAGCGCGAGAACGAGATCATGCGCGAGCTGACGGAGACGAGTCTGGCGCAGAACACGGACATGAAGCGCATCTCGTCATGGGCAGCGATCATCGTGACGCCGACACTGGTCGGGTCGATCTACGGGATGAACTTCGACCATATGCCCGAGCTGCACTGGCGCTACGGGTATCCGCTCTCGCTGATCGTGATGTTCGGGATGGCGATCATCCTGTACATCTCGTTCCGCCGCCGCGACTGGCTGTAGCAGAGCGGGCGGTGTGCGATCACGTCACCAATCGGGCTTCGCCCGAAGGCCACGACCAGCTACGCTGCGACGGAGGTGAAGGGGGTGGGGAAGGCTAGATCGTCGTGGACTGCTCGCGGGCCATCGTGATATAGGCCTGCAGTTCGTCGCTCGTCACCGGACCGATGCGGATCGTCGAGATGTTTCCGTTCGCATCGATGATGATCGTCGACGGATACCCCGGGATGCCGTACGCCTGCTCGATCGCGCCCTTCAGGTCGTTGCCGCCCTCGGTGTCGCGACCGATCGCGTACGTCACACCGTACGTCTCCGCGAAGGCACGCGCCTCGTCGTCCTTGTCGCTCTTCGCGCCGACCCCGACGAACACCACGTCATCCGGCGAGACCTCCGCGATCGATTCGATCGCCGGCATCTCGTCCTTGCACGGCCCGCACCACGATGCCCAGAAGTTGATGACCACGACCTTGCCCTTCTGCTCCGAGAGGGTGAACGTGCTGCCATCGAACAACGTCATCGTGAAGTCGTCCGCCGGACGATTCGCCTCGACCGTCTCCTCGGCCGCCGTATCGAGCGTCACGCGGTCGTCGTCATCATCCCCGTTCACGTACTGCGCGATCGCCAGCGCGGCCACCGCGATCACGATCACGAGACCTGTCAGGATCGACGAGAGCTTGCCGAACCGGCTGTAGCCGATCCGGCCATGCGCGCGCGCCTCGGGCTCGAAGTCGTCGTACTCGTACTCTTCCGCGAACGGACTGTCCGCGGGCGGAGGCGCGTACGCGAACGGCTTCTCCTTCGGGGAGGCCGGCGCCTCGGGCGCATCATCGGTGTTGGGGGACGTGTGCTGACTCAGGGGAGTGCCTCGATGATCGTCTCCAGCTCGGAGGCAAGTTCGTCATCATCACTGATCAGGATGGTGACGACATTGCTGCCCTGCGCCATGTGCAGGGATTCGCCCTTGCGGAGATCCGTATTGGATGGAGTCGTGATCTTCATCGTGTCGAGATCGATATCCGCCACTGCGGCCTCACGATCGGCCTCGGCCGAAGTTCGATCACTGTCATTGTAGATGAAGACCAGCACCGTCTCACCGTCGACCGTGAGCAGCTGCCCGACATCACCTGGCAGCTGATCCGAGCGCGCGGTACCACGCCCGAGGCTGGCATCCAGCCCGCCATCCTTGATGGCCTGCATCACCGCCCCGAGATCATTGCGCCCCGGTTCCGCCGTCGGCACGCGGATATCATCGTTGTCGCGCTCTTCGAGGTAGAGATATCCCGCCGCCACCGCGAACGCGATCGCGGCGAGGAAGAGCAGCGTGCTGAGAATGTGCGCGCCACGCTTGCGACGCCGACGCGTCGGTGGCACGGATCGTGAAGGTCCAACGGTGGATTGCGAACTCATGCGCACCACCCCGCCTGCACCGATACAACCGTCATGTGTCCTGTCTCCAATGGAGCGATCGTTCACCCACACGAACGATCGACGTTGCGTGCCGAAGCGGATGCCAGCCCGTGGCGAATCCGCAGCTGCCTATGGATACGTTCCATCGCGGCAGGTCGATGCATCGCGCTGGCGCGATATCGCAGCCGACATCGCGATGCTCCTCCACGCATCCCCATGGGGACAGATGGTACGTGATTGCGCGCCATCCGGCCAATTGCTGAAGGGATGGTGGGAGGAAGCCGGGAGCAATCAGTCCGAGATGCGGCATGGATGCACAACAAATCTATCACATCATGTTCATATCCGCACAACAAGTCATGCATATATCTGGATACTATGATATACTGACGCCAGTGAGGAGACCGATGGGGGTCTCCACCCAGAGCGTTGATGCAGAGAAAGAGGACAACCACCATGAACACGCTTCGCAAGATCTTCCGTTCCGCTTCGTTTGGTCCGAGCAGCAGCCGCTTCGAGCGCTACTACGGCAACATCCTGCAGTCTGGCAGCGGTTTCCCGACCGCCGATGAGGCCCGCAAGGATCTCAGCAGCTACGACCGCAGCTTCCTGCCGTACAGCTGGCCGCGCTAAGGGACCAGGCGCACCACACGATCACTCGGGTCGCGGCATGCATCTTCGCCCGCAGATCCCGCACGATGTTCCGATCCCACCGAGGGATCTGCAGAATCCGACACCGCACTCCTGCATCGCACATCGCGCTCGCCCCGAGTGATCCGCACCACTCCCTGACCGAAGACCCCGGAGGACAAGTCCTCCGGGGTCTTCGGCGTTTCACGATATGCACGTCTGGTGATGACACACTTCCAGCCCGCGCCATCACGGATTCGTAGCGGGTCAGCTCGTCTGACCCATCGGGCGCAGCCCGATCTGATGCCTCCGCACACCTGACTCCCGACCGTGAGGCCCTCCGCGTTCGAGTCACCAGCCACACAGGCGATAGCGACGGATTCCCCCTCCTCGTCCGTGCGCGATGTTCACGATCCGCTAGCGTCTCCCCAACAGGTCGTGCGACACTGGTATATGTGTGATAGCCGCTTACCTTTCAGGAGCAATGCATCGTGGTTCGCATCGGTACCTCAGATCTCGACATCTTCCCCCTCTCCCTCGGCGGCAATGTCTTCGGCTGGACCGCCGATCAGCAGACGTCCTTCGACATCCTCGACGCCTTCGTCGATGGTGGCGGCAACTTCGTCGACACCGCGGATGTCTACTCCGCGTGGATTCCGGGCAACTCCGGCGGCGAGTCCGAGACGATCATCGGCAACTGGATCGCCGCGCGTGGCAATCGCGACAAGGTGATCGTCGCGACCAAGGTCGCCTCCCACGCCGAGGCGCCGGGCACCTCCCGCGCGAGCGTCCTCAAGGGCGCGGACGACTCCCTCCGACGTCTGCAGACGGACTACATCGATCTCTACTACATCCACCGCGATCACCCGGAGACGCCGCTCGAGGAGACGATCGGTGCGCTCGACGAGCTCGTGAAGGCGGGCAAGGTCCGCGCGATCGCCGCATCGAACTTCACGGCGGATCGCCTCGCCGAGGCGCTCGCGGTCTCCGATCAGCTCGGCGCCGCGAAGTTCGTCGCCCTGCAGCCACACTACAACCTCGTCCATCGCGACGAGTTCGAGGGTGCCCTGCAGACGGTTGTCGCGGAGAATGGCCTCAGCACGATCCCGTACTACTCGCTCGCCAGCGGCTTCCTCACCGGCAAGTACCGTGACGACAACGCCGACAGCGACGGATCGCCGCGCGCCGGTGGTGCCCGCCAGTACCTGAACGAGCGCGGTCGTGCCGTCCTCGCCGCGCTCGACGAGATCTCCGCGGCACACGGCGCGTCCGTGACCTCGACCGCGCTCGCGTGGCTTCGCCAGCAGCCGACGGTCGTCGCCCCGATCGCGAGCGCCAGCAAGGTGTCGCAGGTCGCGGATCTCCTCGCCAGCGCGACGCTCACGCTGACGGACGACGAGATCGCGGCGCTGAACGCCGCCTCCGCCTCGTAGGTCACCACCACACACCACGCACAGCAATGCCCCGTCCGGAGCCATTCCGGACGGGGCATTGCTGTGCGAACTCTGTTCAGCGGGCCTACCCCTCGAGGAGCAGCGCCTCGGGATCCTCGAGCAGCTCCTTGATGCGCACCAGGAACTGCACCGCCTCGCGCCCATCGACCACGCGATGATCGTAGGAGAGCGCGACGTACATCATCGGACGGATGACGATCTCGCCATCCCGCACGACCGGGCGCTGCTGGATGCTGTGCATCCCGAGGATGCCGACCTGCGGCGTGTTCAGGATCGGTGTCGAGAGCAGCGATCCGAAGACGCCCCCGTTCGTGATCGTGAACGTGCCGCCCTGCAGCTCGCCCAGCGCGAGCGTGTTCTCGCGCGCCTTCGTGGCGAGCGCGAGAATCTCGCGCTCGATCTCCGCGAAGCTCTTGCGATCGGCATCGCGCACCACCGGCACCACGAGCCCCTCTTCCACACCGACCGCGATCCCGATGTCGTAGTAGTGCTTGTAGACCAGCTCGTTGCCCTGCAGCTCCGCATTCACCGCCGGGAACGCCTTCAACGCGCCGATCGACGCCTTCGTGAAGAACGACATGAAGCCGAGCCCGACCCCATGCTTCTCCTTGAAGGCATCCTTGCGCCGCTTGCGCACCTCCATGATCGCGGTCATGTCGACCTCGTTGAAGGTCGTCAGCATCGCCGCCGTCTGCTGCGCCTCGACCAGGCGCGTCGCGATCGTCTGGCGGCGACGCGAGAGGCGCACGCGCTCCTCGCGATCATTCGGCACGACCGGCGGGACGGGCGCCAATGCTGGCGAACTCGGCGCGGGAG
>Ga0164243_10002868_pt1 | contig 27987 bp, 26 predicted proteins | sample OricompcompostOP_FD_108781 | JGI IMG/M metagenome (GOLD analysis project Ga0164243, IMG submission 108781) | Organic Plus compost microbial communities from Emeryville, California, USA - Original compost - Organic plus compost (OP) | ecosystem: Engineered > Solid waste > Mixed feedstock >...
CCAGTCATACTTCATGAACGAGAACGAGTACACATGCGAGGGAATATCCACCTCACACCCCGGATACTGGTTATCCCGCCACGTGCCCCCGATATCCCCCGCCTGCTCGAACACCACGAACTGGGCACTCGTGGACCGCGACAACTTCACCGCCATCGCGATCCCCCCAAAACCCGAACCCACAATCGCCACACGCAGGCGGCGGCGGGCGCTCATCGGGTCCCCGGCATGACGGCCGCGGGAGAGGTCACCTCGGCGACGAAATCGGCGACGAGCCGGCCGATCTGCCCGGCCTGCGCCACCGCGCCGAAGTAGTAGCCGTCGGGGCGGGCGAGATAGGCGACGGCACCCAGACGGTCGAACTCGGCCGCGTAGCTGCCGTTCGCGTCGATCACGCTGCGGTCGATGAGGGCGCTGGCGGGCCCCTCATCCTGTCCGGGCGCGGTGATCTGGACGATCCGGCCGCCGACCCTCGCCAGCTGATCGCGCACCTCGTCGCTCAACCCCTCCGCTGCGGCGCGGGTGACGAGCAGCGCGCCGGTGCCGACGACGTCGTCGAAGCGGATCGGCTCATCGCCGGCGTGCGCGCTGACGAAGTACTGCGGCACGAGCGTCCCGGCCGGCGGGACGGCGACATTGTCCGGGCCTGCGTCCACGATCCCGCGCGTGAAGGCCGCGGCGGGCAGCTGCGGCAGGGCGAGGCTCGGGTCGCCCCGGTGCTGGAGCATCCGCTCGTCGCGCTTGCGGGCCTCCTCCTCGTCGAGCACGCAGATGACCTTCCCGAGCTCGACAGAGAAGCGGATGGCGTACTGGATGTGTTCCGCGCGTTCGGCGGTGTAGCTGTCCAGCAGCGAGAACGGCGCCGCTCCGGACAGGGCGAGGTCCAGCTTCCAGCTGAGGTTCGCCGCGTCCCGGATGCCCGAGCACAGTCCCTGACCGGCGAAGGGCGGCATCTGATGAGCCGAGTCGCCGGCGATCGCCACCCGGCCGCGGTACCAGTTCCGCGCCCACCGGGCTTGGAAGGTGTAGACGGCGCTGCGCTCGATGATCGCGTTGCTCTCGTCCAGCTGCCAGGGTTCGAGCAGTTCCCACACCTTCTCGGGCTGCCCGATCGTGGCCGGGTCCTCGCCCGGCATCACCATGAACTCCCAGCGGCGCCGTCCCCGGCCGCCGGGGACGACCGTGGTGGGGCGCTGCGGCGAGCAGATCTGGATGCTGCTGTCGCCCCAGTCCCGCTCGACGGTCGGGATGATGTCGACGATGAGCCAGTCGTAGAAGAAGCCCAGGTCCTCCATCTCGGTGCCCAGATGCCGGCGCACCAGCGAGTTCGCACCGTCCGCTCCGACGAGGAAACGGCCCCGGAGCGTCCCTGCGTCCGTGCCCGGGACGGCGCTGCCGTCGGGACGCACCTCCGTGTGCCGCAGCACGAGCTCGACCTGCTCGGGCGTCTCGCGGATGTCGACAGCCTCGACCCCGCGGGTGATGGTGATGAGCGGGTTGGCCTGCGCCTCCTCCTCCAGGAAGTCCTCGAGGTCGGGCTGGCTGAAGATGACGAGCTGCCAGCCAGGGGGCGCGAGCTGGGAACGGTCGAACAGCAGCAGGGTCTTTCCCTCGGCGTTGCGCCAGTCGTACCAGCGGGTGAGGGTGCCGATGCCCTGCAGCCGGTCGACCAGGCCCATGCGCTGGATGGTGCGCACCGCCTCCGCATCGAGCGTCACCGCGCGGGGGCGCTTGTAGGGCGTCGGCCAGCGCTCGGCGAGGCGCACCGACCAGCCCTTCTCGGCGAGCATGAGCGCCGTCACGAGCCCGACCGGGCCTGCGCCGAGCACGAGGACGTCCGCGTCGTGCTGCGCGCCCTCGGGCTGCCCGGCTGGCGGCTGCGGCTGCTCGCCCTGCGGCTGCGGCTGCCGCGCCGTCACGGCCGGGCCTCCGTGCCCACCCGGTTGCGCAGCAGCCCGACCCCGTCGATCTCGACCTCGACGACGTCCCCCTCGGCGAGGAAGGTCGGCGGGTCCCAGAACAGCCCGACGCCGCCGGGGGTTCCCGCGGCGATGATGTCGCCGGGCTCCAGCGGGGTGAAGGTCGAGATATAGGCGATGAGCTCGGCGACGGAGAACATCATGTCCGCGATCCGCGCGCGCTGGCGCTGCTCGCCGTTCACGCGCGTCGTGAGCCAGGCGGCCTCGAGATCGGGGACCTCGTCCGCCGTGACGAGGTAGGGGCCGATCGAGCCGGAGCGGTGCCAGTTCTTGCCGGGGATCCACTGCCCGGTGTGCTTCTGCCAGTCGCGCACGGAGCCCTCGTCGAAGCAGGAGTAGCCGTAGACCGCCTCGAGCGCGGTCTCGACGCCGACCCCGCGGGTGGGGCGGCCGATGACGACGGCGAGCTCGCCCTCGTAGTCGAAGCGCTCGCTCGCGCCGGGCTTGACGATCTCCGCCTCGTGCCCGACGTGGGCGTCGGGGAAGCGGGTGAAGATGGTGGGGTAGTCGGGCCGCTCGGATGCGAGCCGTGCCTCAGCGCGATGGGTGACGAAGTTCACGCCGGCGCAGACGACCTTGCCCAGCTCGACAGGAGGCAGCAGCGCGACCTCGCCGACAGGGAGCGGCTTCGCACCGGCTGCCGGGGCGGGCCGGGCGCCGCTGGCGATCAGCTCGCGGACGGTCGCGGGCGCGTCGTGCAACTCGCTGCGGTCGATGATGCCCTCGTCCGTGACGATCCCGTAGGAATCGCGACCGGCGCGGGTGTAACGGGCGATCTTCATCGATCCTCCAGGGGTCGGACGGGGTCGGACGGATGGCGCGAGCAGCGACGAGGGACATTTAACATTGTTATGACCGTTTTAGAAAATCCAGCTGGTATCGTCGCAGCATGGTCAAAAGAGCGGGATCGCAGACGCTCGCCGTGGACGTGTACGAGCGGCTGCGGGCGGCGATCCTCAGTGGGCGCTACGCGGCTGGGGAGCGGCTGCGCCCCAGCGAGCTGTGCATCGAGTACGGCGTGAGCTCCTCGGTCATCCGCGAGGCCCTGACCAGGCTGACCGAGCAGCGGCTCGCCGTGATCTCCCCCAACCGGGGCTTCAACGTCCTGCACAACCGCGACGACGACGTGCGCGAGCTCGTCGAGTTCCGCATCATCAACGAGACCGCCGCGCTGCGGCTGTCCGTCGAGCGCGGCGACGTCGAGTGGGAGAGCTCCGTGCTGGCTGCGCACCACCGGCTCAAGGCCGCCAGCGAGGACCCGGGCTACGGCTCGGAGCAGTGGTTCGTCGCCCACGGAGCCTTCCACCTCGCTCTGCTGTCCGCCTGCGGCAACTCCGTGCTGCTGGAGACCTGCCGCGACGTCCTCGCGGCCGGCGACCTGTATCTGCGCTGGAACCGGCGCAGCGGCGACGCCAGACCGGGCGCTCCGCTGGGCGGGCGCAACGTCGCGGCCGAGCATGCCGCGATCGCCGACGCCGTGCTGGCCCGTGACGCGGAGCGGGCCGCGGAGCTGTACCGCGCGCATCTGCAGCTGACCGCGGACCTCATGGGGCAGTCCCGGAAGGCCCGTGCCGCCGAGGCGGGCCCGGCCTCCTAGCGAGGCGCATAGCGTAGTTCTCCCGCATTCGCTTGTACATTTTGCAAAATCACGTTGGACTGGAGCGAAGGCTCCTGGCTAGACAAGGAAGTTGAGCATGGCCGTCGGCAGTATCTCCCAGATGGGCTACGTGGCCCTCCGCACCCGCGATCTCAAGGCCTCCATCGAGAACGTGACCGACATCCTCGGGCTGCGCCTGGTGGAGGACAGCGCGAAGAAGGCGTACCTCAGCGCCTCGGCGACCAGCCACGAGCTGATCTACATCCAGGACGAGGAGAACGCCGCGGATCACTACGGCGTGATCGCGCCGAACGCCGAGGAGCTCGAGGCGATCCGCGCGAAGGTCGAGGAGCGCGGCTTCCCGATCCTCAGCGAGAGCCCCATCGAGGACCACATCGAGGAGGGCTTCGCCTTCGTCGGCCCGGAGGGCCACAGCTGGCAGGTCTACCTGCCCAACCCCTGGCTGGATCACCGCTCCGGAGGCTTCGGCCCCGACCGCTACGGCCACATCAACCTCAAGGCGCAGGACTCGGCCGGCATGGCCCGCTTCCTCATGGAGGTCTTCGACTTCAAGCTCTCCGACCGCGTCGGCGAGGACAACGGGTTCTTCCTGCGCTGCAACCCGGAGCACCACGGCATCGCCGTCGTCAAGAACACCGTCTCCGGGTTGCACCACCACGCCTGGCTCACCCAGAGCATCGCCGACCTCGGCCGCCTGGGCGACCGTCTGGCTCGCGCCGGCCGCCGACTGCTGTGGGGGCCCGTGCGTCACGGGGCCGGCCACAACATCGCGGCGTACTTCGTCGAGCCCGCCGGCGGCGTCATCGAGCTGTACACCGACATGGAGCAGATCTTCGATCCCTTCCGCGAGCCGACCGTATGGGACCCGGACGACCTGTACTGGGTGAACCAGTGGGACGGGCAGCGCCCGCCCACCGTGCTCGACCACGGCTTCGCGCCCGTGGAGCGCAGGGCCGGGGCGGTGCGCTGATGGCGGCCGGGGCGCCGGGCCCGCGCTTCCGCCCGCCGGCACGCGAGGAGCTCTCCGAACGGCAGCAGGAGTTCTACCGGCTCTACACGACCGGTCCGCGCGCCTCGGCCTCTGCCGTCTTCCGTCTCTCCGACGAGGAGGGGAACCTCATGGGCCCTCCTGCCGCGTGGATCCTCGCCCCGGAGATCGGCCTGGCGCTGGAGCGCTTCGGGTATCAGATGCGCTACGGCATCCACGTCAGCGACAAGGCCCGCGAGGCGGCGATCCTCGCCGTGGGCTACGAGCTGCACAGTCCCTTCGAGCTCTACGCGCACGAACGGGCGGGCCGCGCAGCAGGCTGGACTGACGAGGATCTCGCCGCGATCGCCGCACGGCGCATGCCCGAGGGCGCGGACGAGCAGGTGCGCACCGTCCTCACGGTGGCCTGGACTCTGCTCGAGCGAGGGACGCTCTCGGAGGAGGAGTACGCGCAGGCCGAGGGCGTGCTCGGCGTGGAGCATCTCTTCGAGATCGTCACGCTCGTCGGCTACTACCGGATGGTGGCCATGCAGCTCGCGGTCTTCCGCATCCTGCCGCCCTCGGACTGAGCGCCGCTCCGCTCGCCCGTGCGCCGCATCGCCGCTGCGGAGTGGAGCCGAGGCGCGCTGCTCAGGCGGCCGGCGCGGCGGGGGAGGGGCGTCGGCCCAGCGCGGATAGGGGGCCGCGCAGCGCCTCGACGGCGTCGGCGAGCTCGCGCATCGCGGGCAGCGCGTCCGGCGCGAGCTCAGGCGCGGGCTCCGGGACCGTCCCGCGGAGGACGAGCCTCATCGCGCCCAGCCGCTGCGCGACGGCGGCCAGATCCCGCTGCGCCGCAGCAGACAGGGGGGACTCGGCGCGGATCCCGGAGGAGATCGCGTCCATCGTGTCCGCGAGCGCGCGCACGGCCGGGATGATCTCAGAGCGGTGGGAGGAGCCGGCCGGAACGCGGCGGCTGAGCCGTTCGGCCCGCAGGGTGGGCGCAAGCTGCACCAGCCGCTCCGTCTCGTCGGCCAGGCGACGGCGTGCCTCAGGGATGCCTGCCGGGTCCTTCACACAGCTCGCCAGGAGCTCGGCGATCGCGGCGAGGGCGTCCGTGGTGCGCCGTCGCAGGACGTCCCCGGTGCGCACGGGCAGGACGAACCAGGCGATCGCCGTCGCGATGACCCCGCCCAGGAGGATGGCGAGCAGGCGTGCGAGCAGGGCGGGCAGCGGCGCCACACCGGTCAGCTCCGAGACGAGCGAGAGCATGGCCGTCATCGCGGCCGCCCACCAGCCGTAGCCGGACGGCCTGAGCCACAGCCCGATCGCGAGGATGACCGCGATGCTCGCGACGATGAGGGCCGAGCCGCTCGCGTCGGGCCGGCCGGTGCCCGCCAGCAGCGCCACGAGCGCGAGCAGCGCGGCGAGGGCGGTGCCGCCGAGCCCGCCGACCGTGCGGTGCACGCCCTTGTAGAGAACGTCTCCGCGCCCGCGGTTCCCGCTGGCGACGATGAAGGCGGTGATGACGACCCAGGGCCAGTGGTCGCCGAACAGCAGTCGCCCCAGCAGGAAGGCGAGAGCCAGCCCCGCGGCCATCTGGATCGCCAGCCGGGCGTGGGCGCTCAGGCGGCCGGCGGTGCGCCCGGGCGCACGGGCGGGGGCGCCGGCACCGCCCGTGGACCGCGCCGGGGACAGCACCGGGGACAGCGCGGCGGCGCGTGTCCCGCCGGCCGGCGCTACGAGGCCGATCCTCCGCGCGAGCCATTGCAGGGCGATCGCCCAGAGCAGCGTGATCAGCGCGATCACGGGTGCCCAGAGGGCGAAGCCGCCGCCCTGCCCGGGCGGCACCGGGACGACGAGCACCGTGATGAGCGGCAGCGTGGCCAGCGTCCCGATCCGCTGCCAGGGGGGCCCGAAGCGGCGGATCCAGATGCCGCCGGAGATGACGAGCACGAACACCGCCGCGCCCGCCCACCATGCGCTCAGGAGCAGCCAGGCGACCCCGCCCGCCAACAGCGCCACCACCGGCACCGCGACCAGCGCGGCCCAGCGCTCGCGCGCGGAACGGCCCAGGCGCCGTTCGGTCAGCGAGATGGACAGCATCACAGCGAGGATCACCGCGCCGATGCCGATCCCCGTGAGCGCCCCGATGGCGGCAGCGCAGGCACCCGACACGAGGGCTGTGGCGAAGGCGACGGCGCCCCCGCGCGCGCGGAGGCCGCCCGGGTCTCGGAGGCTGCGGACGAGTTCCGTCCAGACGCTGGTGCTCGGCATGGCTGTGCCTCCATTCAACTCCTCTTCGCCGGGTGCTTCGTACACCCCGGCGCGGGGGCGGCAGCCGCGGGAGGGGGCTGAAGGGGGAGGCGCAGGGAAGGCGGAGAATCAGCCCCTCGGGTGCGGGCCCCGACACCCGGCAGCCCGGGGCCCAGGCCCGCATCCGCGGATCAAGCGTTCTCGCGGCGGAAGGTGCGCGTCCCGAACCAGATGCCGGCGGCGGCGAGCACCGCAGCCCAGAGCGAGCCCCAGAGAACAGTGAGGCTGTAGTCGGCCCCTGAGAACACGATGCGGATGGCGTCCACGATGTGCTTGGTGGGAATGATGTCGGAGACCGTCACCAGCCATTGCGGCGCGCCCGTCGCCAGCGAGATCGGCAGCAGGATGCCCGACAGCAGCAGCACCGGAAGCGCGATCGAGTTCAGCAGCGGGGCGAGCACGTCCTCGCTCTTCGTGGAGAGCGCGATGGCGTTCGAGGTGGAGGCGCAGGCCGCGCCCAGCAGCAAGGTGATCGCCAGGCCGAAGAGCATCCCGGGCAGGGAGCCGCGCATGCCGATGGCGAAGCCGACCCCGATGAGGATGACCCCCTGCACCGCGAGGACGAGCACGTCCCGGAGGATGCGGCCCAGCAGCAGCGAGGTGCGATTCGCCGGGGTGACCCGCTCGGACTCGATGACGCCGGCGCGCCACTCGGCGACGAGGTCGAAGCCGACGAACAACGAGCCGAAGATGCCCAGCTGCACGAGCAGGCCCGGTACGAACAGGGTGTACGCGTTGCTCGTCCCGAGAGCCCCGGCCAGCGGCTCGAGCAGCGGCCCGAACAGGAACAGGTAGATGAGCGGCTGGGCGAGCCCGATGAACACCCACAACGGGTTGCGCAGGCTGCGGCGCATGTGCCGCGAGAAGACGATCCCGGTGTCATGCCAGAAGCCGTTCATGCGGCCTCCTCCCTCAGGCTGCGACCGGTGAGCTCGAGGAACACGTCGTCGAGAGTGGGCCGGCGCACCTCGATGCCGGCCAGCCCGATGCCCTGCGCGTCCAGCGCGCGGACCAGCTCGGGGACCACGCGCCCCGCTCGCGGCGTGCGCAGGCGCAGGAGCGGCCCGTCCTGCTCGGCGGAGCCGATGCCCGCCACGGCGGCGGCCACGGCCAGCGCCAGCGGAGTGCTGCCCCGATCGGCCAGCTCCAGCTCGATGAGATCGCCCGAGAGCTGCGCCTTGAGCGCCTCGGGCGTGCCGTCCGCGACGATCCTTCCGTGGTCGATCACGAGCACCCGGTCGCACAGCGCGTCCGCCTCGTCGAGGTAGTGCGTGGTGAGGAAGACGGTCACGCCTCTCTCGTCGCGCAGCGCCCTGATGTGCTCCCAGAGGTTCGCCCGGGCCTGGGGGTCCAGGCCGGTGGTCGGCTCGTCGAGGAAGACGAGCCCGGGGTCGTGCACGAGGCCCATGGCGATGTCGAGCCGGCGGCGCTGACCGCCGGACATGTCGCGGGAGCGACGCGTCCACATGCCGTGGAGGTCCAGCTGTTCGAACAGCTCGCGACCGCGCGCCTCGACCCGCCGACGGTCCAGGCCGTACAGGCGCCCGTGCGCGAGCACCTCCTCACCGGCAGGCGACTCCGGCGAGGTCGATCCGCTCTGCGAGACGTAGCCGATGCGCCTGCGCACCTCGACCGGCTGCCGCGCCACGTCGAAGCCGGCGACAGCGGCGCTGCCCGAGCTGGGCCGCAGGAGCGTCGTGAGCATGCGCAGCGTGGTGGTCTTGCCCGCGCCGTTCGGCCCGAGGAAGCCGACGATCTCGCCCTCGGCGACGTCGAGGTCGACGCCGGCGACGGCGAGGACCTCGGAGCGGGATCGGCCCCTCCCGGTCTGGAAGGCGCGGGAGAGTCCGCGCGCGTGGATCATGGCTGCCTCCTCATCGAGATATATCGCGTCTTGCGCGAAAGTCACGATATATCGCGTCTGTCGCCGTGCGCAAGCGTAGCCTGGACCGATGACGAACAGGCTGGCGGAGGAGGCGAGCCCCTATCTGCGCTCGCATGCGCAGCAGCCCGTGGACTGGTGGCCCTGGGGCGAGGAGGCCTTCGCGGAGGCTGCGCGGCGGGACGTGCCCGTCCTCGTCTCGATCGGATACGCCACCTGCCATTGGTGCCATGTCATGGCCCGGGAGAGCTTCTCGGATCCGCAGCTCGCCGCCCTGATGAACGAGCGTCTCGTGGCGATCAAGGTGGATCGTGAGGAGCGGCCCGAGGTGGACGCCGCGCATCTGGCCGCTGCGGGCGCATTCACCCGCGAGCTGGGCTGGCCGCTGAACGTCTTCGTCACCCCGCAGGGCCGGCCGTTCTACGCTCTCACCTACGCGCCACCCCGGCCGGTGCCGGGGCACCCCTCCTTCCGCCAGGTCCTCGATGCCGTGCAGTCGGCATGGACCGAGCGGCGCGAGGAGGTCGAGCGCAGCGCCGCCGGGCTGACCGAGCTGCTCGCGCGAAGCGAGAGCTGGGGAGCGACGGGCGCATCGGGCGATCTGGCCGGTGCGTCCGGCGCCGACAGCGCGTTCCCGGCCGAGCTGGCCCAGCGCGTCAGCGCCGGACTCGACGCGGCCGTGACGGTCATCGAGCAGGCCGAGGACCGCGTCAACGGCGGGCTGGGCACCGGCGCGAAGTTCCCGATGGCGCCGTTGCTCGTCTTCCTCGGCGAGCGGGCGGGGGCCGGACTGGAGCTGGCCGTGCGGACCCTGGAGACCATCGCCGCCTCCGGGCTGCGCGACCCCGTCGAGGGCGGGTTCTTCCGCTACACCACGCGGCCGGACTGGACGGAGCCCCACTACGAGCGGATGCTCTACGACAACGCCGGTCTGCTCGAGGCGATCGCGACGCTGGCCGAACGCGGCCGCACCTCGGCGGCGCTTCAAGAGGCGGCCGAGGGCATCGTGCGCTTCCTGCGCGAGGTGCTCTGGCTGCCCGGCGCCGGTCTCGCCTCCGCGCAGGACTCGGAGAGCGCCATCGAGGGTCGGCGCAGCGAGGGCGGCTACTACCGGCTGGATGCGCAGGCCCGAGCCGCCCTCGAGCCGCCCGCACTGGACCGCAAGGTGCTCGCCGGCTGGAACGGCCTGGCCATCGCCGCGCTGGCGCGCGCCGGACGGGCGCTGCAGCGCCCGGACTGGATCGCCTTCGCCGTCGAGATCGGCGAGACGGTCCTCCGCACGCATCTGGCCTCTGGCGCCCCCGCGTCACTACGGCGCTCAGTGCTGGACGGGCAGGCCTCCCCGGCGCCGGCGACCCTCGAGGACTTCGGCCTGCTGGGTCTGGGGCTGCTGCGCGCCGGCCTGGCGAGCGGATCCGCTTCGCTGGCCGGCCAGGGCGAGGCGCTCGTGGCGGCCTGCTTCGACGAGGCCGGCGCCCTCGCGCCCGCCGCGGGTGGCGACCCGGTGCTCGCCGCCTCGGGCCTCGGGGCGGTGCGGGCCGAGGACGACGGCACCCTGCCCTCGGGCCGGGCCGCCGTGGCCCGCGCTGCGCTGCTGCTGCATGCGACCACGGGGCAGGCCGGTTGGCGGGAGCGCGCCGCGGCTGCCCTGGCGCCCGTCGCGGAGCGGGCGCTGGCCCAGCCGGTCGCCTTCGGCGCCACTCTTGCCGCGCTCGCGGCCCTCCTGGCACCGCTGCGGCAGCTCGTCGTCGTCCGCCCCGAGGGTCAGGCGGCGGGGACGAGCGGCTTCGAGCAGGCGCTGGCCGCCTTCTCCGGGGCTGCCGCGTCCGTGAGCGAGGAGCAGGCCGCGGAGCTCGCCGCGGCGGGCTTCGAGCTGTTCGCCGGGCGCGGCGCGCTGGAAGGGCGGGCCACCGCCTATCTGTGCGAGGACTTCGTCTGCCGGCTCCCGGCCACCGACCCGCAGCAGCTCGGGCGGGGATGAGCCCTCAGCCGGGGCTCAGCGGGGCGGGGTCAGCCGGCGGTGACGGGACCCCGGCGTCAGCCGGCTGTGACGAGGGGAAGCGCGTCGTCCAGCGCCCACTCGTACAGGGAGCCGTCATAGAGAAGCACCTCGTGCACGCCGGCGAGGCCGAGCGCGAGGGCGTCCGCGGCGGCCGCGATGCCCCCGCCGCAATAGACGACGACCGGCCTCGTGTCTCCGACGGCCGAGAAGACCTCGGCGAGGCGCGCGGGCGACTGGAAGGTGTTCGTCTCCCGGTCGACGACCGCCGGCAGCGGGGCGCTGATGCTCCCGGGGATGTGCCCGCCGCGCGCGCGACCCCCCGTCTCGCCGGCGAACTCTGCTCTGCTCGTGCCGCACACGAGCACGCCAGGGCGCTCGCCCGCGACGATCGCCGCGACGCCGTCCTTCCCGATCCAGAACCCTTCGCGCTCCTCGGGGATCGCATACTCCGCGGCCTCGGGCGCCACGTAGCCGGTGTCCACGCCGCGCTCCTCGCGGCGCCACGCGCTGAGCCCGCCGTCGAGGACGGCGATCGTGTCGTGCCCGAAGGAGCGGAACAGCCACCACAGCCGTGACGCCCACTGGCCCAAGCCGGAGTCGTAGACGATCACAGCCGTGTCCGGCGTGATCCCCAGCGCTCCCGCGGCCGTGGCGAAGCGCTCGGCGCCGGGCCGCGTGAACGGCAGCGGCGAGCCGGGCTCGGAGAAGGCCTCGATGAGATCGGCGAACAGCGCTCCCGGGACGTGGCCCTCGACGAGGTACTGCTCCTCGCCGGACACGTACGACTGCCCGCCGCCAGGATGCGGTGCGACGAGCACGCTCGCGTCGAGCACGACGAGCTCCTCGGCCCCCAGGTGGTCGAAGAGCCACTGGGTCGACACCAGCGGCGAGTCGAAGGCGAAACGTGCGCTGCCGGAAGGCCGCTCGGTCATCGGATCGTCTTCCGTGAGGTGATCTGGCCGGTGTCGAAGCCGAGCAGGTGCAGCCCGCCGTGGAAGCGCGCGTGCTCGATCTTGATGCAGCGGTCCATCACGACGTTCAGGCCGCGGGACTCCCCGTAGCGCGCCGCCTCCTCGTTCCAGATGCCCAGCTGCACCCAGACGGTCGGCGCGCCGACGGCGACGACCTCGTCCACCACGCTGGGGATGTCGCTCGCCTTGCGGAACACGTCCACGATGTCCGGCACCTCCGGCAGGGACGCCAGATCGGGGTAGGCCTTCTGACCGAGGATCTCGTCGGCGTTGGGGTTGACGAAGTAGACGCGGTAGTCCGTGGAGCGCAGGAGGTAGGTGCCCACGAAGTAGCTCGACCGGGCCGGGTTGGCCGAGGCGCCGACGACGGCGACCGATCGGGCGCTGCGCAGCAGCCCCAGCCGCTCCTTCGCGCTCGGCCCGTCCCAGCTGCGGTTCGAGCGCAGCAGCCGCGCCAGCGGCGAGTCCGCCGGGACCTCGCAGCTGAGCCCGTTGACGAGGCGGGCGGTGACGAGCTCTGCGGCATCCGCTCCCGCCGCCGTGCCGGTGGTCTCCGTGGCCGGGGCCGTGGTCTCGATGCTCATTGCGCTCCCTTCCGACGCGCCCTGTCGCCTATGCGGTGGCGATGGTCAGGGCCTGGTCGAGGTCGTAGATGATGTCCTCAGGGTCTTCCAACCCGACGCTGAGGCGGATGATTCCGGGCAGCACCCCGGCCTCCACGAGCTGCTGCTCGCTGAGCTGGGCGTGCGTGGTCGACGCGGGATGGATGATGAGCGTCTTCGCGTCGCCGATGTTCGCGAGGTGGCTGGCCAGGTTGACGTTCTCGATGAGCTTGCGGCCGACCTCGCGGCCGCCGGCCACCTCGAAGCTGAACACGGAGCCGGGCCCGAGGGGGAAGTACTTCGCGGCGCGATCGTGATGCGGGTGGTCCGGCAGGCCGGCCCAGTGCACGGCGGAGACGCGCGGATCGGCGGCGAGCCACTGCGCCACCGCGCGGGCGTTCTCCACGTGGGCGGTCATCCGGAAGGGGAGGGTCTCGACGCCCTGGGCGAGCAGGAAGGCCGAGTGCGCCGCGAGGACCGGGCCCATGTCGCGCAGCTGCTCGGCGCGCAGGCGGGTGAGGAAGGCGTACTCCCCGAAGTTGCCCGTCCAGCTCAGGTCCCCGTAGCTGGGCACCGGTGCGGTGAGCAGCGGGAACTTGGGACTGTGCCAGTCGAAGCGCCCGCTCTCCACGACGACGCCGCCGAGGGTGGTGCCGTGCCCGCCGAGGAACTTCGTGGCGGAATGGGTGACGATGTCCGCACCCCACTCGATGGGGCGGTTGAGGAAGGGGGTCGCGATGGTCGCGTCGACGATCAGCGGCAGCCCGGCGTCGTGCGCGACCTCGGCGAGCCCCTCGATGTCGGCGATCTCGCCCGAGGGGTTCGCGATGGACTCCACGAAGACCGCCTTGCTCGACTCCGTGATCGCGGCGGCGTAGTCGGCCGGGTCGCTGGAGGCCACGAAGGTGGTCTGCACACCGAAGCGCCGCAGTGCGACGTCGAGCTGGGTGATCGAGCCGCCGTAGAGGTTGGCCGAGGCGACGATGTGGTCGCCCGCCCCTGCGAGCGCGGCGAAGGTGATGTACTGCGCGGACAGCCCGCTGGCGGTTGCGACGGCGCCGAGGCCGCCCTCCAGGCTCGCGATGCGCTCCTCGAAGCTGGCCACCGTCGGGTTCGACAGGCGGGAGTAGATGTTGCCGTACTTGCGCAGGGCGAAGCGCTCGGCCGCGTCCGCCGTGTCGTCGAAGACGAAGGCGGTGGACTGGTAGATCGGCAGCGCCCGCGAGCCGTGCACCGCGTCGGGGATGTTCCCGGCGTGGATCGCGCGCGTGCGGAAGCCATATTCACGGTCGGCCATGCCCTCCACGCTAGTCGAGGCGGCCGACATGCCGCCTTCTGCTCGTCACAGGCCGCAACGCGCGCCCAGGCGGGTAGCGTCGGAGTGTGAGGACCGCTCCGGCGCTCGATGCGGTGGTCGTCGGCTCGGGCCCCAACGGGCTCGCCGCCGCGGTGACCCTCGCGCGCGCGGGCCTGTCCGTCGAGGTGCTGGAGGCGGAGGCCGCGATCGGCGGCGGCGCGCGCACGGACGAGCTCGAGCTCGTGGAAGGCGTCGCCCTCGAGCACGACGTCTGCTCCGCCGTGCACCCCCTCGCGGCGGCCTCCGAGTTCTTCCGCGGCTTCGACCTGGCCGCGCACGGCGTCGAGCTGCGCTACCCGGAGGCTTCCTTCGCGCAGCCGCTGGACGGCGGGCGCGCCGCGGTCGCCTACCGCGATCTCGAACGCACCGTGGAGGGCCTCGGCGCGGACGGGCCGGCGTGGCGCGGGCTGGTCGGCCGACTGTCCGCCCAGGCGCAGACCGTGCTCGCGCTCGCGCTCGGCGATCACCGATCGGTGCCAGCCGAGGCGCGCAGGCACCCGCTCACCGCCGCCTTCCTCGGCCTGGCCATCGCGGAGCAGGGCGGCTCGCTGTGGAACGCGCGCTTCCGGACGGACGCCGCCCCCGCCCTGCTGACCGGCGTCGCCTCCCACGCGATCACCGGGCTGCCCTCCTTCGCGGGAGCCGGCACGGCGCTGATGCTCTCCGCCCTCGCGCACGCGCCCTGGGGGTGGCCGCTGCCCGTCGGCGGCTCGCGGGCGATCACCGCGGCGCTGGCGGCCGAGCTCCTCGCCCTCGGCGGCGTCGTCCGCACGGGCGTGCGGGTGCGATCCGAGGCGGATCTTCCGCCAGCGCGCGCGACCGTCTTCGACACCTCCGCCTTCGCCCTGCTGTCCATCTACTCGGGCCGGCTGGAGGCCGCGGACGCCGGCAGCAGAGCCCGTCGCTGGGCGCGGGGCGTGCGCAGGCTCGGCCTGGGCAACGCCGCCGCGAAGGTCGACTTCGTGCTGTCCGGGCCGGTTCCCTGGGCCGCGCCGGAGGTGCGTCTCGCGGGCACGGTGCATCTGGGCGGCGATCGCGCGCAGATGGTGCAGGCCGAGGCGGAGGTCGCCGCGGGACGGCATGCCGAGCGCCCCGTCGTCCTCGTCAGCGACCCCGTCGTGGTCGACCCGGGCCGGCAGCGATCAGGGCTGCGCCCGCTGTGGAGCTACACCCACGTCCCCCGCGGGTCCACCGTCGACCCCACCGCTGCCGTCACCGCGCAGATCGAGCGCTTCGCCCCGGGCTTCCGTGAGCTCGTCGTCGCGGCACGGGCGATCCCCGCCGCGCAGATGCCCGAGCACAACGCCAACTACCTCGCCGGGGACATCGGTGCGGGACGGGTCACGATGGCTCGCATGCTCGCGCGCCCCACCCCGGCCTGGGATCCCTATGCCGGTCCCTTCCCCGGGACGTGGCTGTGCTCCGCCTCGGCGGTTCCCGGGCCCGGGGTGCACGGGATGGGCGGTCTGCACGCCGCCCGGCGGGTGCTGCGGGCCCTCGGCGCGCCGGAGCGGCCGGGGCCGGAGCGCTAGACCCAGCTCGGGAACCACATGTGCAGCTGCCAGAACGGGAACGGGACGGTCAGTCCCGTCCAGATCGGGTAGAAGAAGGCGCTGAGCAGAACCGCGGCCGCGAGGAAGATCGCCACCACACGGATGCCGACGAGGCGGCGGGCCGGAGGATCGTGCCTGCTGCCGAGGATGCGTCCCAGCACGATCGCGAGCGCGATCGCCATGAACGGCGCGTAGGAGACGGTGTAGAACTCGAAGACGGCGGAACGGCCCCAGGCCGCCGCGATCCACGGCAGGTAGCCGCCGCCGAGGATCGCCAGCACCAGTCCGGAGGCGCCGTCGCGCCGGCGCAGCAGCAGCCAGACCAGGACGAAGCCGGCCACGAGCGCCCCCCACCAGATCAGCGGGTTCGAGATGCTCGTGATCGCCTGCGCGCAGTTGACCGAGGAGTCGCAGCCGGGGGTGCCGGCGTTCAGCCCTTGGTAGTACATGCTCGTGGGGCGCAGCAGGATCGGCCAGCCCAGCGGGCTGGTCGCATAGGGGTGCGGCTGGTCGAGGGTGGAATGCCACTGGTACATCTGCTGGTGGTAGTGCCAGAGGCTCTGCAGGGAGCGCGGCACCCACGACCAGAAGCCGGTCGCGGCGTTGCCGCCCGTGTCGGCCCAGTCCCGGTCCCAGCCGTCGGAGCTGAGGAACCAGCCGGTCCAGGTGGCGAGGTAGCTCACCACCGCGAGCGGGACGAGCATGACGAAGGACGCGAGGCCCTGGGTGAGGATCCCGGCGCTGAACCACGCCCGCAGGCCGTGCCGCCGCCGCGCGATCATGTCCGCGACCACGAGGTAGACGCCCATGCCCGCGAGGAAGTACAGGCCGTTCCACTTCACCCCGCAGGCCAGGCCGAAGACGATCCCCGCCGCGTACAGCCATGGCCTGCGCCAGAACACGGGGCCCCAGTCGCCGCGCCGCTCCGGGGGGATGCCGGCCTGCTCGCTCTCCCACTGCGCCCAGAGCCGCGCGAGCTGAGCCCGGTCGAGCACGATGAGCCCGAAGCCGGCCACGACGAAGAACGCGAGCACGCCGTCCAGCAGCGCGACGCGGCTCATCACGATGTCGATCCCGTCGATGCCGACGAGCAGCCCGGCGATGACCGCCAGCAGCGTCGAGCCCAGCAGCTTGCGCGTGATCAGCGCGATGAGCAGGACGATGAGGCTGCCGAGGACGGCCGTGGCGATGCGCCAGCCCACGGGGTCCGAGGCGCCGAACAGCCACATCCCCAGGCCGATGATCCACTTGCCCAAGGGCGGGTGGACCGCGTACGAGCCGGCGTCCTGCAGCTGGGCGAGCACGTCGGGGTCCATCGTCAGGGGCAGGCCGCTGGGCCAGCTCGTGGGTGCGCCGTTGACCCACTGGCTGTACGCGTCGCGCACGTAGTAGATCTCGTCGAACACGAGGGTGGACGGGTGGCCCAGGTTCCAGACCCGCAGCACCAGGGCCAGCAGTGCGACGCCGATCGGGCCGCCCCAGTACCAGAGTCGGAAAGCCGCAGGGCTCGCCAGCACGCGCCCCCACCAGGCGTCGATCCTCAGCAGCGGACGGGGCGCCTCGGGAGCCGGCGCGTCCTCGACCCGAGGGGCGTGCTCGACGCGAGGGGCGTGCTCGCGCGATCGGGCGGGGTCGGCGCCGGGCGCGGACTCGTCGCCCGCTGCGGGCTCGGTCGCGAGCACCGCGTCGAAGGAGCGGGGTCCGGCGGCGTCCGCGGCCTGCGCCGCAGGGCCCGCGTCGCCCGCGCGCGGGGTCTCGGGGCTGGACACCCTGTCATGCTAGGGGACGTGATCATCCTGGCCGCCACGCCGATCGGGAACCTCGGAGACGCCTCTGCGCGGCTGGTGCGCGCGCTGGGCTCCGTGCCGGTGGTGGCGGCGGAGGACACCCGCACCGCTCAGCGGCTGCTGAGCGCCCTGGAGGTGCCGGCCAGGCCCCGACTGCTCAGCATGCACGAGCACAATGAGCGCGAGCGCGCGGCCGAGCTGGTGGCGCTCGCCCGCGATCAGGACGTCCTCGTGCTCACCGACGCGGGCATGCCTGCGGTCTCCGATCCCGGCTACCGGCTCGTCGCCGCTGCGGCGGAGGCGGGGGTGCCGGTGACCGTGCTGCCCGGTCCTTCCGCGGTGCTCGCAGCGCTGGCGGTGTCGGGCCTGCCGACGGATCGCTTCGCCTTCGAAGGATTCCCGCCTCGCAAGCCCTCCGAGCGGAGAGCGGCCTTCGCCGCCCTGGCGAGCGAGCCGCGCACGCTGGTGCTCTTCGAGGCCCCGCATCGTCTGCCTGAGACGCTGGCCGATCTGGCAGAGGCCTTCGGCCCCGATCGTGCGGCCTGCGTCTGCCGCGAGCTGACGAAGCTCCACGAGGAGGTCCGGCGCGGCTCGCTTGCCGAGCTCGCGGCGTGGGCGGCGGAGGGCGTGCGCGGGGAGATCTGCGTCGTCGTCGCCGGCGCGCCGGCCCGGCCGGCGGACCCCGAGGCGGCGCTCGAGGAGGTTCTCGCGCTCGTGTCCTCCGGGCTCAGGCTCAAGGAGGCGACCGCCGCGGTCGCGGCAGCGACCGGGCTATCGTCCCGGGAGCTCTACGGGAGGGCGCTGCAGAGCAGGGCAGGGCGGCGGAGCTCCAGGGGCTCCGCGAGCTCCGGGGGCTCCGGGGCGGGATGACTGCGGTCAGCCCGCAGGCCCTCCTGGACGAATGGCGCCTGACGCCGGAGGGAGGTCCGTTCCCCGGCACGCGCGCCCTGGTCCTCCCCGTGCGGACGGAGGACGGGCAGCCGGCCGTGCTCAAGCTCGTCCCGCCCGGACGGGGGGCGTCCGCGGAGCACCTCGCCCTGCAGCACTGGCACGGCGAGGGTGCGGTGCGCCTGCTGCGCGCCGATCCTCGCCGGGCCGCGCTGCTGCTGGAGAGGCTGCACCCGGAGGACCTCCGCCGGCTGGGAGATCTCGAGGCCTGCGCGATCGTGGGCGGGCTGTACCGGCGGCTGCACCGCCGGGCCGGCCCGCAGTATCGCCCGCTCTCCTCCTGCGTGCAGGGCTGGGCGGCCGAACTCGCCGCCCTGCCGCGGGACGCGGCGGTGCCGCGTCGACTCGTCGAGCAGGCGGGCGCGCTGTGCCGCGACTTCGCCTCGGATGCGGGCACCGACGGCAGGCTCATCCACACCGAGCTGCACTACGCGAAGGTGCTCGCCGCCGACCGGGAGCCGTGGCTGGCGATCGCCCCGGAGCCCCTGTCCGGGGACCCTCACTTCGAGCCGGCTCCGCTGCTGTGGCACCGTTGGGAGGAGCTGGGCCGCGAGCTGCGCGCGGGTCTGCGACGCCGCCTCGAGACGGTCGTGGAGGCGGCGGGCCTGGAGCTCGAGCGCGCTCGCGACTGGGCTGTGGTCCGTGCCGTCCGGTACGGGGTGCAGGGCGGGGGCGATCCCGAGCGCGTGACCCGTGCCGTGACGCTCGTGAAAGCCTTGCAGCCATAGCCCGCGCCGCCCCCGCCCGCCTCACTCCTGCAAAGGTTCACTCCTGCACGGCTCTCCTCTGCGCAGCGTCACTCCTGCACAGGATCCGGGCGACGAGGGGCATCCACTAACACGCCAGCCGCCGCGCCGCGCGTCCCGGCCTGCGCCTACCGTCGCCGCATGACCCATTCCACCGATCGAGCTCCCCTCGCGCTCCCGCGTGCTCTGCCCGCTGGTGCCTGCTACTCCCATGAGTCGGCTGCTCGGCTCCATGGTCTGCCGCTGGCTCCCGGCGCCCTGTCCGAGCTCGTGCATCTCACCACGCCCGAGGGCGCGACGGAAGGGGTTCCGCCGCCGTTCCGCTCCGCGCCTGGCGGCGATGTCCTCCGTTACCGTGGCGGCCCGATTGCGGACCGCACGCTGATCGCCGGCCTGCCCGTCACCGGGGTCGCCCGCACGCTCGCTGACCTGGCCGTGGCCCGCAGCCTGTCCGTCTCCATTCCGACCATCGACGCGGCGCTGCACCGCGGTCTGTGCGATCGGCACGAGATCGTCGCGCAGCTCGCACTGCATCATCGCCCTCATGCCGCGCGCGGCTACACCGCGATCGCTCGCTCGGACGGGCGGTCCGGCTCGGTGGCGGCGTCGCGGGCGCGGATCCTCGTCCACGACCTGGGCCTGGCTCTGCCGGAGCCCGGCTTCCGGGTGCGCGATGCCCGGGGAGCGATGACCTTCGAACTGGCCTGGCCCGTGTGCCGGCTCGTGCTCGAGCTGTGCGGGGCCGCGCCGTCCGCTGCCGGGGGCGGTCCCGAAGATGCTCTCGGGGAGGATCGTGAAGAGGGTCGCGCGGAGGTTCGCGAGGAGCGGTTGAGCGCGATCGGATTCCGGCTCCTGCGGCTCGGCCTGGAGGAACTCGAGCGGCCGCAGCAGCTGCGGCGGAAGCTGCGAGCCGCCGGCGTCCCGTACCGGGCGGGCGATCCGCGCGAGCCCCGCCCCGCCGACCCTCGGGGCCCTGTCACACGCAAAGGGCGTAGTGCCCGCTCGCCGTAGGATTGAGGGCATGCCCAGCGGCGAATCCTTCTACATCACGACGCCGATCTTCTACGTCAACGACGTCCCGCACATCGGGCACGCCTACACGGAGGTCGCCGCGGATGTGCTCGCCCGCTGGCACCGTCAGGCAGGCGACGACACCTGGCTGCTCACCGGGACGGACGAGCACGGGCAGAAGATCCTGCGCACCGCCACCGCCAACGGGCTGAGCCCCAAGGAGTGGGCCGACAAGCTGGTCGCCGAGGCCTGGCAGCCGCTGCTCAGCACCCTCGACATCGCCAACGACGACTTCATCCGCACCACCGAGCCGCGGCACGAGCAGAACGTCCAGCGCTTCCTGCAGCGTCTCTACGACGAGGGCCACATCTACGCGGGCGAGTATGAGGCCTGGTACTGCGTGGGCTGCGAGGAGTTCAAGCCCGAGTCGGAGATCGTCGAGGGGGTGGGAGAGTTCGCGGGCCAGAAGGTCTGCGCGATCCACTCCAAGCCCCTGGAGCTCCTGCACGAGAAGAACTACTTCTTCCGCATGAGCGCCTTCCAGGATCGGCTGCTCCGGCTCTACGAGGAGCAGCCGGACTTCGTGCAGCCGGCGAGCGCCCGCAACGAGGTCGTCGCCTTCGTGCAGCAGGGGCTGCAGGACTTGTCGATCTCCCGTTCCAGCTTCGACTGGGGCATCCCGATCCCCTGGGACGAGACGCACATCACCTACGTGTGGTTCGACGCGCTGCTGAACTACATCACCGCCGTCGGATTCGGCGAGCCGGACGCCCCGGCGCAGGAGCGCTTCAGCAGGCGGTGGCCCGCAGTGCACCTGGTGGGCAAGGACATCCTCCGCTTCCACGCTGTCATCTGGCCGGCGATGCTCATGGCAGCGGGGCTGCCGGTGCCGCGCAGGGTGTTCGGGCACGGCTGGCTGCTCGTGGGCGGCGAGAAGATGTCGAAGTCGAAGCTCACGGGCATCGCACCGAACGAGATCACGGACACCTTCGGCACCGACGCCTTCCGCTACTACTTCATGCGCGCGATCAGCTTCGGGCAGGACGGCTCCTTCAGCTGGGAGGACCTCAGCGCCCGCTACAACGCGGAGCTCGCCAACGGCTTCGGCAATCTCGCGAGCCGAGTGCTCGCCATGGTCGCCCGCTACTTCGACGGCGTCGTGCCCGCGCCCGGGGAGCCGACCCAGCCGGAGCTGGCCATCCAGGAGATCGTGGCAGGCGCGGTGGCGGAGGCCGACGACGCGATGGAGCGCTTCGCGATCCATGAGGCGATCGCCGGCATCTGGACCATCGTCGACGCGCTCAACGGGTACATCACGGACGAGGAGCCGTGGGTGCTCGCGAAGGACCCGGCCAAGCGGCAGCGGCTGGCGACCGTCCTGTACACCGCGATGGAGGGCCTGCGCGCGCTCGCCGTCCTCCTCGCTCCGGTGATCCCCGAAGCCACGCGCCGGCTCTGGGCGGCTCTGGGCGCCTTGGAGGCGCTGGGTCCCCTCGCCGAGCAGCCGATCCGGGAGGCCGGTAGCTGGGGCAGGCTTCCTGCCGGCGCGCAGATCGGCGAGCTGGAGGCCCTGTTCCCGCGGGTGGAGGCGGACGAGGCGGCGTGAGCCCGCAGAGTCCCCAGATCCCGGGTGCCGCCCCGGAGCCGGGAGCCCCGCAGGCCCCGTCGCAGCCGCAGCGCCCGCGGGGGGCGGCTGAGCAGTACCCTCCGCTGCCCGAGCCGCTGCCCGTGGCCGTCTACGACAACCACACCCATCTGGAGCTCGGCGACGAGCATGCCAGCCTCGACCCGTCCGCGAGCCTGGACGCCGCCCAGTCGGTGGGGGTGAAGGGCATCGTGCAAGTGGGCACGGACCTGCCCACGAGCGTCTGGTCGGCCCGGCTGGCCGCGTCCGACAGCCGCGTGCTCGCCGCCGTCGCCCTGCACCCCAATGAGGCTCCCCGGCTGGAGGCCCGCGGCGAGCTGGATGACGCGCTCGAGCAGATCGCCGCCCTCGCGGCACAGCCGCGGGTGCGGGCGATCGGCGAGACCGGCCTGGACTTCTTCCGCACCGGCGAGGACGGCCGCGAGGCCCAGCATCGCTCCTTCGAGGCGCACATCGCCATCGCGAAGCAGCACGATCTCGCGCTGCAGATCCACGACCGGGACGCGCACGAGCAGCTCGTGCGCACCCTGCGGCGCGTCGGCGCACCCGAGCGCACCGTCCTGCACTGCTTCTCCGGCGACGAGGAGCTCGCTCGCATCTGCGCCGACGAGGGCTGGTTCCTCTCCATCGCGGGGACCGTGACCTTCAAGAACGCTCCCAATGTCCGGCGGGCGCTGGCCGTCGCCCCGCGCGAGCTGCTCCTGGTCGAGACCGACGCCCCCTACCTCACCCCGGCGCCGTACCGGGGCCGCCCGAACGCTCCGTACCTCATCCCGCACACCCTGCGCGCGATGGCGGCGGAGCTCGGCGCCGATCCCGCAGAGCTCGGCGCGCAGATCGCCGCGAACACCGAGCGCGCCTACGGGCGCTGGGACGCCTGATGGAAGGAGCCCTGCTCGGGGCGGCGGAGGTCCGCCGTCTGGCCGAAGGGCTTGAGCTGCGGCCGACGAAGAAGCTCGGGCAGAACTTCGTGCACGACGCCAACACCGTCCGGCGCATCGTGGAGATCGCGGGCGTGCAGCGCGGCGAGAGCGTGCTGGAGGTGGGGCCCGGTCTCGGCTCACTCACCCTGGGGATCCTGGAGGCCGGCGCCGGCGTCGTCGCGGTCGAGATCGACCGGCGGCTGGCAGCGCTGCTGCCGGAGACCGTCCAGCGCCATCAGCCGGGCGCGAAGCTCACCGTCGTGGCAGCGGACGCGCTCGCGGTGCGCGAACTGCCCGGCCAGCCCACGCGCCTGGTCGCGAACCTGCCGTACAACGTCTCGGTGCCGGTGCTGCTGCACCTGCTGGAGACCTTCCCGGCGCTGCGCTCCGCCGTCGTCATGGTGCAGGCTGAGGTCGGCGAGCGCGTCGCCGCGGCGCCGGGCAGCAGGGTCTACGGTGCGCCCAGCGTGAAGGCCGCCTGGTACGGCTCGTGGCGGCTGGCCGGGACCGTCTCGCGCCAGGTCTTCTGGCCCGTGCCCAACGTGGACTCGGTCCTCGTCGGCTTCGAGCGGGGGCTGCCGCCCGGCGACGAGGACGAGCGCCTGCGCGTGTTCGAGCTCGTGGAGGCCGCCTTCGGGCAGCGCCGCAAGATGCTCAGGCAGTCGCTGCAGGCGCAGCTGGGGGCAGCGGGAACGGCCGAGGCCTCGGCGATCCTCGAATCGGCGGGGATCGAGCCGACGAGCCGGGGCGAGCAGCTGTCCCTGGGCGACTTCCTCGCGATCGCGCGAGCGGCGGGCCCGGGCCCGGTCCCCGGCGCGGCACGGTAGCTTGGAGGCATGGCGGCCACGGCGGAGGGGAACACCGTGCACGTGCGGGCGCCGGGCAAGATCAATCTGCTGCTGCGCGTCGGGGCCCCGCAGTCCGACGGATACCACGAGATCGCGACCGCCTACCAGGCCGTCGGACTGTACGAGGAGCTCTGGGCCAGCCACGCCCGGGACATCACCGTCGCCGTCCGGGGCACGCGTGCGGCGGGCGCACCGCTGGGCGAGGACAACCTCGCCGTCCGCGCCGCGCGCCTGCTGGCCGCCGCGGCGGACTACCGCGGCGGCGCGGACCTTGTCATCGAGAAGAACGTGCCCGTCGCCGGCGGCATGGGCGGCGGATCGGCTGACGCCGCTGCCGCGCTCGTGGCCTGCGACGCGCTGTGGGGCACCGGGCTCGGCCGCGACGATCTCGCATCGCTCGCCGCCCGGCTGGGCGCCGACGTCCCCTTCGCCCTGCTCGGCGGCTCCGCGATCGGCACCGGCCGCGGCGACGAGCTCAGCCCCGCCCTGGCCAAGGGGGGTTTCCACTGGGTGCTCGTCTTCGCCGACGAGGGGCTGTCCACCGCCGCCGTCTACGCCGAGCTCGACCGGCTGCGCGAGGTTACCCCCGATGTCGCCGCGCACTCCGCGCCGACCGTCGATCCGCTCGTGCTGCAGGCGCTGCGCGCGGGAGACCCGGAGCTGCTGTCCGAGGCGATGCGCAACGACCTTCAGGCGGCGGCGCTGAGCCTGCAGCCGCAGCTTCGCGGCGTGCTGGAGGCCGGGGTGGAGGCGGGAGCGCTGGCCGGTATCGTGTCGGGCTCCGGCCCGACGGTCGCGTTCCTCGCCGAGGACGCCGAGGCGGCCGCGCTGCTGCGCTCCGCGCTGGCCGCACGCGGCTTCGACGCGCAGCGGGTCAACGCGCCCGCGGCGGGTGCGCGCATCGTGCACGAGCCGGGGGACGGACACCCGGCCGGCGGCCGGCTCGGCGAGCTCTGAGCCCCGCGCGAGCCGGCGGGCGCGCAGGTCTCGGCCCGCTCCGCCCTGCGGAAGGCCGTCGTCGGCCTCAGACCGCCGCCGCCTGCGCCTTGCGCTGCGCGATCTGCTCGAGCACCTGGCTGAACAGCGCGGTCTCCTGGGCCCCTGACACGCCATAGGCGTCCTCGAACACGAAGAAGGGGACCCCGTTGATGCCGTACGCGGCGGCCTGGGCCACATCCGCCTTGACCTGCGCGAGATGCTCTTCGGACTCCAGCGCGCGGATCACGTCCTCGCGGTCGAAGCCGAGCCCCTCGGCGATCGCGGCGAGCTCGTCCACCCGCCCGAGGTGCCGCCCGTCGATGAAGTAGGCCTTCAGCAGCGCCTCCTTCATCTCCAGCTGCCGGCCGTGCGCCTTCGCGTAGTGCAGCAGCTCATGCGCCTTGACGGTGTTCGTCTGGTGCATGTGTGCGTAGTCGTAGCGGAGGCCGACGCTCGCGGCGATCCCGGTGACGTGCGCGATCATGCCCTCGGCCTGCTCCCGCGACACCCCCTTTCGCTCGGAGAGGTAGTCCACCGGGGTTCCCTCGTAGTCCAGCGGGGTGTCGGGGGCGAGCTCGAAGGAGTGGTAGGTGATGTCCACCCTCCCGGGGAAGGCTGCCACGGCGGCCTCGAAGCGCCGTTTGCCGATGTAGCACCAGGGGCACTGCACGTCGGACCAGATGTCGACCTTGATCGCTTCGCTCACTCTGGGCGCAACCGGCGGGCGCAGACGGCTATTCCCGGCCGATAATGGATGCCATGGACGAGAGCACGACGACTGTCGCGTCCGCCGAGCAGGCGGCGCTCACCGGCGCGGCGCAGCCGCAGCCCGAGACGGCGAGCGCGCAGCCGCTGGCGCCGATCGACTTCCTGCCTACCGCGAGCAATCCGATCACCCTCCTCGGCACCGGCTCCGAGGACGCCGGTGCGTGCTGCGGGGGCGCCTGCGGCTGCTGAGCGTCGCCAACGGCTGACCTCCGCGAGCTGCGGCAGCCGAGCCTGCGGCTGGCCGCTCGCCCGGGGCCGCTATCGCCGGAACCCTTCCGACCAGCGTGCATGTGCGACGACGCCGAGGCACAGCAGGCCCGCGGCGACGGCCCAGGCCGGAGCCGATTCGTCGGGCTCCATCGCGAAGCCCCACAGCTCGATGCCAGGCACGGCAGCGGGGCTGACCATGGGCAGCAGCAGCGGGAGGACGGGGACGACCCCCGCCACCCTGCGGTCCACCGCCGCTGCAGCGAGCAGGCCCGCCCCCCAGAGACCCAGCAGCGCCTTCAGAGGCGCGAGGGCGCCAATGGTCCCGGTGTCGCCCATGATCGCGGCCGACGAGAGCGCAGCCGCGACCACAGGCGCGGCCGACGCGGCCCAGGCGATCAGCTGGCAGACCGGCATCCGTCGGGCCGCGAGCCGGTCCATCCGCGCGAAGCCGCTGGAGGCCGTGTAGAGCAGCAGCGCGACGACGAGGAACTGGGCGGGCACCGCCAACGGCACCGCGCGGAGGTAGCCCTCATGTGCCACGACGTAGGCCCGGCCCGCCCACAGCGGCAGCGTGAGCTCGATCGCGACGGCGAGCGCCGCGATCGCGAGCAGGCGGCGGCTCTTGATGAAGCCGGCGATCATGGGCGCCCGAAGTCCTCGGGCTCCCAGTCGCAGCCGAGGATCTGATCGAGGTGCGCAGTGACCCACGCTCGGGCGTCATGCTCCGGGAGCTCGTGCAGCCAGCGCAGGGCTTCCAGCGTCCGCTGTGGGTCGGGGGTGTGGAATCCGGAGGGGAGGTCCCGCGAGCCCCGGAGCCAGGACTGGACGACGGCGGCGCCGTCGAGGCTGAAGAGGGCGCCCTGCGCCGGCCCGTCGCGGAAGCAGCCGATGACGTCCTGGAGCCCCTCCGCGATCGACCCGTCCGCGACGTCCGTCGCGCCCGGGTTCAGATAGAGGCGCTCGAACGGCCGGGCGTCGGCATGGTCGGCGTCGATGCGCTGCTCGATCCGCCGGAAGGCGAGAGGGGTGTCGGCGAACAGGGCGGAGACGCGTCCCCACGCCTCGGCGAGCTGAGCCGCGACAGGACGGTAGTGCTCCAGCATGCGCAGCTCGACACGGTTCCGGCTGTCCACGACGGTGATGAGGGTGAGGGACGCCTCGGGGAGCGCGGTGGTGCTGCGGCCGCGCTGGCCTATGGCCAGCCCGGCGCCGGCGACGACGAGGGCTCCCGCGAGCAGGGCCGCCACGGCGGACGGGTACCGGTACGGCCGGTGCCGGAGCGCGCCCAGCGCGGCGAACAGCGCGGCCAGGCCGACGGTCTCGACGATCACCCCGGTGAAGTACACGGGATTGCTCGTCCAGCCGTCGGGTGCTGCGAATCGGCTGAGGACATCGGCCCAGCGCAGGGCGTCCGGCCCCGTGCCGGCAAAGGTCAGGAGGTAGAGGGCGAGGCCGAAGGCCGTGCTCGCGGGCACGGCGATCCAGCTGGTGAGCAGCTCGGCGGTGCACACGCCGAGAACCGCGAAGGCGAGCGGCAGCAGGAGCGACTGCAGCAGCGGGAGCACCTCCGGGCTGCCGAAGAGTCCCACCGTCGCGCCGCGGATCGCCGTCGCCGCGACGACGACGACCCAGCTGCCGGCGAGCCAGATGAGCGCGCCGAGCAGCTGGGGCAAGCGGATGAGCGGAGCGGGGCGGGCCGCCGTGCCGTCGGTCGCCTGCATGCGCCGGCGGCGCGCCCGCAGCGCCTCCCAGGCGCAGAGCCCGGCGATGAACGGCGCGAGGGCGCTCGCCGCGCGGAGCATGCTCGTCGAGATGTTGGCCCAGGTGGCCAGCTGCGGGTGGGCGGCCTGGAACGCGACGGCCGCAGCGAGCAGCGTGAGAAGCGGGACGCTGTAGCGCAGGCTCGTGCGTCGGAGCTCGAGGCCGAGGACTCTTCTCATGCCGAGTCGTCCCGCGCACGGGCACGGGCGACGAGGGCCGTGTAGGCGCGTTCCAGCTCGCTGTCGCCCTCGGCGTCGTCCGTGGCGTGCGCACGCATCTGCTCGACGCTGCCGGAGAACGCCAGGCGCCCGCCTTCGAGGATGTGGACCCGGTCCGCGACCGCGTGCACGTCTTCGATGAGGTGGGAGCTGATGAGGACGCACCGTTCGGCGGCGACCTCGCGCAGCGTGGCCCGGAAGCGGATGCGCTGCTCGGGGTCGAGCCCGGCCGTCGGCTCGTCGAGCACCAGCAGCCGCGGGTCGTGCGCGATCGCCATGGCGATGCCCGCCCGCCGCAGCATCCCACCGGAGAGCTTCCCGAGCTTCGAGGTCGCGCGGTCCGACAGGCCCACTGCCGCGATCGCCTCCGCCGCGGCTCGTGGCACGGCGGCGCTCGGCACGCGCTTCAGCCACGCCGCGTACTCGACGAACTCCGTGACGGTGAAGCTGGGGACGTAGCCGAGGGCCTGCGGGAGATACCCGAGCTGCCGCATCAGCTCGCGACGAGGACCTTCTGCGAGAGGAAGCTCGGCGTCGAGCACACGCATCCGACCGGACTGGATCGCCTGCAGCGTGACGACCGCGTTCATCACGGTGGACTTGCCTGCGCCGTTGCGCCCGACGAGGGCGTTGATGCCCTGGGTGAGCGTGAAGCTGAGCTCTGAGACGGCGGGCGTGCTCGATCGCCCGTACCGCACGACGATCGAGTCCGCCTCCACAGGCGCCGCCGCGTGCGGGGCTGCCATCGTCATCGTCGCCGCGGACGTGGAGGCGATCCGGCGGAGTCCGTCAGCATGTCGCCGCAAACCCGCGCTTGCCGCTGTTGATCTCCGTGCCGCCGAAGCCCGCCTCGGTGAAGTACTCGTGCCATACACCGTCGTCGCACCCCTGTGCTGCGGC
>Ga0164243_10002869_pt1 | contig 27982 bp, 18 predicted proteins | sample OricompcompostOP_FD_108781 | JGI IMG/M metagenome (GOLD analysis project Ga0164243, IMG submission 108781) | Organic Plus compost microbial communities from Emeryville, California, USA - Original compost - Organic plus compost (OP) | ecosystem: Engineered > Solid waste > Mixed feedstock >...
ATCAGCTACGAGGGCCTGAGCGCCCGCGCCTATGCCGACTGGCAATGGCAGTACGGCATCAGCATACAGGCCGGCTACGAAAGAGCCTGGCGTCCGCAAAACAGGGCATGGCTCTACGAAAACGAGGACCGCCCAAAACCCACCGACCCGGCCAGCGGCCTGAAGGAAGCCTTCGGCGCAGCGCAGGATGCGGCCTATATCGGCCTGATGAAACGCTACCGGATCAACAGCGAATGGAGCGGTACCTTCCTGCTGGGCTATAATTTTTTATGGCAGCAATCGGGGACGAGGTCGCCTTTAATTTTAAGAATAGGTTGGAGTAAATAGAAAGAAATAACCATAAAAGTATCCTGATCACAATGCTGAATATGAATAAACAGTTGGTAAAAATATTAAGCGCCTTAGTTGTATTATCGGCTAATACAAGGCTTTTTGCCCAATCAGAAAGTACTGAAAACCCCACCACGCTTGATTATAATATTCCCTCCCCGAACGCGGCAGGAATAAGCAGGTATGACGGTATCCCGGTCAACCTGTTTACCGGTGTACCAGGTATCAGTGTACCGCTATACAATGTAAACGCGGGTAATCATACATTGCCCATCAGTATTTCCTACCATGCTTCCGGCATCAAAAATAATGACATATCCAGCGATGCAGGCTTAGGATGGAGCTTAAGCGCCACATATACGATCAGCCGGACCATCCGGGGAGGCAAAGATGAAATGGGCTATGTGGGCCATAATGAAAATGAGCTTATTGTAAAAGGCAATGCCAGCACCTCTACTGACGAGACAATTGACTCCTTCCGGTATTCCGCCAAAGGATTATGGGATACGCAGCCGGATGAGTTCAGCTTTAATATTGCCGGGGCGTCGGGGAAATTTGTGATGTCGCCGGACAAGATCATTATCATGCCCGACCAGGATATTAAAATAGACTATACCACCGCTGCCGGTAATTTCTACTTTGTTCTTACAGATGCCAAAGGGGTTAAATACTACTTCAATGATATCTCCACATCCAGCACAATAGGTTGCAGCGACGATGGTGGTACCCTGGATTATGCTTCCACCTGGTATATATCTAAAATAATCTATCCCGATACCAGGGACAGCCTGCTCTTTACTTATGCAACGGAGAGCCTTACCTTGAGCAATACTTCCGAAAGCAAAAATTATGATTATGGTATTACTACTCCGGTGAAAAATCATACCTGCCTCAGCTCAACATCTATTTCTGAAAAGAAAATATCACAGATCGATTTCCCATTCGGCAAGGTAAAGTTTACCTATAACAAGGCGAAGCTCGAGATATCGGGTTCCAATGCGCTTGGTTATTTCGAAGTGTTTGACAAGCAGAATATCAGCGTACAAAAGACCAGTTTCGCCTATTCCTATTATAACAACACCAGCGGCAGCAACCTGCTGAAGAAACTAAAGCTGGATTCTGTTTATACCACGATCGCTTCCGGCGAGACAGACAACAAGCATATCTTTTCCTATAACGGCACCAATATAGCGGCCTACCAGGCAAAATCGCAGGACCATTGGGGTTACTATAACGGTGCTACGAATACCAGCATGATCCCGGGTAATACTTTTATTGTATATGATGCTTCCGGTATGCCTTTTTATGTACCGGGAGGCAACAGGGAACCCAATGCTACTTATTCTGGCATTGGGGTGCTCAACAAGATCCAGTATCCTACCGGTGGTACCACTACATTTGAGTTTGAAAATAATAGCTACGGCTTTGACTGCGAAGGTGCGGTAAACGACTCCGTCTTTAACACCACCACCAAAACGGCCACTGCCAACTGCCTGGGTAATACCAGCCCTTTTTTCGAGGTAACGCCGGTGGATTTTACCGTAAGCAGGAGCCAGGCTACTTCTATAGTCATTACTTCGAATACTTATAACTGCACCGGGAATACCCGGAAATTTACCCTAAAAGACCTGACCACCAATACCGTGATTGCCGAAGGAATGGTATCGGTGCCAAGTGTCGACCTTGTGGCAGGGCATAACTACCGGCTGACAGCGGAGGCCCATTGCGAATTTGCAGAGGCAAATATGCTCGACTGCGAAGAGTTTATTACCGCCAAAATAAGCTACCAGACCTTTTCCGGCACGATCAATAAAACAAAGCTGGCCGGTGGCCTGAGGGTGAAGACCATCACCGACTACGACCCCCAATCCGGGGTTTCCAATGTCCGTAAATATGAATACCAGGTTCCCTCCGAGACCGTTCGCTCCAGCGGTGTGCTTATGTACAAACCAAGATATGACTATGTCTATCACTACGACCTGGTTGTCGATCCTGACGATCTTTATATTGTACCCATGACTTCGCTTTGCTATACCTCGGAAGGCAATAATTCACCGCAGAATAATGATTATATAGTCGGCTATCAATATGTAAAAGAAATTACCGGCACCTCAGGCGAAGGCGGAAGCACGCTGTATAATTACGGCATTCCCTACAGAAGCTGCGATGCCGGCTTCCCCTTTGTGCCTTATACCAGCACAAAACATAGGAACGGGCAGCTTCTGTCCGCTACGGTATACGATAACCTGGGCCAGCAGGTAAGACAAAGCCGGAATTATTACAGCTATCCGCTGAAGGATAAAATACCCGGCTGGAAGGCAGCATATGTCAATATTGGTACCACCGTCCCTGGCACATTGGTCTTCACCAAGGACCGGTTTACCGGGTCTTTATATAATTATATCAGCGAAAAGATCAGGCTTGACAGCACCGTAACGGAAGAAACGCTGTCGGCGGCAGCGACCATTACAAAGCAGGGTTTTACCTACCTGAACAGCAGCGCCTATTATCCCTACCTGACCACCACCAAAAATTCGGATGGTATTGCCAGCACGCAGACGGTATGGCGGTCTGGCGACTTTACCGTGACGCCCACAACCGGCCTTACCGGTGTAACGGCCGCGCTTAAGTTTATGATCACCAACCACCTGACCGACTACCCGGTAGAGATCTTTACCAAAGCCGGCAGCCAGGTAACAGGCGGCACGATCAATGAATATGCATTGAATACGGGAAAGATCAACCCGGCGGAAACATTTATGCTCGAGCTTCCTTCACCTGCCACCAGCTATACACAGGTAAGCAGGAACATTACCACCAACGTCGCCACACTTACAAAAGACAGTAAATATACTTCTGCAACAAAATATACGGGCTATAATGAAAAGGGCAACCCGGCAGCATTAAGCGCAGCCGGCAATAAGCAGGTAAGCCTGGTATGGGGGTACGGCAAGACACTGCCGATCGCAAAAATGAGCTATGCCGGCACAGCGGACCTTGCCGCTACCAGCTTTGAAGCCGATGCTGAGGGCAACTGGACCTATGATCCCACAGGTTGTACTACGGCCCAGCTCCTGACGGGTAAGCAATCCTTTAATTTAACCGGCAAGAACGTGACCCGCAGCACGGTGGCGGCAGCGGGCAATTATATTGTTTCCTACTGGCGGCGCTCCGGCACCGTAACGGTTAACAGCGCCACGCCCGGCCTGACCGGCACAACGATTAATGGCTGGACCTATTGCGAACACCGCCTGACTGATCCCGGCAACATAACCGTATCGGGGACGACTTATATAGATGAGCTGCGTTTTTATCCGGAAAATGCCGCGATGACCAGCTATACCCATAACCCGCTCTTTGGTATTACCACGCTTGCCGACCAGAACAATAATATCCTGTATTATGAATATGACGGCTTTGGCCGGTTAAAGACTGTAAAGGACCAGAACGGCAAGATCCTTAACCAGTATACCTATACCATCCAGGGAACGGAATAAAAATATCCATCATAATCAAAGACCATGAATTTCACAAAATGAAACACATCACCTTAACATCATTGTTGTTCCTCTTCGGGGCAGCGACATATGGACAAAGCGAGTACACGAGCACGACAGAGCTCAGCCGCAAGACCATACCATCGCCATCGGTAGCCAGCATGCTGAAGTTTACGGACATCCCGGTAAATATGTATAACGGAACGCCTGATATTTCCATACCCATTTATACCATAAACACCGGAAAGATCACCTGGCCCATAATCCTGCGCTACAATGCCTCCGGAATCCGGGTTAATGAAAACTCGGGCAATTGCGGCCTTGGCTTCAGCATCAGCGCCGAAGGCGTCATCAGCCAGGGCGTGATGGGGATCAAAGACAACGGCACCTATCAATCGGATGGCCTGGCCTGGACAACCGAATCGGTGCTGCCTACCACGCCCGAAAAATTCACCATGCTTATAAACCTGTCACTGGGCCACCTAGACGGCGTCCCGGATATATTCTCCTTTAATTTCGGGAAGTACAGCGGCCGGTTCATTAATGCTGACCAGGTACGGATGCTTCCCTTCAATGACCTTGAGGTTTCGTCCTATATGGAAGGCGGAAATGTCGCATGGAAAATCGTTGCCGAAGACGGCACGCAGTATTATTTCAGCGCCAGGGAGGTGACCGCCAATAAAACCGCGGTCTCCATTTCCAGCGCACCCACCTGGTACCTGACCAAAGTGCTCAGCGCCGATGCTACGGACTCCCTGGTTTTTATTTATGAAGATACCTACCTGGAGTCTGGCTTTGGACTTAATTACGAGATCGACACCTGGCGGCCGGACGACGGGGTAACCACTACATTCGATATCGATATGGAGCCCGGCGATCCTCCCATCATCGGCGCTCCCACTATATATAACCAGCAGACAACCGGGAAGCAGCTGAAGCAGATCCTCTTCCGTAACGGCAGCATTGAATACGATATCGCCTGGAATGACCGGCAGGACCTCGCAACAACTGGATCGGCCACCTTCAGGGTACCACGTATCAAAAACATCTTTGTCAAAAACGCGGATAATACCATTATACAGACCGTTCGTTTCGAGCACGGCTATTTTTCCACCTCTTCCGGTGCGGGCATAACCGGGAAGCGGCTGAAGCTGCTGAGCCTGGGCATTGCGCCCACACCGGCGGACATCGGCACGGCGGCAGAGCAGAAGTACACCTTCGAATACAGCACCGTGTCCTTACCCGACAAGCAGTCCTGCGCCATTGATCACTGGGGGTATTATAACGGGGCCAATACAAACCCCACCCTTATTCCCACTCTTAAATACCCGGGAATGACCTATTATGGCGCCAACAGGGAAGCCAACCCGTCCTTCAACCAGGCAGGAATGCTCAGGAAAATTATTTATCCTACCGGCGGCTACTCCCTTTTTGACTATGATATCCATTCGTTCCGCGATCCCCATATCGCCTTTAAAGATACCGTGATCAGCGGCATGCTGGTCTGCGAAGGCGCAGCAACACTGCAGACGGAAGAGTCGGGCTGGATACATATCCCCTCCGGTGCGATCTATGAAGCAGCGACCGCTACCTTTAATACCATTGCTGCTTATCCTGTGGGATCGACCTCCGAATTTATCAACCATGCCGCCTCTAAGGCCATATTGTATGAAGTGGGTACATCGGGTACCGTGACGAAAAGCACGCATTCTTTTTCCTACAGCTCCTCGGGAGGCTATACCAAATCGACGGTCATAGACCTGACACCCGGAAAAGACTACTGGATAAAAATACAGTCGCAGGGCGGCGCGGGATGCACGGTCAACAGCAGGCTCACCGTTTCCTGGCCCTGGATGGACTCGCTGGCCGTCAGGTATGTAGGCGGCTGCCGCATCAGCAAGCTGACGCTGTTCGACCCGGTCACGGGTAAGTCTACGATCAGGAAATACAGCTATTCCGACGCCCGTGTCTTTAGATGGCCGGAATACATGTGGAATATTTATAAGTACGTGCCTCCACTGGATGATCCAGATCCGGAGGATGATCCGCCTCCTTGTATGAGAACAGAGATACTTGGGCTGCATTTAAGCGCCAACAGCTTATACAGCCTGGGGCTTGGCAGCCATGTGGGCTACGATACCGTCCGGGAGACCATCGGCGACCTGGGTGAGGGCGGCCAGACCATCGGTTATTTTACCAATTTCAATGATATCACTGTTGTAGGAGAAATCAACCCATCCTGGTGCATGGGACAGCTGAAGAAAAAAGAGCATTTCTCCTCTGCCGGAACAAAAGTAGCCGAAGAGAAATACCAGGTGAAGATCAAGGAAGATTACGGGGTACATTTTGCCGGCCGCTCGGCTTCTCTTGTCGGCAATCATCCCTGCGCGACGGAATTTAATGTGGGCGAATACCCGATACACTTTAATTTTAAAGTATATGATTTCCCGGTACAGCGTATTTATACCGATACGGTGGTGCAAACCGACTGGGTATCTGGGACCAGCCAGGTCACCATAAATCTCTATGACAATATCTGGCACCAGATGCCCACCCGTAATATCCTCTTGCAGTCTGATGGCAGCAAGATCGTTACCTACAATAAATACCCGTCCGACCTTACGCTTAGCGGCAGCTCCTTTACCGGCGCTGTGGCGGCGATCAAGGCCCTGCAAGACAAACATATCCATACCCCGGTCATAGAGCAATATGTACAAAGGGAAATATCACCCACCAGCAAGCTGACGATAGGGGCGACCTATAACCAGTTCCGGCTGCTCGACGGCAAGGTTGTTGCCGACAGCAGGCATGTGGTCGAGCAGACAGCAGGCCTCAGCAATTTTGCGCCCCTGGTCATTTCGGGTTCCACCCTGACAAAGGACAGCCGGTATACCGAGCGGGAAAAGGCCGAAGAGTACGATCCTGCCGCCAACCTGCTGACCCTGTCCACACCCGGAAGCCGGAGAATGGGATATATATATGGCTATAACAATGCCATGCCCATTGCCACCACTGCCAATATCCCGACAGCCGGCGTTACGGCATTCTCCAGCTTTGAAAAGCAATCGGCCGGTAACTGGCTGTATGACGAGTCGCTGGTAACGGGCACTTATTTCTTTACCGGCCTGCGCAGCATTAACCTGACCGGGGGCGGCGTGTCCTTTGCCGGCGCCAGCATCGCTACGCTCAGCGGAGCAGCCATCTCCCTGCCCGGACGCTATATTGTTTCCTACTGGAAAAAAGGCGGCACGGTGACGGTTAACAGCGCTGCGCCAACCCTGACCGGCATTACCGCCAACGGCTGGACCTACTGCGAGCATTTGCTCAATAACCCTTCGGGCGTCACGGTCAGCGGCAATACCTATATCGACGAGCTGCGGCTGTATCCCGAAAGCGGGCAGATGAAGAGCTATACCTATAACCCGCTGGTGGGCATCACCAGCGAGGATGACGCTGCCGGCCGCATCCTTTTTTACGAGTACGATACGATGGGCAGGCTCAAAACGGTAAAAGATGTTTACGGTAAAATTCTTAATAACTATACCTACCAGATCCAGGGAGCGGAATAAATGAACAACCCAATAAGTAGCTATGACCATTAAAATATATCGACCATCTTATAAGTTGTTAATGATAAAGAACCTTGTATTGACAGGTATATCTGTTGTGTGCACTACAGTGCTGTATAGCCAGGGAATAGAACAAAGACCCGACAGGGAATATCTTCCCCGGTTCTTTCCATCTCCTGAAGCTGCCAAGCTCGGTAAATATGGAGAAGTACCCGTTGGGTATTATAATGGATCAGCCAGGATCAGTATTCCTTTGACAGATCTGGTTTCCGGCCCTATATCCGTTCCTGTAAGTCTAGATTATACCAGCGGCGGCGGAATAAAAATATCTGAAATTGCCAACAATGCCGGCCTGGGCTGGAACCTAAGCGCAGCTAACGTCGTGACCAGGGTGGTACAAGGTGGGCCTGACGACCAGCATGGTTTTTTGGAGTCAGCGGCAAACGGTTATACCCCCGATTTTATCGATCACCTGGCAAGCGGGACGGAAGCGCAGCACCAGACGCATTTACAGGCCTTGTACCGGATAGCAAATGGCTGCCTGGATTTTCAGCCTGATATCTACTATTATAACTTTGGCAGCTATAGCGGCAAGTTTACCTTTGACTGGGAGGGGAACCTGGTTAATTTATCTGCCAACCCGATTTCCATAGCCTATACGACGGACATTACGGGCTTCTCTCAATGGACCATAACTACGCAGGTCGGGATCAAATATACATTTGCGGCACCGGAAAGGACTGTAAGCGATGATCCCTTTACTTCAAGTTGGTACGATTTTACACCCTGCGATCCTACAACAAAAGATTTTTACTCCTCATGGTACCTGACAAAAATAGAAGACCAGAACGGGCATTATATAAATTTTACTTATGAGGGTTATACCTACCTGCTTACGGGATATATGTCCCAGCAAGTAATGCTCATATTTGACAATACGATTCAACTGGGTGGCAGTACCTGTACACCTGACGCCTGGGCGCCGCCGAACGTAGGCATTGTCAACAATGGCCCCAACAGCTCAAAGACCAGGAACACTTTTAACATGAAGCGCCTTAAGAGCATTAAAACATCTGAAAACGCCGAGGTAGTATTTAATTATAATACCATCAGGACCGATGTGACCGGTTTATTAGGATATACCAACTTTAAGTCTTTGGACAATATTAAGCTGAACTACCAGGGTGCTTTGGTAAAACAATGGGACCTGGTACATGATTACAGCACCGGGCGTTTAACCTTAACCCAACTGGTGGAAAAAGGCAGCGACGCAGTAGCCGACAAAAAGCATGTATTTTCTTACAACGGTGCTATACCCACTTCGCTTGAGTCCTTTGCGTTTGATCATTGGGGGTACTTTAATGGTCAGACGGCAAATACTACTTCTGTTCCTTCTTTTGCCGAGACAGAGTATGTTCCTTCTCATTCCAATACAGCGACCTTTACTTTTAATGGCGCCAACCGGGAACCCGATCCGGCAGCTTCCCAAAAGGGATTGCTTACCAAGATCGTATATCCGACAGGAGGCTATAGCGAACTTACGTACGAAGGGCATGACTGCGGCAGGATCAGCAACAAGACGGTGGCATCTTATAATATGCACCCGAAGCACTGGGAGAATACGTTTGTTGAGGCCATTGCAGTTTCACCCGGAACCGTGCTTAAAACAGATGCCTATAGTTTTACCCTGGTTGAACCTACGCTGGTTTATGTAGAGTATATCGCCTATATAAATGCGAGCTCGGCCCCGACATTTAAGCCAAGAATGTTCATTACAAAAACAGATGGTGGCTCCAGTATCATAAGAGAAAAGCAATTCAACTATTCGGAAGGCACACCGCCGGTGGGTGATTTTTATGAAACTGAGCTGATAGAATTATTGCCGGGCACTTATGAGATAAAAGCAGAGGCAAGAGATTTTGATATCCCATCTTCCACGCCCGACAAAGCGAAGCTGGCGATCAGGTATGAAGCTGTCGATACATCGGTAACTTTTTCAAAAATCCCTGTCGGTGGTGCGCGCATAAAAAAGATTAAAAATTTTGATAATTATACAGGCTTAAGCAAGGAGACTAATTTCACTTACGGCATGCCCGGGATGCCTGCCGCCTCTTCAGGTGTGATCCATGCCTTGCCAGTCTATGATTATGCTTCTGTTTCCTATTACTCTGTCCCTCTATGCGGAACCGTGCCACAGCTACAGGTAAAAGGATTGGGCAAAAAGATTCACTCAGCCAGGAATGTCAATGAAATGGACGGCGATCATATTGGCTATGAATGGGTGACCATTACCGAAGAAGGAATGGGCAAAAAGGAGCTCCATTATACCACGGCTGCCCAGTATTATGACGACATCGACATCAACTACCCCTTTATGCCTCCTGGTAATTCCCAGTCTTTCAAAAGGGGGTTACTGATTGATGAAAATGATTTTACATTATCCGGCAGCAGCTATACGCTGGCTAAGACGACAAGCTCAGCTTTTGATTTTATCAACCGCAGTTTTGAGGTACCGGGCGTTTTCTTTGAGGGGCAGGGCGATGATAACCTGCCCTACGGCAAGAAAATCGGCTTATATTATGATATTTCCTACAATCTGTATTATAGCAATGTTTTTAAATTCGATAAGTATTACCTGAACCTCGGTTATCCCCGCCTGATCTCGACTACAGAAACACAGTATTTACCTGAGGCAATAACCACGACTACCGCCAATACCTATCACGCTACCATGAAGCAGCTGGTCAAGGACCAATCAGTAACGAACAGCGATGGTAAGGTGACCAAAGTTTCCTACACTTACGCTTCAGATGAGCCAACGGGCTCTGTACGGACCGCTATGCTGGACAGGAACATGATAAGTGTGGCCTTGTCCACTAAGACTTTTGTAAACAATGTACTGAAGGCTACGGAGAAAAATACCTATGCGCTCTTCAATACAAGCCAGGTATTGCCGCAGAAGAAAGAACGGGCATTCGAAGCCAATCCCCTGGAAGCGGAGGTGACCTTTAATAAATATGATACCAAAGGCAACCTGCTCAGCTATACAACGATTGGTAACGCCACTACGACCATCCTGTGGGGGTATAACGGCGCTTACCCGGTAGCGGAGATCACCAATATTGATACGGCGGCCCTGGCAACCTACCTCGCCGCCAACCCGGATGTACAGACTACGTTTAACGCACCGTCCAGCGACGCAGCTTTAAGAACCAAGATACAGCAGCTGCGTACCGCTTTTGCGGGTGCCATGATAACGGGCTATACCTATAAGCCGATGGTGGGCATCACCAGCAAGACCGATGTGAACAATATAATAACCTATTACGAATATGATCCGCTAGGCCGGTTGCAATCTTTAAAGGACAATAACGGCAAGATACTTCAGCGGTATAATTATAAAATCCAGGGAACAGAATAAAAACGATAATTATCAAAGACCATGAATATTAAAAAGATCCTTTTTGTCAGTGGCGCAGGCCTATGGCTGATCGCTAAGCCTCCGGATAACGCCAACGCCCAGATATCTGCTCCCGGAGACCTGATGGCCAGGCAAACGGTAAACGTTACGCCACCATCGCCGGAAGCTGCCTCGCTGGGCAGGTATGGCGATATACCGGTCTCGGAATATACCGGTAATGTCAGCTTTTCCGTCCCTTTGGCTGAGCTAAAGGCGGGGCAGATCAGCCTGCCGGTGTCGCTCGACTACAACAGCGGTGGTGGTATCCGGGTGGCTGATATTGCCAATAATGCCGGGCTCGGCTGGGCGGTCAGCGCGGCCAGCGTTGTAACACGTTCCGCCCAGGGAAAACCCGATGAGATGGCCGATGGCTTTCTTGATACAAGGGCTGCACATACGCAAGCCTACCTGGCGGATGTGCTGACCTCGCCGACAGAGGGAAAAGTGAACGAAGCCTTGCTGATAGCGGACGGCTGCCGTGACTACCAGCCGGATATCTTTTATTATAAATTCGGACCTTATTCCGGGAAGTTCTTCTTTGGCTGGAATGCCGGGGAGATCATCAATACCAGCGACCGGCCGGTAAAAATATCATACCATATCACCACTGGCGCTATCAGGCAGATAGACACGTTCACCATCATGGCTGATGACGGGCTCAAATATGTGTTCGCAGAAAGAGAACAGTCTTATAAAACCGGCGGTGGCGGGGGCAGCTGTTTTCCTACAGGAAACTTTGCCTCTGCCTGGTACCTGAGCCGTATCGAAGACCAGGCCGGTAATTTCCTTAATTTCAGCTATGAGACCTATAGCTACCGGCAACTGTTACTTCTTAACCAGGAAGTAGGCGTTACCCAGGATGTCAGTACCATAACCGGCTGCGATATCTGTGGGCCCGGCGACGGTGTCAGCCTGCCGGTCGGTATTATCAACGGCGGCAGCCCTACATCGAGCACATCTTCTGTCACCTATTACCAGGACAGGCTCAAAAAGATCAGCAGCTCGCTCAGCGACTCGGTCGTTTTCAATTATAACCTGGACCGCCTCGACACGGAATCGCTGGAAGCGATCAGTAATTTTAAGTCCCTGGACAATATCAAAATATACAGCAAAGGAACTTTAGTGAAACAATGGGACCTGCTGTTCGACCTGTCCACCAACCGCAATACCCTCCGCCAGGTAACTGAAAAGGATGCCGGCAGCACGGTTGGCAAAGTATACAAATTCGATTATAACGGGACCATACCCAAATCCTTCAGGTCTTACGCGGTAGATCACTGGGGCTTTTATAACGGCGCCACAACCAATACTAAACTGGTACCTTCCTTCAGTACCTACTATTATCATCCCTGGGTAGCAGGAGACAGGCAATATGATAACTATGAAGGTGCGAGCAGGAGCCCGCACAGCACTAATTCCCTTGCCGGCCTGCTCAAAAGGATCACCTATCCGACGGGCGGCACCACCGAATTTACCTACGAGCAGCACAGCGCCGGCCGGATGGGCAGTGAAGAGGTGGACTCTTTCCGCATCCCGGTAATTGTTTCCAGGGCTTTTGTATATGCTACGGTAAGCGCCAATGAATCAGATACGACGGTAAAGGAAACCTATAATTTTGACATCACTGGCGGTTCCGTCTATACACGGATCGATCTGGGGATTTACATGGGCGATCCAGGCACTTCTTCGATTTGCGGCCCTATGGAGCGGGGAAGCGCCGCCCTTTGGAAAGTCGGGGGCACGTCCCCTATAGCCCAGGTCCAGGGGAACTATACGGAACCCGGCACACCCTCTACCGGCTATCTCGGCAAGACCGTATATATGAACCTGGCGCCCGGCAGCTATTACGTTGTGCTGAAAGCAAAATGCAGAAATTATAACCCCGTAACGGGCGCCTATGATTTTGACCAGGCATCCTGCGGTATCCTGGGCCTGGTAGACTCGTCCGAAGCCTATTCAAAGATCCTGCCTATTGGCGGCGCACGGATCAAGAGCATCAAGAACAAGGATATCTATGGCGGCATTGAGCACGAGAAGACCTTCTCTTATACTATGCCAACAGATGCCACCAGGTCAAGCGGAGTGATCTATGCTTTTCCAAATTATAAGACCTACAGAACCGATTATTCCTTTCATTCCACCTCAGGTACAGAAAACTGCCTCCTGGGTCATGGCAAGGATATTTACATGGGGCGCTCGCCCGTCATGCCGGGCGCTACCAGCGGCAGCCATATCGGTTATGAATGGGTTACGGTTACCGAGACCGGTAATGGTAAGCAGCAATTACATTTTACCAGCCCGGCCATGTATGCCGACTTTATAGATGAGGTACCGCCATTTATGCCGCCTACAACCGTCTCATTCAAGACGGGCCTGCTGCTGGATGCCGCGACATATGATGTTTCCGGCAGCCTCGTAAAAAAGGTGCAGAACCAGTATGATTTTATCAGCACCTCCAGCCGTATGGAACAGATATTCCGCGAGAACGGGGAGCTGGACTATGACCATTTCCTCATGGCCTTCTCCGGCACGGCATCTGCGGCGCCTTCCTGGAAAGGGATAATTATTACCTCAATACAGGTTATCCGCGCGTGATCACTTCAAAAACTGAGGACTACCTCTCCGGTGGAACGGCTACGGCTACTACCGCCAATACCTATCACGCTACCATGAAGCAGCTGGTCAAGGACCAATCAGTAACGAACAGCGATGGTAAGGTGACCAAAGTTTCCTATACCTATCCCGTAGACGAGCCTGCCGGCGCCGTACGTACAGCGTTGCTTGACAGGAATATGGTCGCTGTGCCGATGTCTTCCAAAACCTTTGTAAACAGCGTGCTGAAGGCTACCGAAAAAAATACTTTTGCGCTCTTTAATACCAGCCAGGTATTGCCGCAGAAAAAAGAACGCGCATTTGAGGCTAACCCCCTGGAAACGGAAGTAACCTTTAATAAATACGATGCCAAAGGCAATCTTCTTAGCTATACAACGATTGGCAATGCCACTACGACCATCCTGTGGGGGTATAACGGCGCTTACCCGGTAGCGGAGATCACCAATATTGATACGGCCGCCCTGGCAACCTACCTCGCCGCCAACCCGGATGTGCAGACTACGTTTAACGCACCGTCCAGCGACGCGGCTTTAAGGACCAAGATACAGCAGCTGCGGACTGCCTTTGCAAATGCTATGATTACGGGCTATACCTATAAGCCGATGGTGGGCATCACCAGCAAGACCGATGTGAATAATACCATAACCTATTATGAGTACGACACACTGGGCAGATTAAAGACCGTAAAAGACAATAACAGCAAAATACTCAATCAATACACTTATCAAATCCAGGGAACAGAATAAAAAAAGTACGATCATGAAAACACGCAATATCCATACGGCTATCCTGCTGTCGCTTGTTACGACCACGGCTTTCGCCCAGGCGGTGACCAACCCGGCTACCAATATACCGGCTGCCATACCCACCTTGCCGGCCGTGACTTCTTATCCGGGGCTTAACAACCTGACGGGTATCACAAAATTCAACTACATCCGTACCCAGGTGCCCGACGAGCCGCTGACGAGCATTGCCAGCAGCAATTATTACCGGCAGTCGGCCGATTATTTCGACGGGCTGGGCCGACCGCTGCAATCCGTGCAGAAAAAGGCGCATCCTGACGGCTATGACCTGGTAAAGCACCATGTATACGATGCCGCTGGACGCGAAGCCTACCAGTACCTGCCTTTCGCGCTGCCGACCGTTTATTCGGACGGCAAGCTTACCTGGTCCAACCTGAAGACCTTGTTTACCACGTTTTACCCAGGCTCTACCGGCGAACATCCCTACAGCAAGACCGAATATGATAACTCGCCGCTTAACCGGGTGCTGAAGCAGCTCCCCGAGGGCGCCAGCTGGGTGGGGGCTGACCGCGGAAAACTGGTAGAGTATGCTACCAACACAGAGCCTTCTTATTCCGGCGTGGTTGGTACAAGCATTGTTTTCTGGCAATACAAGAACTGTTTTCCGCGCTATACGATCGGGGCTGCCGCTACTGCCTTACCGGTATATGCGGGCAATTACACGGAGAAGGAGCTGTACATAACCCGTGTAACGGATGAGGATGGCAATGTTTCGGAAGAGATCAAGGATAAACTGGGGAGAATGATCATGCAACGCCGTGTAGCCAAGGATTTTCCACCGACTGCGGTAATGCCGAGAGTGCCTTCCTATGGCGATCCCCTCAATCTTGCCTATACCATATACGTGTATGACGACCTGAACCGTTTACGCTTTGTAATACCTCCTGAAGCGGCGAAGCCGACGGTAGCTATCAGCACCTCTGGATCGACCACTACTTTTACGCATACTTTCCCTGCCATTGACAGCGAGACCGCGGCAGGTCTTTGCTACCGTTATGTTTATGACAAAAGAGGCCGCCTGATCGAAAAGCAGGTACCGGGTAAAGGCAGCGAAGAGTACGTATATGACCTGCGTGACCGGCAGGTCCTTTACCGGGACGCCAACATGAAAGCTGCTGGCAAATGGCATTTTACCATGTATGATGCGCTGGACCGGCCGTTAATGACCGGGCTGATACTTGCGACCAGCAACCAGCCTACGCTGACCAGTATCTTTTCCAGCGCTACCGTTTACCCGGAGCCTTCGATCTGGTTCTACGTGAGAAATTACAACCTCTGGCATACCTATCCAGCTACGGTGACTACAGGAAGCGGCAATGCTGAAATACTGACCTATACCTATTACGACGATTATGCCGACCTGCCCACGACGGGCTATACCTTCTCTTCAGCGCAGTTCCCGTCGGTAACACAGCCTTACCTGACCGCATCCGTAAAATCGACCAGGACCAAAGGGCTGGTGACCGGCACCAAGGTAAGGATCATGTACCCGACCAGCGTTGCCTGGCTGACGACCGTTAATTATTATGATGAAAAAGGCAGGCTGATCCAGTCCATTGCCGATAACATAAAAGGCGGCAAGGATATCAGCTCCAACGTGTATTATTTCCAGGGTATGCCCTGGAAAAACATCCTGCGTCACCAGAACCCCGCGGCACTAACCATACCCGGCTCAACGGATGTAATGACCACGATAAGGGTAGACAATACCTATGACCGCAATATTGGAATAGATGGCGGCAGCGACCAGGTTTGGAAGGTGACGCAAAAGATCAATACCGAGGCCGATTACGAGTTCGCCTATTACGATTATGATCACCTGGGCCATATAACGACCAAAATGTTCCCCGCCGGTAATGTGCTGCAGGAATACAATATCCGCGGCTGGCTCAAATATTTAAAAGCGTATAACTCGAACGGCCCCTGGACCAGCCAGAAGGTGTTTTTCGAGGAAAGCCTGGCTTATGACAAAGGCTTTGCCAGCAAGCTGTATAACGGCAATATTGCCGGTATTACCTGGAGCGGTTACCGCCCCGCGGCTTCCGTTGGTTATACGGAGCGCTCCTATGGCTATGACTATGATAGGCTGAGCCGTTTGGACCATGCTGAGTATCGTCACAGGCCAACTTATCCTTTATCACAGCCCTGGGTAAAGACCGCTACGGATTATACCATGAGTAATGTTACCTATGATCTTAATGGTAATATCAAGACCATGAACCAGCGGGGCACCGAGCCCGGCAGCTCCACACCGGAGAACATGGATGTGCTGACCTATACCTATACGGCCAACAGCAACCAGCTGCTGAAAGTAGAGGATGGCGTGCCTGCCGCCAATACCGCGCTGCTGCCCGATTTTAAGAACCATGCCAATACAGCTACCGAATATACCTATGATGTAAACGGCAATATGCTCAGCGACGGCAACCGGAAGATCAGCGCCATTACCTATAATATCCTGAACAAGCCGGAAAAGATTACCGTAACCGGATTGGGTACCATAGATTACCTGTACGACGCCCTGGGCAACCGCCTGCGCAAGACCATTACGCCGACAAGCGGTACCGCGGTTACTTACGATTATATCGGTAACTTCGTTTACAAGGACAGCCGCCTGGAATATATCATGAACGAGGAAGGACGCACAAGACCGAAAGTGGTAGATGGCTCGGTAAAATATACCTATGACTATTTTATCAAGGACCACCTGGGCAATGTACGCACCAGCCTGAACGCCGAGCCTATGACTGCCGACTACCTTGCCAGCCACGAGCTGTCGGCCTATGCCGCGGAACACCTTATCTTTGACAATATTGAGAATGTATGGGACGATAACCCCGCGGGCACACCCGGCAACGAAACATCGGCCCACCTGGTAGCCAGCGATGCAGCCAAGCGTATCGGCACGGCTATTATGTTGCGCACCATGCCCGGCGATGAGTTCCGTATTTCTGCGGACTGCTTTTACCAGGGCGCCTATACGCCCGGCAGCACGGTATCGGCTGCCGATATGGTGAGTTCGCTGACCAATGCCCTCCTGGGCGGGGAAATCTATACCGGCGTACCGGTATCGGAGATGCAGCAGAACGTGGCCATCATCAGCCAGGCGATGAATAACCCTGCGCTGCCGAGCCAGCTCAATAGCATGTTGAGCGCCAATACCGACCCTTCAGCGCCACAGGCTTACCTGAACTACCTGGTATTTGACCAGAACCTGCAGCTGATCCCCGCACAGAGCGGAACGGTACAGGTACCGACAGGTGGTGGCAGCGGTATTCCCTGGACTACTATCAGGCCCTCAACCCTGGACGGCGAGGTGCTCAGGGCGGATGCACCGGGATATATCGTGATCTATATCAACAACAACAGCATCGGTAAGGATGTGTACTTCGACGATATCAGGATCGAGCATTACAATGGTAATGTACTGGAGGAGTCGCACTATTATCCTTTTGGGCTGACGGTAAGCCAGGCGGCTTCTGGAGCGACAGCGCCATTGAACGACATAAAATTCCAGAGCCAATTGCAGGAAAGCGGTCTGGGGCTGAATACGTATAGTTTCAAATGGCGTGAACATGATCCTCAGATCGGACGTTTTTGGCAGGTTGATCCTTTGGCAGATAAATATGTCCATAATAGTACTTATGCTTTTAGTGAGAACAAAGTAACTGGACACATAGAATTGGAAGGGTTGGAAGCAATACCTATTACGGCAATTCCCAGAGTTGTACCTGCGGCTGGCGCTTCTTCTGCCGGAGCAGGAGCAACTACAATTGTTTTGGATGAATTGGACCAGATAAAAGCTCACCAGCGAGAGCAGCAATTAGAAGCAACTGCTGAAAAAGTAATGACTAATGCTGTTAATACAGCAATTGATGTGGCACCTGTAATAGCGGATAAAGCAAGTCAAGTCCTCGACAAAATAAGTGAAGTACTTGACAACATGCAACAGGCGGCTTCGGAAATCAAGATTTCCTCAAGAGCAGCAAGAAGAGAAGCTATGAGACAAGGAGGTGTTCCGACAAGCCAACCCTTAGTTCAAGATAAGAAAACTAAATCTAAAGACAAAGTATATTTAACAAGGGATGGTGAATATACTGTTCAGGATGCAAAGAATGACGAAAGTCACCAGAATGAGCCACATTGGGAAGCAGGTAGAACAAAAAGAGATGAAACTCAGCCTGATGGTATCAGAAGGGGTGGAACTGGGAGAAGTAATACTAATAAGCCACAAATAAAATCACCCAAAGGTAAATCCTATTATCGGCCTGAATAATATAAATTGAAACTATCATCGATATAATAAATTTTATAATGAGCAAACGTTTAACTTATCTCTTGCGAAAAAATAAGGGCCATAAAATGTTACCTGATTATCAATCTGTGTTTTTGAAATCTGGATTTAATTCTGAAGATTTAATTCATATTGATCTTGAAAAAACAGACGCGATTATGGAAACACTAAGGTCAATGGCAGATCGTGTGCAGACAGAATATGAAATTGTTCCAGGAGATCATCAAAATATAGAATCGTCAAATTTGCTTCTTAGAATTTATGAACGGTACCAGGATGATGACTGTTATATCTACACTTGCGACTATGAATACTGTGGAATGTATTCTTGTAAGGCAAACGTGGGGTTGAAAAATGCCTTAAGAATTGCTTTCAATGATCGGAATCAAACATCGTTTATATTAGACACGCAATTTAGGTATTCTTTTGCTATTGATTATGGAGACAAAGATAATCGCGATTTCCCAAACGAATTTGACGTGCAATATAGAACATGGAAAGATAGGTAGAGTAGTGTATCAGATATGTTGATACTAATTGAAAAGCAGAACAGGCTTATATTTTAGATAAGGCATAAGCAAATAATATGGGAATGAACAGGATGGTTAATTGGCCATCCTGTCATATATTTCAAAGGAAGAATTAAGCTTTAAATGGCTTAGGCAGATATAGGTGTACCAGATATGTTGATGGGCAAATACTTAGTATATGTTGTGCGGTTATTGGTTACTTAAAGTAATATGGGCCTACAAGCCGAGCACCTGGTCTTTGACAATATTGAAAATGTTTGGGACGACAACCCTGCTGGCACACCTGGCAATGAAACATCGGCCCATCTTATAGCCAGCGATGCGGTCAAGCGTATCGGTACGGCTATTATGCTGCGCACCATGCCCGGCGATGAGTTCCGTATTTCTGCGGACTGCTTTTACGCCGGGCAGCACGGTAACGCCTGCCGATATTGTGAGCTCGCTGACCAGCGCGCTACTCGGTGGCGAAACTTATACCGGCGTGCCGGTATCGGAGATGCAGCAGAACGTAGCCATCATCAGCCAGGCGATGAATAACCCCGCGCTGCCCAGCCAGCTCAACAGCATGCTGAGCGCCAATACCGACCCTTCAGCACCACAGGCTTACCTGAACTACCTGGTATTTGACCAGAACCTGCAGCTGATCCCTGCAAAAAGCGGGGCGGTACAGGTGCCAACCGGTAGTGGCAGCGGTATTCCCTGGACAACGATTAGACCGTCTATACTGGACGGCGAGCTGTTGCGGGTAGAGGTGCCAGGCTATATCGTGATCTATATAAACAATAACAGCATCGGTAAAGATGTGTACTTTGATGATATCAAGATCGAGCATTATAATGGTAATGTGCTGGAGGAAAGTCACTATTATCCTTTTGGGTTGACGGTAAGCCAGGCGGCTTCAGGAGCAACAGCTCCGGCTAACCCATATAAATACCAGGGTATAGAACTGGAAAGGAATTTTGGATTAGAGCAATATGAAACGCCGAACAGGGGTTTAAATCCCCAGATCGGGAGATTTATGCAAATAGATCCCATGGCGAATATAACTTATAGCCAGTCTCCTTATGCTTCAATGGATAACAATCCCGTCATTTACACAGATCCTGATGGATTGTTTTCAAGGTTTGGTGCGTGGTGGCGAAATGTAGTCTGGGGAGGGGATGGAATAGAGAAAAATAAAAAAACCGGAGAATGGGGTGTAAGGTCTAGTGGCGAAAACTGGGATGGTTCTTTTATGACACAGGTTACCTATAATGGAAAACCTACGGCATTTCCCAGTCAGATTAAAGAGCATCTCAAACAGCAGCTCGAATTTGAGGATGCAATGCAGCAGACGGGGATTGAGACAAAATGGGTAGATAATGTAGGAGAAGCCCGAAAAGATATGCTTAACTTCAGCGCATCCTTGATGGTTGGTAGCGCACCTCAATTGAATGTTGCAAAGACGGCAAAGGCAGCCAGTGCTGTAGAAGCTGAAACAAGTAATATTTCAAAGGTTGTTAATGCAGGTAAGCAAGGAAAGCATATAGTCGGTCATAACAATTACCAAGTAGGGAAAAGTATTTTGTCTGAAAATGCTCAAGGGTTATTAGATGCATTTCATTCGGGAAAAATAAACACCTCTCAAGTAATTAACGAAGTCAAGACAAGAGTTGATTTTGGTAAAGTAATTGGCACTTATATCAACCCGCAGACTGGTGAAGCCCTTTCAACAACTAAAGGGATAATTATTAATAGTAAAACAGGAGTACACATAGTTCCTGCTGCACCATAAAAAATATGGAAATTATGAAAGAAATAGAAGTTAGAACTTTATTATCAGCTTCGGTACAAAGGGCATTATTGGGGATGATATATTCCTCTATTAGAGCGATCGCCGTAGGTTTTGAAGGATCGGCAAAGCTGAAGATTATTTACTATTTAGATAGAGAACCAAACGATAGCGATTACGATAGTATAAGCGAGGTGGCTGGGGAGATATGTGCTGATATTGATTTTAAAGAGGTTGAAGAAATATGTATTTATACCAAGGAACCTATCGCAAATCTTAATAGTTTAAACTTCTGGGCGTACATTAGACAAGAGAATTAAATGGGGTGGTGTGTTAGATGTGTTGATATTACCCCTCAGCTTCCCTGAACACTTTAATGTTTGACCAGAACCTGCAGCTCATCCCTGCGCAGAGCGGAACGGTACAGGTACCGACCGGTGGTGGCAGTGGTATTCCCTGGACTACTATCAGGCCCTCTACCTTGGACGGCGAGGTGCTCAGGGCGGATGCACCGGGATATATCGTGATCTATATCAACAACAACAGCATCGGTAAGGATGTGTACTTTGATGATATCAAGATCGAGCATTATAATGGTAATGTGCTGGAGGAATCGCACTATTATCCCTTCGGGCTCACGGTAAGCCAGGCGGCTTCAGGAGCGACAGCGCCGGAGAATCCGTATAAGTACAATACCAAAGAGCTGGAGACAACTTTTGGCTTACAGAATTACGAATATGGTGCGAGGCAGTATAACTCACAGATAGGGAGATGGAATAGCATTGATCCTTTAGCGGATAAATATTACAGTATTAGCCCCTTTGTCTACGTCGCCAATAGACCTACTGTTGCCATAGATCCAGACGGGAAACGTATATACTTTGTTGGTGGTGCAGGAAATGATCCGATATCACAAGGTTGGAATTATGTCAATCGTTTCAATTCAATATGGACAAAAACAGGTTTGTCTGATTTACGAGAGTAAATGCAAGTCACGGCAAACTTGGAGATATGATGTTTGTAAGTAATTATCGTAATACTGATATTGTACAGCCATTTGGCCCGTTTAGTCCAAAGTTCACAATGTCCTTTGCGCAAGACGACAAAATGCTTAAAAAGGCTGTAAATGGTATTGTTTCCGATATGTCAAATAGGAAATTAAAAGATGGAGAGCAACTTAATATGGCAGGATATAGCTATGGAGCAGTTTTGCAAGAGTACGCAACTATTGAACTAGTGAAAAAAGGATATAAGGTAGATAATTTAATATTGATAGGTAGTCCAACAAGTGATAACTCAGAGTTGATGGGGACACTTAAACAATATAAGAAAGATGGTAAAATAGGAAATATAATACGTTATGATATTCCTGGAGATAAATTGAGTAATCCCAAAAACGGTATTGAATTTACAGAAGGGATAAAACAAGGTGCGACTGAAGGCGATAATGCTCATCATTTTGACTTGGCGAGGCCAGGACAACAAACAGATGACAAAATTAAAGAGTTGGGAATATTATTATTAAAAAATGGTGTAAAATAAATTTAGCTATGACCACAAAAGCAACAAAAATACTTATTAGCGTACTCGTTTTAATTTGTATTGTCTTAATGTTGGCAATTAATCTAATCCCGAGAAATAATTTTATTGCCGGACCAGCTATCACCTTGCTACTTTATTCGCCGTTACTTATAATACAGTTGTTTCTACTTGGGCGAGTATGGTTAATTAAATCCTTAAACAAAGGGACGATGAAATTCATTTTTTATTGCAGTCTTATAATTACTATAGTACTTATCTATGCATTTTTCCATTTTCTAATGACAACATCATAGCAAGAAAGAGCCGTATTAACCTTTTGGGTTGACGGTGAGCTAGGCAGCTTCGGGGGCTACAGCACCTACGAATCCGTATAAATTTATAACAAAGGAATTAGAGACAACATTTGGATTGCAAGATTATGATTTTGGTGCAAGGATATATAACTCCCAGATAGGACGATGGAACACAATCGATCCAATGGCGGGAGAGAGGCAATGGGTAACGCCATATAATTATGTTCAAAATAATCCGGTCAATAGAATCGATCCCAATGGAGCAATTGATGACTGGGTTCAAGGCACTTCTGGTGACATAAGATGGGATAAGAACGCAAATTCACAGGCAACTACGCAACCAGGAGAAACATATTTAGGACGGACATTAACCTTTACATTCAATTCCTATATTGACGCTAAACTTTGGGATGGCCCTAATAGTAATGCCCCTGGCGACAAATTGACATCCACAATTAGGCTTACTGGTAACGAAAATGCAGGTGGAGAGTTAACAAGTTTAACTGCAACAAAGAAAATTTCGATTGGGTCTACCCCCATTGGTACTGGCCGAGACTATTTTCCTGATCTGGGAGAAGATCAAAATAAATTTGGATTTACAAAAACAGAAAATAGCACCACTTTAAATTTTGAACAACATGCAAGTGTTTCCAAAATAGAAGAAGTAGGATTGAAAATGCTTGGGTATGATATTGTTAACGTAGCTCAAAAGCTTACTTTAGGGTTATCTGATAACAAGCTCTCGATTTCAGCTTCAACAGATGTTTTCCCTTCAGCCACTTTATCCGTAAACGGAAAGCAGCTATTCAAATATGATCAACCATCATTTGAAGCGACGCATGGAAAGAGCTCAAGTTTCACAGATAATGGAATGGGTGGAGTAAATACTCGAGATGAATCAAATAGATCAACGCCAACTTTCAACTTAAGATATAAAAAATAATTTATTGAACTTATGAAAAAGTGCCATATACTCAAAGCTTCGATTTTTTTTCTCGTTAAGTATTTTGTCTTTTATCTACTGTTAATGATCAAGAATGAAAATACATATTTTCTGAAAATTGGCAATATTAAAAATGGCGTAGATCTATTTTACTATTTATGGTTATTGCTGTCTTTGCCTCTTATAAGTTTTTTAATACTGTTTGTGCCAATATGTTTTACTCTAAAAGTAAACAGAAGGGGAGTGTTTTTATTCTTGATCCTTTTGATACTTGTTGCGGAGTATCTTGTATATACATACTTGGCTTCTTCATCAAATTTAATGAACGGAGTAATAAATGGTGTAGTATCCATAATATTTTTACTTGTTTTCTTTTACAAGGACATTTCCAAGAAATTTAAATAGGTAGTCTATCAGATATATTGATACTGATTGAAAAGTAGGACAGGCTTATGTTTAGAAGGAGAAATCAGTGATTTATTTGGCGATAACAGGAAAACTTATTTAAAGCGAATATGCAAGTTACGATTGATAAAAAAGGAAATTTTACGGGAGTACAACAAGGTGATAAAAAATATTCAATAAAAGAATGGGAAAAGAAAGTAAAGGAGGACTTTGCAAAATGAAAGCGATAGCATTATTTTCAATTTTACTGACATTCGGCATGATCGGGTGTAACTTCGCCGGTGAGCAGGAGGTGATCATCGTTCCGCGAGATTTTAAAGGATATATCATTGTATTTTTAAATGAAAGGAATGGTACACCACCTAAATACAGTGGAACTAAACGGGTATATGATGTGCCACAAAACGGTGTCCTAAAAACTCAATTTAAATATAATGATGGGTGGAGGGAATTACCGGAATATTATTATGACAAAATAGCACCGGAAAACAAACTTAAATCCTACGCAGTAATTGAAAATGTTCCCATTGATACGGTTGTTGGTTTTATGGGAGCAGGAGGTACCATCAAAAAAAGTGAACATAGTGATGATCGTTTAGAATTTAGCCTGTTTTTTATTGGTACAAAATCTGAAATAGAAGAAGCAAAAGAAAAAGTTGAAAAATTAGATTTCGTAAAACTCAGCGAATGAGGTAGTGGGTAGTGTATCAGATATGTTGATACTAATTGAAAAGCAGGACAGGCTTATATTTTAGATAACGCATAAGCTAGTAATATGGGAATGAACAGGGTGGTTAATTGGTCTTTGACAATATCGAGAATGTATGGGATGATAACCCGGCGGGCACACCCGGCAATGAAACATCGGCCCACCTGGTAGCCAGCGATCCCGCCAAACGTATCGGTACGGCTATTATGCTGCGCACCATGCCCGGCGACGAGTTCCGTATTTCTGCAGACTGCTTTTACCAGGGCGCTTACAGCCCCGGCAGCACGGTATCGGCAGCGGATATGGTGAGTTCGCTGACTAATGCCCTGCTGGGTGGAGAAACCTATACCGGCGTGCCGGTATCGGAAATGCAGCAGAACGTAGCCATTATCAGCCAGGCGATGAATAACCCCGCGCTGCCCAGCCAGCTCAACAGCATGCTGAGCGCCAATACCGACCCTTCAGCGCCACAGGCTTACCTGAACTACCTGATGTTTGACCAGAACCTGCAGCTGATCCCTGCAAAAAGCGGGGCGGTACAGGTGCCAACCGGTAGTGGCAGCGGTATTCCCTGGACAACGATTACGCCATCAATACTCGACGGCGAGGTGCTCAGGGCGGATGCACCGGGCTATATCGTGATCTATATCAACAACAACAGCATCGGTAAGGATGTGTACTTCGATGATATCAAGATCGAGCATTATAATGGTAATGTACTGGAGGAATCGCACTATTATCCCTTTGGCCTGACGGTAAGCCAGGCGGCGTCGGGGGCTACGGCACCAGTGAATCCATATAAATATAATACTAAAGAGCTGGAAACCTCTTTTGGGCTGGAACAGTATGATTATGGTGCAAGGATGTATAACCCGCAGATCGGTAGATGGAATGGTATAGATCGGCTTGCTGAACAGAATAGTGATTTTAGCCCTTTTGCTTACGTATTGAACAATCCAATTTCAAAAATTGATCCTGATGGTAACACCGATTACGACGTAGTGCTTCGTACTTCGGTCAATTCAAAAACAGGAATAGTCACAAGGACTGCAAATGTTAATGTAGTTTACAACGTCTTGAATATATCGAGTAAGGATGTATATAATGAGACACAGTTAGCCGGTTCTGGTTACAAAGATGCTACTTATAGCACAACTCTAAACTTTGACAAAGGTGAGGTTGGTAATAAAAGCCCGATGGCTATTAATGTGAATGTAAATATAAGCTACAGATTGACTAATGATATAAATAAAGTAAATAATAATGAAAATGTAATGCTGATAGTTGATGATGTAATTAAGATGCAGGGAGATAAGGTAGAGCCAGCAGGAAGGGCAGAAATGGCGGGTCAAGTTGCTGCTATTGAACATAGCTCAATGAGCAAAAATACATTAGTAAAACATGAAATGGGTCATAATTTCGGTCTTGAGCATACTGAAGGGGCAAATTTATTGAATCCAACGCCCACAACAACTAATATGACCGAAAAGCAACGCAAGCAGATTTTCTCTGCATTTACTGGTTTAAAGGATGGAACACATCATATGGGCGGTAAAAATGCAAGACAAGAAACTCAAAAATTCTTTGATAAAACAAAATTATCTTATGATAGAAATAAAGCAAAAAAAGCTGGTCTTTAGTGTCGTAACACTCTTATTGTTTAGCTGTAATTCTGATTTGAAACAAAATAAAAACAAAACGGAGTTAACATTATTCGATATTCAATTGCCGGAAGCTAATGGGAATGAGCCACCGGTTATCAAAGAGTTTGATGAAGGGTATCGAGGGGTAATTAAAATTAATGATTATGATACTATCTATTTCAATTTTGGAATTGATATCAATAATCTTTCTGAGATCGATCCTTCTGTTATATACTATCCATACGAAAATGATAGCTTAAGAAAGAACTTGGATACAAGTTTAGTTGATCCAACAAAGATTATATACACGAAAAAACAAAATTTTGATATAGATGAATTTAGAAAGCAGAACGTAAATTTTTCAAATATTTCCGGGTTCAGTGCTAAAATCACATTTCCCCGAAATTATAGAAACGGCGGTATAACTGGTGTCTACTTTGATAGCTTAGGAACTACAAGTGGAGGACGTATAAAGTTTAACTGCTATAGTAAGATATCTGATAGTATTAATAGTAAGAAGTTAATAGAGTCCATCAATACAATCAAGTTCAAAAAGCTTAATTGAAAAAATAGGGTAGTGCTACAGATATGTTGATACTAATTGGAAGGTAAGACTAGCTTATATTTCAGAAAAGCATAAGCAATTAATATCTTAATGAACAGGGTGGTTAATGGCCATCCTGCCATATTTCAAAGGAAGAATGAAGCTTTAAATAGCTTAGGCGGATATAGGTGTACCAGATATGTTGATGGGTAAATGTTTAGTATATGTTGTGCGGCTATTGGTTACCTGAAAAATATCAACCTATTCTGTCGAGCATTTGATCTTTGACAATATTGAGAATGTATGGGATGATAACCCTGCGGGCACACCCGGCAACGAAACATCGGCACACCTGGTAGCCAGCGACTCTTCAAAACGTATCGTTACGGCTATTATGCTGCGTACCATGCCCGGCGATGAGTTCCGCATCAGCGCAGACTGCTTTTACCAGGGCGCCTATACGCCGGGTAGCACGGTATCGGCTGCCGATATGTGAGCTCGCTGACCAGTGCGCTATTGGGCGGGGAAACCTATACCGGCGTACCGGTATCGGAGATGCAGCAGAACGTGGCCATTATCAGCCAGGCGATGAATAACCCCGCGCTGCCCAGCCAGCTGAACAGCATGCTGAGCGCCAATACCGACCCTTCAGCGCCGCAGGCTTACCTGAACTACCTGGTATTTGACCAGAACCTGCAGCTGATCCCTGCAAAAAGTGGGGCCGTTCAGGTGCCAACCGGTAGTGGCAGCGGTATTCCCTGGACTACGATCACGCCTTCTATCCTGGACGGCGAGGTGCTCAGGGCGGATGCACCGGGCTATATCGTTATCTATATCAACAATAACAGCATCGGTAAGGATGTGTATTTCGACGATATCAAGATCGAGCATTATAACGGCAATGTGCTGGAGGTGACCTCCTCCCTAAAAACTGAAGCGATGTAAATTAGAAAAACGGGGTAATTATTCATAACTTAAAATGAAAAATTAACCGATGAAGAAGTCAAAATTTACGGAAGCTCAGATTGTGTTTGCG
>Ga0164243_10002870_pt1 | contig 27975 bp, 20 predicted proteins | sample OricompcompostOP_FD_108781 | JGI IMG/M metagenome (GOLD analysis project Ga0164243, IMG submission 108781) | Organic Plus compost microbial communities from Emeryville, California, USA - Original compost - Organic plus compost (OP) | ecosystem: Engineered > Solid waste > Mixed feedstock >...
CCTCGGGGCGCTGGCGCGGCATTATCAGGTGGCGGCCTCGCCTCTGATCGCCCGCGATGTGCCATTGTTCGCCTCGGCGATGACGCATGTAGCGCATATGGCCGTACGTAACCGCGGCACGACCTGCGGCAGCCTCGCGCTTGCCGATCCCTCGGCGGAAGCGCCTGCCGTTGCGGTTCTGCTGAATGCGACAATTCACCTGCAGAGCAACAAAGGGGCTCGTGATGTCGCTGCGCGTGAGTTTTTCGAAGGTCTTTATACGACCTCCCGCAATGACGATGAGATGATCACTGGCGTCAGTTTTCCGCGCGCGGACGAGACGGAGGTCTTTCACTTCAACGAGCTGAGCCGCCGGCATGGCGATTTTGCGGTCGTGGGTGTCGGCTTGAGGGGACGGAAGGCGGACGGGAGCATTGACGATATTGAAGTCGTTATCTTCGGTTCTGAGCCGGCGCCGCTGCTCAGCACGGCGGCAAAGGGAATGATGGTAACACGCGAAACCTCCGATGCTGCGTTGCGCGACATGGCCCACACAATCTCGGATGAGATGGACCCGATCGATAATCATCAAGGTCGCCCGACCACCAAGCGGCGGCAAGGCGCGGAGCTGTTGCGGCGGGCATTGGTCGCGTTTCGGGAGGCGCTCCATGCCTGAAGCAACCGACGAATTGCACGGCATTACTTTCACGCTGAATGGGGAGAGTGTTTCCGCCCAGGTATCAGCGCGCATGCATCTGGGCGATTTCATTCGTACGGTCACGGGCAAGACCGGGACGCATATCGGTTGTGAGCATGGTGTATGCGGCGCGTGCAATGTGACTGTCGACGGCCGCTCGGTCAGAAGTTGTCTGATGCTGGCGGTTCAGGCCGATGGCGCGGAGGTTGAGACTATCGAAGGCCTGACGCAGCGAGGCGTTATCGCCGATCTGCAACAGGAATTCGTCGTCCGCAACGCGCTGCAATGCGGCTATTGCACACCGGGTGTTCTGGCGACGGCGGCTGAAATCCTCAATGGTCCAAGACTGTCGCGTGACGGTATCCGCGAAGCGCTGTCGGGAAATTTCTGCCGCTGCACCGGCTATCAGGCGATCGTCGACGCCCTCGAAGCTGTGATGACGCGGCGCGGAGCGGCGTCGTGACGGAAGCGCGCGGCATGATCGGCGCGCGGGTGCCCCGACCGGAAGCGAAACGGTTTGTGGCCGGCAATGGTCGTTATACGGACGACATCGCGATTGGTGGTGTGGGTCACATCGTCTTTCTGCGCAGTCCACACGCGCATGCGCGAATTGCGTCCGTTGATGTTTCCGCAGCGAGGAGGAGTTCGGGCGTTATAGCGGTCGTGACCGCGGACGATCTGGAGACAATTTGCGCGCCGTGGCGTACCAAACTGGCGATGCTGCCGACCCATATATCACCTGAACAGTTTCCACTCGCCCGCGGTGAGACGACGTGGCAGGGCGAGGCGGTTGTTGCGGTGGTCGGCGAAAGCCGGGCGCAGGCGGAAGACGCCCTCGAATTGATCGATATCGTGTGGGAAGAACTGCCGGCCATCGGCTCGATCGATGCAGCGGCAGCGACAGACGCTGCGACAACGAATACTCAAATGGTCGGCAATCTCGGGCTCGACCATGCGTTTAAGGCGGGCGATCCGAATGCGGCCTTCGATCAGGCTGCGGCCGTGGTGGAACACGAATTCAGTTTTGCGCGCCAAACGGGCGTGACGCTTGAGCCGCGTGCCATCATTGCTGATTTCGACCCGCGCACGCGGAAGCTTACCGTTCATCATTCGCATCAGGTGCCAAACCAGATGCGGGAGATCTTTGCCGCCCAGTTCGATCTACCGTTCAGCCATGTACAGGTGATCACGCCGGATGTGGGTGGAGCCTTCGGCATGAAGCTGTCGGCTTATCCCGACGAAATGGCTGTCGTGGCCATCGCGATTTTTCTCGGGCGGCCGGTGAAGTTTGTCGCCGACCGGCTGGAGTCTTTTGTCAGCGATGTCCATGCACGTGAGGCGCGCGTGAAGGGCCGGCTTGCCGTCGACGGCGAGGGCAAGCTTCTGGCCATGGACGTTGCCGTCCTGTCGGGGATGGGCGCCTATTCGTCCTATCCGCGCGGCAGTCTCGGCGAGGGGCTGCAGGCCGTGCACATGACGGCGGCGTCTTATCGGCTGCCGAATTTCAACGGGACGCTGCGGAGCTATTTCCAGAACAAGGTGCCCAGCGGCGTTTTGCGTGCAGTCGGTCAGCCGATTGCGACAACAGTGACCGAACAATTGCTGGACCTGGCCGCGCGCAAGCTCGGCATAGACCCGGCGAGTCTCCGCCGTCGTAACTACGCGGCATCGGATGAGAAAAACACAAAGAGCATTGCCGGTACGGTCTTAAGTGAGTTGTCGCTCGACCGTTGTCACGACAAGTTGCTGGCTTTGATGGGCTATGATGCATTGCGGCGCGAGCAGGCAGAGTTGCGGAAGCGCGGCATCTATCGCGGCCTCGGCCTCGCGGCCTTCATCGAGCAGACCGGCGTTGGTCCGGCACTCTATGGTACGCAAAACGTGCGCGTATCTTCGTTCGAAGCTTGCCGGTTATCGCTGGAGCCTTCGGGCGGCATTCGCTGCGCTACCAGCATCACCGATCAGGGGCAGGGCACGATGACGGCCTTGCGCCAGATCGTCGGCCGCACGCTGAGTGTGGATATCGAGGCCATAGAGATCGTGTGCGGTGATACCACGGCGGCGCCGTTCGGAGGCGGCGCCTGGGCGTCTCGTGGCGCCTCGCTTGGTGGCGAGGCAGCCTTGCGTGCGGCGGAAAAACTAAAGGAGAGCATTCTCACCATTGCAGCGTCGATGCTGCAGGCGCAGCCGCGTGAATTGCGTATCGAAGGCGGAAAAATAATCAACGCCGCCGGCATGACGCAGCTTTCGGTCGCGGATGTTGCGACCGTTGCGCATTACCAGTCCCACACATTGCCGCTGGACGACCTTCCGCCACTTGAGTTTGCGGAGAAGTACGCGCCGCGAGACGTGCCGTATTTCGTGTCCAACGGCATCCAGGCCGCTCATGTGGAGGTGGACACGGGCCTTGGCACGATCAAAATCCTGGATTTCTGGGTCGTCGATGATTGCGGTACAGTGATCAACCCTCTGCTGGTCGATGAACAGATTCGCGGTGGCGTGGTGCAAGGGATCGGCGCAGCGCTCTATGAGCAATGCATCTATAATGAGGATGCGCAGCTCGAAAACGGGACGCTCGCCGATTATCTCGTTCCCATGGCGAGCGAGATGCCGAATATTCAAGTGGCTCATGTCGAGACGCCAATCAGCGCAACCACACTTGGTGCGCGCGGCGTCGGCGAGGCTGGCGCCGTTGCGGCTGCGGCCGCAATCTGGACCGCGGTGAACGATGCGCTCGTTCCCTTCGGCGCAACGGTTACGCAACAGCCGATAACGCCTGAGCATGTTCTGGATTGTCTTGACCGGGCAAGGCAGTGAGCGCCTAGACTCAAGGACCATCGCAACTCAGTTGAAATTGCGCTCTTGTGTGCGGCGCAGCAATTCCTGCGCAGCCTCAAAAATAACATCCGATAACCGGAAATACGGACTTCCAACAACCCTACATACTGCAATACCCTTGAAGAATCGCACTCGGATGTGGGGGCATCCATGGCCAAGACGAAAGCTTGGTTTGGTGGGTTTTGTCGTTCACTGGCGATCGGGTTTTTAGGCGTAGCATCGTTGTGGCCGCGATCGGCCCTGGCCGATCAGGGCGGCGTCAGTTTCTGGGTTCCCGGTCTTTTCGGTAGTTTCGCCGCAAGTCCTCTTCAGCCGGGCTTCAGCTTCACATCAATTTATTACCATACATCAGTCAGTGCTGGCGGTGGGGTTGCCGCGGCGAGGCAGGTGGAGATTGGCCGCGTCAATCGGACAGTCAATGTTGATTTGAATGCCAGTCTCAATGCGCGCGGGGATCTTGGCTTCATATTGCCAGGCTATGTTTTTGAAACGCCTATTTTTGGCGGGCAGTTATTTGTTGGCATGGCTGGCATTTATGGACACTCTGCAGCGTCGATTGATGGCACGCTGACCGCGTCGCTTGGGCCATTGACGGTGACGCGACAGGGCTCGATCGCCGATTCTGTCACCGGATTTGGCGATTTATATCCACAGGCCAATCTCCGCTGGAACAATGGTGTGCACAATCTGATGGTCTACGCCATGACCAACATTCAGGTTGGCAACTACGACTCGCGCCGTCTGGCAAATCTTGGCCTGGGCCACGGTGCCATCGATGGTGGGCTCGGGTATACGTATCTCGATTCAACCAAGGGCCACGAATTCTCTGTCATCGCTGGTTTGACACATAATTTCAGAAACGATCACACCGATTATCGCAACGGTCTCGATTTCCACGTTGATCTTGCGGCGGCGCAGTTTTTGAACAAGCAGTTCTTCGTCGGCGCCGTTGGCTATATCTATCAGCAATTGACGCCGGACAGCGGGCAGCCCGCTTTTCTCGGCGCTTTCGAATCGCGTGTGTTCGGTATTGGCCCGCAGATCGGCTATCTTTTTCCGGCCGGGAACATGCAGGGCTATCTCAACCTGAAGGGCTATTACGAATTCGAGGCGCGGGACCGTCCCGAGGGTTGGAATGTCTGGGTGACGCTGGCGCTCACTCCACCCGAGAAGAGCAAGGCACCGGCGACGATGGTGACCAAAGGTCCTTCATTGAAATAGCGTCAGAGTGATGCGTTGACGCTGCTTCAAACAGGAGTGTCAACGCATAGTTCCTTGCGCTGCCCTTGAATGGCGACTTTCTACTCGCGTCCTCGCGCTACTTTTCTATCTTGTAACGGGCCTGGCCGGATTTTCCCGCCGCCGTCTTCAGCATCAGCGTCACATTGGTGTTCGGCGCGACGGCTTTCTTGACATCGCCCTTCAGTACGCCGTCGCTGGCTTCCGTCAATTTGATGGTTTCGCGGTCTGCGCCATTCACGACCAGAGCGGAGGCTGTCATGCCTTTGGTGCTCGCCGGCTTGTTGCTTTCGTCGAGAATGTTGATCGTGATGGTGGTGCCGGTGGCGACGAGCTCAGCGTGAACGCCGGCGACATCTTCAAGAACGCCGCCATTGGGTCCCTTGGAGCCGTGTGAGTGCTGAGCGAAAGATCCGCCGGTCAGAATCAATGTCGCGGCAATAGCAATAACAAATCTCATGAATGTGCTCCTTGCTGGGCTTGAGTGGAAACGGATTGCTCTTCTCTCGGTGTCTCCCGGCGGAACAGAACGTAGAGAGCAGGAAGAACCAGAAGGGTGAGAATGGTCGAGGAGATGATGCCGCCGATGACGACGGTGGCGAGCGGCCGTTGAACTTCGGCGCCGGCGCCGGTGGCGATAGCCATCGGAACGAAGCCGAGCGAGGCCACGAGCGCGGTCATCAGCACGGGTCGCAAGCGTGTCAGTGCCCCCTCGCGGACGGCTTCGAGCAGAGGCTTTCCTTCCTCGCGCAGCCGTTCGATGAAGGCGATGATGACGAGACCGTTGAGCACTGCGACACCTGACAGCGCAATGAAGCCAATGCCGGCGCTGATCGAGAGCGGGATGCCGCGCAGCAACAGGGCCAGAACGCCGCCGGTCAACGCGAGTGGTACGCCACTGAACACCAGTGCCGCGTTAACGGCGGAGCCGAGGCTCATGAACAGCAGCAGGAAGATCAGCAGCAATGCGATGGGCACGACAAGGGTCAGGCGCTTGGTGGCGGAGACGAGTTGTTCGAATTGCCCGCCCCAGCCGATCCAGTAACCAGCCGGCAATTTTACCTTCTCCACCACGGCCCGCTGGGCGTCCGCAACAAACGAGCCAAGGTCGCGTTCGCGGACATTCGCCGACACGACGATGCGACGCTTGCCGTCTTCCCGGCTGATCTGGTTCGGGCCAGGCGCAATCTCGATGTTGGCAACGGCCGACAATGGGATGTAGCGCATGCGCGCAAGCGGTGAATTACCAAATACGGCTCTCACCGCTTGTGTTTGAGATTCAGCCGCAGGAGGCAAGGGAATTGGTAGCGCGCGGATCGCGTCGACATCGACGCGAAGCTGTTCAGGCAGCCGGACAACAATATCAAAGCGGCGATCACCCTCGAAGACGAGACCGGCTTCCTTTCCTCCGATGGCAACTTCCGCGATACCCTGCACATCGCCGACACTAAGGCCGTATCGCGCCAAGGCTGAACGATCCAGCTTGATGGTCATGACCGGCAGGCCGGAGACCTGTTCGGTTCGCACGTCCGCAGCGCCCGGTATGGTTTGAATGACAGACTGAACCTGCGCGGCGAGCTGCAGTAATGTCTCGAGATCGTCACCAAAGATCTTGACACCGACGTCGCTGCGAACGCCGGAAATCAGCTCGTTGAAGCGCATCTGGATCGGTTGGGTGAATTCGTAGTTGTTGCCCGGCACATCGGCGACGCGCTTTTCGATGGCGGCGACAAGATCGGCTTTGCTGCGCGACGGATCCGGCCATTCGCTTTTCGGCTTCAACATGATGAAGGTATCGGCGACATTCGGCGGCATCGGATCGGTCGCGACTTCGGCCGTACCGATTTTGGAGAACACCTCCTTCACCTCCGGGAATTCCTTCAGCACTTTCTCCAGCGCAAGCTGCATGTCCACTGCCTGGCTAAGGCTCGTGCCGGGAATGCGCATGGCGTGCGTGGCAATATCGCCCTCATCGAGGCTCGGGATGAATTCGCCGCCCATGCGCGAGGCGACGACGCCGGTCATCACGGCCATGAAGATTGCGCCGCCGACAACAACGCCGCGATTGCGGATCGATGCGTCCAGAAGCGGCGTATAGATCCGTTTCGCGCCGCGCATGAACCAGTTTTCGTGCTCATTCACCTTGCCGGTGACGAACAACGCCACGGCTGCCGGAACGAAGGTGATCGAGAGAAGCGCCGCTCCGGCGAGCGCCATCAGCACGGTGATGGCCATCGGCGTGAACATCTTGCCCTCCACGCCGGACAGCGTCAGCACCGGAAGATATACAACAGCGATGATCATTGTGCCGAACAGGCTCGGTCTTACCACCTCCCGCGAGCCGGCCAGAATGGTCTCGAACCGCTCCGCTCTGGTCAGCAGACGACCCCGCCGGTGCTGTTCGGCGGCCAGAAGGCGCAGGCAGTTTTCAACGATGATCACCGCGCCATCGATGATGATGCCAAAGTCAATGGCGCCCAGACTCATGAGATTGGCGCTGACCTTGTTCTCCACCATTCCGGTCACGGCAATCAGCATCGACAGCGGAATGACACAGGCGGTGACGATGGCGGCGCGGATATTGCCAAGGAGCAGAAAGAGGATGGCAATGACGAGGAGCGCACCTTCAATAAGATTTTTTTCGACCGTTGCGATGGTCGCTTCCACCAGTGTCGTGCGGTCATAGACACTGCGGGCGACCACGCCTTCTGGCAGGGAGCGGTTGATTTCGTCCAGTCTGTCGGCAACGCGTCGCGCGGCATCACGCGAATTCTCTCCGATCAAAAGCATGGTGGTGCCGATGACGGATTCGTCGCCGTTCAGCGTGCCTGCGCCGGTGCGGAGCTCCTTGCCTTCCGCGACGTCGGCGACATCGCCGATGCGGATCGGAACACCCTGATGCGAGCCAATGACGATATCCTTGATATCGGTGATGTTGGCGACCTGGCCCGGCGTCCGGACCAGATATTGCTCGCCGTTTCGCTCGATATAGCCGGCGCCGACATTCGCGTTGTTCACAGCCAGCGCCGTCATGATGTCACGGAACGACAGCTTGTAGGCCATCAGCCGGGCGGGATCTGGCAGCACATGATACTGTTTCTCGTAGCCGCCGATCGTGTTCACCTCGACGATGCCGGGGACGGTGCGCAGCTGCGGTTTGACGATCCAGTCCTGGATCGTGCGCAGCTCGGTCGGTGTGTACGGCTGGCCGTCGACGTTGCGCGCATCCGGCTTGGCCGTTACCGCATACATGTAGATTTCACCAAGCCCGGTCGAGATCGGGCCCATCGCCGTTTGTGTACCCGGCGGTAGCTGGTCCTTCACCTGCTGGATGCGTTCGTTGACAAGCTGGCGCGCAAAATAGATGTCAGTGCCGTCACGGAAGACGACAGTGACCTGGCTGAGACCGTAGCGGGAGAGCGAGCGCGTATATTGAAGGTGTGGCAGGCCGCCCATCCCGGTTTCGATCGGGAAGGTGATCCGCTGCTCGACTTCAAGCGGCGAATAGCCGGGGGCAGAGGTGTTGATCTGAACCTGCACGTTGGTGATGTCAGGCACAGCATCGATCGGCAGGCGCGTGAAATTCCAGGCGCCGAATGCCGCGACTCCGAGCGTCACCAGCAGGATCAGCCAGCGCTGGCGGATCGAGAATTCAAGGATACGGTCGATCATTGCGAATGGATCCTAGTGCTGGTGCGACGCCGTCGCTTTGGCGATCTCAGCCTTGATGACGAAGCTGTTCTTCGCTGCATAGACATCGCCTGCATCCAGGCCGAAGGTGATCTCGACCTGTTGGCCATCGCGCTGGCCAAGCTCCACATCGCGTGGCTCGAACTTGTCACCGTTGCGGACGAAGACGACAGTCCGGTTCTCCAGCGTTTGAAGCGCACTCAGCTTGATGGCGAGGTCAATCGGCTTCTGCGCCATGATGATACGTCCGGTCACGAAAAGGCCTGGCCGCAGGCGTCCATCAGAGTTGGGGACGACGGCCCGCGCCAGGGCACTCTGCGTTTCGCTGGCGCCGACCGGGGAGAGGTAATCGATCTTTGCTTCGATCAGGGTGCCACCGTCCTCAACATCGATGATGACGCGATCGCCGACCTTCACGCGCGCGAGGTCGCGCCGCGGAATCGAAAAATCGGCCCAGACGGTCGAGAGATCCGCAATGATGAAGGCCGGCTTCTGTTCAGACACATATTCACCGAGTGACGCCTGGCGATCGATGATCGTCCCGCCGAAGGGCGCGCGCATTTCGTACACCGTCAGGCTCTGATTGCTCTCGACGGCCGCCAGCACGTCGTTCTTGGCGACGCGATCACCGATCCGTTTGCTGACACTGCGCACAATGCCGGGGAATCGCGGTGTGACCTGAACGACGGCTTCCTGATTGGGCTGCAGGATGCCGTTGACCTTGAGCGCATCGCGAAGCACGCCGGGGCCCGCCTTTTCCAGCTCGATGCCGGCCGCCGCGATCTTCGCATCGTTCATGATCGCGGCTTCCTCGCCATGCGCATGACTGTGATCGTCACCGCCATGGCCGTGAGCGCTTGACGGTGCCTTGCCGAGAGAGGGTGGCAGAAACTTTATCGTCGCATATCCAAGCCCGATGAAAATCAGGCTCGCAGCGATGAATCTCAGGACGGTTTTCATTTCGGCCTCGCGGCGGTCAGCATGAACGGACGGCCGACGAGCCCTTCGATGGTCGTCACGGCCGTGTGAAAACTTTGCAGCGCCTCCTGCTCGCGGATCGCCGCCTGCGCGACTGCATCTTGCGCATCGAGCACCTCAAGCAGGGAAAAACGCCCCTGGACATATCCATCCTGAATTCCGTCGGCCGCCTTGCGAGCGTTGGGAATGATGGAGGAACGAAGCAGGGTGATTTCAGCGAGTGCGCCATTGATCGCGTCATAAGACCGGCCGGCAACCGTGATCAGTGCTGCCTTGTTCACATCGCGGTCGGCTCGCGCTTTCTGAAGAGCTTCTTGGGCGGCGAAGATATCGCCCTGGTTCTGATCCCAAACTGGCAGCGGAATGGAAACACCAAGGCGGACAGCGTTGTCGCCGGTCTCGCGATAATGCCGCCAACCGGCGGAGACTCTCACATCCGGCAATGGCTTGAGGCGCGCTGAAAGCAACTCCGCTTCACGTTGCGCTCGCACCGCTGTCCAGCGGATGAGTTGCGGATTGCCATCAATTGCGGCCAGCACCGTCTGGAAAGAGGGAGGACGGCCAATATTCGAGAATTGGCCAACGACGCCCGAAAAATTCGGAACACGATCTCCCATCAGCACGGCGAGATCCCGCTTGGCTGTTGCAAGAGCAGTCTTCGCACGTTCCCTTTCGACGCGAGCAAGATCGGTGGCGACCTGAGCGCGTGCGATTTCAGCAGGAGATGAAGCGCCGGATTCCACGCGCCGCTGCAGCAGCGGAGCAAAGCGATCGAGCGCAGTCACATGGGCATCGAGAATTTGTACGCGGCGCTGCGCGCTCAGCACCGTTACGAAGGCTGTCGCGGTCTCGGACAGAATTTCCAGCCGTGTCGCCTGGCGCTGCCAATGGGTGCTGTCGAGTTCGGCTGCGCCAGCATCGATGCGCGCCTGGCGCTTGCCGCCAAGCTCCAGCAACTGACTCAGTTGCAGCGTGGTCTCCGCCAAGCGGGTGCCGCGATAATCGCCGGAGCCAAAGGCATCATCGAGTTCGAATGACGCTTCGGGGTTCGGCACAGCGCCAGCCTGGATGCGGCGACCGGTTGCGATGCCGACTTCGCGTTCTGCAACGGTTAATCTCGGATTCAAGGCGAGGGCGCGCTGCAGTGCCTGTTTGAGTGTGAGCGTCCGTGCGCCATGCTCCTGCGCGGAAGCAGGCATCGATGCCTGCGCCGCCAGGGCGCTGCAGGCGATCAGCCACACGCGACCGGCGCGCAGCGGATTCCAAAGGCAGTTCATTATTCCGTCCTGACATTGCTCGCTCCGCGGCGAGCGATGGCGCGCCACGTCGTTGCGGCGAAGGCGCCGCATGAGGCAAGCCGACACCGCCTGCGAAGGCGACCGGCTTTTGCCTTAGGTCAGGGCTCGAGGAGGGGGAGGATCAGTGTGCTGGCGCTGCTGCACCGCTTGATAAAGCGGGCGAGCCAACACGATTTCGGCCACGGCGGCACGGACAGGCGTGCTCGAAACATGCGGGATCGACGCCACAGCGCATCCAAGACAATGGGATGTCTCGACATCAGCCGCGGTCTGGCTGTTCCCGGCTAAATCGTCGGAGGTCATGGAAACCTCCAGTGTTGACGCGGGAAGCGGCTGCCACGCGTGCCCTGCGGCGTGTGCCACGCCGGAGATCACCAGAAACAGGGCAAGGAATGCTGCGATCCACATTCGGATGCGGCTTGGTTCTGCCCGGTCCTGGGACGCGCGTTGGAACATAAGGTCTAGTAACAATCCGTCGTGACGCGCGCAAGCTAACATGCGTTGTCGTGCGGGTCGAGCTGTCGAGAAGGATCCCTAACTTTATAATATCCGGTGCGACCGATTGGCTCGCACCGCCACTATCCTATATATCGCGGCCCATCACATTGCATTGAGGAGCAGGTGTGTAGAGGTGACAGCCTCGATCGCGGCAACGGCTCAGACGGCTTGAGCCAGAAGGGATAAGAGCGCCTTCATCAAGCAGGGACCGCTGCCATCGTCCCTGGTGAGCTCCTGTGAATACCGGAACCTCGCCATTCATCGTCCGTTGGTTCAGTGCTTACCGCCAACAGACCTTGCGGGATGGATGCCATGATCCGGTTCTGGCTGTCGCTCTTTGCTCTCATTTGTACTTTGCCGCTCACAATGTCGGAATTGCAGGCGCAGCCCCAGCCGCCGGCCGACACCTTTGGCCCCAACCCCAAACTCTCGCCGCCGCAGGAAGGGTGGTTGCCAACTCTGAAAGTGCCAAAGGCGGAGACGTGGGGCGAGCGTGAGAAACCGAACGCTGCACAAGGACTGGACGTCAAAGCCTTCGCACGCAATCTGAAGCACCCGCGCTGGATTTATGTGTTGCCGAACGGCGATGTTCTGGTGGCCGAGGCATCCACGGAATCGGCCTCGTCATGGGATCCGCGATCTCTCGTCCAGAATTGGGCGCAGCGGCGGGTCGGAGCCATTACCGAGAATGCCAACCGCATTTCCATTCTACGAGACACCGACGGCGATGGTATTGCTGACGAACAAAGCGTGTTCCTCGATGGTCTTCGTCAGCCCTTCGGCATGGCATTGATCGGAGATCAGTTCTACGTCGCCAATACCGACAGCGTGGTTCGTTACTCTTACAGGACCGGTGACAAGAAGATCACCGGAGCCGGAACAAAGCTGGTCGATCTTCCGGTCGGTCACCATTGGACGCGGAACATTATGCCGTCAGCCGACCAGACGAAGCTGTTCATTACCGTCGGGTCGGGTAGCAATATCGGTGAGAATGGAATGGAGATCGAAAAAGATCGTGCAACGATCTGGGAGCTCGATCTCGCGTCCGGTAAGGCTCGCATTTATGCATCCGGATTGCGTAACGCGAACGGCATGACGATTGAGCCATCGACTGGTGCGCTCTGGACCGTCGTCAATGAACGCGATGAGATCGGTGACGATGTGCCACCGGATTACCTGACGTCGGTAAAGGAGGGTGCGTTTTACGGTTGGCCATACAGCTATTGGGGCAAGAATGTCGATCAGCGTGTCCAGCCACAACGTCCTGATCTCGTCGCTACGGCTGTTGCCCCCGATTACGCACTCGGCGCGCATACGGCTTCGCTTGGACTTGCCTATTACAATGGTAAAGCGCTGCCTGATCCGTACCGCAACGGTATGTTCATCGGGCAGCACGGTTCGTGGAATCGTTCGGAGTTGAGTGGCTACAAAGTTGTGTTTGTTCCATTCAGTAACGGAGTGCCGATTGGAAGGCCGATCGATGTGCTGACTGGTTTTCTAAATGATGATGCGTCTGTTTCACGCGGTCGTCCCGTCGGTGTTGCGGTAACAAAGGACGGAACGCTGCTTGTTGCGGACGATGTTGGTAACACAATCTGGCATGTCGAATCGACATCGCCGTCATCTGGATTGAAAGCGCCAGCAACATCGGGCGCCGGTGATCAAAGAAAGGATTAGTACAATCATAGTCACAGCGATTGTGTGTGACTGTCCATAATTATCGATCGCATAGTCGAAAACGCATTGTGCGTTTCATTGCTAAAATACATATGCATGTCACGTATTTCGATGAATGCGGATGTTGTGAAATCGCTCGGCACAAAACGAGCGCCGAACCAGTAGAGTGTTACTTGTCGTACGCTAAAAGTTCCGTTGTGCCGGATAAAAAGCACGCTGGCGTCAAATCTTCGACAAATTAGGATCGAAACTCTCGCTGCCTCAGCGAACAAAAAATGTCGCTGCGACCGCGAACATAAAGCGGATACATTCGTTTGATAGCGTCACCCTCGTCACAGCGAAATCCGATAGTCATGATCCCCGTCTACTTTCGCAGAAAGTTTCGGTAACAACGTTGAATGCGACAATGAAGCGAGGACAGTTTTTGTGCGTCATCGGAATCGCAGCTTCAGTTTTGGCTGGATGCGATGGGCCAAGAGGTAGCATCGTCGGCGCAGATGCAATGGCGAGCGGCAGTATGTCTGCAGATTATCATTTAACGCCGGGCGACAGGGTGAAGGTCACCGTCTTCAATGAGGCCGATTTGACGGGTGAGTTCCAGATTAATGAGGCTGGGAACATCGCGTTCCCCCTGGTTGGCGAAGTGCCTGCTTCGGGGAAGACCATTCCTGAATTCAAGGCCGGCTTGATCAAGACGCTGCACGGCCGCTTTGTGAAAAATCCGAAAGTTTCCGTTGAGGTCGCAAGCTACCGTCCATTCAATGTCATCGGTGAGGTTCGCAACTCCGGACAGTTTCCGTATCGGCCGGGCCTTTCTATGCAAGACGCTGTGGCGATGGCTGGAGGGTACACGTACCGAGCCAATACGCGACTGATTTACGTTCGGCGTGCTGACGCTAGTGGGGAAAGCAGCGTCAAGACCGACGATCGCCCGGTCCCTGTGATGCCGGGTGACAATATACGTATTCCTGAACGCTACTTCTGAACAAGGTGGGGAAGATAATGAGTAGCAAACCTAAAGCCGCAAACGAAGCACACTAAGTCGATTCCTTCGACGCTGCTTCCGATCGGCGCGATGGGGGCAGAATCCAAGAGAGATGAAACGCGAACGCGGTAACTGCCGCGAACGATGGCGGCTGTCTGCGAAGCATCGCGGGCGGATAAGAAAACGCAAAAGCGACATCACGACCGGGGAAAGCGCAAGGGTGAGAATGTGCCTCGTCGCAGTCGTCTGCGGCGTTAGGTGGATGGTGAGGTGGAGTTCCTGCTTGCGGATCGGGTGGATGTTGCTTTTTGGGATTGCAGCGAACAGTGCGGTTGCCTTTGCTGACGAGGCGTTGCCGGACTATGAAATGTCGCGGATTCCGGTGGGCGAGCGAGTCCATCCCGGATACGAGCCTATAGGCTATCGTGTCGGGGGCGTTTTCTTCTATCCGCGGCTCTTTGCCGGGATGCGATTCGACTCGAATGTCTTCGCGACGCCCACGAATGCGCAGTCTGATTTCTATTTTGTGGTGTCGCCGCAACTGACGGTGCAATACGGCAAGGGAACGCCGGGTGCGCAACTCAATCCGTCTCGCTTCTCGTATCAGGTCGATCTGAACGCTGACATTTACCGTTTTCGAAAGTTCGACAGTGAAGATCGCGTCAATGCCACTGGGCGCATCGCAACCAACTGGGACATTGCGCCGGACCTGCAATTCGATACCGTTTTCGAGGCAGCCCGCCGGCACGAGGAGCGGGGCGATTCAACACAACCGCGTAACGCTGCGCAACCGGTGCCGTTCAACGATCTGCGCGGCGAAGCGACGCTGACCAAGACGTGGGGGCGCTTCGGCGTTGCGTTGAATGCCGGCGTTCGAGATTTGACTTATGAGAATGTCGATTCCTTCGAGGGCACGGTCATCGATCAGACCCAGCGCGATGGGACGATCGTTTCCACCTATATCAAGCCATTCTACGAATTCTCTCCGGGATACCGTGCTTTTGCGCGCCTGAGAGGCAATTGGCGCGAGTATGCCGCGACGGGGACGCAGAACAGAAATTCCGATGGATATGAGATCCGGGGTGGCGTCGAATTCGCGGTGACCCCGCTCATCTCCGGCAGCGTCGAAGCGGGTTACATGTCGCAGACCTATGAGAACCCGCTGCTTCAACCGGTTGATGGACTTTCGGTAAAAGGCGAGCTGCTCTGGCTGGCAACGGCTCTGATTACCGTAAGGGCGAATGCCGAGCGTGTCGTGGCTGAATCCATTACACCCGGTTTCGGTCCGCGCCTTGATACGCTCTTCGGTGGCCAGATCGAATACGAGTTGCTGCGCAATGTGATCGTCAAGGCGGGCGGTTCATACAAGACGGAAGACTTCCAGGATTCTCTGCGTAAGGACGATGTGACGCGCTGGTCTGCCGGTGTTGATTACGCCCTGAACAGGCATTTGCGCGTTGGTGCCAGATACGACTTCATCAGCCGCGATTCGACGATTCCCGTCTATTCCTTCGACAAACATGTGGTGATGTTCAATGTTACAGCGCAGCATTGAACTGAAGAGTTCATTGGTACCGTCCGCACGGGCTGATTCACGGGAGCGCCGCGAAGCGGAGAGCGATGCGCTTCTCGATATTCTGCGCTGCCTGAAACGGAATGCGCGGATGATCGCCGCCATTGCCTTGTCAGGGACGGCCATATCGATAGCCGCCGTTTTCAGTATCACGCCGCAATATCAGGCAACCTCCGCGGTTCTGCTTGATCCTCGCCAGACGAAGATCTTGCAGGATGCCGAAGTGGTCGGCCGGCCGGGTACCGACAATGGAGCCATCGAAAGCGAGGTGGAGCTGATTCAGTCCGACGCGCTGATGCGGAAGGTGGCTGAAAAGCTCGATCTCAGAAACGATGACGAGTTCGGCTCGTCGAGCGGCATGTTGTCCGTTATCAAATCCGTCATCTTGCTGCCCATCCGTTTGATATCGAATCGTGAAGCATCGGGCGATCCGCTGGCCGATGTTATCGACAGACTGCAGAAGGCCACGAGCGCCAAGAGGCGGGGTCTGACTTACGTCATCGAGCTGAATGCATGGTCGCGGGATGCTCAGAAATCGGCGGAAATCGCCAATACCATTGTCGAGCTTTATCTTGCTGAGCAGATCGCCGCGAAATCGGAAGCGACTGTCCGCGCGAGCAAGTGGTTGAACGAGCGCGTCGACGAGATGCGCGGTCGCGTATCCGCCTCGGAAAAGGCGCTTGAGACTTATAAGGCTCAGGCTGGTCTGTTCGACGGTGGGGCCGGTGAGAACCTGTCCAACCGGCAGCTTAGCCAGTTGAACGATCAGCTCATCGATGCCAGAGCCAAGGCCGCATCAGCGCAGTCTAAATACGAGCAGCTTAAACAGGTAACGCCTGAGCGGCTGAAATCGGCTGCCGCATCTCCTGACGTGCTGCAATCCTCCGTCGTCTCGAATCTGCGTGGGCAATATGCCGATGCGGCGCGTCAGCAAGCCGAGCGTGAAGCGCGCTACGGTCCCCAACATCCCATTGTCGCGACGGGGCGGGCTCAGGTCGCGGACCTTGAGCGGCAGATCACTGCCGAAATCAATCGCATTGTGACGAGTGCAAAGACTGAATTCGAAATGGCGAAAGCCCGTCAGGAATCGCTCGAGGCCAGCCTTGACGAGTTGAAGGAGAAGGCGGCGCAGTTCAATCAAGCCAGCGTGCGGCTGCGCGAACTCGAACGGGAAGTGCAAGCCAATCGCGATCTGTTTCAATCCTTCCTTGCGCGGGCCAAGCAGACGTCGGAACTCAGCCTTCAGGTTGCCGATTCCCGTGTCGTGTCGCCGGCCCGGGTCCCATCAGCCACATCTTACCCCAAAAAGGGTTTGATCATTGGACTGGGCCTGTTCGGCAGCCTTGGGCTTGGAATGGCGCTGGCGCTTGGCCGCGATGCATTCGGACGCGGCTTCCGCCGGTCCGCCGATCTGGAACGTGAGATCGGCTTGCAAACGCTTGCGTCCATCCCTCTGGTTGAGCCTCGGTCCAGCTCACGCAGCCTGATGTTGCCCGGGCGGAAAACACGTCAACTGGAACGCGGCGGTGATCGAAGTATCTCGCATAACCGGAACGGCAGGGATGTGTTCGATCGCCTGCTGGCCGATTTCGCGCTCAACGAACCGGATTCACCGTTCTCGGAAAGTGTGCGGACGCTCTATCTCAGTCTCAAGCAGCAGGGATTGCAGCGTCGTATGGGCGTCGTGCTGGTTACCTCGGCGCTTCCCGGTGAGGGAAAATCAACGGTCGCCTTGAACCTTGCGCGAACCGCCGCGCAGACCGGCGAAGAAGTGTTGTTGATCGACGGCGACTTGCGCCGGCCCACTTTGGCGAAGGCCATGAATCTGCCGGGCGAAAATGGACTCACCGATTTTCTTGCCGGCCACAGCGATCTCGCATCGGTGGTTAAGCAGGATACGCGCACCAATCTTTACACCATTGCCGGCCGGCGAGGTGTTCCTGGTGCGCAATCCATTGGGTTGTTGTCGTCGAGCCGGATGGCCCAACTCATCGACCACTCACGCGATGTCTTCGATCTTGTGGTGATCGATGCATCACCGTTGTTGCCGGTTGCCGATGCGCGAATCCTGCTTGAGCGAGCAGATGCGGTGGCGATGGTCATAGCCTCGGAACGCACCAGCCGGGATGCGATCACCACGGTCTTTCGTGAAAACCCGGACCTCATCGAGAAGGTCGCGGGCGTAGTCCTCAACGGCGTCGTTGACGATTTCGAGCGCTATTACAGCGGCGATGCCAAACGCACCTTTGCCGATGCGGGTAACCAGATGGAGCGTCAAGCGCATGAATAGCGGGCCGACGATCCAGGCAAGCGAGGCTGTCGCCTGTCCGGATGATTGCGAGGTTGTTGACTTTCCAGGGGCATCCGACTGGTCGCGCCGTCTTTCGGCACGCGATTTCTGGAAAGCGGGCGCGACGACGCGCGGCTGGCCTCAATATGTCGGCCAGGACCGGCTTCTGAATTTGAACGCGCGAACCGTTCCGATCATCGCTGCCGTACTGGATTTCGTCATTCTGACCATCGTTACATTCCAGGCTGGAGCAGCTTATCACTACGTTGTTTTCGAGACGCTGCCGTCGCCGCTCTTTTATCTGGCTGCAACAGTGGGGATGGTGGCCCTGTTTGTCGTGCAATGCGGCCTTGCACGGGACTATTCGACCAAGAGCCTGCGAAATGCGAAAGAGCAACTAAGGCTGGTCTTCGGACGCTGGAACATCGCCTTTTCCGTCTTCGTCGTCGCGCTTTTCATGATTCAGGCGACGGATTTCTACTCTCGCGGCGCCATTATCTCGCAATATGCCGCGGGCATTGCGGCAGCGCTTGTGCTCCGCACGTTGTTGTCGCTCTTTGTCGAGCGCGGCTTGCAGAAAGGCATTATCCGCGGTCGCAAGGTGATCATGGTCGGCCGCAAGGAGATTCTGAACGATGTTCAGGCCTCTTTGAAACGTGAAGGTGCAGGCACGGACATTGTCGATTTAATCGCTCTGGACCCGAACGATGAGCGTAGTAAGCGCGTCGCGTTACAGCGGATCAAGGCCATCGTCCGCCATATGCCTGTCGAAGATATCGTGATTGCGCTGCCCTGGCAGGATCATGCGCATATCCGCGAGTTCGTTGAGGGTCTGTCGATGGTTCCATCGACGGTTCATCTCGCGCCGGATCAGAGCTGGGTGTGGATTCGGGATCTCGTTGTCACGCGGGTTGGGCGCGTGCATACCTTACGTCTCGCCCGTGCTCCCTTGACGCTGAAGGATCGCTGCCTCAAACGCGCGTTCGACATCGTGGTGGCCGGTAGCCTGCTTGTGATTGCTGCGCCCGTGCTGCTGCTGATTGCGATCTGTATCAAGCTGGATTCGGATGGGCCGGTTCTGTTCCGCCAGCGGCGAAGAGGGTTCAATCATCGCGAATTTCGCGTGTTCAAGTTCCGCACCATGACGACAATGGATGACGGCGACGTCATTCGCCAGGCGGAGCGAAACGACAGCCGTGTCACGTCTGTGGGCCGCTTTTTGCGGCGAACAAATCTCGACGAAGTTCCCCAGTTGCTGAACGTTCTTTTCGGCGACATGTCCCTGGTGGGACCAAGGCCGCATGCCGTCGCGCATGACAACGAGTATGAGGCGCGGATCCGGCTTTATGCCAGCCGTCATAAGGTCAAGCCTGGGATCACCGGCTGGGCCCAGGTCAACGGGCTGCGCGGCGAAACAGATACAGTCGACAAGATGATCAGACGCGTCGAGTACGATGTTTTCTACATCGATCACTGGTCGGTCCTGTTTGACATCAAGATCATGCTGACGACCATTTTCTCACCGAGGTCATATCGCAATGCGTACTGAACAGGCTCAAACCTTGCGAGACGATACGTCTCCGGGTGGAGAGACAGACTGGTCCGTCTATGTGCCGGTGGCCGTTCGCGAGCCGAAGCGCGGCATCTTGCGCGCGGTCTGGCTCGCCACTCGCCGTCAGATCATCGGACTGCGCCGATTTTATCTGGTGAAGATATGGAAGATGAAAATCCATCCGACGGCGCATTTCTCATTGCGCGTCGATTTCGATCGTACTCATCCATCGGGCGTCAATATCGGCGCTGACAGCTACGTGGCTTTCGGAGCTGTCATCCTCACTCACGATATGACTCGCGGGCTCTATGCCGATACGCGCGTCGGGGCACGATGTTTCATCGGTGCGCACAGCATCCTGATGCCCGGTGTGACGGTTGGAGACGGATCGATCGTCGGGGCAGGCAGTGTGGTGACGCGAGACGTTCCGGCTGGAACGATCGTTGCGGGAAATCCGGCTCGTGTGGTGCGAACGGGGATCAAGACCTATCGCTTCGGATGCCTTTGGGATTGGGAAACGATGTCACGCGCAAGCAAGGGCGATCCATAACATCGCGGTTCAATCCCTGGGGGTTCTAAAGCAGACGACGCTTTGCGGCCGGCAATCAGCGGTTTTGCCGGATGGCGGAGCTTTGCCGAAAGGAATGTTCAAATGCAGGAGGCAAGACGATGAGAGCAGAGTTTCTGGGGATTCCCATCGATCTGCTGACGTTTGATGAGACCGTATCGACGGCCGTGGATGCCATGCTGATGCGCAAGCCGACGCAACATGTGGCTGTGAATGTCGCAAAGCTCGTTCGGGCCCGGCACGACCCGGAGTTGCGGCGTGACGTCGTCGAAAGTCACATCATTGGTATCGACGGAATGGGCATTGTGTGGGGCGCGCGCGCCCTGGGACTATCAGTGCCGCACCGCGTGCCAGGTGTCGATCTGATGGAGCGGCTATTGCAGATCTGCGCTGTGCACGATTTCCGTCCCTATCTGCTCGGGGCCAAGAAGAAGGTGCTTGAGCGGGCGATTGTGAATTCTCTCTATCGTTGGCCCGGGCTGTCCTTCGCGGGATATCGCGACGGCTATTTCAAGCCAGAGGAAGAGGAGGCTGTCGTCGAGGAGATCCGGTTTGCATCGCCTCACTGCCTCTTCATCGGCATGCCGACGCCGCAGAAGGAACGATTCCTGCACAAATATCGGGACGTTCTGGGCGTGCCCTTCATCATGGGCGTTGGCGGCGGCATCGATGTGCTTGCGGGACACGTCAAGCGTGCGCCGGACATCTTGCAGAAAGCCGGCTTGGAGTGGCTTTACCGGACCTACCAGGAGCCGCGGCGCATGTGGTGGCGATACGCCAGCACCAACGCGCAGTTTGCCGGACTACTCGGAAAGGAAGTGATTGCGCGGGCCTTTGGCCGGCGCACTGGGGTGAATCAACATCGCGGGGGTGAGGCATGAATATCCTTGTAACATTCGGAACACGACCGGAAGCCATCAAGCTGTTTCCGGTGATCCATGCTCTGAGACGTCAGCGGGATTTCAACGTCACGGTCTGTGTCACGGCGCAGCATCGCGAGATGCTCGATCAGGTTCTCGATATTGCCGATATCGAGCCGGACCTCGATCTCAACATCATGAAGCCGAACCAGACGCTGCCGGAGATGACCTCGCGCATCATTCGTGGCTTCGATGAAGTTCTGGCCGAGGTCGAGCCAGATCGCGTGATGGTACAGGGCGATACGACCACGGCCATGGCGGCTGCGTTGTCGGCCTTCTATCGCAAGATTCCGGTGGACCACGTCGAGGCCGGTCTGCGCTCGGGCGATATCTACTCGCCATGGCCTGAAGAGGTGAACCGTAAGGTGGTCGGCTCGATCGCGTCGTTACATTTCGCGCCGACGGCACGAGCGGCCGAGGCCTTGATCCGCGAGAATGTTCCACGTGAGCGGATATTCGTCACCGGCAACACCGTCATCGATGCACTTCTGCAGACAAAGCAGCGCATCGAGGCCAAGCCCGCGCTTCCCGATTACGTCAACAAGAGCTTGCCTGCTGAGGGTGTCGACCAACGAATCATCCTTGTCACGGCGCATCGTCGTGAGAATTTTGATGGCGGCATGGAGCGGATCGCGGCTGCACTCCTGAAGATCGTGGAGCGTGAGGATGTGGTTGCTCTCTTCCCTGTGCATCCCAACCCGAATGTGGTGGGTCCGATGCGGACGATGCTCGGCAACCATCCGCGTATCCGGCTGTTGCCGCCACTGGACTATGTTCCTTTCGTCCATCTGCTGTCGCGAAGCTATCTGGTGCTGACCGACTCCGGCGGTGTTCAGGAAGAGGCGCCAGCTCTCGGAAAACCAGTGCTCGTCATGCGCGATACGACGGAGCGGCCTGAGGGCGTTGAAGCTGGAACGGCTTTGCTTGTCGGTACCGATCCATCCTTGATCGCCGGCGAAGCGCTCCGCCTGCTGCAAGACCGGCAGCATTATCTGCGTATGAGCCGTGCTCACAATCCTTTCGGCGATGGCCATGCGAGCGAACGCATCATCGATATTCTGTCCAATGAGGTCCTCCCCATGAATCGCAAGGAGTTGAAGTATGCGATATGATGTTTCGTCCGTCTGTGTACTAGGGCTTGGCTATATCGGCCTTCCGACAGCTGCCCTGATCGCAAGCAGAGGAATTAATGTTGTCGGCGTCGATATCAATCCCGCGGTTGTTGCGACTGTTGGTGCCGGCAACATCCACATTACGGAAGCCGACCTGGATGGCCTTGTGCAGAAATGCGTGACGTCTGGCTGGCTCCGGACGCGCAGCGAACCGGAGCGGGCGGACGTCTTTCTGATCGCTGTGCCGACGCCGCTATCGGGAAACAAGAAGCCGGTCGTCGAATACGTGCATCAGGCAGTCCGCTCGATCGCGGATCATCTCACGCAGGGCAGCCTTGTCATTCTCGAGTCGACATGCCCTGTTGGCACGACGGAGCAAATTTGCGCCATCCTGGCCTCCCTGCGGCCGGATCTGACGTTCCCCGACCCCAATGAGCCAGATAAGGAAAGCGACGTCTGTATTGCCTATTGTCCTGAACGGGTTCTGCCAGGCCGCATCCTCATTGAGCTGGTCCAGAATGATCGCTGCGTCGGCGGTCTGACCCCACGTTGCGCCAACCGTGCCCGACAATTCTACGAGCTGTTTGTGCGCGGAACGTGCATAGAGACACAGGCGCGAACCGCCGAAATGGTCAAGCTGACGGAGAATGCCTATCGCGACACCAACATCGCCTTTGCCAACGAGCTTTCTCTGATCTGCGATCGTATCGATGTCGATGTCTGGGATGTCATCAAAATCGCCAACCGTCATCCGCGCGTCAAGATTCTGAACCCCGGACCGGGTGTGGGTGGTCATTGCATCGCGGTTGACCCATGGTTCATTGTCGATGCCGCGCCACACGAGGCAAGGTTGATCCGGATGTCGCGGGAGGTGAATGACGGCAAGGCTCATTACGTCACGCAGCAGGTTGCGCAGATCATCGAAGATTATCCTGATCGTGAGGTGGCCTGTCTTGGATTGACCTTCAAGGCCAATGTCGACGATCTGCGGGAAAGCCCCGCACTCGAAATTGTCGAGAGTCTGGCCCAGACCTACGGCGATAAAATCTCGGTGGTCGATCCGTTCGTCGACAAGCTGCCGAGGACGCTGGAGCAGCATGGCGTCAGGAAGATCGATCTTGACGATGCGTTGTCGAATGCCGGCATTCTGGTGGTCCTTGTCGACCACGAAGCATTCCGGCGTGTGGCGTCGGATCAGCGTAATGGCGCCGTCGTCTATGATACACGCGGCATTTGGCGCCAATAGCCGCTAACTGGCGATCCGGTGTCCTTGGGATGCCGGATCGCCAGTCTCAGTGATGTTGTCGGCGAGAATCCGGGAATAGGTCTCTGCAATGTGATGACGCCGGACATGCTCGAACATCCGGTTTCGTTGCATGTGGGCAATGTTGATCTTGATCGACTGCTCGCGTTCGATCAGGAAGCGCATTCCATGGGCGATATCTTCCACCGAAGTCGGGTTGGCACGGTAGCCAACGTCGCAGCCCTCAAACAGGCCGTCGACGCCGCGATCCTGTGACCAGAGGATCGGAAGGCCGGCCAGCAATGCTTCCACGTGAACCATGCCATAGGTTTCACGGTGTGGCGCCATGACAAAGCCGGTATAGCCATTCAAGACGTGCTGAACGTTGCCGTGCGGCAAGGCCCCCATCATCCGCACGATGGATGATGCATTGTGCCGTCGTATGATCGTCTCAACGGCGCGAGTCGATTTTGGCTTGCCTGTCCCATACACATCGATTGTCAGACCCGGAATATCACGGGCTGCCAGTAAACCGGCCTTGACCAGCTGCTCGAAGCCCTTCCGCTTCCACGAGTCGAGGTGAAATAAACTGACGAGCCGCGATGATGCGGTAACCGTCGGTGAAAGAACCTCATCCGCAGCCGTCATGACCGGAAGCAGATTGATCTTGCCGTCGGGGATCTGCAGCGCCTTTTTGAAATATTCGCCGGTCCACGGCGCGGCTGGCAGAAGCGCCTGCGCGGCTGCGGCGATGGCGCGATAGCGCGATCTCAATCCACGTTTGACCTCGAAAATCTTGATATCGGTATCACCCCAGAAGCTACAGATGAAGGGATAGGGCTGATGGCGTACGATCTCCGCTGCAACGAGGCCTTCGACCGAGAATTTGTGAGTATGAATAAGGTCGGGGCGAATGCCGCGCTCAGCCAGATCGCGCAGGATTGCCGCAGCGACCGGCCGAAGAAACCGCTCAAGCCCAATGCCATAAGGCGGCGCGCCGTAAGCAATGGCCGTATGGTCCTGATTGAAGCGCGTGAGAACGACGCCAGGCCTGAGAGTCCGGTTCAGCGAATAGACAATATGTTGGAAGCCTGGTGTGGCTGCCAGCAGGTTGGCAACGGCTTTGGTCTTTCCCGGAACGATCGGATCAGGAAAATCGGCGCTGATATGAATAATGGTTTTCATGGGTCCTCATTGGCGCCGGCAGCGAGACGGCAATTCCAAAGGCAAACGTGCAGATGTTGGCAAGCGTAGAAAAGCCGCTCGATTCAGTGATGCCGTTGAGCAGGACGAAGGCCATCATGCCGAAGGCGATTGGATCGCGATAGACGATGGCTCGGAGTGCGACGCCGACGATCGACAGCGCGAAGAGGGCAGCGCCGATCCAGCCTGTCGTCAGCAGAAGTTGCAGCATCACGTTATGGGCATGCGATGTTGCAAAGCCAACCTCATTGGTGTGTTCCGGAAGGACGAAAACGGAGCTGGCGTAACCATAGCCCATCAATGGCTGCGCTTCGACCAGCTTCAGGACCGCGTACCAAATTTCGGTGCGGCCGGTGAAGGACGTGACCTCGCTGGCATCGCCACTACGTGAGACAGCTTTCAGCAGAAATTCCTGCCCGAACGGAATCAACGCGGCAAATACGAGGATACCGACGGAAGCCATGAACAGGCCGGCATACAAGCGCTTCCGGTTAAAGATATAGACAGCCGCCAGGATCAGCAGAGCCATGACCAATGGCGATCGGGAATTCGTCATCAACAACGCCGCTCCGCATAACAACACGGCAGCAGGAACAATCAGCCTGTTCATGCGATGAAATTCGCGGGCGTAGAGTCCGGTGACCACAATTCCAAAGGCGGCGACCAATGCCATGTTGTTGGCGCTGCCGGCAATGCCCGAAAGGCGCGAGCTGACATATCGCTCCTCGTTCAGCCAGTAGACATAATGGCCAAATTCGGGAAGCGCGAAATAGACAACAATCGAGACAGCACAGAAGAGGGTGATTGAAAGTATGATCGTTACGAAAATGTCGGCGGGGTCAAATTGCGAAAAGAGATAGGCCGAAAATACGACACATGCGAAAACGGTGAAGGCGGATACGGCCGTGTAGGTCGGGTTGGGAGAGACCAGTGCTGTCATGAACAGCCAGATCAGAAACAGAACGCAGGGCAGATTGACGGGATTGCTCAACAATCTGATCCAGCTCCGGGCATGAAGCAGGGATATTGCTGCAACTGTGACCCACAGGACAATCTTGATAATGACCTGAAAATCCACGTCCTTGTCCTGATAATCGCGGATCCGGAATACCGCGTGCATCAGGAAGACGGTCAGGAACAGTAGAAACAGCGTGGCATGTTTCTGGCTGCTGACTGCGCCCCGCAGCAAGAAAAAAGTCGCAAGGACGATGGGAACGGCGGCAACGACAACCAGACTCGACGGCTCGAAGAGAGCGATGCCGGCCGCGACCACGGCCGCACCCAATGCGGACAGGACAATGTAATGGCCATTGGTCAGCGTCATTTTGTGTTCCGGGCCAGACGAATAGCTGTTCCGCTCACGGCCAGCAGCCAGCCTGCCGCGCAGGCCGCAATGGCGCCGGTTTCGAAATAATAGAGGGAGAGCGGTACACTGAGCGCAACCGCGAGGATCGATGCGAGGCCGCGCAACTGGAAATAATGACGGAAGTCGCGTCGTGCGTAGACCAGCGATTCGAGTGGCATCGCCATGCCCATGAGAACATAGACGGGGAGCCAAGCCAGCAGTGCGCCGCCGACGCCGGAGAATTTCGAGCCATAGGCCAGCGTCACGAGCTGATTGGCAAAGAGACCCGCAGTGACACAGTAGACAAGACCGATGACGCCGTAAAACGCGGCACAGTTGAGCGTGAAGACAAGGGTGTCACGCGTACTCGGGTGTCTGGCAACCTTCGCGAAGACTGACTTATCCGCAATATCCAGCCCGCGCATGATGATCTGCAATGGCTGCATCAGGCTACGGGTGGCGACAAAGATTGCAGCATGGATGGGAGCTGCAATGGCTCCCAGCAGCAACAACGGCAAATGATTGTAACCGCTATAGGTCAGCGTAGCGGCGGCAGACCAGCCGCCATAGCGGAGAAGATCGTGACGCAAGAGCTGCTTGCCTCGGGACCAGGCAGGTCGTCCCGCAGCCGCTATGAGCGCCAGCGCATGCAGCAGCATGGCGGCGCCCAGCACTATAAGCAGCGTTTCATAGCTGATGAGGTGTTTCAGCGAGGCCCCTGCCAGCGCCAACGAGACGACGGCGTACCAGGCCGCGCTGAGCAACAAAAATCCGGCCCGGCCGGTCTTGATCAGAAAGGCGCGGGAAAATTCAAGCTGCAGATAGACAATGAGGCTGACCATGCTGGCGAGTACAATCAGGTGCCCATATCGTGGCAGCGGCATGAATAATGTGCCGATGACCACAAGCAAACCCGCGGCGACGATGGAGAGAAGGACAATATATTGTTCCGCGAGGATGGCAGCATGCCTGCGCGCGACCCTGCTGTCCGGCTGCAATGTAAGCGGAATGGTCACCGCATGCCGCTGCAGGGCCTGAACCATCAGGCCTATCGATAACCCAATACCGAAAGAAGCAAATTCTTCCGCGGAATAGGCGCGGCCGATCGCGAGCGTCAGCGCAAAATTCGTCAGCGATACGACGATCTGATCGCCGATGGCTGCGAGCTTGGTGAGGGAGAAGCGCGAACGCCGCGGGGCGTCGGGCACCACGATCGGCGCTTCATTCACCACTGTACCCATCTGCTATTTGAACCTGTCATTCCAAAGTTTGGACCGGATCACCCCGGCTTCCGGCACAGGAAGATTTTTTCGCCGCGCGTCAGCCCGTGACGCGACACAAACGGTTCCACCGCGGTGTATTCATCAACAATGAAACCGGGCGCCGCGAGGCGCTGCCGCGCATCTTTACCAAAAAAGCGTACATGATCGTGTTGGCCGAAATGCAACAATCGCTCCTCGGGTCCGGACGTTTCCATATTCTCGTAAGTCGCGTTCCAGCCTTCCACAATGGGGAACATCGCAATGAGAAGTCCGTTGGGTTTTGTAACACGAAAGAGTTCGGAAATGGCTGCATGGTCATCGACGTGCTCCAAGACATGAAGACATATCACAACGTCGAAAGAATGATCATCGATGGTAAGCGCTTCGATATTTTCTTTGCGGTCAACCCCATCAGCGAAGAGATCAGCGGTAACATAAGACTTGGGTACGCTCTGTTGCACAAGATTTCGAACTGCGTCTTCGGGCGCGAAATGAAGAACCGATTTGCCGGAGAAGAAATGGTTGGTCTGATCGGCGATGCATAGCAGCCGATGGCGCTCAAGCGATCCGCATTGAGGGCAATAAATGTCGCAAATATAAGGATACCCATAACCAAGGAACTTTCCGTGATAGTTGCAGAGCGGGCATTCTCTTGGGAATTTGCCAAAGGCATATCGTACCGACTGCGACAAGAATTTCAGCGAGCGAATATAGGTTCGCAGCATCTGCAGTAGCTCCAGCGTAGATGTATTGGGGAAATCGCCCAGGGAGGTAATCAAATGACAAGATCGAAAAGCCGGATGGCGAAAGTACGTCAAATATCTGTAGATTGAATGATCTGGGAAATGTGGGAGTTTTTCGAGGCTGTATCCGGGCGATTGACATCAAGTGGTCGAAGTCATTGCTCAAATTTGGCGGCAGATGAATCGTGACCGTCACGGAGTTGGTATTCATTGCTGCTTATCCCGACATCGAAATATGCTCCGCGTTTTCGTCATGGCCTCGTTTGGGCGGCGTTGATTTCCGGC
>Ga0164243_10002871_pt1 | contig 27961 bp, 23 predicted proteins | sample OricompcompostOP_FD_108781 | JGI IMG/M metagenome (GOLD analysis project Ga0164243, IMG submission 108781) | Organic Plus compost microbial communities from Emeryville, California, USA - Original compost - Organic plus compost (OP) | ecosystem: Engineered > Solid waste > Mixed feedstock >...
AAGAACACGCATGACGTGATCGTACGGCACATACGAGTTCGCAACGATCGCATTGGCGGCGGACGAGCGGGAGAGGACTCGATCACGATCGAGAACAGCCGGAATGTCATCATCGATCATGTCAGCGCCAGCTGGGCGCGCGATGAGATCGTCAACGGCTTCGGCGATAACGACAATATCACCGTAAGTTGGTCTCTCCTTGCAGAAGGCATCCCGTCACACGACAAGTGCGCGCTCTTGGCGAGCGACCCGGAAGGGCCGCAGAATTTCACCTTTTACGGCAATCTGTGCGCCCACAACGGAGACCGAAACCCCGACGTAAACTTTACTCCGGGCTCATGCGCCGAAATCGTGAACAACGTGCTTTATAATCCCAGCTCCCAATTCGCGGAGGTCTGGGAAAGCTATGGCGGCAGCCCGGCAACGATCGTTGGCAATGTCTTTCGCAAGGGGCCCAACACCGCAGATCATGCGGTAGGTATCGACCGCGAGGTGATCGGAAGCAGGGGCCGCGCAAGCATCTACCATTTCGGTAATCGGTTCGACGGCTCGTTTGTGCAGATCTCCCCCAAGGTCGCGGAAGTAGAGGCGGAGCAACCTTCCTGCCCTCTCACCATGGAGCCGCTGCCTGCGGACCAGGCCTTTGCAGAGGTACTGGCCAAGGCAGGGGCCTGGCCGCGCGACGCCTTCGATACGAAAATCGTTTCCGATGTGCAGAACCGCGCAGGCGGGATCGTCCGCACACCCGGAGAAATTCCCGCTGCTACCGATGCGCAGCCATATGAGGATACCGACCGGGACGGTATGGCTGACGCCTGGGAAGCAGCGCACGGGGCGGAGCCGACGCGGCCGGATGCCTGGGAAGATGCCGACCAGGATGGCACGGCCAATCTGGATGCCTTTCTGGCTGACCTCCACACGCAGGTGCTTAGCGGCACGTCTGCGTTCGCCGGCAGAGGCGAAGTATCTTCTATCCGATTCTTCTCCGGCGAGGTTCTGCCGTGAACCTGCAACCCGCCCTTGAACAGGCGATCCCGGTAGCAGTTCCGTACCCGCGGTCACCCGCGGTTACGCATCAGCATATTTTCTCCGTGGTGTGCACGTTGCTCGCCGAAGGGCGGCTATGCATAGAGGGCGACACTCTGCGCATCCTGGATATCGGGTGCGGCGACGGCCGGCTGATTGCCGCCCTTCATTTCATGCTGACTCGTCGATTCCCTCACTTGAACGTCGAGATCCATGGCTTCGACGTGGCAGAGCATGGTTTTCGCGACAGCAGCCAGTTGGCTGAAGCATTGAGTTACCTGACCGGGTACGCGCCTTCGGTCGAATGGGAAAAGCGGATCAAGCTGATCTCCGACGACGAGCGCTGGGGTTACCCCCCCGCCTATTTCCACCTTGCGGTCTCCAACCAGGTTCTCGAGCATGTGCAGGACATTGATCATTTCATGGCGAACCTGCGCGATGTTCTCGCCCCGGGCGGGCAGTCGGTGCATGTCTTTCCGCTCAGCCACTGCATGCAGGAGGCACACTGCGGGGTGCCGTTTTCCCACTGGATAAAGGATTTCAATTACCGGGTGGCGTGGATCAAGCTGGTCAGCCGCTTCGGCATCGGCCGTTACCTCAAGGATCGCCGGGTTCTCGGCCACACGGGCCTGGCACATCACTCGCTGGAAACGGCCAAGTTCATCGAGTGCTGGACCTTCTATCGCTCGTTCTCGGAAATCTCGAAGCGCGCGAGCGAGAAGAGCCTCGCAACGTCCTATCACTTCACCAAGAACATCATATCCGCGAAGCTGCGACACATCGCTAAACGAGAAGCTGCGGCACGTTACCGGCGCTGGATCTTCCTGGGCCTTGAGTGGCTCGCCTACATCTTCGTTCGTTCGATCACCTCAGCCACGATCGTTATCGAACCGGTGGCGTACGATATCGGAAAGCGGATCGCGGCTGAGAAGTCTTACAAATATAGGCGTGTTGGCGGCTAGTGGGCGTCGTTACTTCCCTGGAGAATGCGATTGGGGATCGCCCTGGCTCGCCCAGGCTCGCACGTCCGGCACGCATCTGCTTTCCGTTTTCCGGCGATGCGATCGGAGGGAGCCATTATTCCGCACTGGGCCTGATCCGGCAGTTCGATCGAACCCATTACGATCCTCTTGTCGTGGTCCAGTATCCGGAAGGCAAGATCGCCCGCCTGTTTCGCGAAGAGCAGGTTCAAGTCGTCTGTCCGTTTGCATGGCCGGAGCTTCCTTTCGATCAGCCGATCGGCTTCAACGCCTTGCGCGCAATGTTCGTGCAGTTGGGCCGACAGGTCAGCTTCATCCGCGACAACGACATCCGCATTGTCCACAGCAATGACGGGCGGACGCACAGCACGTGGGCTCTGGCTACCAAGCTGGCCGGGGCCAAGCTCCTATGGCACCATCGGGGAGCGCCGCATTCGCGAGGCTTGCGCTTCTTCGCCCCGTTCGTTGCGGACAAGGTTCTCGCCGTGTCTGAATATGGGCTCCCGCGGCCCGGCCCCATATCCGCGGCACAGATCGCGGAGGTGGTCTACAGCCCCTTCGACACGCAGATCGCGGTCGACCGTGCCGAGTCCCGGAGAGAGCTTGTTGCGGAATTCGATCTACCGCCGGATTGCCTCTTGGTGGGCTATTGCGGCAGTTTCGTCGCGAGAAAGCGCCCTCTCCTGTTTGTCGAGACCATCCGCACTATGCGCCAGCTGGCACCGAGCCGCAGAGTCGTCGGCATAATGTTCGGCGCTGCGGAAGATCCGCGGATGGACGGGGCGATCCGCGCGAAAATTACCGAACTAGATGACCCCGCGGGCATGCACCTTGCGGGATGGCGGCAGGACGGCGCCCGCTGCATCGCTGGCTGCGACTTGCTCATGATCCCGGCGGTCGACGAGCCCTTCGGGCGAACGCTGGTTGAGGCGATGCTGGTCGGCACCCCGATAATCGCTACTAGGTCCGGCGGCAACGCCGAAGCACTTCGTGGAGGGAGGCTCGGGCGCCTCGTCGAGGCGGAAAGCGCGGAGGCCCTGGCTCGCGCTGCCCTGGACCTCACCCCCCAACAAGCCCGCGAGATATCAACGGCTGCGCAGATCGACGCACGCAGCCGCTTCGGCTTGGAGCGTCATTACAAGAAGGTTGCCCAAGTCTACGAAGCTTTGCTGGCATCCCGCTCGTAGGGCTAAGGTTGGAGTGCCTCTTCAACCACCGCTTGCCACTGCGCCCAAACTCCCGCTGGCGCGAACCGCTCCTTAACTTCAGGCGCGGCCGCTGAAAGCTGCCTCCGAAGATCCGGGTTAGCCAGCAGAAGTTGGAGAGCACGTGCGAGCGCACGTGGATTCTCCGGCTCGACCAGGAGACCGTTTTCGCCGCCGCGGATCAGCTCTGCAGGGCCGAAGTCGCAGCGAGTGGCGATCACCGGCAACCCCGCGGCCATCGCCTCGCTCAGAACGTTTGGAAAGCCTTCAAACCGCGATGAGAGAACAAAGATGTCTGCTTCCTCTATCCAGCCGCCGGGCCGGCTGCTCAGCCCCTTGAAGACCACTCGGCCCTCAATATTGCGAGCATGAACCTGCGCCTCGAGTTCCCCGCGAAGCGGCCCTTCTCCCCAAATGTTGAGAACGCAATTGGGAAACTCCGCGGCAACCTCGGCGTAGGCGTCTATCAGCAGATCGAAGCCTTTCTGCCGCTCAAGCCTGCCCACGGCCGCAATCCGGATCGGCATACCTTCGGGCTCTGGCCTGGTTCCGATGGGCACGACCGGGTTGGGGATCACCCGCACGCGGGGACGATGGTATCGCGGAATGCAAATCTCGCTTGCACGTGTCTGACAGATGATCGCGTGCGCGCGGCTGTACAGCAGGGCGGATGCTCCACGCCAAAGCCAGTGCGCCGGCTGCATCCGCGGGTTGTTCCGTTCCGAAATGATCACCCGCGCCTTTTGTCCCAGCATTGCCGCCAGGGTCATGGTGTTCACTTTCCGCAGAAAGCTGATGACCACATCGGGCTTCGTTTCTGCGATCGCACGGCGAAGGGTCAATATCCTGCGTATGGCTGGTGGGATGTACTGGCCCACTTGCCGAGTGGCCGGAACGTTCAGCCGGACAAGTCTGATGCCCGGAGGAAAGTCGTGATAAACTTCTGTCTCGCCTCCGTCGAAGGACAGGATCGTCACCTTGGCGCCGGAAGAGTTGTAATTTCTTGCGAGCCAGGAGAGCACGCGCTCCGCACCGCCCGCCCCCAAGCCTGCGATGATCAAGCAGACATTCACCGGGCGAGGCACAAACGCTGCTCCGGCGTAAACCGCCTCGCCAGAACCCTTCGAATTGCCTTCTCGCTCTTTGGCAATTTGCTCCGCTTGCGCTTTCACCACATGCGCCTTCTGAAGAACATCTCTGCTCGCATGAACAAGCCGCACGTTAGCATGTCGATGGGGCGCCATCGCAGCGGCTCCGTACTAATCCAAAATAGTTGCTTGTCGCACCCAGCGAGACGGGCAACCTATCCCGAGACGTGATGACGGCACTCGCCAGAGGACGAAGCTCGTGAAAATTCTTTCCATTGTGACGAGCTTCACTGTCGGCGGGGCCGAAGTACTCGTCTCAAATCTCTCAAACGAATTCGTGCGCTGCGGTCATCACTCGGTAGTCGCCGCACTGTCTCCTGCCCATGCGATCGGCAACCGGCCTGAAACCGAAGCCGAGATGCAGAGCAGGATCGAAAATCGCGGTGGTCGCACCGTCCAGCTAGGCCTGATAAACCGGAAGAACTTCCTCGTTGGCGCCCGCACCATGCGCCGCCTCCTGAAAGACGAGCAGCCGGATATCGTACATGCTCATACTGCGCGCGCCGTTCCGATGCTGGGGCTGGCCGGAATGCAAGTTCCGCTCGTGCTCACCCATCACAATAGCCGCCTGCCTTTTCCGCCCAGCCTGTTCCGCTTTCTGGATCTCTTCGTCGACACTTACGTGGCGATCAGTGCTCAGTGCGGCAAATTGATTTCCGCGGCCTCCAGGAAGCCGATCGTCCACATTGCGAACGGAACGGGCCCGGAGTTTCTTGCGACGAGCGGTCGTGCGCGGATCAACCGGCCCGCGGCTCTGCTTGCAGTCGGTGCGCTGACTGAGCAGAAGAACTACAAGCTCATGATAGAAGCTGCCGTGAAGGTCCGGAAGGCCCGGCCCGACTTCCCCTTCGTCCTGAGTATCGCGGGGGACGGGAAGCTCCGCGGGGAAGCAAGCGGCGCCATCGAAGCCTTGGAAGCCCAGGAGTACATAAAACTGCTCGGTGACCGCAGCGATGTTTCCTCGCTCATGCAAAAAGCCGACCTTTTTCTCAATTCCTCACATTATGAAGGCTTGCCCGTAGCCATGATCGAAGCACTGCAGTCGGCGCTGCCGGTGGTCGCGACCAAAGTAGCAGGGACGGTCGAACTGGTTCGGGAAGGAGAAAACGGCTTCCTGGTTCCTCCAAACGACGCTGAAGCATTCGCGGCAGCTTTGCATCTGGCGCTCGATTGCTCGCCAAGCACATATTCGGCGTTATCGAACAACGCGCTGAAAGAGGGCAGAAAATACCTGATCGGCAATTGCGCCTCTCAGCACCTCGACATGTATCGGCGTCTTACAAGTGAAACAGGCCGGCCCTCGGGAGTTTGTGCCGCTTAGACATGACTGCTCAAGCCTGCGTGCGCGGGGGCGGGCCAGTTAGGCGGGCCAGTTAAAAGCCGCCGTTCCATGGCAAAACTGGGTTAGCCATTTTGCACTGCGCCGCTCTCCCATGCGCCTTTGAACTATGTCGGGCACCTCGGCAGTTTAGGCAAAACCGCAGGTAGGTTTGCGGCCGAGAGGGATGACGATGGCAGATCTGCCGCCCATTGTAGTAGGCGAACGCGGTGCCGGCTTTGAATATCCGGGCAGCGACGCAAATCTTGCGCTGGCAAATCCCTTTCCCCGGCGGAAAGGCCCCGGCGACGAAATCCATGAACTTGTTCGGGCCCTGCTTCGCTATCGGTGGAGCATTGCCGGCTTCGTCAGCCTCGCGGTTCTGCTTGCGGCCCTGTCTCAGGCCTTGGCAACCCCGCTCTATCGCAGTGTCGCCACCGTTCAGGTGGAACTGACTGACGAAGAAGGCGCAAACCGGGCCGAGGCGGATGCGCGCAATTCGATCCGTGTAGAGAATGTGGCCAAGATATATCGCTCCCGATCGGTTGCGGCGAGGGTGATCGACGACCTGGATCTTATGTCCAACCGGGCATTCATGGGCGAACATTACAAGCCCGCCGATCAGTACACGTCCAAAGACAAAATAGATGCGATCTCCCGCTTCACGCAGAATATACGCGTGGTGAGCACTGCGCCCTCGGATTTGCTGGATCTTGAGGTGACTTCGCCCGACGCAAATCTCGCGGCAAGAATCGCCAATCAGCTCCCGATCTCGGCGCAGAAAATGCGCGTCTCGCGGCGCCAGGGCACCCGCATTGAAATGCTTTCGGAACTGGAGAAGGCTGGGGAACGGCTTTCCGCGAAATTGGCGGACGCCGAGAGAAAAGTCGCCCAGTTCCGCCGACAGCACAATATGCTCGAAGGGAGCGGCAGCGCAGAAGATCTGGCACAGATCAACCGGGTCGCGGTCGAGGCTGCCTCGGCCCAAGCATTGAGTTCGGCAGCTTCCGCACGCTCGACAGGCGTCTCTCAGGCTGCTGGCATCCACAGCCTGGCTTCGGCCGATTCTCCATTGCTTCAACAGCAGCGTCAGCGGCTGGCAACTTTGCAGGGAGAGAAAACCCGCCTTTCAGCGACCTTTGGCGCCGGCCATCCGCAGATGATCAGCCTGGATACCGAGATGCAGGCGCTACAATCTTCGATCCGTGCCGAACAAGATGCCGTGCTGGCGAGAGCGAGGGCCGATGCGGATGCGACAGCGGCGCAGCAACGCGCCCTGGCGGAGAGCGAGCGCGCCGCGGCTGCCGCTCGCGCGGGCCAGCTGAGCGGCGTTGTACGGGCGATGACCTCAAAGGCGTTCGAGAACAACGCCAATCTGGCGGAATTGGCCCGCCTTACTCGCGATGCCGAAATCGCCCGCGACGTTTACATGTCGACCGTGAAACGGGCCGAGGAAGTTCGGTCCGCCATCGGTATGATCGGCGTCAACTCAAGCTCGATCTCAAGCGCCATAGCAGAGAGCGAACCTTTCTCTCCGAAACCGCTCCGCACGATCGGCGGAACGTTTCTCGCCTCGCTGGTGATCTCTGTTCTGGCAGTGCTGGCCATCGAGCTCGCGAACAACAAGCTGCGGAGCTCAAGGCAGATTTACCGGCTTTTCGGGGTGCGCACATTCGGACTTTTCCCGCTCCTGTCTGACAAGCGCAATCTCTCCCTGGATGAAAATCCGGTGGTGACAGAGCCGCACTCCCTGTTTGCCGAGGTCTCGCGCGGCGTTCATGCCGAAGTGGCCGACCTGGCCAAACCGAACCGAAGCCAGACTGTTCTTGTGACTTCAGCGCTGCCGGGGGAGGGTAAGTCGAACGTCGCCATAAGCCTATGTGCCGCGGCATGCGCGGCTGGCCAGAGAGCGATAGTCGTCGACTTCGACTTGCGCCGTCCCGGCGTCATGCAAGATATCCAGCGGCAGCTGGGCGGCCCCGACCTGATCGAAATGCTGCTCGACCCGCCCGAACGCATCCCCGCGCCGGCACCCGCGGAGGAGGGCACAAGGCGGGAAATCGTGACCTATAAGCCTGCCATCATCAGCACCCGTGAGCCGGTTCCAAACCCCGGCGCGCTCTTCGCACAGAAGCACGTCGACCGCCTGCTGCGGCTATTGCAGGACGATTACGACCTCGTGATCATCAACGGACCGGCGGCCTTGGCGGTGCAAGACGCACGGACGCTCTCCCGCCTTGCCGACAGCACGCTGTTGGTCATCCACTGGAATGAAACCACCATTCCGCAAGTCGCGACCGCCTTGGAAAAGCTCGGCAACAAGGTGGACGGGGCCGTCCTGGATCAGGTGGATTACGTTGAACATGCGCGTTGCGGGTTTGAAGACGAGGTGCAGTTCTACATGAGGAGCTCGGCCTATTACGAAGGCCACGTCCCGACCCGCACCACGCTGCGAGAGCAGCTCACGAAGCTGTGGAGCCGCCTTCAGCCCAAAAGGTCGACGGTGCAATGAGTGCTGGCGATCCGTTCCCCGTGGGCAGTGAGGACCTGAGGCACATATGCCCAACCTCACCTATTGCAATTCTGGATTTGTCGAGCTTCCGGCGTGAGTGCGTCGCGGCCAGCTTGGCGCGATATACGACCTACAAGATAGAGACGTCAGATTCCGCGGCAAATCTTCCGCTGGAATCGGTGCCAGCGCTCGTCATACTATTCTATGAATCCGATGAGCTAGGGGTCGAGCAGTTCCGGTCTATTCTCGAGGACGCGCGCCTCCGCCTGATCAGCTCCAGGATCGCAGTGATTAGCGACAAACCGGAAGATCTCACAGTTCAGCTCGGGCAAGAGCTTTCCTGGGTCTCCATAATCCTGTCGGCCGACATCGACATAGAGCTGCTAAGTGCATCCTTGCGCCTGGCCGAACTGGGATACCGGCTGACGCCGACAATCGGCTCTGTGGTGCGCGACACCTCTCCGCGACCCCACGGCGAGGAGGGCAATGGATCGTGGCAATCCGTTCGCTGGCATCCCTTGCTGGAAAACTGCACCCCGCGCCAATGCGAGGTGGTCGAACACCTCATGCTCGGGCTGGCGAACAAGCAGATCGCACGGAAAATGCAGATCAGCGAAAGCACCGTCAAAGCACATATCAGGGTCATCATGGAGCTGCTCAATGTGAGCAATCGGACGCAAGTAGTCTCGAAACTTGCCCATTTGAAGAATTAGCTTGGGGAGCAAGCGGCCAGACCATGGAACAGTTCACCGACATTCTTCTTGAAGCAACGACGGATCGGACGGCGGCGACCTATTTGAAGCTGAACATGATCCGCCAATTCGAGAGCCGGTTGCTGGACCTCTTCAGCGCAGGCGAGCTCACGGGCACAACTCACACCTGCATTGGACAGGAAGCTAATGCAGTAGCCCTGATGGATGCGCTGGACAGAGAGATCGACACGGTCTGGTCCAATCATCGCTGCCACGGCCATTTCCTTGCCTATTGCGGTGACGCGTACCGGCTGTTCGCGGAGATTTTGGGCCGTACCTCGGGCGTGTGCTCGGGCCGCGGCGGCAGCCAGCATCTCGCGTACCGCAACTTCTTCTCCAGCGGCATCCAGGGCGGTCTTGTGCCGCTCGCCGTCGGAACGGCGCTTGCCGACAAGGACAGGGGCGCGATCACCACTGTCTTCCTGGGCGATGGCACGATGGGCCAAGGCTATGTTTACGAAGCGCTCAACCTGGCCGCCCTGTGGCAGTGCCCGGTTCTCTTCGTCGTGGAAGACAACGGGATCGCGCAAACCACTCCGCGCAAACTTGGTGTCTCGGGCGAGGTCGGGCGGCGCGCCGATCCTTTCGGGATTCAATCCCGGACAATCCGGTCGGTCGACGTGGACGAGCTTTCCGAGGCAGCTGGCGAGGCTGTGAATTACGTTCGCACCGAAATGAAGCCCTTCTGGCTGCATATCGAAACCGTTCGCTTGCGCGCGCACTCCAAGAGCGATGACACCCGGCCCGCGGCTGAATTGGCCGAACTGCGCAAGTCTGATTGCGTCGAACTCTTTGCGCGGCGGCTGGGGAGCGCGACTGAGGCTTACGACGCGATCGTCAAATCCTACCTCGACGAGTGTTTCGAAGCGGCGATGGCGGACCCTCAGTCATGCGCGTGATTGATCAGATCAACGACTGTCTGCACGAATTTCTCGCGCAGTCCGACAGCAACTTCATCATGGGGGAGGACATCCTCGATCCCTATGGCGGGGCCTTCAAGGCAACCAAGGGCCTCTCCACCAAATTTCCCGAACGCGTCTTGAGCACCCCGATCTCGGAGGCTGCGCTCGCCGGCGTCGCGACCGGCATGGCCTTGAAGGGCAAGCCGGTCTGCCTCGAAATCATGTTCGGCGATTTCACGACGCTCTGCACTGACCAGCTTATCAATCACATGTCGAAACTGCCGTGGGTTTACGACGGCCAGATATCGGTGCCGGTGGTCGTCCGTACGCCGATGGGCGGCAAGCGGGGCTACGGCGCGACGCACAGTCAATCCCTGGAAAAGCACTTCTGCGGCGTTCCCGGCCTCACCGTTTGCGCGATCAGCCAGTATTCCGACATCGCCGCTATCTACGCGCAGGCCTTCGCATCCGGCACGCCGCACCTGATAATCGAAAACAAGGTGAACTACGCCCGCGAGCTCGTGCGGCGCGAGCTCGCACCGCATGACCAGCCCGATCTCGCCATCATCACCTATGGCGGCAGCATGGAGGCCGCGGTGAAGGCGGCCGACCTGCTCGCCGAACGGGAAGAACTGCGGGTGAATGTGATCGAGATCACTACTCTTTCGCCGCTCGATCATGCCGGGCTGGTCGCGAAGATCGGCGAATGCCGCAGGATACTGACGGTGGAAGAGGGGGCAGGAGGCTGGGGATTTGCCGGCGAAGTGGCGTTGGCGCTTGCCGCACTTCCCGACATCTCCTTCGCCAGCCTCACAGGCCCGGCGCACCCGATCCCAAGCTCGAAGAGCTGGGAGATGAGCATATTGCCCAACGCGGAAACAGTGATGGCGGCAGCCCTTCAGCTGTTCGACTGACATGCCGCTCGCTGCGAGGTTCTCATGAGCAACCGTACCGCGATCCTCGTCATGCCGCGTCTCAACGCGAATGAAGACGAGGCTCAAGTCGTTGGCCTGCCGCCCCGGGAAGGAAACCGCTTCGCCGCAGGCGACATACTGTTCTCCATCGAGACCACCAAAGCGGCGACCGACATTCCTGCCCCGTGCGACGGCAGGGTTCAGAAAGTGTTGGTTGACCTGAACGATATGATAGAGGTGGGCGCACCGATCTGCGAGGTCGAATTCGAACAGGCGAGCGCTCTTGAGGGCATCGACTACGTCTGGGCTGACGAGCCGGCGGGCAGCAGTGAGCCGGCTTCCTGCAACACTCATCACGTCTCGGCCAAGGCCAGGCTGCGCGCTCGCGAGCTCGGCGTGGATATCGCTCTCGTGAGCGCCGCGAATGCCAGCGTCCGGGTAACCGATGTCGAACGGTACTTCCAAGATGCCCAAAAGAACATCGTGGCGGCAGGGCCGGCTGAATTGAAGGACAGCTATAGCGAGCGCGATGCCATAATTTTGGGCGGCTCAGGCCATGCACGCGCCATAATCGACGCGGCGCGGGAAAGCGGCCTGATCATCGTCGGCGCCATCGATGCAAAGATCCCCCCGGGATCCTCGGTTGGAGGCGCTATCACCGTTTGGGGCGGCGAGGATTTGCTTGCAACCCTGCGCCAGCGCGGCCTGAGAAAGGCGATCATAGGAGTAGGCGGAGCGACCTCCAACGCGGCCCGTCAGAAAGTCTACCGCAAGCTCAGCGACCTCGGGTTCGAGCTCCCGTCCATCGTCGCGCCAGGCGCATATCTGAGCGCCGAGAGCACCATCGGCCCGGCAACTTATCTTTTGCCCGGGGCCAATGTGGGCCCGGGCGTCACTATCGGCGCGAACTGCATCATCAATCAGAACGTCGTAGTCGCTCATGACAGCCAGATTGCGGACGACGTACACCTCGCCCCCAATGCGGTTGTCGCAGGTCATTGCACTATTGGCCGCGGCTCGACAGTCGGGATGTGCGCGACCCTCATCAATGGAAGCACAATCGGCGCGAATTGCCTCATTCACAACAACGTGCCGGTCACCTCCGATCTGCCAGACGGCACCGTGCTCACCTTGGCGGATGTGGTTCGTCGAGCGAAAACCGCCGCCCCGCTTCATGTCTAGCAATGCCCCAACTGTCGTTGATGCGGCCGCTGATCGGGCACCCGAAGCGAAGCGGCGAGCCGCCGCGCGAGGCTCCAACTTCAATGGCGCTACCCACGGTCTGCGCGGCCTGGCCTCGCTTGCCGTGTTCATCGCGCATCTCCTCGGAGGAACCGCCGAGCATATCTACGCCGACCGTCCCGGCTACGTTTCTCTGGTGTTTGCACCCTGGAGCTTCGGCGCCTGGGGCGTTGATCTCTTCTTCGCGATCAGCGGATTTGTCATACTGCCCAGCATCCGCCGTTACAGCCTGGGGGAGTTCGCGCTTCGGCGACTGCTGAGGCTCTACCCCTTGTTCTTCAGCCTTTCCGTTGTCTTCATCGCGTTGAATGCTCTGACCAACGAGTACCCCCATCTGAACAACGTGAAGACGATAATCAGCGGGCTTTTCTTCGTAAACCTCCTCACTCACACCGAACAGCTGACACCAAATGCCTGGAGCTTAACATATGAGGTGATGTTCTACACCCTTTCGGCGCTTCTGTATCAATACGTGTTCAGAAAATGGGACAGTATTCTTGCTACGGCAGCCGTTATCCTATCCTGCCTTTTCATATGGCGTTACCCGATCGCCTTGTTCTTTGTTGGGGGAGCATTCGTTCGCCTGCTTTGCGACCAGAAGATCCGGCCATCTCAAAAGGTGGGGCGAATAGCCGAAGTGGTCTTCGCCCTGGGCTGCGTGGGCTTGGCAGGCAGTTCGCGCATCGGCTTTTCCCAGCAGGAAATGTTGAACCCGGTGGCGTGGTTGTTGATCGCAAGCACAATCGGGTATTTTTATTGCGCGGTTCAAGAGGCGAGCATCACTACCCTGATTTCGAAGAACAAGATTATTATCTACCTTGGTACGGTTAGCTACTCATTGTACCTTGTTCATCCTTATACGTACTACCTTACCCGAACCGCGTTCGTGTCGCTGGGGCTTTTCACCGAGGAAATCTTCTTGTCCATGACGCTGTTTTTCTGCGTTACCATACCGTTGACGATCGCGCTCACGCACGTTGCACATGATTGGCTGGAGGTGAGAGCCTATCAGTGGTTCTTCAATCAGCGAATTTACCGGCGTGCGAAGAAAAGCGGCCCCGCCCATTCGGATTATCAATCAGAATAGCGCGCCCGCATCCCGCCTTTCGGGTTACCATTCAGCAGGATGAAGAGGCAGCTTTCTGCCACAGGCAAGGTCGTCAGGATGGACGCATGACTCTACGAACAATCATCAGGGACTTATCCTACTCCGCAGGCGAGGTGCTGATCCCCAGGTCGATCAAGAACAAGGGCATGATGGGATCGCTCCGCCGGGCGGCCAGCGAATGGGCCCGCGAAGGATATGTTCTTTCCTACCCCAAGTCCGGACGCACCTGGCTTCGGACCATGATGGGTTTCGTGGTTTGCAGGCGATATGGGCTCGACGTGGTCAATCCGATGGAGATCCAGCACTTCTGGAAGATGTCGTCCGACGTTCCGAACATCGGCTTTACTCATGACGACTATCCCAATCTCAAACGTGGCACCGATGTCGAAACGGACAAGTCACGTTATTCACGCAAGAAGGTTCTGCTGCTCACTCGCGACCCCCGGGATGTCGTGGTCTCCTATTATTTCGATGCCAAGAACCGGATGAAGGTGATCGACTGCGATCTGACACACTTCGTCCACCACGAGAAAGGCAGCATAGATGCTTTGGTCGCATTCTATAATGCCTGGGCGGCAAATCGGCATGTCCCGCGCGGTTTTCATTGGATCACTTATGAGGACATGCATCGTGATCCGGTGGAGGTGCTACGATCCACACTGGAGTTCTTCGGAATGCCAAGGCCCGAGGAGGGCTTGCTTCAGGAGGCCATCAAGTTCGCGTCCTTCGAGAACATGCGCAAAACCGAGCTCTCCGATGGGTTCAAACATGAACGCCTGCGGCCGGTAGACCTCAACAATCCCGAAAGCTTCAAGGTGCGGCGCGGGAAAGTTGGCGGCTACACGGAATATCTGTCACCCGCGGATATCGAATACATCGAAGGCTATGTCTCGGAGCGGCTGCATCCCTTCTTTGATCGGTATCGCAGCCCGGTGATGGCTTAAAGCGCCAGTCCGCCAGTCTTAGAACGCCCCAATGAGGAGGGTCACGTTTCCCGAGCGTGGATTTATGCTCTCAGGCCTCCGCTCGGCCGAATATACCACCCTATGCAAAGCTGGTGCGATGCCGAGTTCGCGAGAGGCGATACTGCCTGGAAGAATAGTCAGCCGTTGCAGGCCGACCGGCAAGCGGTGCCAACGGCCATTGGCGAAGATTTCAGTGCGCACCGTCGCACGGTCGCTGAGGATCGCCGAAAAGTAGCGTTCATCGACATGCGCCCGCTCGATCACCTTCGCAGGCCCGGCTGCTCTTTCAGGGTCGAGCATCCGGGTCAGCCCCGCCACGATCGCTCGCCCGCCGGGCATTTCCATCAGCAGCCCCAGGGCGTCGGAAACCCAGCGACCGGAGAAGCGGTGGCTGAGCTCGCCGCGGTTGCGGTCGATTTTTACCCCAAGGCGGCTCCAGCGCGCGAGAGAATTGTGTGTGAGATCGAGCAGATCGTTCAATTCACTGGGGCTGGGCTGGTATTTCAGGCGTTGCAGCGCGATGCGGTAATCCTTCGAAGGGCCGTCTCGTGGAGAAAGCGAGCGCATGATCGTGTCGGCGATCCGACAACATTCCTCGACTGCGACGGGGGAAGGGCTGACGCGGTCCTCGCCCTGTCTGAAAGTCGCCGGAAATACCCGTCGGCGCCCGCCCGCGCTGGTTTCAATGACCAATTTCCGGCCGATGTAACCGTGCATGCGCGGCTGTAGGTAGAAGACGTCGCCCACACCCAGGGTGATGTCTGCTGTCCCGTAGTGATTGGCCGCTATGTCACTCAGCGGCGCCAGCCAGGGAAGCACTTCGTTGCCGCCCGCGACAAGCTCGTTCCACGCCTTCAGGAGAGATTGGCCGGTCTCGAGCGTGACCGCGTGAACACCGCTTTGAAACTGGTGCCAAAGCCATCCCGGCTGAAGCGCGTCAATGTGAACATCGACCAGCCTCAGCGTTTCCGGGCCGAAATTTGACACGATCGCGTTCACGATCAGGCGATCGTTCGAGCGGCAATGTCGCCTATCGCGCGCATCTGTTCAGGTTCGAACAGGTGGTCGACTGCGAGCATCAGATTGCGCCGCCCCAGCCAGGCGGCGTTGGGCAAATCTCCTTCACGTTTCGGCATGGTTCTGAATGCTGCTTCCTGGCTCATGTCCGGACATGAGCCAGTGCCGCAGGTAATTCCCTGCGCTCGCAGAATGTCTACAATCTCCTCGACGGAGGAACGCTCTCGAAGATCCTCGACGCGGATGACAAGGTTGTACTTGTACCATGCATGCATCACCCCGGGCGCAGAGCTGGGGACAATGCACAAGGGGTGATCGCGCAGCGCCTCGCTCAGAGCCTGCGCATTCCGGCGACGGCGGCCCAACCAGTGTGGCAGCTTTGCGAGTTGGCGCCGCCCGATCGCCGCCTGGAATTCAGTCATGCGAAAGTTACTACCAAACTCATCGTGAATGTACCGAAAGCGGCTGCCGGGCGCATGTTGCCGGATCTTGTCCGGGTCCTTGCCGTGATCCTTGTACGAGAACGCGCGCTTCCACAGCTTGCCGCTTGAGGTCACGACCATCCCCCCTTCGCCCCCCGTGGAAATGATCTTGTCGGTGCAGAACGAAAAGGCCGCAATGTCGCCGAAGCTGCCCACCATGCGCCCGTCGATCGCCGCGCCATGCGCCTGGGCGCAGTCCTCTATCAGGAACAGTCCTTCCTTGCCGCACAGCTGCTGCAGGCCGCTCACGTCGCAGGGTAGCCCGCCAAGGTGCACGCAAATGATTGCGCGAGTGGCGCGAGACACCATGCGCGCTGCGCTCTCCGGCAAGATGTTCTGCGTCTTTCGATCGATGTCGGCGAAGACGGGGGTGGCGCCAACCGCAACAACGCAGCTCACCGTGGCGAAGAAGCTGCGAGCCGGAACGATGACTTCATCGCCTGGGCCGATCCCGAGCGCCCGGAGCGCCAGTTCCAGGGCTACGGTGCCGTTCGACACCGCGACTGCGTGAACCGTTCCGAGGAAGCTGGCAAACTCCTTCTCGAAAGCGCGCGTTTGCTCGCCATGGACCAGAGCGTTGACTTTTCCGGCAGCCAGAACAGCAGTGGCAGCCTCGACTTCGTCTTGCTCAAATTGAGGCCAGCGCGAGGAGAGAGAATAGGCGGTCGCGGCGAGGCCCGCGGGTTCCCGCATCATTGTCTGAGTCATCGCTTCTCCTCCGTCCCAGCGGTCAGTTGGCGACCGCTGCAGCCGCCTTGACGACCGTGAAGTTCCCGCGCGCATATTCAGCCATCAGCGTCCCGAAATCGCCGAAGGGCATGTCAGGGCTGCCCAGGCCGGCCGGTATCCGGACGAGATTGTGCAGCACCCGGCGGATTTCCTCGCCATCCCCATCGCGGACCAGCCGCTCGACTCTCGCCAGGGCCTCGTTGATCAAGGGCAACGGCAGGGGACGTGACCGAGCTTCGAATATGCCGGGAATTTCCGATTTGACCTGCACCTCGCAGGAATCGAACAACTCTTCGAAGAGCTTTTCGCCCGGTCGCAAGCCGACAAAGCGGATTCCGATATCGACATCCGGAACCAGACCGGAGAGCCGGATCATCTGCTGCGCGAGATCATAGATTTTCACCGGCTCGCCCATATCCAGCACGTAGATGTTTCCGCGCTCGGTTTCCTTGGCCAGCGCATGCGCGCTGCTCTGCAGGATGAGCTGCACCGCCTCGCCCACCGTCATGAAATAGCGGGTGATATCCGGATGGGTCACCGTCAGTTCGCGTCCCTCGGCGATCTGCTGCTTGAACAAGGGGACGATCGATCCGCTCGAGCCGAGTACGTTGCCGAAGCGGACAGTGATGAAACGAGGGGCGTCCCTATCGTCGACGCCGCAAAGGTCGAGCGCCTGGCAGTAAATCTCGCCTATCCGTTTGGTCGCGCCCATCATGCCGACCGGATTGACCGCCTTGTCGGTGGACACCTGCACCATAGCTCTCACCGAGAACTCGCATGCCAGGTCTGCGACGTTGCGCGTGCCCAGAACATTCGTGTGAGCGCCAGCACAGGGATTTTCCTCCACTATCGGCACGTGCTTCAATGCAGCCGCGTGGAAAACGAGCTCCGGCTCAGCTTGTTTGAAGGCGTCGCGAAGCGGGCCATATTCGCGGATCGAACAAAGCGCCTGACGTACCTTGAGAGCGGGGAAGGTCTTCCGCAGCTCCATGTCTATGCGGTAGAGATCGTGCTCGGAGTGATCGAGCAGCGTCAATTCTGCAGGTGCGAAACTCGCGAGCTGCCGCGCCAGCTCGCCGCCGATCGTTCCGCCCGCACCGGTAACGAGAATGCGGCGGCCTTGGATGCAAGCACCGACGAGCTGGTTCTCCATCGAGTATTCGGGGCGGCCCAGCAGCTGCGCCGTCGACAGTTTCTCAAGCGCCATGCCGGGATTGAAATCGATCAGCTGGTTCCAGGAGTCCGTAACACGGCCGACTTCCAGATCGAGCTTCTTCGCCCGTTCGATGACTCGCGTCTTGAGCAGAAGGTCGGGCCACCTGTCCCGGTCGGAGATGATGAGCGCTATGGGCGCTTCGTCGCGGTCGTTGAGAATTGCGACCGCGCTCGCCAGCATCCCGGGGCCGCCGAGCACCGGCACCCCGCAGAGGCTGCGAATGGTATCAGCATCCTCGATAAGCAATATGCCGACCACCTCGGTGGTCGAGCCCTGATCGCTCCGGAAGAATTCGATTGCGGTGCAGGCCCACTCGGGTGAGCCCAGGATGATCACCCGGCGGCTCGGGTGGCCTCCGCTACGCGACACTCTACCACGAAAGTTGCGGCGTTCGCGCAAGACCCTGCGCGCCGCGCGCAGGGCGGACATGCCGGTGAGAACCGCGGGAGCGTGGAGTAGTGCCACGGCCAGCAGCGGCTCCCCCCAGTGATCTGTGGGCACCATCACCGCCAGCACCGCCCAAGCTGGCACCAGAGCCAGCCCAACGGAGCGGCAGAGGCTCAGGCAATCGATGAACCGGGTGAAGCGCCAACTGCGCCCGTAGAGCCCCAGCATCACGAGCATTCCGGTCGCGACGCATGCGAAAAGCGTGATGGGGAGCCCGTCTTCCTCCGTAAGCGATCCGTTGGTGAAGCGGACGACGAAGGCCAGAGTGGCGGCCATCACCAGGAAGTCCAGCGCAGCGACGATCGAGAGACGTATCGCCCGGTGCACCGCCGGGGATGCGGCGCCGCCAAGTGGGCTCAGCTGAAGGCTGCTGTCGAAACCGGGAAAGAACCTATGCGTCCTGGTCCAAAAGCCGCGCGAGACACCGCGCCGCGTCAGTCCCCCATCTGGAAGATCGAAGGTGGGAGCAGTTCGTTCCTTCATCGGACCCCGCTAACGCCGTGCTGACAGGACGTGGAAAGGACTTTCGTCGAGGGTTCGAAATTACTCGTGCGCCACAAGCGAAATAATTGGCCGGATAGCCAGTATACGGAATGGCGGATGCGTAGATGAATACATCAAATGATATGCATCTGAGTGGACGCGATCCGTAATCGCCGTCCTGCGCCCCTGCGGGTATACCCAAGCATAGACTCCAATGACATCGTGCCCGCGGGCAATAGGGTGGCTACGAAATCAGTCTCGTCTCACGCGAGCGGAGAGACGAGCCTTCGTGCCGCCACCTAGCGTCGAGGATGCTTTGCGGATTCTGGTTCACTCGAGTCTAAGCTATTCGCTGGTGAACTTCCGGGGCGAGTTCCTGCGCGCGCTCCGCGATGCCGGGCATGATGTCCTTGCTACCGCGCCTGACAAGGATCCCGAAGTCGTAGCCCAGCTCGGGGCAATGGGAGTCCGGTTCCGCCGGGTGGCGATGTCACGCGCCGGGCTGAATCCCATGGCCGATCTCATGATGCTCGGCGCGTACCTGCGCTTGATGTGGACCGAGCGTCCGGATGTCGTGATCGCCTATACCCAGAAGCCGATAATCTATGCCGGATTGGCTGCCCGGCTGTTTCCCGGAACGAAGTTTCACGTGATCATGAGCGGGCTGGGTTTTGTTTTCAGCTCGCCGGAGGGGCAGCGGCATGCGCTGCGCAAGCTGGTCAGCTACATGTACCGGCTTGCGGTCGCCAAAGCAGAGACGATTTTCGTCTTCAACTCAGATGATCGCGACGAAATGCTGCGGCGCCGGATAATTTCGAGAGAGCAGAACGTAATTCAGGTGCCGGGCTCGGGAATAGACACGGATCACTTCCTCCCCGCTCCGCTGCCGGATGGACCGCCAACCATGCTGCTGATCGCGCGGCTGATGCGTGACAAAGGCATTTACGATTTCATAGATGCCGCCCGGCTGGTCAGGGCCGTATGGCCGGAATGCCGCTTTCGCATTCTGGGCCGAGCAGAAAACGATAACCCGACCGGCATCCCCGCCGCGGAAATCAAGCGCTTTTCTGCCGAAGGCATTGTGGAGTTCCTGCCGGAAACACGCGACGTTCGGCCGCACCTGGCCCAGGCGACGGTCTTCGTGCTCCCCTCCTACTACCGAGAGGGGCTTCCACGGACCATTCTTGAGGCACTGTCCAGCGGCAGAGCTGTGATCACCACCGACCTGCCAGGCTGCAGGGATGCCATTATTGAAGGGAAGAACGGCTATCTCGTTCCTCCCCGGTCACCCAGGAAACTGGCCGATGCCATTCTCAAGGTGATTTCGGATCCGGGCTTGCTTCGGGAAATGTCGGCCTTCGCACGTGAAGTGGCCGTCGCGAAGTACGACGTTCACAAGGTCAACCGGCAGTTGCTCGAAAGCATGGGTCTGGCTGCCCGCCCGCCCAAACCGGTCGGACGGGACGGTACTCGCCGCGCTCGCAGCTCGGGGCTGACCGAAATTCCGAGTACATCGTAACATGCCTCGTGCGGTAATGGTCGGCGCGGTGACCAGTACCCAGGTCGCTGCGAGGGCCGTGATAGAGGCTCCTGACTGGCAGCTTTCCGCGCTTGCCACCTTGCCGCCCCATCAATCCGGCCGGCATTCTGATTATGTGGATCTCTCATCACTGTGCGAAGATGCTGGGGCGAGGCTGATCCACGCAGCGCAGATCAACGATGAAGATGTCATCGCGCAGATCAGGGAGGCCGAGCCTGACCTTGTGTTGGTGATCGGCTGGTCGCAGATCTGCCGAGCGGAATTTCTCGGCATCCGGCCCGGTCGCGTATTCGGATATCACCCCGCGGCCCTGCCCCGCCTTCGAGGGCGAGCGCCAATTCCCTGGACCATCCTCGCCGGCGAACCCATCACTGCCGGGACCATCTTCCGTATCGACGAGGGCGTGGACAGCGGCGACATCATCGCGCAACGCTTCTTCCACGTTGCAGAACGGGAAACGGCGCAGTCGCTGTACCGAAAGCACATGGCCGCGCTTCCCTTGCTGATCGAAGATACGCTGGCCGCGGCAAGCCGGAGCGATGGACCGATCAGCGGAGAGCCGCAACAGGAATGCTATGCGACCTATGGGGCCAAGCGCACTCCCGAAGACGGGCGCATCGATTGGTCAGCGCCCACCGCCGACATCGATCGGCTGATCCGCGCGGTAGGGCGTCCCTACCCGGGCGCCTTCAGTGATTTCGGCACCAACCGCCTGACGATTTGGAGCGCGAAACCGCATCCGAGCTGCACATCCCATATGGCGCTTCCAGGGCAGATCGTCGCCGCGAGCGGCGGTTCAATTTGGGTGCGTACGCTCGACGGGACTATGGAGATCGACGAGTGGGAGGTGGCTGGCGGCAAATGGCCGAAGATCCACGACCGTCTGCGCTAAATGTCTGATCAAGCTGCAAAAATAAAAGAGATGCGCCATAACTTGCTGATGTAAAAAGAAGTTTTGTTCTTGCCAGCCAAGACAAGGTGGGCCGAACGATCTAGCAGCTCCGATGAGCCGCAAAGTGACGGAATCAACCGAGCAATTAAGGGCATGTAATGTCGGGATTTTATATGCCTTTGTCGATCATCCAAAAGGAGTCCCAGCTCGGACCGACTCAGCAAAAAGTAGTAGGCTAATCAGACTCGACTGAAATCTTCACAAACAGTAAAATTCATTACACGAGTCGCCTACGATCAAAACCCGCTCGTCGCAGAGAGCGGGGAAGTGGCCGCCAAACATTCTCTCATCGATAGTACGTGAGGTAAATCACGAACGACTTCAAAATATTACAGAAGGGGCACATTGCCATGCTGGATATGCTTCCTATCGCTCTGCTCGGTCGCAATACATTGGTCCGCGAAGGCCTGCGCCATATACTTTCTGAAAACCGCTTTAACGTTCTGGTCTCCTCCGATGACCTTGCAGAACTTCGGTCCACAATATCCGATCATGCCGGCAATTCTATAATTCTGCTGATAGACCAGAGTTACCGTGCCTATGAGGAAGACGAGATCCTGTTGCTGCGTAGCCAGGGTGTATCAACGAAGCTGGTATTTCTGGTTGAGCGCCTTGACCTCGAAAACCTCATCGAGTGTTTCAGGCTCGGCGCCCATGGCTATATCGTCAAGAATGTCGGCTGCGAAAGCCTGCTGGGTTCGCTGCAGCTGGTGGCATTGGGCGAGAAGGTCCTCCCGGGCGAACTGGTCGACAAGCTCACGGATTTCACCCACCCACCTGGGCCCGCTGCGGGTGCGGAAGCACTCGGAGACACGCTTTCGACGCGGGAAACGGAGATACTGCGCTGCCTGATCGTTGGCCTGCCAAACAAGGTGATCGCCAGGCGGTTGGAGCTGAGCGAAGCGACAGTAAAAGTTCACGTCAAGGGCATCCTTCGGAAGCTTGACGTCCGTAATCGTACTCAGGCAGCGATCTATGCTTTTAACCATGGGTTGGGAGGCAGTTTCCGCACGAGTTGTTCAGACCAACAATCCGATTCGTTCGATTACCGACCTGAACCGGCACAACTCGACAATTCAGCAAGCCCCGAACTCCTGGTGAGTCTCAATAATTGAGCTTTCCTGGTTGGTGCGAGATATCCCTCGCATCTTGGTGACAGGCTGGAGACTGGCAAATGCCACTGCTGCAGCGAGCGATCGGTGTCCTGTGCCTCATAGCCGTCGCGCCGGCGATCGCGCTTTTGTCGCTACTCGTTCTGCTGTCGCTTGGCCGTCCGGTCTTCTTCGTTCAGAACAGATCGGGACTGAACCAGCAGACGTTTGGGCTGATCAAGCTTCGCTCTATGACGAATGAGCGAGGACCCTGCGGTGAACTGCTTCCTGACGAGCAGCGCGTCACCCGGCTCGGGCGCTGGTTGCGGCGAACACGTCTTGACGAGCTGCCGGGGTTTCTCAATGTGGCGCGCGGCGAGATCGCCCTGATCGGGCCGCGCCCGCTGCTCCCCGACACAATCGAGGCCATGGGGCGCGAGGGGAAGATCCGCGCCACCGTGCCGCCGGGCATGACCGGCTGGTCGCAGGTCAACGGCAACACGCTGTTGAGCAATCTCCAGAAACTGGAGCTGGACATCTGGTACATAGAAAATCGCAGCCTGGGCGTAGACCTGCAGATCCTCTGGCGAACCTTGCTGGTGGTGCTTCGCGGAGAGAAGCTGACGTAACCGGCAGACGGCACCGTGCACTTCTAATTTTCCGGACGTGCGACGACAGATCCCGCTGCGCGGCCAAATCGCCGGTCAAACGGGACAGCGCGTGCGGCGAAATCGCGCCGCCAGTCGGGGCGCCCTCCAATTGCCAGCGGAACGCCCAGCCGTGTCAGCGCGGAGGTGGAAGTCCGACAAGAAAGGCAGGGTTCCTGCGAAACATCACATCCAGCTCCGCCTCAGTGAATCCCGCGGCACGGAGCGTGCGAATTGCGACCACGTTGGCATCGGCGTGATTGGGCGACCCTACCAAGCCGCTGTCGGTTGAGACAAAGCAATGGTTCGGCCCCAGTGTGCGAATGAGATCGATAAAATAGCTTTTCCGATCGCGGGTGAGTTGTCCCACGGTAACCTCGACATATGCGCCAAGAGCGATTGCCTGCTTGAGGTCTTCAATAGTGGCAGGCGTGAACTGGGGTGCCAAATCCGGATGTGTAACTATGATTCGCTTGATGTCGCGCGCCTTTGCCTCGTGCAGAATCTGCAGCATTTCGGGCGTTGAGACGTGTCCGGTGGCGAGCGTTAAATCGTATTCCTTGATGAGCTTCAGAACCTCCAAAACTTCCGGCAACAATTCTCCATTCTGGGATACGATAACGTAGGGGCGGGTCTGCTCGAGGTATTTAACCTCATGGTCCGAATCGTGGGTGGGCATCCAAACGATCCTGGCCTTATGTCCTTCCGTCTCTGCGAAGTAGCGGACGGCCTGGGGATTAATTCCGCCCACCGTCGCATTGAGTGCCAGACCGCCGAACACGTTTAATCCGGGTACGGCAGCATATTTTTGAACGAGATGGGCGATGTCGGCTGACTCGGTCCAGTGGCTCTTGAGAACGAGGCCGCGCATGCCGCGTTCGTGCGCAATTTTTGCAATCTCAAAGGCGTCCCACTGCCGCGGATAGGTATCGGGCCCGAAGTGAGCATGCAGATCAATCGAGCCGATCAGAATTGGATCGCTCAGATGCTCGTCGATTGAGGGTTTACGAGCACCTGTCGTATATCCCTCCCACGCATCCAAGTCGGTGTTCGGCGATGGAACCATGATCGAAGAGGGCTCACGGCGTGAGGGCACTTCGCGCGCCTGGTCTTGAGGCTGTTCCGCGAGAGCTTCAGACGAAATTCCCGTCAGCAGCGTCAGGCCGGACAGCGCGATCGCCAAATTCTTCAAAGTCATGCACATCGCTCCTTGGATATCGGGCCTTGGCCGCGCTCGAGCTCGATTGGGCTGTGGGAATGTGCCCGCCGATCGTGGAGGCGCGGGCCGAGATGCATTCTTCGACGTCCGCTTTCGCCTCGTGCGCATCACCTATCGCGGCCGAAAGTGCTTCCAGTTCCTTCAGGAGGCTATCAAGTCGATTCGCCCCAAAGCGACAGGCATAGCCGTCGATCAGCTGACGAATTTCTCGAGAGTTGATCCCGACCATTTCCTGCCCTTTTTGGGACAGGAAAACTTTGGTCCGGCGCTGATCGGTAGGATCGTTCTTTTTCAGCACGTACTGGCGCGAACAGAGCTCTCTCAAAATTCTGGAAACGCTCGGCAGATGAAGATTGCAGTGTTCGGCGAGGCTCGTCGCGTCTGAAATGCCTCGATCATTGAGCACGCGCATCACTCGCCACTGCGGTTCCGTGATATTGTGCTCCCGCAGCGTCAGTCTCATCGGCGAAATCACGGCTTCTTTGGCACGTATCAGAATCGCGCCGATCGAACGCTCATAGGGAAGAAGCTCCTCCGGTGATTCTTGCGGCGGTACCGATGGCTTTCTTCGGATCTCGGACATCTTTTCAAAAATACCTTCTCGTCGCCCGGACTAACTCCCGCGGGAGCCTGCATCATCTGGATTGTCGGCTTTGACCCAATTGAGATCCGGATCGAGTTTCAGATCTGGATCGATTGGCGTGCCTGCAGTGTTCAGGAACATCGCCGTCATCGCGTACCGTCCGCAGATGAAGATCGCGTCGATGCATTGCTGCTCATCAAAATGAGCGGTCATCTGCTCCCACAGATCGTCCTCGATAAAGTGATCGGCGATCAGCGCATCGACGCATCTGATCAGCACGGCGTCGCGTTCATCCCAAGGACCCTGTTCAACAGGTTTTTTGAGTGCCTCGATTTCGACCTGGGTAAGGCCTGCTCGCAAACCCATCGGTACATGACGAGTCCACTGATAGCCGGCCTTGCAACGCCAGACCGTGCGCATGGTGACAATTTCGCTGTCGCGCTTGCTCAACGTATTGTTCGAGGAGAAGGAGTGGGACGCCCAGACATTGTAGGCTCGCAGCAGAGCGGGGTGGCGCAAAAACGTGCGCGTGATCGCGAAGTCAGCTCCGGCCTTTTTGTGCTTTGCGATTATCTCCGCCTGCTCGGCATTCAGTTCTTCATCTTTCAGCGGCGGAAGTCGCGGCGTTTTGGTGCGCATGCCCTCTCTCCTTCTATCTTTTTGAGCGAACGCGGCTCTCCAGAATGTGAGTTGACTGGAGCCGGAACGCCGTGATGATTCCCTTCTCATTGCACAAAATCATTGACATGTTAAATAGTCTTTCAGCAGGTTGCTGGTGGCATGAGAGAATAAGAGGATTGCTTTATGGCTGAGGCTCCACGTCCGCCGATCTATGACTCACACGCGCACCTGGTTTCCGACGACCCCGTGCGGTACCCGCGCAAGAATATCCCGTATCTTCCGAGACCAGACGGCAAGCCAAAGATCGTTACTCCCGGCACTATCGGGGTGCCCGGTGGGATGCACGGTCCGAACCCGGTGAACGAAAAGCCCACGGCCGAGCAGATACGAAAATGGATGGCGGAGGAAGGCGTCGTCGGCATTGCCGCGGTCCAGAAGGGGAGAATCTACGGGACCGACAATAGCTACATAATGGACGCGGCCGAGCTGTTTCCGGATTGCATGCGGGCGGTCATCATCGTCGATCCGATGGAAGAAAATACGTTTTCGTTGATGCGCGAGGGTGCTCGCCGTGGGATCGCTGGTATCCGTTTCTTTCCAGCGAACATATGGGATACGGCTGGGTGGCTTAAGTCAACGGAATCAGCTGCTGTCTGGCAACTTGCCGACGAGCTTGGTCTGGTCGTGGACGTAGAAGGGCCCAAGGAAGATTGGCGGGAGACGATGGCGGTGATCGTCGATTATGCTGATCGCTTTCCAAATTTGCGCATCGTCCTGGACCACCTTTACTCTCCGGTCGTTACCGATCCCCAATTCGGCATCGATTCCCGCTACGACAGTTTGGCCGCACGCGATAACATCACTTACAAGTTCACCTGCTTGAACATGGACGCGATCCGAGAGCGTGGTGTAAAGCCAGAGGAGGTTCTGCGCCGCGCGGTCGATTTCTACGGGGCGGACAAGGTGATGTGGGGATCCGACATCGGGACCTCGTCCGGCACCTACAAGGAGATGGTGTCGCGCGCCATCGACTCGACCAGCTTGCTGAATGACGAGGAGCGCCGCAAGGTCCTTCACGACACCGGGCGGCGAATATTTACCGGCTGGACAGGCTGAGGAGCGATGTGAATCCACCGCATCGAGGCGTCAGGCGCCCTAACGGCCGGAGCCATTATGCAGGCCAGACGTCTGGAAGGGTATGCCGCAGCGGACCCGAACCGTAGGCGTCTGCGAGCGGTGGGATCACGATCGAGACAGCGAGTTTCGCCTTCGCTAGCCGCTGGTTGGATCGCTCAAATAAGTGCGTCCAGCGTGAGTGGCCATCATCATAATTGACATGTTAACGAGTTGGGGTGGAATCTTTCCGTAGGTTCCGGCGGTTTGGCGATTCACCGGGTGGCAAGGCTTAACGCAACTATTCCTCGTCGCTTTCACAGACAGGCCGATAGAGCCACCCGGGAATGTCAGAACGTGTCAGGGGAACCGGCCACGCCTGAATCTATGTCTCACGTCTTTTGGCCGGCTCCCTTCATCATCTGCTCGAAGCCATTGAGCTGGGCGAGGGCGCCGCTGCGAACCCAAGCGTGATCGTTGGCCGCCAGCATACAGGTCACGCCCAGATCGGCCATCGCCTTGGCGTCGTCCGACGGGAAGCGCGTTACGGCGGCGAGAACCTTGTTGTTTCGCCGCGCCGACGCTGCAATCATTTCGGTCGCTTCCTCAACCGTTGGTTTGGCACCTCGGACGTTACTGAGAGACAGCCCGAGGTCTCCTCGCCCGATGAAAAATGCATCGATCCCATCCACCGCAGTGATTTCGTCAATCTGATCCAGAGCCTCAGCATCCTCAATCATGGCAATCACCGTCGTGGTCTCGTCGGCCAAATCGTAGGTTTGGCTCGCCGGAAGGCGTCCATAGTCGTTCCCTCGGGCGCCCACGCCAGATCCGCGCGTTCCTCCCCTGTAGCGCGCCCATGACGCGATGTTCCGAGCCTTTTCGGCGCTTGAAACATGCGGCACCATGATGCCGATCGCTCCTGCGTCCAGTACCTGCAGGATGCTTGCTGCGTCGGGGCGGGATATTCGAACGAGACCGGCTGTTCCAAAGGCTCGCGCGGAAACATATGCCGCGTCGAGGGCGTTGCGGGTCCAAGGGGCATGTTCTTCATCGAGCATGACGAAATCGAACCCGACCAACCCGACGATCTCGGTATGGTGGGGGGTGGGGGTTTTCAGAAAGGTGCCCAGCAGGGGCTCGCGGGCAAGCAGCCGCTTGCGGAAATCACGGGGGCTAGGGCGTGGAAAGTCTGTCATCGGAATTCCTCGGGCATATGTGGCGTGCGGGCGAACTTGCGCTCTTGCCCGCAAGTTACGAGATCAGGTGTCCATTGCCGCCGCGGGCATCGGATATTCGTCGGCATTCGTGACGAACCCCTCCCTCAGCGAAAAGTCGAGCCGCGGGGGGGAGAAAATATCGCACATCCGATTTCCGGCTTGCTGGCGTGCAGAGGTGTGAACCACTTGCGCTGGAATAATCGTTGCAGAAGGCGCTCCGACAAGGACATGCTCGTCCTCGCGCCAATCGGCCTGATCGAGGCCCCACATCCAGCGCATATGATGGATTGTCGATCCGTGTAGCACCAGCGAGCATTGGTCGAAGTCGCCATGGCTGTGTGGCGACATTTTACTTGTGTCGCGTTTGGCCGGGACGGGCGGGGGGAAACTGAGCATGATCGTGGTACAGCGCCAGATGGGGCCGTACTGGCCAGGCGCACGCTCCTTCCACAGATCGTATATCCGCAGCTTGTATCCCGCGGGAGGCTCGGGCCAGGGCTTGAAGGGCGGGATATTCGGATCCGGTACC
>Ga0164243_10002872_pt1 | contig 27959 bp, 28 predicted proteins | sample OricompcompostOP_FD_108781 | JGI IMG/M metagenome (GOLD analysis project Ga0164243, IMG submission 108781) | Organic Plus compost microbial communities from Emeryville, California, USA - Original compost - Organic plus compost (OP) | ecosystem: Engineered > Solid waste > Mixed feedstock >...
CGGTCAACCAGGGGCTGCGCGCCCACGGGTTCGGCCAGACGCTGCACCTGCCGTGGCCGGGCGGCACCCTGCCCGACTGGGGCAGCGCGGTCGCCCGCACCGAGCTCGACGACCACCTGCGCACGACCGCGATCAAGGCCGGCGCCCAGGCGATCGACGGCGCGCGGGCGGTCGACGTACGACGGGACGGCGCGCGGGTGGCGGCGGTGGTGTTCCGCTCGGGCAGCGAGACCTTCGAGATCGAGTGCCAGCGTCTGGTGGTCGCCGACGGGGTGCGGTCGCCGCTCGGCAAGGTGCTCGGCCGGGAGTGGCACCGGGACACCGTCTACGCCGTGGCCGGCCGCTCGTACGTCGCCTCGGAGATGTCCGACGACCCGTGGATCAGCTCCCACCTCGAGCTGCGCGGCGAGCACGGCGAGATCCTGTCGGGGTACGGCTGGATCTTCCCGCTCGGCACCGGTGAGGTGAACCTGGGTGTGGGCAGCCTGGCCACCGCGAGGCGCCCGGCGGACGTCGCGATCCGGCCGCTGATGCAGCGGTACGCCGAAGCGCGCCGCGAGGACTTCCGCCTCTCCGGGGAGCTGCGCGCCCCGACGTCGGCGCTGCTGCCGATGGGCGGCGCGGTGTCGAACGTCGCCGGGCCCAACTGGGCGCTGATCGGCGACGCGGCGGCGTGCGTGAACCCGCTCAACGGTGAGGGAATCGACTACGGGCTCGAGACCGGCCGGCTGGTCGCCGAGGTGATGGGCGAGGGGCACGACCTGGGTCGGATCTGGCCGGCGCTGCTGCGTCAGCACTACGGCGAGGCGTTCTCGATCGCCCGCCGGCTCGCCGGCCTGGTGACCGTCCCGTGGGTGCTCCCCGCGCTGGGCCCTGTCGGGATGCGGTCGGACTGGCTGATGACGCTGGCGCTGCGCTGGATGGGCAACCTGGTCACCGACGAGGACCGCGACCGCGCCGCCCGGGTCTGGCGCTGGGCGGGCCGCCGCTCGGTGGTGCGCGAGCAGCGACCGCCGTTCAGCTGAGCTGCGAGCGCGCCGTCGGCCGGAGCACGTGGACCGTGGCCGGCCCCGCGGCCGGGTGGGAACGGCGGTGGGCCCGGTAGGCGTCCTCGTCGTCGAACCGGAGCAGCCAGACCACGACGTCGTCGTCCCGGACCGGCAGCCGCGGGAAGTCGTTGACCTCGTGCAGCGTCGCGAACGCCGCGAGCGGCTCGACGTCGAGCGCGGCCAGCGCCGCGCGCCCGGCCTCGGCGGGGTGCGTCGTGAGCTCGAAGACCGCTTCCGAGGTGCCTCGCGGGTCGCCCATCGACGGCCAGCCGGGGCCCAGGTGGAGCGGGCGCAGCAGGTGGACGTCGTCGGAGTCGATCATCGTCGCGTTCGCCGCGTCGCGGTGCCGCGCCCAGACCGGGCCGCCGTAGAACGTCTCCAGCCCGCGACGGCGCTCGGCCATCGAGGCGAACCCACGGAACCAGACGAAGGCGTCGTCGGCCGCGTCGTCGCGGAACTGGCCGACGACGTGCACCCCGAGCTCCTCCTGCGGCTCGATGAGGTGGGTCTCGAACAGCTCGGTGAGGACCTCGCGCCCGCCCGGGTGGAGGGTGTAGCGGCGCAGCTCGACCACGTCGCAGCACCGCGCCGCGCGCCCCTCGGTCATGCCAGCCGCCCCGGGGCCCCGTGGGCACCGCTGGCCGCCGTGGCGGCGAGGATGGAGGTGCCCAGCGCGGTGCGCTGGTAGAGCACGCTGCGGCCGCTGCGGGTCGCGCTCACCAGGCCGTTGCGGCGCAGCACGCTGAGGTGGGCACTGACCGCGGCCGGACTGACCCCCAGCTCGCGGGCGATCTGGGTGGTCGAGTGCGGCGTGGCCACCTTGTCCATGATCGCGGCCCGGCCGCGCCCGACCAGCGCGGCGAAGGCCTCGTGCACGTCCGCGGGGTCGGTCATGCCCTCCCAGACCCGGCCCACGGCCCGGGCGGGGTACTGCAGCTCGAAGGAGTCGGGTGCGCTGCTGGCGACGAGCAGCTGCGGCCAGGCGAAGACCGACGGGATGAGGGTGATCATCGGGCTGTCGAAGCTGTCGTCGGGGTGCTGCGGCTTGTCGATGAGGAGGACGTCGTCGCGCACCGACACCTCGGGGTGCAGGTCGCCCAGCAGCCCGAAGAGCCCGTCGGCCAGCAGCCGGTTGGCGCGGTAGGCGATGTCGTCGTCGACCGCCGAGCGGATCCGCGCCCAGTAGGGCCGCACCGCGACCTCCCAGTAGGCGAGCAGCCGGTCGCAGAGCTCCTCGCGGCCCTCGCCGCGCAGCAGCGGGTCGAGGACCGGAGGGGGCGAGCCGGCCCAGGTGGCGCGCAGCTGCTCGGCGACCAGCTCGTCGGGGAGGTGGACGAGCGTCTCGAGCTGCTCCTCGAGGGTGACCCCGGGGTCGGTCGACCAGGCGTAGAGGAAGTCGGGGGAGTTGAACCCCTGCGGGGCCACGGCGCTGAGCAGGGTGAGGTCCATCCGCTCCAGGGCCGGGCCGACCTCGCGCCGCCACGGCCGGAGCAGCACCTCGGCGTGCTCGTTGTGGAGCGCCCGCAGGCTGGCGGCGACCTCGCCGAGCGGCGAGTACCCGAAGCGGGTGTGCCCCAGCGCCGTCAGGCTGAGCCGGAACTCGATCACGGTCCGACCCTAGGCGTCGGCGCCGACGTCGGCGCGGGTCCAGCGCATCACCCAGTTGGTCTCCCAGGTCTCGCCGTGGTCGGTCGAGAACGCCTGCTCCCACCGGGCCGTGGTCGCGGTGATGTCCGACCAGACGTAGCGGGCGAGGATCGGCCGCCCGCCGTACTGGTCCTCGCCGACGCCCTCGAACCGGCCGTCCTGCCAGTAGCCGGACACCGGCGGCTGGAGCACGCCGTCGCGGCTGTTGACCCAGTAGATGGTCCACTCGTCGGTCTCCGGGCTGCGCAGCCGCACCGACATGCCGGTCTCGCCGTTGCCGAGCCCGATCTCGTCGATGCTCACCTGGCCGCCCATCAGCAGCAGCGCCGTGGCCGTGCCGCTGGTCTCGACCCAGGAGGCCGGGTCGTCGGGGTCCAGGCCGCCGAGCGGGGTGCGCAGCCGGCGGTGCTGCACCTCCCAGCGGCCCGGCTGGAAGCCGAAGTCGCGGGGGACGGTGAGGGAGTGCGAGGTCGGTGCGGGACTCGTGGAGGACACGGCCGCAGCGTGGCAGCGCCCGGCGGAGAACCGAATGGATTCGCTCCAGAGCGAATCCACGGCCCGCGTCGTTGCGTGGGGGCACTAGGTTGGGGAGGCGTGGGACAGCGAGTGCAGCGGGTCGCGGCGTACGCGGTGATCATCCGCGACGGTCAGATCCTGCTCAGCAAGATCGCGCCCCACATCAGCGCCGAGGGGCTCTGGACGCTGCCCGGCGGCGGCCTGGACCACGGCGAGGACCCGCGGGACGCCGTGGTGCGCGAGGTCCACGAGGAGACCGGGCTCGACGTGACGATCGGGCCCACCGCGCACACGTTCTCGCTGCACCTCCCCGACACCTGGCGCAAGGGCCGCCGGGTCGACGCGCACTCGCTGCGGATCGTCTACGAGGGCTGGGTGCCGCCCGACGCGCCCCCGCCCCGGGTGGTCGAGGTGGACGGGTCCACGGTCGAGGCGGCCTGGCAGCCGCTCGAGCGGGTGCTCGACGGCACGGTGCCGACGGTCGCGCTGGTCAAGGAGGCGCTCGCGGCGCACCGCCCGCACCGGATGCAGCGGATCGCCGCCTACGCGCTCGTGGTGCAGGGCGAGGAGGTGCTGCTGACCCGGAACTCGTCGCGCGGCCCGCACCCGGGCTTCTGGAACCTCCCCGGCGGCGGCATCCAGCACGGCGAGGCGCCGCTCGCCGCGGTGACCCGCGAGGTCGCCGAGGAGACCGGGCTCGAGGCCGACGTCGGCGCGGTGCTGCTCGTCGACAACGTCGAGCTGCGCGGCACCGCGCCGTCGGGCCGCGACGAGGAGCTGCACTCCGTCGGCATCGTGTACGACGCGACGGTGCCGGAGGGCGCGGAGCCGCGCGTCGTCGAGGAGGACGGCACCACCGACGCGGTCGCGTGGGTGCCGATCGCCGACGTCGTCTCCGGTGCGGTGCCGGCCTACGACACCGTGCTCAAGGCGCTGTCTGCCAGGGTGGCCCCGTGAGCGAGACCGTCTTCACCTACGCCGCGCCCGCGCTGAAGTTCGGCACCGGCGCCTCCGCCGAGGTCGGCCACGACATCGCCTCGTTCGGCGCCCGCCGGGTGCTGCTGATCACCGACCCGGGCGTCGCGGCCACCGGCCACCCGGACCGGATCGCCGAGGGCATCCGGGCCCGCGGCCTGGAGGTCACGACGTACGCCGAGGCCCGGGTGGAGCCGACCGACGAGTCGCTGGCGCACGCCGTGGAGTTCGGCCGGGACGCGGGCCCGTTCGACGCGATCGTGGCGGTCGGCGGCGGCTCGTCGATCGACACCGCGAAGGCGGTCAACCTGCTCGTCACCAACCCCGGCGAGCTCATGGACTACGTGAACGCGCCGGTCGGGAAGGCCGCGGCGCCGACGCAGCCGCTGCTGCCGCTGGTCGCCGTGCCGACGACGACCGGCACCGGCAGCGAGAGCACCACGATCTGCGTGCTCGACGTGCTGTCGCTCAAGGTGAAGACCGGCATCAGCCACCCCGCGCTCCGGCCCCGGCTGGCCGTGGTCGACCCGGCGCTGACGACCACCCAGCCGGCGATGGTCACCGCGTCGGCGGGCATGGACATCCTGTGCCACGCGCTCGAGAGCTACACCGCGCGGTGGTACGCCGACTTCGACGCCAAGCAGCCCGAGCAGCGGGTGCCCTACTGCGGGGCGAACCCGATCGCCGACATGTGGTCCGAGCGGGCGCTGTCGCTGCTCGCGGGGGCGTTCCGGACCGCCGTACGGGACGGCTCGGACACCCTGGCGCGCGAGCAGATGGCGATGGCGGCGACGTTCGCCGGGCTCGGCTTCGGCAACGCCGGCGTGCACATCCCGCACGCCAACGCCTACCCGATCGCCGGCCGGGTGCGCGACTTCCGGCCCGAGGGCTACCCGCAGGACGAGCCGATCGTCCCGCACGGCATGGCGGTCTCGCTCACCGCGCCGGAGGCGTTCCGGTTCACGTTCGAGGCGGCCCCGGACCGGCACCAGCGGGCCGCGCGGCTGCTCGACCCGGGCGCGGACCCCGGCCCCGACGGGCTCGCCGGCGCGCTGACCGCGCTGATGCGCGACATCGGGCTGCCCAGCGGCCTCGCGGAGGTGGGGTACGGCGAGCGCGACGTCGACGACCTCGTCGCCGGCTCCCTCAAGCAGCAGCGGTTGCTGGCCACCGCGCCGAAGGAGGTCACCGACGAGGACCTGGCGGGCATCATCCGCCGCTCCATGGAGCACTGGTGAACGCACGCACCGCGTTCGCCGTCAGCGTCGCGACGTACGTCGTCCTGCTCGCGGTCGCGGCGCTCGAGCTGCCGACCCGGGTACCGGTGCACTTCGGGACCTCCGGAGGCGCGGACCGCTGGGCGGGACGCACCGAGGCGGTCGTCACCTTCGGCCTGCTGGGGCTGCTCGTCGGCGGGATCTTCGGGCTGTTCGGGGCCCTCGGTGACCGGGTGCCGCTGGCGTTGGTCAGCGTGCCGCACAAGCGGTGGTGGACCGCCGACGCGCACCGGACCGCGCGGCTGCGTGGGCTGCTGCGCACCGACATGTACTGGTTCGGCGCGACCACGCTCGCGTTCCTCGGGGTGGTCGTGGTGCTCACGGTCCGGGCGGCGAACCTGGCCGATCCGCACCTCGACGGATGGTTCGCGGTGACGCTCGGGGTCTATCTGGCCTCGGTGGCCGGCTATCTCTGGTACTGCTGGACCATGCGCTACCGGCCGGAGCCGGAGGGATGACCGCGGACCTGCTCGCCGAGCTGCGCCGCCGCGGCGTCACCGACGTCGACGACTCCACGCTCACCCGTGCCCTGTACTCGGCGGACGCCTCGCTCTACCGGGTCGTGCCGCGCGTGGTCGCCCGACCGCGCCACCGCGACGAGCTCGACGCGATCCTCGACGTGGCGCGCGAGACCGGCACCCCGCTGACCATGCGCGGCGCGGGCACCTCGATCGCGGGCAACGCGGTGGGGCCCGGGATCGTCGTCGACACGGTGCGGCACCTCGGCCGGGTGCTCGCGGTCGACCCCGAGGCCCGGACCGCGACCGTCGAGCCCGGTGTCGTGCACGCGGTGCTGCAGCGGGCGGCCGCCCCGCACGGGCTGCGGTTCGGTCCCGACCCCTCCACGCACGCGCGCTGCACGATCGGCGGGATGCTCGGCAACAACGCCTGCGGGTCCCGGGCGCTCGGCTACGGCCGCACCTCCGACAACGTGGTCGCCGTGGACGCGGCGTACCTCGACGCCTCGGCGCCGGACCGGCTGCCCGACGTCGTGGCCGGGCAGCTGGGGCACGTCCGCACCCGGTTCGGGCACTTCTCGCGGCAGGGGAGCGGCTACGCGCTCGAGCACCTGCTGCCGGAGCGGCTCGACCTGGCCCGGTTCCTCGTCGGCTCCGAGGGGACGCTCGCGATCGCGCGGGAGATCACGGTGCGGCTGGTGCCCGACGAGGAGCGGCACCTGGTCGTGGTGGGGTTCGGCTCGATGGTCGAGGCCGCCGAGGCGGTGCCGGAGATCCTCGGGCTGGCACTGTCGGCGGGCGATGCTCGACTGGTCGCGTGCGAAGGCCTCGACTCCCGGATCGTCGACCTCGTGCGCGCGCGCGGCTCCGGCGTGCCCGAGCTGCCGCGCGGCTCCGGGTGGCTCTTCGTGGAGGTGGCCGGGTCGGAGGCCGAGGCGCTGCTGGACCGGGTGGCGGCGATCTCCGACGCGCGGCGGGTGACCGACCCGGCGGAGGCGGCGGCGCTGTGGCGGATCCGCGAGGACGGCTCCGGCCTCGCGGCCCGGAGCCTGGCCACGCCCGCCTACGCGGGCTGGGAGGACGCGGCGGTCCCGCCCGAGCACCTGGCGGCGTGGCTGCGCGACTTCGACGACATGCTGGGCGAGCACGGCCTGGCCGGCATCCCCTACGGGCACTTCGGCGACGGCTGCGTGCACGTGCGGATCGACTTCGACTTCGCCGACGGTGGCCGCCGGTTCCGGCAGTTCCTCACCGCCTGCGCGCTCAGGCTGGCCGAGTACGGCGGCTCGCTCTCGGGGGAGCACGGGGACGGGCGGGCCCGCTCCGAGCTGCTCCCCCTGATGTACGACGCCACCTCGCTGGCGCTGTTCGCCGAGGCGAAGGCCGTCTGCGACCCCGACAACCTGCTCAACCCGGGCGTGCTCGTCGACCCGGCCCCGGTCGACGCCGACCTCCGGCCCGCCCGCCCGGTCGCCCCGGTGGCCACCGCGCTCCGGTTCACCCACGACGACGGGTCGCTCGGGGCCGCGGTCCACCGCTGCACCGGGGTGGGCCGTTGCGTCGCGCCCGCGACGGCCGGCGTGATGTGCCCGTCGTACCTCGCCACCCGGGAGGAGAAGGACTCCACCCGGGGCCGGTCCCGGGTGCTGCAGGAGGCGCTCGACGGCACGCTCGTCGGCGGGCTGAGCGACCCGGCGGTGCACGAGGCGCTCGACCTGTGCCTGTCGTGCAAGGGCTGCGCCAACGACTGCCCGACGGGCGTCGACATGGCCGCCTACAAGGCCGAGGCCCTCCACCAGACCTACGCCGGGCGGCGCCGTCCGCGCAGCCACTACACGCTCGGCCGGCTGCCCCGCTGGCTGCAGCTGACCGCGCCGGTCGCGCCGGTCGCGGCCCGGATGACCAAGGTCGCGCCGCTGGCCCGGCTGGCCAAGGCGGTGGCCGGCATCGACCGCCGCCGCGGCCTGCCCGAGGTGGCGCCGCGGAGCCTGCGCCGCACGCTGCGCAAGGAGGGACGGTCCGCGGGGACCGGTCAGCCCGACGTGTGGATCTGGGCGGACTCGTTCACCGACCACCTCGCCCCGCACACCGCGCTGGCCGCGATCCGGGTGCTCGAGGCGGCCGGCCTGTCCGCGCGGGTGATCGACGCCTCGGCGTGCTGCGGGCTCACCTGGGTGAGCACCGGGCAGCTCGACGCGGCCCGCAGGATCGCCACCCGCACCGCGGCGACCCTGGCGCCGTACGTCGCCGGTGGGACGCCGGTGCTCGGCCTCGAGCCCTCGTGCCTGGCGGCGCTGCGCTCCGACCTGGTCGAGCTCACCGACGACCCGAGGGCGGGCCAGGTCGCGGCGGGCGTGGTGACGCTCGCCGAGCTGCTGGAGCGGCACGACTGGACCCCGCCCGACCTCTCCGGGACCGAGGTCGTGGTCCAGCCGCACTGCCACCACGCGTCGGTGCTGGGGTTCGCCGCCGACGAGCGGCTGCTCACCGGCGCCGGCGCGACGGTGACCCGGGTGCCGGGCTGCTGCGGGCTGGCCGGCAACTGGGGGGTCGAGCAGGGCCACTACGAGACGTCGGTGGCGGTCGCAGAGACCCACCTCCTGCCGGCGGTGCGCTCGGCGCCCGACGCCGTGGTCCTGGCCGACGGCATGTCCTGCCGGCTGCAGCTGGCCGACCTGGCGGGGGTGCCGGCGATGCACCTCGCCGAGCTGCTCGCTTCTAGAATTCGGGGGTGAACCCGCGCCACCGCCGACTCGTGATCCCGGTGGCGCTGGCGGCCCTGTTGGTGATCGTGGTGGTGGCGGCGGTGTTCAGGTGACCTCGACGACCGAGCCGCTGCTGCGCGCGCTGAACCGGATGCGTTCCCACCTGCTCGACCCGGACGGGCTGGTGCGGGCGGTGGCGTCCGGCCGGCAGAAGGGCACCGAGCCGCGGTGGCGGCGGGCGGAGCTGCGCTACGTCGACCTCAAGGCGGGGCGGCACCTGCAGGTCACGACGTACGACGAGACCCAGGCGCACACCGCCAACCACGCCGGCGACGCGGCCCGGGAGGCGGTCGACGCGCTGCTCGACGAGCCGTTCCGCAACTGGCACGTGGAGACGACCACCCAGGTGCACCAGCTGCGGGTGACCAAGAGGCTCGAGGCCGTGGTGCACACCAGTGACCGGGTGGAGCCGGTCGAGGCCGACCGCGACCACGACCGCGACAAGGAGCGGCTGCTGCCCGAGGACGACCCGGTCTACCGTGCCCTCGGCCTCGCCGACGCGGACGGCCGGATCAAGCCGAGCCGGCAGGCGAAGTTCCGGCAGGTCGAGGAGTTCCTGCGGATCCTCGACGCCTCGGTCGCCGAGGCGATCGGCAAGGGCCACCTGCGCCGGCCGACCGCGGAGGACCCGCTGCGCATCGTCGACCTCGGCTGCGGCAACGCCTACCTCACCCTGGCGGCGCAGCGGTTCCTGGAGACCCGCGGCCTGGCCGTCCGGATGACCGGCGTCGACGTCAAGGAGCAGTCGCGCGAGCACAGCAGCGCGGTGGCCGCCGAGCTCGGCCTCGACGCGCACTTCGTGGTCGGCACGATCTCCGAGGCGCAGCTGGACGTCGACCCGGAGGTGGTGCTCGCCCTGCACGCGTGCGACACCGCCACCGACGAGGCGCTGGCCCGCGCGGTCCGGTGGGGCGCGTCGCTGGTGCTCGCCGCGCCCTGCTGCCACCACGACGTCGCCGCGCAGCTGCGTCGGACGCCGACCCCGGCGCCGTACGCGATGCTCACCCGGCACGGCATCCTCCGCGAGCGGTTCGCCGACACGCTCACCGACGCGCTGCGCGCCTCGCTGATGCGGCTCGCGGGCTACCGGGTCGACGTGATGCAGTTCGTCGAGAGCAAGCACACCCCGCGCAACACCCTGCTCCGCGCGGTCCGCACCGGCGGCCCGGTCAAGGGCGGCGGGGTGCGCAAGGAGTATGACGACCTGGTCGACACCTGGGGCATCACGCCGCGGCTGGCCACCCTCCTCGACCAATGACGAGGGTGGAGCGGTTCCTCGCGGCGTCGATCGTGGTGCCGTTCGTCATCGGGTACTCGGTCGCCGACGCGGGCCCGGGGCCGGGGGACCGGGTGTGCCGCTTCCAGGACCCGCAGATCGTCGAGGCCAGCGGGCTGGTGGCCCGCAAGGGTCGGTTCGTCACCGTCAACGACTCCGGTGACAGCGGACGGGTCTTCACCGTCGACGCCCGCACCTGCCGCACGGTCGGCGTCACCTCCTGGGCCGACGAGGTCGACGACGTCGAGGCGGTGGCGCCCGTCGGGGGCGAGGTGCTCGTCGGCGACATCGGCGACAACCTGGGCCGGCGCGACAGCGTGCGGCTGCTGCGGGTCCCCATCGGCCCGGGCCATCGGACGGTGACACCCACGACGTACGAGATCACCTACCCGCGCGGCCCGCGCGACGCCGAGGCGCTGCTGGTGCACCCGCGGACCGGCCGGGTGCTGATCGCCTCGAAGGGGCTGATGTCCGGCACGCTGTACGCCGCCCCGAAGCGGCTCTCCGAGAGCGAGCCCAACCGGATGACCCCGGTCGCCGATGTGCCGGGCCTGGTCACCGACGGTGCGTTCTTCCCCGACGGCCGGCACCTCGTGCTGCGCACCTACTCGCGGGCGGTGTTCTACAGCTACCCGGCACTCGAGGCCGTCGGCGAGGTGAAGCTGCCCCACCAGCAGCAGGGAGAGGGCATCGCGGTCGACGAGGCCGGCCGGGTGTACCTCTCCTCGGAGGGCCTGCGGGCGCCGGTGCTGCGGCTGCGGCTGCCGCGCCGGCTCACGGCCGTGCTGGAGCGGCCGGACCCCGAGCCGACCGACCGGCCGACGCAGGGGGAGACGACCGGTCCGCGCGGCCCGACGGCGGGTCCGAGCAACGGGCCGCTCACCGAGCCCGAGACCGCCGCGGAGCGGCCGGCCTGGCCGTGGCTGCTCGGCGGGGCGTTTGGTCTGGGCGTGATCGTGGTACTTCTCCGCGCGCTCCGTCCGCGCTGACGGCGAGAGGAACGACCCCGTGACCCGTCTGAGGAGAACCAGCCCCGACCAGCCCGGGTGGACCCGCCGCCGGGCCGGCGCGGGCTTCGTGTACGTCGACGGGAAGGGCGCGCGCCTCGGCGGCGACGACGCCCAGCGCTGCAAGGACCTGGTGATCCCGCCGGCGTGGACCGACGTCTGGATCACGCCGTACGAGAACGGCCACCTGCAGGCGGTCGGCACCGACGAGGCCGGGCGGCGGCAGTACCTCTACCACCCGGCGTGGCGGGAGCGGCGGGACGCGCAGAAGTTCGTCCGGATGCAGGAGTTCGGGCGCGCGCTGGTCAAGGCCCGCGAGCGGGTGCTCACCGACCTCGGCGGCGAGGGGATGCCGCTGGAGCGCGCCTGCGCGGCCGCCGTACGCCTGCTGGACCTGGGGTACTTCCGGATCGGCAACGACGTGTACGTCGACAAGCACGGCAGCTTCGGGCTGACCACGCTGGAGCGCCGGCACGTACGGCGGCACCAGGACCGGCTGGTGTTCGCGTTCACCGGCAAGTCGGGCGTCGACCACCGGATCGAGATCGACGACGCCACGGTGATCGAGGCGATCGAGATCATGCGGCGTCGGCGCAGCAAGGACGACCCGCGGTTGCTGGCGTACAAGAACGGCCGGGGCTGGCGGGCGATGCTGCCCGAGCTCGTCAACGACTACGTGCGGGAGTCCACCGGCCTCGAGGCCACGGCCAAGGACTTCCGGACCTGGCACGCCACGGTGCTGGCGGCGGCCGCGCTCGCCGAGACCGAGGAGCCGGGCGAGACCAAGGCGTCCCGCAAGCGCGCGATCAGCGGCGCGATGAAGGAGGTCGCGGAGTTCCTCGGCAACACGCCGACGCTCGCGCGGTCGTCGTACGTCGACCCCCAGGTCATCGACGCCTACGAGGAGGGCCGCACGATCGAGCGGGCCACGCGCCGGCGGTACGCGACGCCGGACGAGCGGCAGGCCGCGCTCGAGCGTGCGACGCTGAAGTTGCTCAAGGAGGGCTGATGCAGGTCACCGTCGTGCAGGGCGACATCACCGAGCAGCAGGTCGACGCGGTCGTCAACGCCGCCAACAACCGGATGCGCGGCGGCGGGGGCGTGGACGGCGCGATCCACCGGGCCGGGGGCCCGCAGATCCTCGAGGACTGCAAGCGCCGCTTCCCCAACGGGCTGCCGACCGGCGAGGCCGGCTGGACCACCGCGGGCAACCTGCCCGCCCGCTGGGTGATCCACGTCGTCGGCCCCAACTACAGCATCGGCCAGACCGACCGGTCGCTGCTGACCTCGTGCTACGCCCGCGCGCTCGAGGTCGCCGACGAGCTCGGCGCCCGCACCCTCGCCTTCCCCCTGGTCAGCGCGGGCATCTACGGCTGGCCCAAGGACGACGCGATCGCCGCCGCGGTCGACACCCTCCGCGCCGCCGACACCCGGGTCGAGGAGTCCCGGCTCGTCGCCTTCGACGGACCGACGTACGAGCAGATCAAGCAGGCGCTGGCGGGGTAGTCCCCCATGTTCCTGCAAGGTTTTCCGCTGGAAACGTGCAGGAACATGGGGGACTACCCCGGCGCGGCCTTGATGACGTCGAGGTGTCGAACACGGTGGAGGTGGCGGCCGACGAGGAGGACATCGAGGTCGGAGAACCCTCGCGCAACCAGCTGTCGTTCGAGAAGCTCGGCGACGACACGCTCGCCCATCGCCTCACGATGCCGATGGAAGCCGAGGGGCTCCCGCTCGAGCGCACTGGCGACTTCGTCCTCGTGCGAGCCGGTGGGGCGCAGACCACCCTGAGGACTCAGTCGACCGGATCGCCGTACGACGTGGCGGCGGTCGAGATCAGGCGCCGTCGTAGGCCGACTGGAGGGTGGCGACGTCGATCTTGCCCATCTGCAGCATCGCCTGGCAGACCCGCAGGTTGGCGTCGGTGCTGTAGTCGCCCGAGAGCTCCTCGAGCTCGACCGGGATCACCTGCCAGGACACGCCGAACTTGTCCTTCAGCCAGCCGCAGGCGCCCGGCTCGCCGCCGTCGGAGGTGAGGACCTCCCAGTAGTGGTCGACCTCCTCCTGACCCTCGACGCGGAGGTAGAACGAGAACGCCTCGTTGAGGTGGAAGTCCGGGCCGGCGTTGAGGCCGACCACCTCGTGGCCGTTGACCGAGAACTCGACGACCTCCGCGACGCGGTCGTTGTCGTGGGTGCGCGCGGTGAACACGCGGTGGACCTTCGAGTCCGGGATGTGCTCGGCGTAGAAGTTCGCCGCCTCGACGGCCTTGTCGTTGCCGAACCACAGGTGGGTACGTACCGAGGTCATGACGCCTCCTCGCTCCGGGACCCTCCCGCTGAGGGTCGTCGGCAGGACTGACCGGCCGGGCGACCCGAACTCATCGGCCCCACCCCCGAGTCGGTCAGCCGAGGCGCTCCACGACGTACTCGATGCACTTCGTCAGCGCCTCGACGTCGGCCGGGTCGACCGCCGGGTACATCGCGATCCGCAGCTGGTTGCGGCCGAGCTTGCGGTACGGCTCGGTGTCGACGATGCCGTTGGCGCGCAGCGTGGCGGCGACCCGGGCGGCGTCGATCGACTCGTCGAAGTCGACGGTGCCGATGACCAGCGAGCGGTGCGCCGGGTCCGCGACGTACGGCGTGGTGTACGACGTGCGCTCGGCCCAGCCGTAGAGCGTGTCCGAGGACTGGGTGGTGCGCTCCACCATGCCCTTGAGCCCGCCCTGGCTGTTCATCCAGTCCAGCTGCTCGGCCATCAGGAAGAGCGTCGCGACCGAGGGCGTGTTGTAGGTCTGGTTCTTGCGCGAGTTGTCGATCGCGGTCGGCAGGTCGAAGAACGCGGGGATGTGCCGGTCCGAGGCGGCGATCCGCTCGGCGCGCTCGAGCGCGGCCGGCGACATGATCGCGACCCACAGCCCGCCGTCGGAGGCGAAGCACTTCTGGGGCGCGAAGTAGTAGGCGTCGACCTCGGTCAGGTCGACCGGCAGCCCGCCGGCGCCCGAGGTCGCGTCGATCAGCACCAGCCCGTCCGCCCCGGCCGGGCGCACGACCGGCGCCATCACCGCGGTCGAGGTCTCGTTGTGCGCCCACGCGTAGGCGTCGACGCCCTCCTCGGCGACCGCCTCGGGCCGCGAGCCGGGCTCGCTCTCGATGACCGTGGGGTCGTCGAGCCACGGCGCCTGCTTCGCGGCCTTGGCGAACTTCGAGGAGAACTCCCCGAAGGACAGGTGCTGGCTCTTGCGCTCGATCAGCCCGTGGGTGGCGATGTCCCAGAACGCGGTCGCGCCGCCGTTGCCGAGCACCACCTCGTAGCCCTCGGGCAGCGTGAACAGCTCGGCGAGGCCCTCGCGCACCCGGCCGACGGTGTTCTTGACCGGCGCCTGGCGGTGCGAGGTGCCCATCAGTGACGAGCCGGTCGCCGCGAGCGCGTCGAGGTGGCTGGTCTGGATCTTGGACGGCCCGGCCCCGAAGCGGCCGTCGGCGGGCAGCAGGTCGGTCGGGATCTTCACCGCGTCGTTCACTGAGGCAACCTTCCGGAGGTGGCGGGTGGATTGCTGACGACGCTGTCAGGAGCACCCCTATTGTGTCAGCCCGCAGGAGCAACGCTGAATCCAGGAGCCGTTCGTGGGACTGACGCTGGTGGCCGTCGGCTACGGCCACCCCGATGCCACCAGGCTGGTGGCGGCCGTCCAGCAGGAGTACGTCGAGCGGTACGGCGGCCCCGACGAGAGCCCGGTCGACCCGCTGATGTTCGAGCCGCCGCACGGGACCTTCCTCGTGGGCTACGTCGACGGCGAGCCGGTGGCGAGCGGCGCGTGGCGGCGGCGGACCGACGTACCCGGGTTCGGCGCGGCGCCGCTCGCCGAGCTCAAGCGGATGTACGTCGTCCCGCGGGCGCGGGGCGCTGGGCACGCCCGGGCCGTGCTGGCCGAGCTGGAGCGCACCGCGGCGGCGGCCGGCGTCGAGGTGATGGTCCTCGAGACCGGCCTCCGCCAGCCGGAGGCGATCGGGCTGTACACGTCGTCGGGCTACGAGCGGATCACGCCGTTCGGGCACTACCGCGACTCACCGCTCAACCGCTGCTTCGCCAAGCGCCTGCCCCGCTGACCCGTCACTAACTTAGTGACGGGTCAGCGTTGATCAGGTCACGTCGCGACGGCGGACGACCACCAGCGCGAGGACCGGCAGCGCGACGGCGTACACCAGCACGGTGACCAGCGCCTGGCCGCCGGAGACGACGTCGAGGACGCCGGGGGTGTCGCCGGGGTCGACGCTCCCGCCGAGCAGCGCCCCGACCAGCGAGCCGCCGGCGGTGCCGGGCAGCACGTGCGTGGCCGTCTCCACCGGGCCGAGCAGGGCACCGACGCCGCGCAGGAGGTTCTCGACGACGAGCAGCCAGACCAGGCCCAGGCCGACGGAGAGGGCGGGACCGCGGGCCAGCGTGCCGAGCGCGAAGCCCATCAGCGCCCACATCTCGAGCACCAGCAGCCCGCCGGCCATGCTCTTCAGGACCGAGGTCGCGGAGGGCAGGTCGATCGGCTGTCCCTCACCGGCCGCGATGGCCACCGAGACGACCGTCATCAGCGCGAGCGTCACCACCATGACGCCGACGACGAACACGGTGAGCGCGACCAGCGAGCCACCGACGCTCGAGGTCCGCGACGGGCCCTGGGTGAAGATCGTCTTCCAGGTCCCCCAGCCGTACCCGTTGCCGGCCACGATCGCGCCGAGCACCATCGCCAGCGCGCCGCCGAACATCGGCAGTCCCTGCACGAGCACGTCGGGCATCCCGGCGGGCACCAGCTGCGCCAGCAGCGAGGCCTTCGACTCGCCCTCGTTGGCGAAGCTGTTGTCGCCGGTCTTGTAGGCGAGGTAGTTGAACAGGTAGCCGAACATCAGCGCGAGCGCGGCCCAGGCCCCGATGGTGATCCAGACCGCGGGCCACTTGCGCAGCCGCAGCAGCTCGGCCCGTGTGCTGTGGACCAGGTCTCTCATGACACCGTCTCCAGTTCTTCCTGTCGGGTAGCGGTCATCTCGAAGAAGACCTCCTCGAGCGTCTTCTCGACCGAGGCGATCTCGTGGACGTCGGCACCGGCCGCGACCAGGTCGCGCACCAGCCCCGGCGCCGCGTCGGCGGGCAGGTCCAGCTCGAGCCCGTCGGGGGTACGGCGGACGCCGTGCTCGCCGGCCGCCCGCACGGCCGCCGCGAGCGCGGTGTCCTCGGGGGTGGCCCGGAGCCGGAGCCGCGCGTCGCCGCGGAGCTCGGCCACGCCCGACTCGCGCAGCAGCCGGCCGCCGTTGATCACGCCGACCCGGTCGCAGATCTCCTGCACCTCGGCCAGCAGGTGGCTCGACAGCAGCACGGTCTGGCCGCCGCGGGCCAGCGAGACGACGAGCGCCCGCATGTCCTGCATGCCGGCCGGGTCGAGGCCGTTGGTCGGCTCGTCGAGCACGATCAGCTCGGGGTCGCCCATCAGCGCGGCGGCGACGCCGAGCCGCTGCTTCATGCCCAGCGAGTAGCGCTTGTACTTGTCGTCGGCCCGGTCGGCCAGGTCGACCCGCTCCAGCGCGTCCTCGACCACGCCGAGGCCGAGCCCCCGGGCCCGGGCCAGCACCCGCAGGTTGTCGCGCCCGGAGAGGTAGGGGAAGAACCCCGGGCCCTCGATCAGCGCGCCGACCCGCTCGGTCACCTCGGGCCGGCCCGCGGGCCGCCCCAGGACGCTCGCCGTACCGGCGGTGGGCCGGATCAGGCCGAGCATCATCCGCAGCGTGGTGGTCTTGCCCGCCCCGTTGGGGCCGAGGAAGCCGTACACCTCGCCGCGCCGCACGGTCATGCTGACGTCGTCCACGGCCAGCCGGTCGCCGTACCGCTTGGTCAGCCCTTCGGTCTGCACCACGAGTTCGTTCATGGCTCCACGCTCGGTCAGGACGCCGGTCCACGCGTCCGTCCAGCGGCGGCAAGGCCGTACGCAGGACTGCGTACGCGTCCGGCTCCCGCAGGCGTACGACGGACGGCGCGGCCCGGTCTAGCCTCGACGCCGTGAGCAGGCACTGGCCATGGGTCCTCGTCGTCGTGGTGCTGCTCGGCACCACGGGGACCAACCGCGACGCCACCGACGAGCGGGGCGCGGTCGCGGTGGCGGTGCTCCTGGCGCTGCTCGCGGTGGTCCCGGCGGTGGTCGGCGCGGAGCACCACGTCTCGCTCGCCGTCAGCGGGCTGGCGAGCACGGCGTACTTCGCGGCCGGGTTCGCCGACGGTCCGGCCTTCCTCGCCCTGCCCACGGTGATCGCGGTGTTCGCCCAGCGCGAGCCGGTCCGTCAGTGGGCGCCGTGGGCGGCGCCCGCGGTCGCGCTGACCGCCGCCGCGATCGTGTGGCGACCCCTGTTCGAGGACGAGGGCCTGACCCGCGAGCCGTGGCAGGCGTTCGGGCTGACCGCGGTCGCCGTCGCCGCGGGCGCCCTCGGCACGCTGGTCCGGACCCGGGCGGCCGCGAGCCGCGACCGCACCCAGCGGGCGGCCACCGAGGAGCGGCTGCGGATGGCCCAGGACCTCCACGACGGCGTCGGCCACGGGCTCGCCGTGATCGCGATGCAGGCCGGCGCCGCGCTGCACGTGCTCGACAAGGACCCGGCGAAGGCCCGGGCCAACCTGGAGGCGATCCGGGCGACCAGCAAGGAGTCGCTCGAGGCGCTGCGCACCGAGCTGGCCCGGATGTCCGGCGACGCCGCCGCCCGGCGGCCGGCGCCCGGGCTCGACGACCTCGACGGGCTGCTCGACCGGGTGCGCGGCGGCGGCCTCGCCGTCGAGCGGATCGGCGCGGTCGACGGCGTGCCGGAGCCGGTGAGCCGGGCGGCGTACTCCGTGGTCCAGGAGTCGCTGACCAACGTGCTTCGCCACGCCCACGCGAGCCGCGCCACGGTCACCCTCGAGCACCGGGACGGGGCCCTGGTGGTGACGGTGCAGGACGACGGCACCGGCGCGGCCGTGCAGGATGGAGGCATGGGCATCTCGGGCATGCGGTCGAGGGTGGAGGCGCTCGGCGGCTCGCTGGAGGCCGGGCCGGCCGGTCCCGGCTTCCGGGTCCGCGCGGTGCTGCCGGAGGAGGCGTCGTGATCCGGGTCGCGCTGGTCGACGACCAGCCCCTGGTCCGGATGGGGCTGGCCACGATGATCGCCGCCGAGGACGACCTCGAGCTCGTCGGCGAGGCCGGCGACGGCCGGGAGGGCCTGGCGCTGCTGCGGCGCACCACGCCCGACGTGGTCCTCTGCGACATCCGGATGCCGCAGATGGACGGGCTCGCGATGCTCAAGGAGGTCGCCGACGACCCGGCGCTCACCGACGTGCGGGTGGTGATGCTGACGACGTTCGAGCTCGACGAGTACGTCTTCGAGGCGCTGCGCAACGGCGCCAGCGGCTTCCTGCTCAAGGACGCCGAGCCCGAGAGCCTGCTGGACGCGATCCGGGTGGTCGCCGCCGGCGGGTCGCTGCTCGCGCCGTCGGTCACCACGACCGTGATCAAGCACTTCGGCGGCTCCGCGCCCGCGGCCAGGCCGCACCCGCGCCTCGGCGACCTCACCGAGCGCGAGCGGGAGATCCTCGCCTGGGTGGCCACCGGGCGCTCCAACCAGGAGATCGCCGAGGAGCTGGTCGTCAGCCCCGACACCGTGCGCACCCACGTCAGCCGGGCGATGGTGAAGCTGCACGCCCGCGACCGGGCCCAGCTCGTGGTCTTCGCGATCGAGTCCGGCGTCACACTGTGACCGAGGGGCCTTTCGGGCGCCGGTTTCTTTACTTTAGGTTGGGGCCACATGGGGCTCTTCGACAAGCCGGAGGACGTCGGACGCACCCGCCGCATCGACCTGCTCGAGGCGCGGGTGCAGCAGCTCGAGTCGACGGTGGCGCTGCTGATGCAGCAGCGCGGCGACGCAGCGCCCGCGGCGCCGGCCGTGCCGCCGCCACGCGTGGGCGGGCTGTCCGCCGAGGTGCTGGCGCGGGTCCAGGACCTCAAGCGCAAGGGCAAGCTGATCCAGGCGGTGAAGGTCTACCGCGAGGCCACCGGCGAGCGGCTGCGCGAGGCGAAGGCGGCGGTCGAGGCCCTGTAGACCGGGCACACTGGGCCCGTGCTGCTCCCGATCAAGGTCGCGCGCGGGGTCGCGGACGGCTCGATGAGCCTGGCCTTCCGCCGGTGGCGCCGGCAGGACGTGCGGCCCGGGTCGACGTTCCGGACCGCGGTCGGGGTGATCCGCGTGGACGCCGTCGAGCGGGTCGACCCCGCCGGGATCACCGACGAGGAAGCGGCGCTCGCCGGCCACCGGGACGCCGACGCGGTACGTCGCCGGCTCGCCGGTGACGACAGCCTGCCGACGTACAAGGTCACGCTGTCGTGGGCGGGCGAGGACCCGCGGGTGGCGCTGCGCAACGACGACGCCCTGAGCGACGACGACGTCGCCGCGATCGACGCCCGGCTCGAGCGGCTCGACCGGGCCAGCAGCCACGGCCCCTGGACGATGCAGACGCTGGACCTGATCCGGCGGCGCCCGCAGGTCCGCGCGCCCGACCTGGCCGCCGAGGTGGGCCGCGAGCGCGACCCGTTCAAGATCGACGTCCGCAAGCTCAAGAACCTCGGGCTGACGATCAGCCACCCCGTCGGCTACGAGCTGTCGCCGCGCGGCCTCGCCTACCTGGCCCGGACCCGGCGCGCGACGCCCGGCGCCGGCCGGTGACCGGGCGTCAGCTGATCAGCTCGTCCAGCCGCGAGTAGGCCTCGGCGTCCCCGGTGAGCACCTCGCTGCGGCGTCCGTCGATGCCGACCGGGACGTCGCCGGCGACCGTGATCCGGCGCATCTCGCGCGGGTGGGTGCCGAAGTCGGCGACGGCGTAGTGCTGGGTGGCGCGGTTGTCCCACATCGCGACGTCGCCGGGCCGCCAGGTCCAGCGGATCGAGTTCTCGAGTCGGGTGATCCGGTCCTGCAGCAGCTTGAAGAGCGTGACCGACTCGCTGCTGCTCAGGCCCTCGAAGCCCTTGACGAAGTGCCCGAGCACGAGCGAGCGCTCACCCGTCTCGGGGTGCACGCGGACGACCGGGTGCCGGGTCTCGAACAGCTGGGAGACGAAGTCGTCCCGCGTGTAGTTCGCGTCGGGCTGCTCGTGCTCCTCGTCGCGCTGGGCGTAGTCGTAGCTGTTGGTGTGGGTGGCCCACAGGTGGTCGACGAGCGCCTTGAGGCCCACCGGGAGGTCGTCGTAGGCCGTGACGGTGTTCGCCCACACCGTGTTGCCCCCGTACGGCGGGAGGGTCACCGCCCGCAGCACGCTGATCGCGGGCACCCGGTCGACGAACGTGACGTCGGTGTGCCAGGCGTTGGCGGCCATGCCGCGGTTGGCGGTCAGGCGCAGGACGTGCGCGCTGCCGGTGTTGACCGTCGGGTGCGCGGTCGTGAGCGGGCCGAACCGCTGCGCGAACCCGATCTGGTCGCCGTCGTCGAGCCCGTGCTGGTCGCGGAAGAACACGACCTTGTGCCGCAGCAGCGCCTCGCGGACGGCGGCCACGGTCTCGTCGGGCAGGTCGCCGCCGAGCCGGACGCCGTCGATGCGGGCGCCGATCCGGCCGCCCAGCCGGGTCACCTGGACGTCGGTGGCGGGCCGGGGGTCCAGTGTGGTGGTCATGGGGGCTCCCGAGGTCTCTGGCAATATATGAGTGACAGTATAGACTAAAGGGACTAAAGACCCATGCGGGTGACCCCCGGGCGGGGTGTGCGTGCCGGGTCCCGGGTCAGCGCACGAAGGCCAGGACCTGCTCGGCCATCGGCGTCACCGCGTCGCACAGCCGCGGCCGGGAGCCGTCGCGCGGGACGACGAGGTCGACGCTGAGCCACGCGGGCTCCGCCTCGACGTGCATCAGGCAGGACTGCTTGTCCTCGGCCTCGACGTAGCCGGTGTCGGGCCCGACCGCCGTGGTGCGACGGGTCCCCTCGGTCAGCGCGGCCGGCACCGGCGGCTGCCAGAGCCGCAGCACCAGCCGGCGCTCCGTGCCGGCGACCGTCCACGCGCACTCGGGCCGGCTCGGGCCCGAGCCGCCCGCCTTCGTCGTCGCCTTCGGGCCGATCAGGGTCGCCACGTCGGCGTCGTCGACCAGCGAGCAGACGTCGGTGTCGAGCCAGCTCACCGAGGTCCGGTCGTCGGCGGACGCGCTGTCGTCGCCGCCGTCACCGCAGGCCGGAAGGGCGAGGAGCGCGATCGTCGCGCAGGCCGCCCGAGCCACCGTCCGCATCTCTCCACTGTGCCAGACGGCTCGCTCCGAGAGCGGCCACCGGTACGTCGCTCGGCAGCACCCGCAGCCGGTCCGGCAGGTCGAGCGCGCCGAGGAACGGCGACGCGACCGTCTGCTCCCGCAGTGCGCGGGCGACCGCGGCGCGGAGCGGCTCGCCGAGCTGGGAGACGCCGCCGCCGAGGACGACGACCTCGACGTTGACGGTGAGGGCCAGGAGCCGGACGGCGCTCGCGACCGCCGCCGAGAACCGGTCGCGCAGGTCGACCGCGTCCGGGTCGCCGGCGACGGCCGCCGCGAACAGCGCCTGCGCGGGCGGCGCGCCGTCGGAGGGCCAGGCCGCGGCGAGCGCCGATCCGGAGGCCACGGTCTCCAGGCAGCCGCGCTGCCCGCACCGGCACCACGCACCGGCCGGGTCGACCGGGATGTGCCCGATCTCGCCGGCGGCCCCGTGGTGACCGCGGCGCAGCCGGCCCTCGAGCAGCAGGCCCGCCGCCAGCCCGGTGCCGAGGCTGAGGTAGGCCAGGTCGGACGCCCCGGTGACCTCGGCGGCGCCGAGGGTGGCGGCGTTGACGTCGTTCTCGACCACGACCGGGTGGTCGAGCCGGTCGGCCAGCGCGGTCGCGAGCCGGAGCCGGTCGCCGTTGAGGCCGAGGTTGACCGCGTGCTCGACCACGCCGGTCTCGGGGTCGACGAGGCCGGGCACGCCGACGCCGATGGGCCCGGTCGGCGGTCCGGCAGCCGCGGCGAGGCGGGCGACGACGGACGCCGCGGTGCCGAGGAGCCCGTCGGGCCCGAGCCGGGTCGGCTCGCGCACCTCGGCGAGCACCCCGCCGTCGTCGTCGACCGCGACCCCGGAGGTCTTGGTCGCGCCGATGTCGAGTCCGTAGGCGGTCATCCGAGCAGCTCCCGGACCGCGCGGTACGCCGGCTGCGAGGTGCCGTGGGTGCAGACCCTCGGCGTCGCCGAGGCGGCCGGGCCGGGCCAGCCCCACTCGACCACGAGCGCGGCGACCGGCTCGAGCTCGCGGAGCAGCGCGACGGTGGCCGGCGACCGGTGCGCGTCGCGCACCTGGACCACCAGCGGCCCACCGGTGCTGCGCAGTCGCTCTGCGGCTCGCGGGTCGTCGGGGTCGACCGCGAGGTCGGTCGGCAGCCCCCAGGGGACCGCGCCGACCGCGATCGACGGGGTCGAGTCGACCCGGGCCAGCACCGCCCCGTGCAGGTCGGGCAGCTGGCCCTCGACCGTCAGCGCGGCGCGGGCGGGGTCGGGGCGCTCGAGGGTCTCCGCGGGTGCGTGCCGACCGACCGTGGCGGCGCGGGCCGCCGCCTCCAGCAGCCGCTCCTCGGTGAGCCGACCGTCGGTGACGGCCCTGAGGATCGCCTCGCGCACCCCCTCGACCAGTGCGGGGTCGGTCTCCGGGCCGAGGCAGAGCAGGTCGACGCCGGCCGCGAGCGCCAGCACCGCGGCCTCCGGGATGCCGCGGGTCGGCCCGGAGGCCCCGGCCATGTCGAGGGCGTCGGAGACGACCGCGCCGTCGAAGCCCAGGCGCTCGCGCAGCAGGGCCAGCAGGCTCGGGCTGAACGTGGCGGGCCGCTCGGGATCGATGGCGGGGACGACGATGTGCGAGGTCATCACCGAGCGGCACCCGGCCGCCACGGCCGCGGCGAACGGCACCAGCTCCCGCTCGTTCAGCGTCGCCCCGTCGACCTCGACCACCGGCAGCGCGAGGTGGCTGTCGTCGGCGGTGTCACCGTGACCGGGGTAGTGCTTGACGCACGCCGCGACACCGGCCGCCTGGACGCCACGCACCCAGGCGGCGACGTGGGCGGCCGCCCGGTGCGGGTCGGTGCCGAAGCTCCGGGTGCCGATCACCGGGTTGGCCGCGTTGGTGTTGAGGTCGGCGACCGGCGCCAGGCAGAGGTCGATCCCGTGCCGCCGCAGCTCGTCGCCGACCGCCGCACCGGTGCGCTCGGTGAGCTCGAGGTCGTCGAGGGCGCCGAGGGCGGCCGCCCCGAGCACCGGGCTCCCCTCGACCGCGTGCAGCCGGGTGACGTCGCCGCCCTCCTCGTCGATGGCGACCACGCTGCCCGGCCCGGCGTCGTGGATCGCCCCCACCAGGCGGGTGGTGGCATCCGGCCCGTCGGCGGTGTTGCTGCCGAAGAGGCAGATCCCGCCGAGCCCGGCCGCGAGCAGACCGGCGTACTCCTCGGGGAGGGCGGTGCCGGCGAAGCCGGGCAGCTGCACGGCGAGCGCCGCGGTCTGCGGGGTCATCCCTTCACCGCGCCCGCGGTGAGTCCGGAGACCATCCGGCCCTGGACCAGGAGGAAGAAGATGATCACCGGGATCGAGATCAGCGTGGAGCCGGCCATCACCGCACCCCAGTCGGTGCCGCGGTTGGCGTCGGAGAAGGTGCTCAGCCAGACCGGCAGCGTCTTCTTGTCGTCACGGGTCATCACGACCAGCGCCAGCGTGAACTCGTTCCACGCCTGGATGAAGCCGTAGACGCCGGTGGCGACCAGCCCGGGCGCGAGCAGCGGGAAGGTGATCCGGAAGAACGCGCCCACGCGGCTGCACCCGTCGACCATCGCCGCCTCCTCGAGGTCGACCGGCAGCGAGGCGACGAACCCACGCAGCACCCAGACCGTGAACGGCAGCACGCAGGCGACGTACAGCGCGGTGAGGCCGAGCACGCTGTTGGTCAGCGACAGGCCGTCGAGCATCTTGTACTGGGAGATGAACAGGCCCTCGGCGGGGATCATCTGCACGATCAGCATCACGAGGATGAACGTCGTCCGCCCGCGGAACCGGAACCGGGCCACGGCGACGGCGGCGAGGAAGGCGAAGAGGAGCGCCACCGCCACCGTCGCCAGCGTGACGACGAGGCTCATCCGCAGCGAGTCGAGGAACGTGCCGCTCTCGAACAGCCGGCGGTAGTTGTCGAGGCTGCCGCCGAACGGGTGCCAGGTCGGGTCCGGGTTGCGGATCTCGTTGCGGGCCTGGAACGACGTGGAGACCATCCAGTACACCGGGAAGCTGCAGACCACGAAGATCAGCAGGCCCACGGTGTTGGCGGTGACCCGGGTGCGCGTCCGCAGCCGACGCCCGGAGACGCCCTTCGTCGCCGTGGTCATGCCAGCTCCCGGTCGTCGCGCATCATCGTGACCACGTACGGCGCGGTGAGCACGACGGTCAGCGCGAGCATGAACATCGCCACGGTGGCGGCCACTCCGAACTCCCCCTCGCCGATGCCGGCGCGGTAGACGTAGGTGCCGAGCAGGTTGGTCTCGCGGGTGACGCCGCCGGCCTGCTGCAGCACGTAGATCTGGGTGAACACCCGCAGCCCCCACACGACCTCGAGCAGCGCGACCACGAGCAGGACGGGCCGGATCGAGGGGAACACGACGAGCTTGGTGCGCTGCCAGGCGCTCGCGCCGTCGACCTCGGCCGCCTCGAGCACCTCCTGCGGCACCTGGGTCAGCGCGGCGTACACCGTGAACGCCACGAACGGGACGCTCATCCAGACCACGAGGATGGTGGCGACGGTGTAGAAGGACATCGGCTCGATCAGCCACGAGTGGCCGGCGTAGTCGGCGCCGAGGTGGTCGAGGACCCAGTTGACGACGCCGTACTGGGTGTCGAAGAGCCAGGTGAAGACGGTGAGCGAGGCCAGCACCGGCATCGCCCAGGCGATGAGCAGCCCGGCCTGCACCAGCAGCCGCACCGGCTTCGACATCAGCCGCATCAGCAGCGCGACCGCGACGCCGAGGGCCATGGTGAGGCCGGCGTTGACCAGGCAGAAGAGCACCGACCGCAGCACCAGGCTCCACAGGTAGCGGTCGTTGACGAGGTCCTTGTAGTTCTGGAGCCCGACCCACTCAGGGGGTGCCCCGAACTGCTGGGCGAGGCCGTAGTCCTGGAACGAGAGGACGACCTGCCGCACCAGCGGGTAGCCGAGCGCGAAGAGCAGCGCGACCAGCGTGGGCAGCAGCAGCCCGTAGGGGAGGACCGCCTTGCGCACGGCGGGCATCCGCTCGGCGAGCGCGCGCTGGCGGGGTGTCTGGCGCGGGGGCTCGGTGCGGGAGCGGGTCAGCGTGGCCACGGCGACCTCCCTCCTGGGCTCGTGGGCTGGTGGGTGTGCGGGGCGGGCACGGCAGGGCCGGGGCGGCGACACCATCGTGCCGCCCCGGCCTGCCGCTGGTGGGTCGTGCCGCTAGTTGAGCTGGTCGGCGATCGCGTCGTCGGCCTTCTCGGCGAGGTCCTCGACGTCGCCGCCGTTGGCGATGGCGACGAACAGGTCCTCGAGGATCCGGGCGCCCTCGACGCTGGCCCACTTGGCGGCCGGCGGCGTGAGCCGGGCGTTGCTGGCCGCGGCGATCGTCGCCTGCGCGAACTCGTCGTCACCGAGCAGCGGGGCCAGCGACTCCTTGGCCGGCGTGAGGCCGTTCTCCGCGAGGATCGTCTGGTAGTCGTCGCTGAGCATCAGCGCCACGACGTCCTTGGCGAGGTCCTGGTTGGGGGACTTCGCCGCCACGGCGATGTTGGAGCCGCCGAGCAGCACCGGCGCCGGGTCGCCGTCGCTGCCGGGCAGCGGGAAGACGCCGACCTTCTTCATCATGTCGGGGCAGCCGACGTCCGGGTCGTTGATGAGACCGGTCATCCAGCCGGGGACCGACATCATGCCGACCTCGTCGTTGCAGAACGGCACCTGGGCGTCGGCCTCGTTGCCGTCCTTCGCGGCGCCGGAGGCCTCGTCCATCAGCTTCTTGACGGTCTGCAGCCCGTCGAGCGACTCGGGCGTGGAGAGCGCGCCCTGCCACTCGCCGCCGTCCTCCACGGCGAGGTCGCCGCCGGCGTCCCAGACGAACGACACCGCGTTGCGCCAGTCCTGGCCGGGGAACCAGAAGCCGGAGAAGTTCTCGGGCTTCGGGTTGTCCTTCTTGAGCGTGATCGCCGCGTCGACGAACTCGTCCAGGGTGGTGGGCACCTCGAGGCCGGACTTCTCGAAGAGGTCCTTGCGGTAGAAGACGTACTTGGAGCCGGCGTAGTACGGCACGGCGTACGTCTTGCCGTCGTAGGTGCCGGCCTCGACGAAGCCCTGGAGCAGGTCGTCGCCGCCGAGCTCGTCGAGCTCGTCGGTGAGGTCGGAGAAGGCGCCGGCGGTGGTGAACGTCGAGGACTGGGTGTTGCCGACCTCGACGACGTCGGGCGTCTCGTCCTTGCTGGCGAGCGCGGTGGTGAGCCGCTCGACCAGGCCCTCCCACTCCTGCTCCTCGATCGTGAGGGTGGAGCCGGGGTGCTCCTCCTCGAACGTCTTCTTCAGCCAGTCCCGCGCCTCCTGCGGGGTGTCCGGGCCGTTGAGCCAGACCCGGATGTCGGCCTTCTCGGGGCCGCCGCCGCTCGGCTTCTCGTCGTCGTCGTCGCCGCACGCCGACAACGTCAGGGCGAGGGCGGCGGCCAGCCCCAGAGCCAGGCTGTTCTTCATGCGCATCGGAGGGTTCCTTTCGTTGAGGACGAGCGGGTCACGAGACACCCAGCTCTCCGGCCAGGACGAGGACGGTCGCCCCGACCAGGACCACGTCGTCCCCGAGGGTCGACGTGCGCACGACCAGCTCGTCGCCGATGACCGGCATCGTCCGGCGGCGGATCGTGCTCTCGACCGCGTCGCGCAGGGCGCCGTCGAGGAGATCGGTGGGTCCGCTGAGCACCAGCTCGCGGAGGTTGAGGGTGCTGACGACCGGCGCCAGGGCGGCACCGAGCCGCCGTCCGGCGGCGGCCAGCGCCCGGCGCGGCTCGCCGGCCTCGACGCGCTCGCGCAGGTGCGGTACGGCGAGCACCGTCTCCAGGCAGCCCACCCGGCCGCAGGCGCACTGCGCGCCGCGCGGGTCGACGACGACGTGGCCGATCTCGCCGGCCGCGGCGCGGTGGCCCTGGAGCAGCGTGCCCTCGAGGATCAGCCCGGCGCCGACGCCGGTGCCCACCCGGAGCACCATCAGCCCGCCGCCCTGCGCCTCGCCGAACGTGTGCTCGCCCAGCGCCGCCGTGTTGGCGTCGTTGGCGACGAAGACCGGCAGGCCGGTGTGCCGGCGCAGGTCCTCCGCGAGCGGGGTGCCGTGCCAGCCCAGGTTCGGCGCGTCGAGGACGTTGCCGGTGGCGTCGACGATGCCGGGGGAGCCGACGCCGACCCCGAGGACCGGCCGCTGAGCGGCGGCGACGAGCTCGTCGGCGAGCCGGCGGACCAGGGCGACGGCGTCGTCCCCGGTGCGGCCCTCGAGGTCGAGCTCGCGCCGGGTGAGCACGGTGCCGGCGAGGTCGACGACGGCGCCGGCGATGGTGTGGTCGGGGGAGAGGTCGAGCGCCACGACGTTCGTCGCGCCGGCCGCGACGCCCACCAGCGTCGGCGGTTTGCCGACCCGGCTCTCGACGGGGGCGCCGAGCTCCTCGAGCAGGCCCTCCTCGAGCAGCCCGCCGACGAGGTCGGACACGGTGACGCGGGTCAGGCCGGTGGCCCGGGCCAGGTCGGCGCGGCTCGCCGGCCCGCCGTGGAAGAGCGCCTGCAGCAGCACCGAGCGGTGGTGCCGGCGGGTGTCCTCCTGCAGCAGCTTGCCGCTCGGGCGGAGCGGCCGGCCGACGGGAGTGGTCTGCGTCACGTTTGTTAGTTCAGCGGACTAACAAACCTCGTGTCAAGAGTTTCCCCAGGTTTCCCCGGTCGACCGGGGAAA